>Ga0265331_10000590_pt1 | contig 32394 bp, 28 predicted proteins | sample 41923metaG_FD_202088 | JGI IMG/M metagenome (GOLD analysis project Ga0265331, IMG submission 202088) | Rhizosphere microbial communities from Carex aquatilis grown in University of Washington, Seatle, WA, United States - 4-19-23 metaG | ecosystem: Host-associated > Plants > Roots > Rhizosphere... | reverse complement strand
CGCCTGCTTCAACGCTCGTAGATCCAGTGAACCGCGGATCTCTGCGACAATCATATTGCTAACCGTCTCCACCCTCTTTCATGGTGTAACACATAGGCGGCATAATGGGAATCGTGCTTGGCGCTTGCGGTCCCCCCAGCACCATTTCATTCGGGCCGAGGCCGGAGAGAGCAGCGTACTGCGCTACCGTGAGCTGTTTGGAATTCATGATGGATTCCTTCTGTGGGGCGATGGCTTGGACATGAATTTCAGGTTTCGTCGGCGCGGTTCCGACTGTGAAGACGTTGCGGAGATTCTCGAGCCGGCGCGACTGTTTGGCTTTCGTCATCTCCGCCAGCGCCGCCTTCGTTCACCCAAACCGCCACGCGCTCACGCATCGTCGGCGCTCGTGGACCTCTTTCCTGACAGCCCGCCTCGAGATTGTCTTCAAGAACGCCGAAGTTACGAACTCGCTTGTTCATTGTGGCGTTCGATGCGATTCGACGAACCAAAGCTGACGATCAATTCCGCGCGAGACTTCCGTGAACAAGTCGGCCGTGTCCGCATCCGCATAGTTCGTGGCCTGACCGATCGAGTCGCGCGCCGACTGGCCAAAAGCGGCCAGAGCGCTCGATACCGCGAAGACATGCTCGTTGCAGTCGGCGATCCGCAGCGGATAGGGAATGAGAAAGGATTGTTCGGCTGCGACCTGCACGGTTCCCTGTGCGGCGCCGCCGAGCGCTCCGGCGCGTTCCGCAAGCATATCCGAGTAGTCCTCGACCACGGCGGCGACCTTGTCGAACAGTTCATGGATTGCAATGAATCCGGGACCGCGAACATTCCAATGCGCCTGCTTTACTTGCCCGTGCAGGTCGATCGCAGCCGCCAGATGCTTGTTCAGCAATTGGACGGACTGACCGCGTATGTTCTGGACAATGTGTCTGGACAATGTGTTGTGTGTGGGCTGCATGGTCACATCTCCTTTCGAACGCTTGCCATTGACGAAAAGGCGTTGATGGCGCGAAACGATCTCGATTATCGAGACCGCCGGCAAGATTTGGCTTTTTGGCCGGGTCGGCCAAGTGAGATCTCACTCGAGAGCCACTGGGGATCCGTCAAGCCGCTGCGTGAGCGATAGCCGTCTGCGCCGCCGGCAAGGTGACGCCTTCGTGCACATCGAGGTGCGTTGGGTGGACGCTCGCAAGGATCGTTTTGGCGCGTGCTACGTCTCCGGCCGTTCCGTGCACCAGGATCAAAAACGAGTCGGCCTTCAGCGCGCGCTCATATTCGAGAACGCTGTCCTTTGGAACGCCCATGCTGTAGATCGCAGCGCCGATCGCGCTGGAGCCCCCGAACGCGATCGCCCCCTCGAGAGCGGAGAGGACGGTTACAGCGAGACCGCCAAGCGCCATTACGGGGCCGGTCACCGGCGAAACGAGGAATATTCCTGCCCCGAAGAGACCCCAAAGGCTGCCCCAGAAGGCGCCATATTTTCCCCAGAACCGGATCCGTTCGCCGGCGTTGTAAAAGCCGATAACATTTTCTTCGGTGTGATATCCGCGACCGACGATGCTCATTTGCTTCATGTCGACGCCAGCCTGAGCCAAAGCCTTGACGGCCTGTTCGGCCTGAGCGTGGTCGCCGAAGCGGGCGATGGAAATGTCAGTGCGTTCCATGAGAGGCTCCTGTCGAAGCGATGGATGGAGCGGCGCGTCTCGGCATCTTGACATCGACGGCGACGAGAGGGCCGTCATGGAGCTTGGCGAGGCTCGCGACCCAATCGGCAACGTCCCCGAGCGTCACCATGGTTGGAACGCCGAAGGAAATCTGATCGTCCTCGAAGACAACTCGCAACCGAGACTCGCTCGCTCGCGCCTCATGAAATCCTTGCATTTTGGACTCCTTTAGTAAAGCCCCAGGGCGACCCCGCGTTCACATGCAGCGATGAGCATTTTCCCTTGAGCCGCCAACACCATGCGGCTTATCCAGACCAAACGGTAAGCCACAGCGACCGACGTCGGGAGCCTCGGAAACTACCCATGCCGCCCGGCGCCGGCGCATCGCGCTTCATGTTTCGATGATCACCTTCAGCGCCTTGGTCGTAGCGGCCTTGCCAAAGGTATCGTATGCTTCCAAGATCTGCTTCAGCTTGAAGCGATGTGTGATCAACTGCTTTGGAGCGAGCTTGCCGGACTGAACCGTCTTCAGCAGCATCGGCGTGGATGCGGTGTCGACCAACCTCGTTGTGATCGTCACATTTTGTGACCAAAGGCGCTCAAGGTGCAGGTCGACCTTGACGCCATGCACGCCGATATTGGCGATCACGCCACCTGGCGCGACGATATCTTCGCAAAGATTGAAGGTGACGGGAATGCCGACGGCCTCGATCGCCGTGTCCACGCCGCGGCCCTCTGTCAAGCGTTTGACCTGTTCCGCCACGCTGCCGTCGGCGCTGTTGAGCGTCGCTGTCGCGCCAAATTGCTTCGAAACAGCAAGACGATTGTCGTCGAGATCAATCATGATAATGGCGGACGGCGAATAGAGCTGCGCCGTGAGTAAGGCGGCGAGTCCGATTGGGCCGGCGCCGACGATCGCCACTGTCGCGCCAGGCTCGATCTTGCCGTTCAGCACTCCGCACTCGAAGCCCGTCGGTAGGATGTCGCTCAGCATGACGAGCGCCTCTTCATCGGCTCCCTGCGGAATCGGATAGAGGCTCGTATCCGCGTGAGGAATGCGGACAAACTCCGCCTGCGTCCCATCAATGACGTTTCCGAGGATCCAGCCCCCGGTCGTGCAATGGGAATACATTCCTTTTCGACAATACTCGCATCGCCCACAGGCGGTGATGCAAGAAATCAGAACCCGATCGCCGGGTTTGAAAGTCGAAACGCTCAAGCCCACGGTCTCGATGACGCCGACGCCTTCGTGGCCAAGAATGCGGCCTGGATGACAGCTGGCCACATCGCCTTTGAGTATGTGCAAGTCGGTTCCGCAGATCGTTGTTTTTGTAACCTTGACGATCGCATCCGTCGGCTCGACAAGTGTTGGGGTGGGGCGCTCTTCAAGGGTTATTTTCCCCACGCCGTTATAGACCAGAGCTTTCATCGCGATATGTCCTCGCTCCCGGGCCTTGCGGACGCCGCTATAATCGGCCCAACAAGACAAGAATGAGCACCACGATCAGGATCGTTCCGAGGGCGCCCGACGGGAAATAGCCCCAGCTGGCGCTATGGGACCAGGTCGGTAACGCTCCGACGAGCATCAGGACGAGAATGACGAGGAGGATTGTTCCAAGTGACATGAGATTTCCTTTCTTGCACTAAAGCCCAAGCTCCCTTCGCGAGCTTTCCGGCTGCAAACTGTCCTAGGGGTTAAAGTAGAGCCGAGCGACCGCGGCCAAGGCTCCGTCGCTGGGATGATCGATCGTCTCCACGCCGACAATGCAGCCGGCGGCTTCGCGATCATGGCGCGTCAAATGCGCGGCCAGTTCCGATTTGGCGCCGTCCGTGCCAGTGATCAGGATCGCCTTTGCCTCGACGATCGCCACGGCGACTCGTGCGAAAAAATCGTCGTCCAACAGGGATCTGCAGCCTCCACTCGTGCTAGCGTTGTGGTGGATGTGCCGCGTCGGACGGTGGGGGTGGAGGATCATCCGATCGACTCCGGTCGAATTGAAATGGAAGAGCTTTGCTTCCCGCTGATCGATCCAGACAATCGCATGAAAAGGGCTCGTCATTGGACCGAACTCGCATTGGAAGCCGACGGATCGGAAGCCAGTTAGCCTCGGCCTGTGTTTCGCGTCGGGAGATCGATTTTGGGATTGTGCTCCATGAGAAAAATTGCGGGTAGGCTCGGAAACTACTCAAAACAACGGCATGGAACTGAACCGCCCCGGGTTTGCCGGAGGCCCCAACTCTTGAGAGACTGGGGCTATGGAATCAAGCAAGACGACCAACAAGTTCTCGCCTGAGGTTCGCGAGCGGGCGGTTCGGATGGTGCGGGATCATCAGGGCGAATATTCCTCGCAATGGGCGGCGATTTCATCGATTGCGGCGAAGATCGGCTGCACGGCGCAGACCTTGAGCAACTGGGTTTGACAGGCCGAGCGTGACGCCGGCGTCGAGCCTTCCGTCGGCAGCGTCGGCGACTCTTACGACAACGCGCTCGCCGAGACAGTCAACGGGCTCTACAAAGCTGAGGTGATCTGGCGACGCGGCCCTTGGCGCAGCTTGGAGGAGGTCGAATTCGACACGCTCGAATGGGTGGACTGGTTCAACAATCGCAGACTGCTGGAGCCGATCGGAAACATTCCGCCGGCCGAAGCCGAAGCGCGCTATTATGCGCAAATCGAGGAGCCCGCCATGGCGGCGTGACCCAAACGAAATGGCCTCCGGCAAACCCGGGGCGGTTCAAACCCCCCAATCGAAGATCCGGCCCGAGCCCAAAAGGGGCGGGTTTGTAAATTCAAGAGGACTCAATATCTATTGGGGGCAGGCGCTGCTCCGCTGACGGCGCTTGCGGTGGAGCGGCAGACAAAATTTCGGATAGAGATTATGACGAGCCCCTACACCGCAAAAGGCGACACGACCGCCCCGAAGAAGAGTCTCGCTCTCTCTTGGCAGGAGTCGGCCAAGCGCTGCGCATTTCCGGTCGTCGCGATAGGCGCGTCGGCAGGCGGGCTGGAGGCGTTCCAGCTTCGAACACCACGCTCTGCTTCGTCGTCGATCAGACGTTGGCCTTTGAGCGCTTCGGTCCAATATTCGGCGAAGGGGCAGTGGGCCTTTGCGCGAGCGCGGGCAGCGGAACTGGTTGGGGTTGGGGGTGCGCAGCCGCCGGCGCGGCAAAGACAGGTATGAAGACCTCCGGTGCAGGAGGCTTGTAACCTAATGAACCGTATGGCCGCTCGGTGTTGTAGAACAAGGTTTGAGAACGCCCACAGGATCGCTTGCCGGGAAGCTTTATATCGGCTGCATCCGTGGTTCGGGCGCGAGGTCTTCGTCCACGCCACCATTGATAAAGCGGAAGGCAGTGTCGCCGCATGACGCCCGCGATTTTGTCGCAGCTCGGGTCGGGCTACGATGGTGCAGGGCCGCGGTCAGCCTGCTCCTACGAGGCGCGCTTCCTCTCCAACGAAGGACCGATTCGGAAATCGTAAGACTATAAAAGAAGCCTTGTCGCCGAGCTTGATTGCGCCTATGTGGGCTTCTGCTTTCGAGGTGGTGAAAAGGGGCACCCAAAGCCGAGCGCCCCTCCGACAATTTTCATTTTCGCGTCGAGATTTTCATGCGCACTTAGTTTCGAACGTTTCAGGCACGGGGGCGACGCCCCTTACCGAAGGAACGTCAGTGCACGATCGACGAGTCGAGTAGGCGCTTCAGCGCATCCATCGACTTGCCGAACTTTGTCCAATCTCCGTGCTGCATCGCTTGCTGAGCGTCGTCGAACTGCTTTTTCGCATTGACGGACACCGGCGGTTGGCCTGTGGCCGGCTGCTTGGCGAGCGCGGCCGTCTCCGCTGGAGCTGCGACGGATTGGGACGTGAGCCCCTTCTTTTCCGAAGCCGGAGTTTGTTGCGCCCCGAACAAAGCGGATAGGGCCTCGTCGAGCGTCGGCTCCATGACGACCTTGTCGCCGGCGACAGCGATGACCCGCTTGAGTTGCGGGAAATTGGCGCCTTGTGCGGTCAGATACAATGGCACCACGTAAAGGAACGAGTTCTCAATCGGGGTGACGATCTGCTTGCCGCGTATGACTCGTGAGCCATTTTGGTTCCAGAGAGTCAGCTGCTGGGAGATTGTCGTGTTTTGATCAATCATCGCCTCGATTTGGTTCGGCCCGTAGACGAGCTTCTCCTTCGGGAGTTGATAGAAGAGCCTCTTTCCGTATTGCGGGAAGTCGGATCGCGCCGCCATCCAGGAAATCATGTTGTCCCGATTTTGCGGCGTGAAGGGTGTCATAAGCATGTATTCGAGCTGATCGCTGCCGGGAAGCTTCGCCAAGATATAATAAGGCTCCATCGACTGAACTTTCCCAGCATATCTTTCTTTGGGAGCCGCCCACAGATCCTCGCGGTTATAGAAAACCTGCGGATCCGTCATGTGGAAAGTTCGGTACTGGTCGGCTTGGATGGAGAAGAGATTTTCAGGATAGCGCAAATGCTTCTTTAGATCGCCGGAGAGGTCGCCGAGGTCGCTGAACACATCGGGAAACGCCTGACGATAGGCTGCCAAGATCGGATCTTCCGGATCCATGGCGAAGAAGCGCACGCTGCCGTCGTACATGTCCACGACGACCTTCACGGAGTTGCGTATGTAGTTCAAACCGTCGAAGGAAGCCAAGGAACGAGATTCGGTTCCTTGTGGATTCTGGTCGTTGGAACCGGCCGTATATCCAACATCGATGCCTGGTTCAAGCGAAGTCGGGAAGGTCCACGTTCGTTCCGGAGTCGCGTAGGGATAGCGATTGGAAGTCGTATAGGCGTCCTGGATCCAATAGAGCTTGCCCTCGCTCATCACGGCGTACGGATTGTTGTCCAGTTGCAGGAAGGGAGCGATTTGCGCCACGCGCTCAGCGACATTTCTGTGGATCTGAATCCTGCTCTCGGGCGTGAGATAGGATGTCAGAAGAATGTTGATGTCCGCCTTCGTCCATGTGAAGAGAAGTCGTTTCCAAACGCCGTCCAACGGGATTCCGCCCTTGCCGGTGTAGCTCTGGTAGACATTGTCGTTGCCCTTCGGGTAGTCGAACTCCTTGACGCTCGTCGAAACGATCCGATATCCCGGCATCGCTTGCCCGTAGTAGATTTCCGGCTGGGTTACCTTCAAGCCGAAGTTGGATTGCGCCGGCACGTCCTCGAGCAGATATTCCGGAAACCCATCCCCAATGGTTTTCGAAACGAAGTTCATGACCGCGCCATTGCCATGCGTAAATTGCAAATATTGGTTGACCCAGGTCTGCGCTTTAGCGGGGAGTTCCGTTGAGAGTTCGCGGGCCGACAACATCACCTGATGATAGCCATCCGCCAATTGATAGCGGTCGGTGTCGACGTTATAGAACTGATAATAGAGCCGGATCGCTTGGGTCTGCCGGTAGGTTTGAAGCAGTGGGCGGGCATCCCAAAGCCGAACGTTTTGAATCGTGTCTTGGTTTCGTGCGATCACGTCACGGGTCAGGTCCGCCAAAGCGGGGTAGGATGTTTCCTGAATAGCATCCAGATCGTATGATTTCCGGGTGTAGTCGATCGAATGCTTCAGGTAGGGGGTCTCGAGCGCCAATTCGTTCGGTTGCACGACGAATTTTTGGACGCAGAAGGGAAGCACCACCATTCCGATGAGCCACAGCGCCACATAGGCGCCTGCGCCCGCGGTGAAGATTTTCAAGTTCGGCCGAAAGAAATTGAAGGCGAGGATAACGCAAGCCACCGCTGAGGCTCCGACCATCGTCCACAGGGCCAGCCGCGTCACGTGATAGGCCGTGTAGCCGGCCCCGTAAACGACGCCCTGCGTCGAGTAGAGCAGTTCGAAGCGACCGAGGTAAAAGCCCCATCCCCAGGCGGCGACCAAGATGAACAGAAGGACGGACAGATGCCTGGAGGCGTCACGGCTTGCTGAGATTTTCCCGCCGTTGCTCAACTGGACGGACCCGAAAAACAGGTAAGTCATCAGAACGAGCGTGAGCGCCAACGCCGTCAGTAACGTCAAGCTGTTCTGCAGCAGCTCGTAAAACGGAAGACGAAACACATAAAACCCGACATCGGTCGCAAAGAGCGGATCGGACACGCCAAAGCTTTCACCAAAGCGGAAGCGAATGAAGCTGTCCCATTCGGCATAGTAGGCGGCGCCAAAGAGCAATGCGGCGGCGGCGCTCGCCAAGGCGATATCCACCATCATGAGGCGTGGCGAGAAATTGAGCCCGCTTCGCGCCTCCACATTGCCTCTCGACAAGACGCCGGTCGCTCCAGCTTGGCCGGGTACGCTGTAATCGCCGCTTGTTTTGGCGGCATGACGCAGGTTGAGCCAGAGGAAGAGAAAAGCGACCAGGAATGCCGCGAAGAACATCCCCCAGCGAACCGACAGAAGCGTCCAGAAGATGCTCGCGTAATCGAGTTGCCTCATCCACAACCATTTCTCGACGTAGCCCGGAAGAATCGCCAGCGCCAAAACGAGTATCACCCCCGCTGCGAGTAAGAACCGCAGCGGATGTCGGATAGCGAGATGCTTTTTCATCTCTTTGATCGTTTCGCCCACGTTCGGGCGCGGATGCGTGGTGACGGTTCGCGTAGGAAACATCGTTCCAACCTTCCTTATGCCAAACCAATGCCCGAGCCTTGTCGTCATCGCTGGTTGGGCGATATCGAAAGGCGGAGAGTCAGCACGCGGACTCTAGTGAGCGGGAAGACGAGAACGATAGCGACGGAATCTACTCAGCCGGTGGGATCCAGAAACGGGTTCTCTTGCACAAAGAAGCGTCATCGAAAGGCCGACTGAGCGTCAGCGGCGCCGGCTCCCGCGCCACTGTCCGGCGAAGTCGCATGCAGCGATGCGGAAACAATGTTCTCGATGAGGCCTGTTGGCGCTTCTGGCCTTAGAGCGCATGCCGCTGAGTAGTTTCCGAGGCTGTCTTCACGGGGACAATCCTGACTATCGTCATGTCGGCAGCGTAGGGCGCTTGGAGCTTTGGGGCTCGCATCCGCTACCGAAATCATCAGAGATAGCGTCGCTCGAAGCAGCTTCCTGCCAAAGGAGCATGAAATGACAAGTGATAACACAGTCGTCGCCGTTTTCGCCGATCATCAGGGGGCGGAGCAAGCCGTTAAAAAGCTCGCCGATGCCGGCATCGACATCAAGCACCTCAGCGTCGTCGGGAGGGGATATCACGTCGACGAAAAGGTCATTGGCTTCTACAACACCGGAGATCGGGTCAAATTTTGGGGCAAGCAAGGCGCGTTTTGGGGCGCCCTATGGGGCTGGCTTGGCGGGATGTTTCTGTTCGTTCCGGTCGTCGGTCACGTGATGGTGCTTGGATACTTGGCCGTGATCGCCGTTACAGCGATCGAGGGTGCCCTTGTGGTCGGCGGCGTCAGCGCCTTGAGCGCCGCTCTCTATAGCATCGGCATCCCGAAAGACAGCGTGCTTGCATATGAAGGGGCCGTAAAGAGCGACAGATATCTGATCATGGCGCATGGGCCGACGGAGGAGGCTACGCGCGCCAGAACTATTCTCGCAAGCCTTCACCCTGCGAGCCTTGACGTGCATGAGGGCAAGAGATCGGTCGCCCCCCCCACTCAGCCGGTCTTCGCCTAGGACCTGCCGCTTGAGTCGAAGCCGTCACCAATGTTCGCCCGGAGACAGGCTGGCCATCCAAGGACGATTCAGCTGCTTACCAGACCCGGGGGTCAGTAGAGCTGCGGAGCGGGGCAAAAGACCGCGAAACGCGAATTGTGGATACCGAGACACGAGTTCTTCTCCGCGAATTTCGCACGCTGGACGTCTCGCGCCTCGTCGAGGGTCTAGGGCGCGTATCCCATCGTGCACGCCTTGGCTTGGCGCCTTTCAAATTAAGATTGAGTGGCTTCCGACCCGACCTGCGCCTACCGCATCTCCCAATGACGGCGTCGCTCGTGCAGATCTAGGTTGGGCGCACAGCATATTTTCGCGAGACGCCATGATCGTAGCCTTGCGGGAGTATTGAAGCTTGCCGAACCAATCCTTCTATCGGCCCAAGCCTTCCTTGGGAGATGAACATCGTAGGACCTCAAAATGTCACATCAGCAAATGTCAATGGGCGTATCGCCGCCCAGCCACTTCAGCGCCGAGCGGCTCGCGCTTCCAAATTCGGAATTAGCGCCTCCGAGCAATCTGATGGGGTCATTGCCGGAATATCTGATCGACGCTTTCCAGCGCAACGTTCTTTTCCTCGATATTCTGCGCCGGCGCGGCGACGAAGAGATCGAAATCACATCGAGACCAATGGCGACGGTGCTACGCTTCGACCACGAGGTTCTGATGAGCGGTCGGTCGCTGCCACGGCCGATCAACTATTCGCTCTTTCGCATCATGCCGCCGGACGGGCTCGCGATTGATCCGCGCAAAAGACCGGTCGTGGTGGTGGATCCGCGGGCTGGTCAAGGGTCAGGCATCGGCGGCTTCAAGACGGAAAGCGAAATCGGCGACGCTCTGCGTGCCGGGCATCCTGTTTACTTCATTGGCTTCGGATCGACCCCTGCGCCCGGGCAACAATTCCTGGACGTCGTCGAGGGGCAGGTGAAGTTTTTCGAACGGGTGGTCGAGCTCCATCCGGATGCGCCGCGACCGTTTGCCATCGGCAATTGCCAGGCGGGTTACCAAACGCTGATGGTGGCCATGCTGCGGCCGGATTTGTTTGGGCCTTGTTTAACCGTCGGCTCGCCAATGTCGTACTGGGAGGGCGTACACGGGAAGAACCCGATGCGCTATACGGGCGGTCTTCTCGGCGGCAGCTGGCTCGCCGCCATGACCAGCGACCTTGGCAATGGGAAGTTCGACGGGACGTGGTTGGTCCTGAACTTCGACAGCCTGGGTCCGGCAAATTGGCTCTGGGGCAAACAGTACCAAGTCTACGCCGACGTCGACACTGCTGGGGAGCGCTATCTCAAGTTCGAGAAGTGGTGGGGCGACTTCATCCAGCTGAACGGCGACGAGCTACAATTCCTAGTCGACAACCTTTTCATTGGCGATAAATTGGCCCGCAACCAGTTGCAGTCGCATGACGGCGTGACCTTCGACGTTCGCAACATCACATCGCCAATCATTGTGTTCACCTCGACCGGCGACAATATCAGTCCGCCGCCGCAGGCGCTTGGCTGGATCCTCGATCTGTATCGGGACGTCGACGACATTCGCGCTTGGGACCGAACAATCGTATACTGCCTAAATCACAAAGGCGGGCATCTCGCCCTCTTCGTCTCCACCAAGGTGGGCGCCAAGCAGGACGAGGAGTTCGTGGAGCTGATGGACGTCATCGACTGCCTGGCGCCCGGTCTCTATGAGATGGTCATTTCGCCGCGGCCGGCCGACGCGCCAACGGGCGGCTTTGTGACCGGCGACTGGACGGCCCGCTTCGAGGCCCGCTCGCTCGACGACATCCGCGCGCTCGGGCGCAACAGCCCCGAGGATGACCGCGCCTTCGCCGCCGTGGCGCGCTTGTCCGACCTGAACCTCTCGACTTACCGGATCTTTCTGCAACCCTTGGTTCGCGCTCTCGCCAATCAGCCGGCGGCCGACTTGGCCCAAGCCCTCAACCCGCTCAGGCTCAGCTACACGATCTTCGCGGACAGCAACCCATGTATGAATGGCGTAAAGAAGCGGGCCGCCGACGTGGCGGCGGCCCGCAAGCCGGCGGCGGCTGATAACCCGTTCCTCAAGTTGCAGGCACAGGTGTCGGACCAGATCACCGCCACTCTGGACGCCTATCGCGTGGTGCGTGACCAATGGGCCGAGCAGATGTTCTTCGGCTTCTATGGCTCGCCGTTCGTGCAAGCGCTCCTCGGCCTCAGCGCCGGCAGCGAGGTGCGGCCGTTCCCAGGTGTTTCCCCAGAAAAGCTGGCGGCGCGACGGGCCTTGGCGGAAGGGCAAGCGACGAAGCTTCAGACCGGCGGGTTCGACGAAGCGCTGACGCGGGCGGTGCTTTATGTCATCGCAGCCGATCGGATGCTCGACCAGCGATGCGCCTTCGCTTTGAACGTCGCGCGCCAGCGGCTCATGCATCTGTCGCTTGCCGAGTTCAAGCTGGTTGTGCGGGACCAGGCCTTCCTGCTCCAGCTTGAACGTGAGCGCGCAGTGGAGGCGCTAGCGTCTCTTGTGCCGGAGGCGGACGCGCGCATGGAGCTGCTCAAGCAGGTGCACGCGATCGTCGGCGCGGGCTCTCCCCCGAGCGCCGCCGAGCGCGACTGCCTGACTCGACTGGCGGAGTTGCTAGCGACCCCGATTGAGAGACCAGCGCGTCTTGCAACCGTCGTGAGCCACTGATCGGAGAGACGGGTCGCCCGCCTTCCCTTGTCTTGGGGCGTGTCTTGCGTGTCGCCGCAGCGCGCAATGTGACGCCCAGGAGTTGCAAGAATGCAAACCATTGTGAACAAGACGTTTGAAGAGATTGCTGTCGGCGATGCCGCGTCGGTTCAGCGCACAGTGCAGGCTGGAGACGTGCGGGCCTGGGCCGCGGCTTTCGGCGATGTGGACATGCTTGCCGGCCCAGGCGAGAGCCCGGGGGCAGCCGGCATCGTCACAGGGATCTTGATCGCACTGGTCAGTTCGGCCCTCCCTGGCCCCGGGACTTTGATCCGCGCAACCTCGGTTTGGATCAAGGGTAAACTGCCAATCGATGAAGCGATGACGACGCGGCTCGTCGTGCAGGAGAAGCGACCTGATCAGGGAATCGTCGTGTTGGACGGCCAGTGCACGGACCCTGCGGGCCAAGTCGTGGCGACGGCGATCCTGGAAGTGTTGGCGCCAACAAAACGGCAGCAGCGACAAGTGGCGGAGCATCGGCTCGATGGGCTGATCGAGCGCTGTCGCGACCTCAAGCCGATGCTGACTGGCGTCGTGCATCCTTGCAGCGCCGAGGCGCTTGCCGGAGCGGTGGAAGGCGCCGAGGCCGGGCTGATTCTGCCGGTGCTTTTCGGCCCCGAGGCCGAGATCCGGCGGATTGCCGATACGGCGCGCTTGGACATCGCCAAGTTCCGAATCGTGGCCACGGACGGCCCCGAGGAATCCGCTCTCAAGGCCGCCATGGCCGCGGGCGCTGGCGAGGTTGCGGTGTTGATGAAGGGCAGTCTGCACACTGACGTGCTGTTACACGCGGTTTTGCAGAAGGAAGCGAAACTGCGCACTGGGCGGCTGATCAGCCACTGCACGATGGTGTCGGCGCCGACCTATGCGCGCCGCTTCGTTATCAGCGATGTCGCCCTGAATATCGCCCCAGACACCGATCAGAAGCGCGACATTTGCCAAAATGCGATCGGCTTCGCACGCGCGCTCGGCGTCGAGACGCCAAAGGTGGCCGTGCTGGCGGCGGTGGAAATGGTGCGAACCAAAATGCCCGCCTCGCTCGACGGCGCCATTCTGGCGAAAATGGCGGATCGTCGCCAGATTGTCGGCGGGATCGTGGACGGCCCGCTCGACCTCGACGCTGCGGTGGATGCCGAAGCCGCGCGGATTAAGAATATCTCATCGCCCGTCGCGGGCCTCGCCGATGTTCTCATCGCGCCGAATATCGAGGCCGGCAACATGATCTACAAGAATCTCGCCTTCATGGCCGATGCACAGACTGCGGGACTAGTGGTCGGCGCCCGGGCGCCGATCGTTCTCACCAGTCGGGCTGACACCGTCGCCGCGCGCCGCTTCTCGGCCGCCGCCGCCGTGCTCTACGCCGATACGTTGGCGCGCGATCCAGCCATCCTGCTGCCGCAAACCGAGGAGTGATCGGCAATGAGCGAGGCCATCGTCGTGGTCAATGCGGGCTCCACCAGTGTGAAGTTCGGCGCCTATGCGGTGGACGCGACCCAGTCGCTGCCGCTGCTCTGCCGCGGCCAGATCGACAGTATGGAAAGTGATCCCCGTTTTGTCGTCAAGAACGCGGCCGGCAAGCAATTGGGCGTGCATGAATGGGGCAAAGACCGCGCGATCGACCACTGCGCTGCGCTGCGCTTCGTCATCACCTGGCTGGAAGCCAATCTTGGCGACAGGAAGGTGATAGCCGCCGGCCACCGTATCGTGCTCGGCGGCGCCCGCTTCGAGGCGCCGGTGCGGATCGAGGGCGACGTGCTGGACTATCTCGACTCGCTCGTGGTCATGGAACCGTCGCACCAGCCCTACAACGTGCTAGGAGCCCGTGCGTTGGCCGAGGCGTTCCCTGCCCTGCCGCAGGTGGCTTGTTTCGACACCTCCTTCCATCGGACGATGCCGGAGGTGGCGCAGATCTATGCGCTGCCAAAGGAGGTGCGCGATGCCGGGGTGCGGCACTGGGGCTACCACGGCATTTCCTACGAATACATCAGCCGGCAGACGCCGGAGTTCGCACCGCAGGCGCGGCGCGTAATCGCCGCGCATCTGGGCGGCGGGGCCAGTATGTGCGCCATGCTCGACGGGCGCAGCGTCGAAACCTCCATGGGCTTCGCCGGAGGATCGGGTCTGCCGATGGCGACGCGCTCGGGCGACGTGCCGCCTGGGGCGCTGTTTTATCTCTTGCGGAGCAAGCTGTTTGACGACGCGTCGCTCGAGAAGATGCTTTACGAGCGCGCGGGTCTGCTCGGCCTGTCCGGACTCAGCGGCGACATGCGCGTGTTGCAAGAGAGCAGAGACCCACGAGCGGTCGCTGCGATAGATTATTTCGTCTACGCGATGATGAAATACGCCGGGGCATATGTAGCCGTGCTCGGCGGACTGGACGCCTTCGTGTTCACCGCCGGCATTGGCGAGAACTCTGCCCCGATCCGCGCGGCGTTATGCGCCAAGCTGGCCTGGCTCGGCGTGAAGCTGGACAAGCAGGCGAACGATTCTAACGGACCGCGCATTTCCGCAGAGGACAGCGGCGTGTCGGTCTGGGTCATCCCTACGAACGAAGAACTGATGATCGCGCAGCACACGCTGGCGCTCCTCAGCTCTTAGAGGCAGAGAATAATGTTCATGTTCATCGAAGGACTGCCCTCGGACGTGCTCGCCATTGAAGCCAGTGGCGAAGTAACGCACGACGATTATCGTAACACGCTTATCCCGAGGGCCGAGGCAATGATCGCTCGGGGCCCGAGCAAGATGCTTTATGTCATCCGGAAGGATTTCACAGGTTTTGAACTTGAGGCGCTGTCGGATGACGCCATGTTCGGGCTCAAGCACTGGCACGATTTTAGTCATATCGCTGTGGTTACGGATTATGGATGGCTGAACGCGTTGGTCAACATATTCAAGCCTTTCTTTCACGGGGAAGTCCGGCTGTTTAGGCTCGCCGAATTGCCTGCCGCGAAAGACTGGATCAGGAAGGCGCCCGAAGGGGCATGACCATGACGACAGATTTCCAACCGAGCACGAAACCCGGCGCTGCAGGGGAGAAAAAGGGAGCACCCACTATGGCGCCTAATGACGCCCCTGCCCAGGCCGTCGACTCGAAGCCGGGATCGACTCCCGATCCAAACCAAGCTCTGAAATCCCTTTCCATGCCTGACCTGCAGGCGAAACTGGGATCGTCACCGGATGGCCTGACTCAAGCTGAGGCTCAGAAGCGGCTGACCCAATACGGCCCCAACGAAATCGAAGAGAAGAAAGCCAATGAAATCCTGAAATTCCTTGCTTATTTCTGGGGTCCCATCCCATGGATGATCGAAGTGGCCGTGATCCTGTCGGCGATAGACCGGCATTGGCCGGACTTCACGATCATCCTTCTTCTGCTTCTGGCCAACGCCGTGGTCGGCTTCTGGGAAGAACACCAGGCGGGCAACGCCATTGCCGCCCTAAAGGCCACACTCGCGATCAAGGCCCGCGTGAAACGCGACGGGAAGTGGATCAACCCGGTGGCGCGTGAGTTGGTCCCCGGCGACATTATTCGCGTGCGGCTGGGCGACATTGTGCCGGCGGACGCGCGCCTGCTGGACGGCGACCCGGTCGAGGTGGATCAGTCCGCCCTGACGGGAGAGTCGCTGCCCGCCACCCGCAAATCCGGTGAAGCAATATTTTCCGGATCGATCATTCGCCAGGGTGAAATCGGCGCCATGGTCTATGCCACCGGCGCCAACACCTATTTTGGCAAAACGGCGGAGTTGGTGCAGGGCGCGAAAACCGTCAGCCACTTTCAACGCGCGGTTCTCAACATCGGTAATTACCTGATCATCCTCGCGGCTGTTCTGGTAGCGACAATCATCGCCGTCGCAACTTACCGGGGCGATCCGATCCTCTCAACCTTGCAGTTCGCGTTGGTGCTGACTGTAGCGGCTATTCCCGTGGCCATGCCGACGGTGCTCTCGGTCACGATGGCGGTTGGCGCGCGGCTGCTTGCACAAAAAAAGGCGATCGTGACCCGGTTGGTTGCGATCGAGGAATTGGCGGGCGTGGACATACTTTGCGCCGATAAAACGGGCACGCTCACCCAGAACAAGCTGAGCCTGGGCGATCCGTTCAGCGTCACCCATGCTCCCGCCGAGCAATTGATCCTGGCTGCGTCCCTGGCGTCGCGCTCCGATAACAACGACACGATCGACCTCGCCGTTCTCGCTGGTCTGAAAAATGATCAGGCGCTGAAAGACTACAAGGTAGACCATTTTCAACCTTTCGATCCGGTGCACAAACGCACCGAGGCCGCCGTGACGGGTCCCGGCGGACAGGCCTTCAAGGTGACGAAGGGCGCGCCGCAGGTGATTCTGGCGCTGTCGGCCAATGGCCCGCAGGTGAAGGGCGTCGTCGATAAGGCGGTAGACGAATTCGCGGCGCGCGGCTTTCGTTCTTTGGGGGTTGCGCTGGCCGAAGGAGACGGCCCCTGGCAGTTTCTTGGGGTGTTGCCTCTGTTCGATCCACCGCGCGACGACGCCAAGGCAACCATCGCGACCGCGCAACAAATGGGCGTGAAAGTGAAGATGGTGACAGGCGATGCGCTGGCCATCGCCCAGGAAACCGCCAAGAAACTAGGGATGGGCACGAATATCCTTGATGCCAGTAGTCTCGGTGACGAAAAGCAACAAGCGACGATGGCGGTGGCGGAGGCTATCGAGAAGGCCGATGGATTTGCCCAAGTCTTCCCCGAACACAAGTTCCATATCGTTGATGACCTGCAGCACCGCGGCCATATCGTCGGCATGACCGGTGACGGGGTGAACGACGCTCCCGCATTGAAGAAAGCCGACTGCGGCATCGCAGTTTCCGGCGCGACCGATGCGGCGCGCGCGGCAGCGGCCATCGTGCTGATGACTCCCGGCCTGTCGGTGATCATCGACGCGATCAAGGAGAGCCGTCGTATCTTCCAGCGAATGAACAGCTATGCGATCTACCGCATCGCCGAGACGCTGCGCGTGCTGTTCTTCATGACCCTGGCGATCCTGATCTTCAATTTTTATCCGCTGACGGCGGTGATGATCGTGATGCTGGCGCTACTCAACGACGGCGCCATCCTGTCGATCGCTTATGACAACGTTCATTACAAGGATCAGCCCGAAGCCTGGAACATGCGCCTAGTGCTGGGGATCGCTACGGTGCTGGGCGTCATTGGCGTCGTGTCCGCGTTTGCCTTGTTCTATCTTGGCGAGCGCGTATTCCATTTCGACCGCGCGCACATCCAGACTCTGATGTACCTGAAGCTGTCCGTGGCTGGACATCTGACGATATTCCTGACCCGCACGCGCGGCCCCTTCTGGTCTATACCTCCCGCTCGGATTTTGCTGATCGCCGTTTTCGGCACGCAAGCGGCAGCGACATTGATCGCCGTGTATGGGGTGTTCATGACGCCCCTCGGCTGGGGTTGGGCGCTATTCGTATGGGGCTATGCTTTGGCGTGGTTTCTCTTGAACGACCGCGTGAAACTGCTCGCCTATCGGATTTTGGATCCAGTTAAGATTGGTCCCGTGAAGACCCGCGCCGTTAGCGCACCTGCGATAGCTGAGCCGGCGACTGCAGGTTGGGTCTCTACCCATTGGCGAATACCAGCCGCCGCCGTCGCCCTCGCCGTTCTGGCTCTAGGCGGTGGGGGAGGGTGGCTCTATTGGTCAACGCATCGAACCACCGCCGTTCACTTCGTGACGCAGAAGATCGAACGCGGCTCAATCGTCCGCAGCGTAGCCGCAAGCGGTGTCGTCGTTCCCACGGCGACTGCTTCGATCGACGCTCGGGTGTCTGGCGCGATCCAGGCGCTCTATTGTCCCGCTGACACGAAAGTGAAAGCGGGCCAGTTATGCGCGAAAATCGACCCGCGCCCTTATCAAATTGCGGTAAAGCAGGGCGACGCCGATCTGGCGGCGGCCGAGACTCGCCTCCAAAAGGATAATGCCGAACTCGCTCGCTCAAAAGCAACCTTCGACCACTATGGAGCCGGGCAGAGGCGTCGAGTCATTTCGCAAAAAGCGCTCGACAAGTTGCGCAAGGCCTATGAGCAAACGCAGACGCGGACGAAGATCGAAGAGGCGAGCGTCGGGCAGCTCCAGGCGGCTCTTCATGCCGCCCAGACCAACCTCGATTATACCGATATTCGTTCACCGATTGACGGAACAGTGGTCTCGCGCAATTTGCAAATGGATCAGGCGATCGTTGCGGGCAAAGAGACGCCGCTTTTCGTCGTCGCGGAAGATCTCACCGCCATGCAGGTCAACGGCAAGGTCAGCGAGAATGACGTGAGGGCGATCAATCTCGGCGACAAGGCCTCTTTCACAGTCGAGGCAATCCCTAACCACCTCTTCGCCGGGGCGATAAGGCAACTTGGCCGATCGTCGCAAACGCTTGAGCACGCCCCGACTTATGATGTCGTCATAACCGCGCCCAATCCTGAACTATTGCTCAAGCCTGGCATGGCGGCGACGATCAAAATCGTGGTCGACAGACGGGACGATGTCCTCCGTGCGCCGGATCAAGCGCTGCGCTATTCGCCTACTAGCCACGCGGCTCCGAGCAGCAGCACCGGCGCTGGGACGCCGCTGGTGGACGGCTGGCCGCAGGTCTGGATCCTGCGCGAGGGAAGGCCGACAGCCGTCCCGGTTCAGCTCGGTCTCGATGACGGCGCTTACACGGAAATTGTGAAAGGCGACCTGAAGCCAGGTGATGAGTTGATCATCAGCGCAGACGGCGACCGAGTAACCCAATGAGCTATCGAGGCGGCAAGGCCGCGAAGGGCTCGCAGCTGGCCACGTAGGCTGGCGGATTCAAAAAGGTGAGACCCCCAATGAATTGACGCCAACCAAGCGCCCAGCATCGCCGAAAGGATGCGAATGAAAATCAGCTCAAAGAACTTCCGCGTAAAGGAAGGTGACGAAGTCCATCTTGGGAAGTGGGCGACGATAGTGGAGCCTGTTTATGAGTCGAAGGACCAATATCACAAGCTTCTGCAAGAGCACGTTGCGCAACTGAGTTCGCTGCAACAGCTTCACTACGCATCCAACCGCTACGCCGTCCTGTTGATCTTTCAGGCGATGGATGCGGCCGGAAAAGACGGCGCCATCAGGCACGTGATGTCCGGCGTCAATCCGCAAGGCTGCCAAGTCTTCAGCTTCAAACATCCGAGCCCCGCCGAATTGCAACACGACTTTCTCTGGCGCACCACCCGCGATCTGCCGGAACGCGGGCGGATCGGCATCTTCAACCGATCCTATTATGAGGAGGTGCTGATCGTCCGAGTGCATCCCGAGATTCTTCGCAGCGAAGGTATCCCTGATGCGCCGCACGACGAAAAGGCGATCTGGCGCGACCGGTATTGTTCGATCGTGAATTTGGAGAGACATCTCCATGTCAACGGAACCCGGATCGTGAAATTCTACCTCCACCTCTCGAAGGAAGAGCAGCGCAAGCGTTTTCTGGCGCGCATTGATGAGCCGGAGAAGAACTGGAAGTTCAGCCTTGCGGATATCGCGGAGCGGAAATACTGGAAGCAATATATGAAGGCGTATGAGGAATGCCTCAGTGCGACAAGCACCCGGGAGGCGCCCTGGTATGTCGTTCCCGCCGACGACAAAATGAACGCTCGGTTGATCGTATCTCAAATCATCCTTGACAGACTCGAAGGTCTTGAGATGAGCTATCCAAAGACCACCGACGCACGCCATCAAGAGCTGCTGGAAATCCGCAAACAGCTCACAAATTGAGAAATGAAGCCAGATCAGGCTCGCAAGCCTCATGGTCTCCATGTTCAAGAATCAAAACGCAGGCGAAATTGTCCGAAAATGCGCGAGGTCGCTGCCGCTCGAAGCGAGCAACAAGGGAACGCGGAAAGACGCCAAGGACGGGCCATCCACGTGGAGAGCAAGTCCACAGAGGAGTAGCCGCTCCAAATTTATAAGGCCTCGACAAGGGCGGACGCGCCCCCAAATAAATAACAGAGAGTGATCGAGGAAGGATCCGCCATGCTGTTCGTTGAATCAACACTCAAGGGGTACACCGTAGAGGCGAGCAACGGCAAAATCGGCGTCGTCCGCGACTTCCTGTTTGACGATCAGAGTTGGAAAATCAGGTGGCTGGTCCTTGATGCGGGGAGCTGGCTGCCGCGGCGGAAAATTCTGCTCCATCCGTCGGCGCTTGCGCTGCCGGAGCCCCTGCAGAAATCGATCGCCGTGAAGCGGACGAAAGCGGAAGTCGAAGAAAGCCCGGATTTCCTCGAGCACCAGCCTGTATCGCGTTAGATGGAAGCCCATCTTTATGATTACTACGGCTGGGATCCCGCTTGGGGCAGTAGCTATTTCGGTGCGGGAGCTATCGCTACGCCCTTTTCGTCGCCCCCATTGGTTGGTGGCGTCCCGCCGGAGGAGAGAGCCGGCGCAGCTAATCCGGAGGAGGCGGATGCGCATTTGCGGAGCACCAGCGAGGTTAATGGCTATCACGTCCACGCCACCGATGGCGAGATCGGCCATGTCGAGAATTTTGTCTTCGATCACGCCAACTGGGACATTCGTTACTTTGGCGTCGACACCAGGAACTGGTGGGCTGGAGAGCATGTTCTGATCTCGCCTTATGCGGTGCGGGAGATAGACTGGGCGGATCGCCATGTTGAGCTGAGGATTACTCGCGCGCAAGTCAAGGCAAGTCCACCTTGGGACTCCGTCGCAATGGTCGATCGTCCCTATGAGCGACAGCTACACAGCCATTACGGCTGGCCGGGCTATTAATAGGAACCCAGACGGTGCACTATGATTTCAAAGTGCGGAAGGGCGGCGGCGCCCTAAAATAGGATTGCCGTGAGCGCTGAATCTCCGTCACCGACCAATGCCTCGTTTACCGAAACGACGCGGCACGGACTACTTTTTATTGCGACGGCCACGATGGGCGCCGCAGGCGCCGCGGCAGCCCTGGTTCCGCTGTTCGATCGGATGATCCGGATGCTTCGGCCATCGCCGGTGGCGGCCCGACTGACCTTTATCCCAGCGAAGTGGAGCCTGGGGGGCAGGCCGTCGTTCTCTGGCGGAATAGACCAATCCTAGACCACATGTTCGCCTGAGATAGGGGCGATCCGTCTCGCATTATGCAGGCTTACGAGGGTTGCGCCGGATAGACCGGCGCCGAGCCTCATGCATAGGAGACGGGTCATGGATCAGCATATCATCTATGTCGGCCTGGATGTGCACAAGGACACGATCGCGATTGCGCTTGCGGAAACGGGCAAGCGAGGTGAGGTCCGCGAGCACGGCAAGGTCGTGAACACCCCGACTGCGTTAAAGACGCTGGCGGTGAAGCTGGCGCGCAATGGAGCCAGCCTGCGATTTTGCTATGAGGCTGGGCCTTGCGGTTATGGCATTCAGCGCCAGCTGAGCGAAGCCGGACACGAATGCGTCGTGGTCGCTCCTTCGTTGATTCCGCGCAAGCCTGGCGATCGGATCAAAACCGACCGACGGGATGCCATGAACTTGGCCAAATTGCACCGGGCAGGAGAACTGACATCGGTCTGGATTCCTGACCCAGCCCATGAGGCGATCCGCGATCTGGTGCGCGCGCGACTGGCGGCGGTGCGCGTGGTGCGGCAGGCGCGCCAACAATTGTCCGGTTTCCTGCTGCGCCACGGCCACCATTATAACCGGCCAGCTTGGACGCTGATGCACCGGCGCTGGCTGGCCGGATTAAAGTTCGACCACGCCGCGCATTATATCGTGCTGGAAGATTGTATCGCGGCTGTCGAGGCGGCCACGGTCCGGCGGGACCGTCTTGAAGCCCACATCGAGGCCGCGTTGTCGGGCTGGTCGCTAACCCCGGTCGTGGAGGCATTGCAAGCGCTACGCGGCCTGGCGCTGGTGGCCGCAGCGACACTGGTGGCTGAACTGGGCGACATTACCCGCTTCGCAAATCCCCGACAATTCATGGCCTATCTCGGTCTCGTTCCTTCCGAACACTCCAGCGGAAGCACGCGACGCCATGGCGGGATCACCAAGGCGGGAAACGGCGCGGCGCGGCGCATGTTGATCGAGGCGGCATGGAGCTACCGATTTCCGGCGCGGATCAGTCGCGATCTCCTTCTGCGCCAGGAAAAGTTGCCCAAATCGATCCGTGACATAGGCTGGAAAGCCCAGGAACGACTGTGCCGTCGGTATCGCAAGCTCGCGCATGCGGGGAAACTGAAGACGGTCATCACCGCCGCAATTGCGCGCGAGCTCTCCGGCTTCGTTTGGGCGATCGCCAAACAGACGCAAGCCGCAAATGCGTGAGGCGCCGCGGCCGAAGCCGACGCCATTCCAAGAAGGAGCCGACCAACCAAAAATCATCCGAAGTTAGGCCCTACTTGAACACTTAATTTTTGTAGGAGTCTGATTTCATGCTGTTTGCGGCGAAATTCGAGGCGTCGTGGCACTACGCCTTGGGCGGCCCGGGCGTTTTTTGGCGGAAGCGGGCGGAGCTTGCGGCTTCGGCGGCGCGGTTTGCCCGGCGCGGGGCGGCAGGGCGACATGGGCGGCGCGGAACAGGGCCGTCACCGAAGGCGCGGCGTCGGTCCTCACCAGCCAGTCGGCGCCGCGGTGTTGGATGCGCAGCTGTTGCAGGCGGTCGAGATCGCGCAGCAGCTCTTTCCATTCCGGGGCGATCTTCGCCTCGCGCATGAGGTCCTCGAGATGCTTCTGCATGGCGAGCGCAAGGAAGGAGCAAAACACATGGCCGCGTATGGCGGCGTCCGACGAATGGAAGATCGGGCGCGTGCGCATGATCGCCTTGCTGCGACGGAACAGCTCCTCCACCTGGAGCAAATCGCGATAGCGGAGCACCGCCTGCAACGGCGTGACCCTCGCGTTGGTGCGTAGCACGAAGATTCCGTCATAGCGCGCCTCCTCGGCGAGCTTGCCGGCGTCGATCTCGAAGGCGCGCTTGTCCTTGGCCTCTTTGGCCTTGCGCAGATAGCGGCGATAGGCGGAATTGCCGATGAGCGCCTTGTCGCCCTTTTGCAATTGCGCGTCGAGCGCGGCGACGATCTTCTCCCGGTCCTGCCGATCTTTCTCGGCTTCGGCTTCGTTGCGGCAGACGACGTAGCGCTTGCCGTCGACCTTGACCTCCTTGACGAAGAGCTGCGTCTCGCCGGCCCTGCGTTCGATGAACAACGGCGTGAAGGGCGCATCGTTCTCGAGCACGATCTTCCTTACGGTCGCGTCGGAGCGTTCTCTCGCGCCGAGGATGTAGTCGAGCCCACGCGCCTCCAGTCCCTCGATCGTCGCCCCGGAGATCATGCCGCGCTCGCCGAGCGTCTCGCCGCCTTCGCCGTAGAAGGACAGCGAGGTCGTGTCCATGAACACGGCCGAAAGATCGCAAAAGAGGTCGCGCCGCTTCTCGAACAGCTTCTCCTCGACCACGTCCTTGACGCAGCGCGGCGCGAGCGCGCCTTCGGCCTTCTCCCCCATCTCTTCGCCGAGCCAGGCCATGGCTCGGTAAAAGTGATGCAGGTCGAGCCCCGCCGCGCCGGCGATGTCGTAATCCTGCATCCAGGCGGCGCAGTCGCGATCCGAGCCCGAGACGAACAGACGATGCAGCGTGGCGACGAACACGGCGCTCTCGACGGAAAACTCGAAGCCGCGGTCGGCCAACAGATCGGCGAGAACCTCGGGAATGCCGAGCCTCGCCCAGATCCTGCCGAACAGCAGCGGTCCGCCCAGGCGCTTGGCCGACGCGGCCAGGGCGCCGCCCTCGTCTTGATCGAGGGCGGTGATCAGCATCACCTGGTCGGTGAGCTTGGCGCCCGAGGCGAGCAGCGAGGCGAGCGCGCCGGTGGCTTCGAGCTCGTCGGCGCGGCCGAGCGTGGCGACGACACTCTGGCGCACGGCGCCCTCGATGCGCTTGTTCTCGACGATCTGCACGTAAGCGCGTTCGCCGGACTTCTTGAGGCGGAAGAACATGGCGGCCCTCGCAAAGCAGAGCACCACAGAATCAGATTATATTCACGCAGAAAAGCCTAATTTATAGGCATACGTGGCACCACATTTTTGAAAAATTTCGCCTCCAAATACGCAATATCAATCGCTTACAGACGCATGAACCGCGTTCACTGTTTAAGTCGGGTTAGGCAAGGCTGGAGACACGGTCACGACCAGGAGAACCCTCGATTCCACTAACAGCCGGATTTTATCCGACGCTGGATCCTAGACAGAGGAAGCTCCGCGACGCATTACCGGTCCGGCGGTAACCAACCCGCGTATCAGAGCATGATCAACCGTCGTTTTCATGATCGTGTCTCTTGCCCTGCCTAACAGCGGCCACCTCAAAACGCTCGATCGGGAGCAACAGATGTTTTGCGCCTGCAACTTGAAACGGCGAACATGAGAGTGGACAAATTCTGACGTTTGAGTCCCGGGAGGGATTCCCGTCGTTAGTCGGGCATGCGAGTCTGGCGCATGCGCGCCGGGATTTCCATCAACGTTTCTGCCGCCGATCGCAAGCGGCTGCAGGCGGTCGTCAGAGACCGCAACGCCTCGCAGAAGCATGCGTGGCGGGCCGAGATCGTCTTGCTCTCCGCTGACGGCGTCGGCACGAACGAGATCATGCGCCGGACTGGCAAGTCCAAAACTTGCGTCTGGCGCTGGCAAGAACGCTTCGTGCGGGAAGGCTTCGACGGCCTTCTTCGCGATAAGACCCGCCCCTCTCGCATTCGGCGGCTCGGTGAAGACGTGGCTGAACGCGTCGTCGCCCTGACGCTGCAAGACCCGCCCGTCGAGGCGACGCATTGGACCGGCGCGATGATGGCCAAGGCCGTCGGCGTCTCTGTGAGTTCGATGCAGCGTATCTGGCGGTCGCATGGCCAGACATTCAGGCGAGGACGGGACTTTGCAGCCTGGCTCGGTTTGACGCACTGGGTTTGACGCACTTCGCCGATAGTCGGGCGGCAACGAGCGTCTGGGCCGAACATCGCGGACAGGCCCTTGCTGGCGTCGGCGCGCGCGCAAACGATGGACGAATTGAGTCTTCGTCGCACGCCCTCGGCCAGAACTATCGCGCGTCTCATGACGACAGGCCGGGAAGCGATGTCGAAGGCAGTATCCGTGACCATTGCTGCGATCGAGAGCGGGGTTCCCGCGCTTGTCGAAGCGCGCTCTGTGAAACATTACTCACTTCGCACAGGCACGCATGCACATGAGCTTTTGCTCGCTGCACGGCTGCCCCCCTGTGACATAAGGCTTCCCGATCTGGTTTCCCTGGCTGTAACAGCGCCGATAGGCCTTGCGGCAACGTGCTTTGCACGCGTATAGAATGTCAGACTCCGCGGCCTTTGCGAGCGTGTAGTTCGTCGAAAATCGCCCGGACTGGAGAGAGAATCCTGTGGCGCCCGCCTCCACGATAGCCGCCACCCGAACCGTGGCCGGCCGCGGCGCGCTCGACGCCTCGCCCTGAGCTGCGGCGAGCCCGGAGAACGGAAACGCGCACAAGCATAGAGCGGCGAAAGGAATAAAGTGGGCTCGATTCTTCATGGGAATTGCTCCTTGATCCACGTTCCTGTCACGAAAGCTCGGCTCGAAAGTGCCCGCGAACGATGCGATCGATCGGACGCAAAATTTCATCTGGTCTTCTCCAGATCACGCCCGGCTGGCATGCAGGCATGTATCTATTCGGTTTGGTGCTTTCGACAAGGCCGAACTGTCGCCTCGCGCGGCTCGATTTGTTTTACCGCTGTTGGAGGCTGGCTTATCGCGAGACCTCGCATAGACTCGGGATTGTCCAGCGCTTCGCTTCTCAAGGCGAGAACCCGTAGCGCTCAAGAAACGGGCCGGGCCGCAGGCCAGAAGGGGCGCACGTCGTGGCTTCGGGAAAGCGTGACTTTCGGGCCGCGGCGGAGTTCCGGTCCGTCGGACGCATTCCATTGAGGCTCGGCTGGAAGGCCGTCTATCAGGCGGTCGATCCGGACGCCGAGGTGGAGGCCGAGCAAACGCTGCCGCCCCTCAGCGACGGCGAGACCGCGAGCCTGTCCGACGCATGGGTCGAGGCGAAAAGGACAGCCCGCTTTAAGGCGGATCTGCGTTTGACGCTGGATCAGGAGAAAAATTTGGGCCCCATTCAAGCCGTCTTGCACGACATGGCGAAGCGACGCGCGGACAGGATTCTCAAGCTGCACGGCGATCGCGCGGCGGCGACTTTGCGGCTTAGGCCGTCGTGGCCGCGGTCCGACGCTGTATCCTGTCGCTTGCGCGCCGCAGGCTTGGGACGCGGCCACGCCTTTCGCGTTGCTTCGGGCGTCGCTTGGGCTCAGCTTCAATCCCGCGCGCAACGAAATCCGGCTGATCAATCCGCGGCTCCCGTCATTCCTTTACGAAGTCATCTTACGTCAGCTTCGTCTTGGAAATTCCAGCCTCGATCTCGCCATCGGTCGTCACGACGGGGAGGTTTCCCTGCGGGTGCTGCGGCGGGAAGGACAGCTCCGTGTGGCTGCGGTTCACACATAGCCGCTCCATCAAATCTGAATGCCAGCGCGTGTTCCGGGGAAACGACAGCCAGAGCAGAATCCGAGCAACGTGAATCGAGACCGCCTGCCCCTTCTCGTTGGGAACAGCGTCAGAGCATTGGGGTCAATCTCGCTTGATCGGATTCCGCTAAGGTATAGCAAGCAGCATGATCGCTTCCAAGCAGACAGAACCCGGATCGGAGCCGTCGCCAGCGCTGACCGCAGCCATTTTCGACGTGGATGGCGTCTTGCTCGCGTCCCCTCATGAGCGCGCTTGGCGCGAAGCATTGCGAGGTTTTGCTGATCCGGAGCGTTTCACCTCCTCGATGTATGAGACCCATGTGGCGGGTAAACCGCGTCTCAGCGGCGCCCTTGCGGCCCTTGAGGCGTTGGGTGTGCCGGACGCCGGGCGCCAGGCTGTCGTCTATGCCGCGCGCAAGCAGAAGCGGCTGGAAGAGCTGATCGAGGCCGGGACTGTTCGGGCGTTTCCCGACGCGATCCGCTTCGTTCAGGCGGTCTTAGCGTTAAATTGGCCTCTGGCGGTCGCCTCCTCATCGCGCAACGCCAACCAAATGATGAAGGTGATTCGCGTCAATTCTCGGCAAAGTCTGCTGGACGCTTTCAGCGTCAATGTTTGCGGCCGCGATTTGCCTGAGGGCAAGCCTAACCCGGCAATCTTTCTGCTCGCCGCCGAGGAGTTGCGAATTGAGCCCGCGCAATGCTTCGTGGCCGAGGACGCGCCAGCGGGTATTGAAGCGGCTCGAGCAGGCGGCATGACGGCGCTTGGCGTCGCCAGACATGGAGACGCCGCCCTTTTGTGGGCGGCAGGGGCGAATCTCGTGGTGACGAGTCTAGATGAAATCGCAATAAATGAATTGGTCGACGGACGGCTCTGCCTGCGGCCAAATTGATCGGACGGGACATAATGGAACGCGCGCTGAAGCCGACCTTGGACGCCACTTGGGTACTCGCCGCGAATGGCTACGATCCACTTCGTGAGGGCAACCTCGAATCGCGCTTCGCTATCAGCAACGGTTTTCTGGGCATACGGGGCTCCCGTGCGACCACTCGGGGGGCGCGCTGGGTCGTTCCGCCGCGCACCTATGTGGCCGGGCTCTTCGACACGCCCGGCGCCGAGGGAGCAACGCCAGGGCTTATCCCAGCCGCCGACTGGTTACGCGTCCGCATCTTACTGCCTGGCGGACCTTTGGTACATCACCCGGGTGACGTATCGTCTCATGGCATGACGCTCGACCTGAGGCGGGGTGCATTGTTCTCCGAATTCGGCCAGCTAAAGTCGCCCGACGTGGGCATGCGCCTGCGCACGGCGCGCCTTGTCTCATTGAACGAACGTGCGGTTGGGTTGCAACTGATCCACTTGGAGATCGAGGAGGGAGAGGCCGAGGTCACGCTCGAAGCCTCCTTCGAAGGGTTGGACCTCGGGCTCGTTCCCGAGAGGCTAGAGCAAGATCTTGGCGTATGGCGCACCTTGCGCTCCCGCAAGAGTCTCGCCATGGCGACGGCGGCGTTCCTGCAGGTCGATGGCCAAGACCTTCCGCCGACTCCGCTGGGTCAATTAAAATGTTCCTGGAGCTGGAAATCCCGTCCTGGTCAGATCGTGTGTTTCGAACGCTCCGTCGCCGTCGTGCGGAGTGACGCCCAAGGTTTGGACCCCGGTGGCGAAGCGCGGAATAAGATCGACGTTGCGCGACAACTTGGCTGGCGCCGCGTGCTCGCGCAGCACGAGGCGGCCTGGGCAAGCCGCTGGCGATGCAGTGAGTTCGAGGTCGACGGCGATGCATTTGCACAGAAGGCGTTACGGTTCGCTATCTACCATCTGAACAGCGCGGCAAACCCGGCCGATGAGCATGTGTCAATTGGCGCACGCGCGCTGACCGGCGACGACTATCGTGGACATGTCTTCTGGGACACCGAAATCTTCCTTCTGCCCTTTTACATCCTGACATGGCCAGAGGCGGCCCGGGCGCTGCTCATGTATCGCTTTCACACGCTCGATGCGGCGCGGACAAAAGCCGCTGGGATGGGCTGGCGCGGCGCCTTATACGCCTGGGAATCCGCGGACACCGGCATTGAGACGACACCCGAACATGCGATCGGTCCGGATCGTCAGATCATCGACATCCTATGTGGCAAGCAGGAGCAGCACATCAGCGCGGACATCGCCTACGCGGTCTGGCAATACTGGCAGGCGACCCGGGATGATGCGTTCTTGCGCGACGCCGGCGCCGAGATCCTCCTTGAGACCGGCCGGTTTTGGTCCAGTCGCGCTCGACCGGAGGCGGACGGACGCCACCATATTCGAGGCGTCATCGGACCGGACGAGTATCACGAGCATATCGACGACAACGCCTTCACCAACGTCATGGCACGCTGGAACATTCGGCGCGCCCTTGATGTAGCGACATTGTTGCGTGGGCGTTGGCCAAAGCTATGGACGAGTCTCTCAAACCGACTCGGGCTAGACGACTCCGAACTCGAGCAGTGGCGGAAGGTCGCGGAAACAATGGCGACCGGCTTCGATCCTAAAACCGACCTGTTCGAGCAGTTCGCAGGCTTCTTCACGCTCGAAGAGATTGATCTTGCCGCCTACACAGGTCGTTCCGTGCCAATGGACGTGGTGCTTGGCCGGGAGCGGACGCGGCAATCCCAGGTGATCAAACAGGCCGATGTCGTCGCGCTGCTGGGGCTGTTGCCGGAGGAGTTCGGTGGCGAGACCGCAGCGAAGAATTTCCTTTATTACGAGTCTCGCTGCGACCACGGCAGTTCATTGAGCCCCCCCATGCATGGGATGGTCGCCGCCCGGCTAGGATACTCCGACGTAGCGCTACGCTACTTTCGGCAGACTGCGGCGATCGATCTCGCGGATACCCACGCGGCGATTGACGGTGGCGTGCACATTGCGGCTCTGGGCGGGATCTGGCGGATGGCCGTCTTCGGTTTCGCAGGAGTGTCCTTAGAAAATGACACCCCAGCCATCGATCCGAAGTTACCAGCGAATTGGCGCAGCCTCGGCTTCCGCCTTCAGTGGCGCGGCCGTCACCTCAAGATCAGCATCGATCAAACCGAGCAGCGCCTTGAAGCGACGCTGGAAGCAGGGGAGCCGATGACGCTTGTCGTAAGCAATGAGCCGCATGAGCTCTGCCGTGGCCAGGCACTCCGGGTTGATATAGGGAAATAGGACGTCTTGGGGTCATCGCAGAATCTGTTCCAAATCCTATGCTAAGCAGCGTCGAGCAGGGTCGCCCTTGGATTTCTCAGGGGTCGGAATGTGTTTGGGCTGGGCCGGCCAGACGTAATCGCCGTTGAAGGCGATGTGCTCCCATCCGAGCGGGGCGATATGGGCGAGAAGCTCGTCGGGGATGATTTCGCCCGCGGCGCGCAGCTCGTCGACGGCGCGTCCGAGATAGACGGTGTTCCAGAGGATGATGGCCCGTCTTCGGATCGGCCCCAGCCAAAAGTTGGTCGAGGATGGCGTCGGGAATCTTGGGTTCCTTGCGTCGGGCCATGGGAGAGCTCCTTCATTCCCATTCTGCCCAAACCACACACGAAATTCAGGACAGTCCCCGACGAAATTCACGAACTGGCGCATCCGGCCCGTTCCGGAGGGCTCCAATTTGACCCTTCACCGCAGCAAACCTGAACCCCGCCACCCGCGCCCTTGGGCAAGCGTCCGCCAGCTCAGGCGTTTGGGCTTGTCAAAAACTCCAAATGAGAAGACGGTGGCTTCCGGACCAAGGCCCACCGGGCGGATCCCGCTCAAGGATATATTTTGAACGAGGGATGAACGGCGCCCTCAGGCCGGGTTCAGGCGCGAAGCGCGATTCTTCCCGCGCTCAGGCGGTTCGCCTGCCACGCAAGGAGACCCACGATGATCCGCTTCTCGAATCTGGCGCACGTCGCCACCGCCGCTCTCGCCCTCTCGCTCGGCGCGGGTCTCACCGCAGCCTCGGCGGAGACTTGGTCGCAGAAACATCCTCGCCGCGCAGAGGTTAACGGGCGCCTCGCCAATCAGAACGCCCGCATCAACAAGGAAGTGAAGGAAGGCGAGATCACCAAGGGTCAAGCTCGCGCGCTGCATCGGCAGGATCGCGCCGTGCGCCAGGAAGAGCGCGACATGGCCTCACAGAACGGCGGCCACATCACGCGCGGCGAGCAGCGCGTGCTTAATCAGCAGGAAAATGGAATCAGCCGCGAGATCGGCCACTGATGAGCGTCTACGCCTGCCGCCTCCTGGCGAAGAGCGCCGCTATCGCTGGGCCACGCGCCGCAAAGCTTCTGGGGAGCAAACGAGGGCCGGCCGCCGCCGTCAGGATGGCGCATAAGCCTTAGAATCCGGCTCCGTCAACGACCTCTGTTCGTCACACACTGGAACTAAATGCGTGGCGTCGCCCGCCTCGCCGGTGGTGAATTCGAGCACGCGCTCGGCCCAGGAGATCACCTTCGGTGATCCCTCCGCGTCGCGGTCGTGGTTCTGCTGCGCCTCGCTACGGTCGGCATTGGCGCATCCAGCCAGTTCGAGAGAGCTAAAATTTGACCCAGGTCGGACCTTCTCACTTCGGCCACGGCGGGCCCGCGCATCCGAGACCCGCAGGAACGTATCGGCCAGCGCTGAGGCCGGGGTATTTGGCTGAATAATGGCTGTCGATGGCTGTAGTAAGGCAGGATATGGCAAAAGAACTGCAATTTGACGGGATAGACAAGAACCGTGGCAGAAATACCACTCCGTAAGAAAAAGCGATTCGTCCGGCGCTTTTCGAGTTGAAGTTAACCTTCTGCGGAGCGCACTATTCTTTCGAGCGTCGCCGTGGATTCCCTCTCCGAGGCGCCCCAATTTGACCCGCCGTTTCTAAAAGGAGGCGAACATGAAAAGACTGACAGCCATTTCCACCATCGCGCTCGTGATGGGGATGGGCTCCGCGCTCGCGGCTGATCTTCCCTCGCGCAAGGAGCCGCCGGCCTACATCCCCCTGCCGCCCCCGCTCACCTGGAACGGCTTCTACGGCGGTTTGAATATCGGCGGGGGCTGGAACTCCAACAACCCCGGCAACGAGACCTCCGCCTATTTCGATCCGAACTATGGCTTCGGCGCCGTTGAGCCCTTTACCGGCCTGAACAACTTGTTCTTCCTGCCCAACGGCAATCAGGGGGGCACGGCGAGCGGCGTCGTCGGCGGCGGACAGGTCGGCTACAACTTCCAGTTCAATCCGTCGATCGTGGTCGGCGTTGAGGCTGATATCCAGGGCTCGAGCATCAGCGGCAGCGGCCCCGGAAACTCCTCCTTCTATCCGTCGCCCCTCCCCACCCCCGGCACTGCGGGCGCCGTGTTTAACGGCGTTCTGACGCCGGTCGCGGCAATCAACACCAGCAACCTGAGCCTCGACTGGTTCGGCACGGTGCGCGGCCGCGCGGGCTGGCTGTTCACCCCCACCCTGCTCGTCTACGGCACGGCGGGCTTCGCCTATGGCGGCGTGAGCGCCTGGGGCGTCAGCAACACCCCCACCGGCTGGACCGCCGGCGGCGGCCTGGAGTGGATGTTCGCTCCCAACTGGTCGGCGAAGGTCGAGTATCTCTATATCGACCTGAGCAGCGGCGGCCTCAGCGGCGCCAACGGCTGGAACTACGGCTACAACTTCCATCCGGAGATCAACGTCGTCCGCGCTGGCGTGAACTATCACTTCAACTGGGCGGCTCCCGCCCCGGTTCTCGCCAAATACTGATCGGAGCGGGAAGGAAGGACACTCTACTCCTCTCGAAGAACGCAAGCCCAGCCTTTGCTCCAAGGCTGGGCGCTGCTTTGTCCGGCGACTGTCCGGCGGGGCGATTGCGGCCATCGGAACACGGGAAAGCGTT
>Ga0265331_10000586_pt1 | contig 32549 bp, 36 predicted proteins | sample 41923metaG_FD_202088 | JGI IMG/M metagenome (GOLD analysis project Ga0265331, IMG submission 202088) | Rhizosphere microbial communities from Carex aquatilis grown in University of Washington, Seatle, WA, United States - 4-19-23 metaG | ecosystem: Host-associated > Plants > Roots > Rhizosphere... | reverse complement strand
CGTTTGGTAGCAGCGGACGGATTTGAACCGCCGACCAAGGGATTATGATTCCCCTGCTCTACCGCTGAGCTACGCTGCCACCCATCGGAAGCGCACAGAAATAGGCATTTCATCCCGATAAGTCAATGACTTCCGTGCTATCCCGCCCACATTAACCATGTCGCAATAAGTCTCTGATATTGTGGGTTTCGTTACATTGATTGCATTTGTGCCGTTTCACTTTCTAATACTTTCCATTTTTTCAGGAGTATTGTCGATGCGTTTTCACCCCCGTCTGTCCGCGCTTATTCTCTGCGCTGTTTTTGGTTTCTCCCTCGGTCTTGCGCCTGCGCCTGCCCATGCGGCCAAGGGCGATATGATGCGGATGTCGCAAATGCGGCTGGCCGATCTGGGTTACTACAAAGGTGCTTATGACGGCACCATGGGGCGTAAAACCAAAACCGCGCTGAAGAAATTCCAGCGCAACAACGGCCTGCCCGTGACCGGTCTTTTGACAGCGCAGACATTCGATCTGTTGCTGGCGATGGATTACCGTTTGCATCACGGTCATAGCCTGAGCATGAACCATACCGGCACCCTGAACCACACCGGCGTATCGGCGCATGGCTGGCAATATGCCGGTTCGGGCCGCATTCCCACCCGCTTTGGCGCATGGGATATCAACGAAGATGATCGCGGCGGGTTGAAACGCTACACCATCGCCTATCACGGCAAGCCGATCTTGCGTGTCGGCGACCAGACCGGCCCGCTGCAATTTTCCAAACCCTTTTCATTGAAGGGCGAGGATGCGGTGATCATCACCGCCTATCACGGCGCGGTGGACTGCGCGTACCGGAACTATCTGCTGACGATGCACAGCAACGGCACGGTGGACGAACCCCGCGCCATCGGCAGCTGCGCCAGCGCGAGCCAAGCCCGCATCGCCAACAACGCCCTGTTCGTCAGCTTCCCCGCCACCGTCAACCCGCAAGGCTATGCCGCATGGGACGTATGGCGTTATGAGAATGCGGAGTTGGTGCAGTTGTAGTTCTGTTATCGAACTGAATCATTACCCACCAAAGGCTGGGAAGAAGACACTGCTCCAGTCGCGCTCCTCTGGGCAGGCAAGAGTCCCATACTGGCAAACCGAGCATCGGCAACAGGCTTCCTGTCCATCATTTTTTCGTAAATATCCATGGGAGCACCAGCCCCAGCCTTTGCGTAAATAGTTTGACGCAGCCGATTACCCAATATGGGATCATACAGCCCCTGCTTTTGAAAAGCTGCAAAAATATCGGCAGCCATGACCTCACCCCAATCATATGAATAGTAGCTGGCCGCATAGCGGTTATAAAAAATATGGGTGAAACCGGTTGAAAAAAGACCATAGCCACGATCCATCAACGTTGCACGAGCGGAGACTTGTTTTTCCACAACCTCCGGACTTGAAATAGTAGAAGGATCCACAGAATGATAAGCCATATCTAGAAGAGCGCGAAAAGTCATATCTAAACCTTCCAAGCCCGCATCAAAGTTTTGGCTATCTTTCAATTTCCGTATAAGTCCGTCTGGGATAGATTTGCCGCTTTCGAAATGATGCGCAAAACCTGCAAGCACCGTCGGTTCCGTTGCCCATTTTTCCATCAAAAAAGATGGCAATTCGACATAATCCCATTTCACATTAAAACCGTTCAAAATACTATAAGGTTCATCATTAAGCAGCGCAGCCAGCCCGTGCCCAAATTCGTGGAAAACGATTTCTATTTCTCTCGCAGACAAAAGTGCCGGTTGCTCCGGCGTCGGCCTATCAAAATTACCGAAGTTAATCACGATTGGCATCAGATCTTTCCCATGGCACACGCCACGGTTGCGAAAAACATTCATCCAAGCGCGCGCACCACCCTTGCAACCGCTTCTGGCATAATAGTCACCATAGAACAGCCCAATCTGATCGCCACTCTTGTTATCGAAAACCTCGAAAACTTTAACATCAGGATGATAGACGGGGTATTTGCCTGTTTTTTCCTGACGGAACTCTATACCGAAAAGCTGCGCCGCATGCTGACGTAAACCTTCCAAAACCTTTTCAAGATCAAAATAGGGGCGCAATTCTTCCGCAGAGAAATCGTATCTTTGCTCCATCAGCAAACGCTTGTAATAGAGAAGGTCCCAAGATTTGAAATCAGAAAGACCATCGCGCTCAACAGCAAATTTCTTTATACTTTCCAACTCCGCTTCGGCAGCCAATTTATAGATTGCCAAATTATTCTCGAGAAAGTCCTGCACCGTCTTAACATCACCCGCCATGTAATCCGACAACACGAGATCGGCAAACGTGTCATAGCCGAGCAAGCACGCTTTTTCATGCCGCAGCCGCACAATCTTCATAATATTGCCCGTATTATCGAAAGCACCCCCATCACAGATGGTTGCCTCCGCTTTATAAAGCTCTTCCCGTAAAGAACGGTTTTCACAAAATGTAAGAATGTCGGCAGGCGGCGGATTAATTCCAAGCAAAAATACACCTTCGGGATGACCTTCCACTCTTGCCATCTCTCGAAAGTTATTCTTGGCACGTTCTGGGACACCCGCTAATTCGGCCTCATTGGTAACAAGACATTTATAAGCTCGGCGAGCATTGGTGACATTATCTCCAAACTGCAACCTTAACCCAACCAACTCTTCATCAATTACTTTCAATCTCTTTTTCTGGTCGGCATCAAGATGGACACCATTTAGAATAAAACCCTTATGGATTTTTTCTAGCAAAGCGGTTTGTACTTCGGTGAGATTGAATTGAGCGCGACGGTCATAAACGGAACGAACGCGAGAAAACAATTTTTCATCCGCGTGCAAACCACTTTCATGGCGAGACTTCTCCGCATGTATCTTTTTTTTAATTTCATCAAAATAAGGATTCGCGTTTGCATCAGAAATGTTCTCGAAAATCAGTGATATCCGTTCCAGATCTAATCCAGAATACGCAAAAGCTTGGATCGTATTTTCAAAATTAGGGGTTTCCCGATTATCGCGAATCGCGGCAATTTCTTTATTCGCTATAGAAATCGCCCAACGTATGGCAGGATCATAATGTTCATCCTTTAGTTGATCAAAAGGCGGAGCTCCATGTGGAGTTTCCGGTGGGTTTATCAGAGGATTAGCCGCATCAAAAAGGGGCGCGAGGGCTTGCTGATTTGCCATAAAACAAACTCCTTGAAATAAAAATTATTGCCCATAAGCATAACAAAAAACTAAAAATTCATGGCATATAACCGCTCAAACATCAAGAAATTTGTATATCAAAAATATGATACCTTGTTACCCGCCCCGCATACTCCATCCATTCTCGCCTTGTTGCCAGTAGCTAAGATCATGTCCGGCGGCTTTGTACGATGCCCAGCGGGCGCGGGCAGTGGTGACGGCTGCGTCATCGTTGCCATCGAACAATTCGCAAACGCGGGTGTAGTCGCCAACATGCGCGGACTCGGCCCCATCGGTTAGAAACAGAAAAGTCGCCTTGTTGGGATTTTCATCCGCTGCGGTCAACCAGATCGGCTGCCGGTCGGCATGCCCGTCTTTGGCGTTGCCATGCGGCAAGAAGCTGTTCGGGTTGTAGGTCCAGAGATGCTGCGTCAACGCCTCCACCCGCTCCGGCGATCCGGCCATCACCACGGCGCGGAAGCCGCGCTCCAGCGTTTTTTCCAGCAGCTCCGGCAGGACTTGCTCCAGCGATTTACGCGTCAGGTGATAAAAACGGATTTCGGTCATAAAAAGCTTATAGCACAAGCCCGCCGCCGATAAAGCGCAAGCGTTTACGCCGCGCCTGATAGTCCGGCATGACCGAGGCCACCTGCCCCCAGAACCCCGCGCCGTGGTTTTTGTGCCGGACATGGCAAAGTTCATGCACCACGACATAATCAATGATGGGCAGCGGCGCCATGATGAGCCGCCAGTTCAAACGAATGACATTCTGCGCGTTGCAACTGCCCCAACGATGTTCGGCGTTGGCGATCACCAGTTTCTGATACCGCACCCCCAGCCGCGCCGCCCACACATCCATCCGCCGCTGCAATTTGACCTTCGCCCGTTTTTTCAGCCAGAGGAGGAGTTCGAGGCGGATATCGGCGGGGGTGGGAGATGCCATCCATGCATCCCCCCCGCTTGCGGGGGGGATTGAGGGGGGGCTGGTCAACAAATTTCCGGTGTTTACCAGCTCTCCCCCAACCCCAGCCCTACCGCGCTTGCTGTCGGTAAAATTCACAACCATCCGGCGGGGCAAAAGCCTGCACCCCTGCGGCTGCGCTTCATCCTGTGTCACGCTGATTTTATAACGCTGCCCCAGATAGGTCAGGCTTTCCTCATCCTTCGGCGGCAAGGCACTGGCGGCGCGTTGCAGCTTCGCCATCCGCCGCGCGATCCATCCCGTGTTGCGGTTGATGAGCGCGTGGATGGAGGACAGACTCGCCCGCGCGGGGGCAAGGATAGTGATGGCCTCCGCACTCTCCATCTTAAACGCAATGCTCCGGCGGCGGCGTTTGGAACGCGTGACGGTGAAAAGAACGCGACGGTCGCCGCAAGTGATTTCCCCCGCCTCCGCCGTCATGGCACCACGCTTGCGGCTTCGAACGCCTGCCGCATTTCTTCCAATTCCAGCCAGCGCGCTTCCGCCGACTCCAATTCATGTCGCGCCGCGACGAGGCGGGCGGAGTGATTTTTAAACCCACCGGCATCCTTGGCGTATAAATCGGGATCGGCGAGGGCCAGTTCAATGTCGTTAATCTCCTGCCCCAATTTGTCGATACGCTTCGGCAGTGTTTCCAGTTCATAGGTTTGTTTGTAGGTCATGCGTTCGGCCGCTTTCACCGGAACGGTTTTTTCATGGGCGCGGAGCGTGAAGGCTTTGACATAATCAGGCGGCGGCACCTCGACTTTCTGCTTCCGTGCCGCGAGGTAATCCTGATAGCCGCCGATATACCCTTCGATCTTGCCATTGCCTTCGAAGGCCAGAATGCGACTGACGGTTTGGTCGAGAAAATCGCGGTCATGGCTGACCACCAGCAAGGTGCCGTTGTAGGTGGACAGCATATCCTCCAGCATATCCAGCGTATCCATATCCAGATCGTTGGTGGGTTCATCAAGGATCAACAGATTGCCGGGGTTCGCCAGAATTTTCGCCAACATCAAGCGATTTTTCTGCCCGCCCGACAAGGTGCTGACCGGTGCCTGCACCTGACGCGGGTCGAACAGGAAATCTTTCAGATAACCGCAGACATGGCGGCTCTTGCCCATCACATCGATATAATCGCTGCCGTTCGGGCACAGCACGCGCTGCAACGTGTAATCGGGATGCAGGTCTTTGCGTTTCTGGTCGAAATAGGAAAACGAAATATCCTTGGCGCGTTTGACCGTTCCCGCATCCGGCTGTAATTCACTGATCAACAGTTTCAGGAAAGTGGTTTTTCCCGACCCGTTGCGCCCGACGATACCGATCCGGTCGCCGCGCTGGATACGCAGATTGAATTTATCGAGAATGGTTTTCTCGCGCCCATCCTCAACATAGGATTTGCTGGTGTTATAAAACTGCACGATCATTTTCGACGCCGCTTCTTCCACCTCGGTCGGTTCGAACTCGATCTTGGCCAGCATTTTTTGCAAAGCGCGTTTGTCGGTGCGGAGTTTATCGCGCTCCTGCTTCATCATTTCGACACGGCGCACATTGCGTTTCCGCCGCGCCTTCACCCCACGGCTTGCCCATTCGACTTCAAGATCGAGGACTTTCTGGCGGTTCTGTAATTCGCGTTCTTCCTGCTCCAGCAACATCGTTGCCCATTCTTCGAAGAAGCTGAAACCGCGCGGGCAAACTTTCATCCGGCCACGATCCAGCCAGAAAACCTTGTCCGAGATATTGCCGAGAAAAGCCTTGTCATGGCTGATGCACACCACCGCGCCGCGAAAACCTTTCAGGAAATTTTCCAGCCATTCGATGATGTCGAGATCAAGATGATTGGTCGGCTCATCCAACAGCAAAATATCCGGATCTTCCACCAACGCGCGCGCCAATGCGGCGCGGCGCAACTGGCCGCCCGACAGGGTTTCCATCCGGTCATCGATATTCAGCTCCAGCGGTTCCACCACCATTTCGATTTTATAGTCGTGGCTGCCGTCCTGATTATGCAATTCCTCGAAAATATAATCGCGGATCGTCTGGCCAGGCTTCGGATGAATTTCTTGCTGCAGATAACCCACCGTCGATCCCTGCAACTGCCAGCGAATGCCATCAACCAATTCGCGGTTGCCGGTGATGATATTCATCAAGGTCGATTTACCCGCGCCATTCTTGCCGACGAGACAGATTTTCTCGCCCTCGCGGATATTGAAAGACAGATTTTCGAACAGAACCTTATCGCCGAATTGAATCAAAGCGTCTTGGACATTGAGGAGGAGAGTGGAAGCCATGAGATAGTGAAGTCCTTGAGATAATAGAGCGAATTATTTTTTTGAATCGTGTCGCTGACGTTTTTGCATCTGCTCTCGATAACGCGTCTGAATGATCGGCTCACTGAAACTACCCAACACATTGGTGTCACTGGGTGATGTATCGGACGAACCATCGATCCCCTGTGTCCCCGCAATATGGTGCGCAAGTTTCTGATACCCCATCGCCTTACGTAAAAAAGGTTGAAGATATGCGTCGAGATGTCCCCTGTCAGGATTTTGAATTTCGCATGTAAGCGCAGTCAAGTAATCCTTTTTATTCGTCGCGGCCCATTCGATACCAATGCCTGCACGTTCTGCCAACTCGGTATGGACAACCATAATAGTACGCCCATTACCATCAAGAAACGGATGCGCATAAGCAAGGTAGCCCATAACCTCGCCGACCTTACGGATCATCAAAGATGGATCGTGACCGATAGCCAAAGCATGTTCGACGGCAATCCTTGCATCATTGGGGTGTGCAAAGAGAACGGCTCCCTTACCGACGGCAATATCCGGCACAATCTCGGCGCGATCTTGTCCTGCCCATGGATACACAGCGGCAAAAAGCGTTTTATGAGTGTCGCAGACGTCGCGATATGTAAGGCGTTCGATCTTCCGTAAATGGCCTAACGCCTCTTCCAGCTTTGCCAAAAAAGCGCGGTGTTCAAGATATTTGATGCGCTCAAAATCTTTCTCTCCGGCTCTATTACGCAGATAACCGCGCGTTTCATAATCGTCGAATGGATCGAATATCACGGTTGCGCTTGCCGTAAATAACGCGCGTGGAGAAGAACGGCATCAACAGGATCAATGCATCCCGCCCGTTCAAGGGCAAGCAACAGAAGCTCGGTTTTGTCCAACGCTACATCATCGCCCGACAGACGCGTTATATCACTACCCAGAACGTCCATTGTTGTCTGAACATAGGCAACGCAATGCTGCGCTGCCAAAGCATGAATAGTGGCGGAGGCAGACGGTTGTTGGACTATTTCATGCATATTCTTCTATCTCCTTTGCCGAGATATTGTACCATAATCAGCTTCAAAATACGATGACAAAGCTCAGGCCATCACCCACCCACCACCAGCGTCAGCTTTTCCCCGCCGCGCTGGATGACCATGCGCCAGCGCAAAGCCTCGCTGCGCACCGCAGCCAAGGCTTCGTTCACATCAGTGATTTTCTGGCCGTTGATGCTGATGATCAGGTCACCCGCTTGCAGGCCGAGATTGGCGGCGGCCATGCCTTCTTTCACATCGCTGATAATCACGCCGCGATCCATGTTGCGCAGGCCCATTTCTTCGCTGACCGCCGGTGACAGGTTCTGGATCTCCGCCCCACCCAAGGGATTACGCCCCGTCACGCGGGTTTTCTGGCGCGGCGTGTCCTCCGGCGGCGCGATCAGGGTCACGGGGATATCCAACCGCTGCCCCTTGCGCAACACCCCGAAATTGACCGTTGAACCGATGGGCTGCGTCGCAAGGCGATAATGGAACGTCTCGCCATCCTCCACCGCGCGGTTGTTCAGGGCGACGATGACATCGCCCACCTGCAGGCCTGCTTTCGCGGCGGGGCTCGCGCTGTGGATCTGCTTGACGATAAGGCCGGAGGGTTGCGGCAGGCCGAGGGAAGCGGCTATATCCGCCGTAATCTCCTGCCCCTCGATCCCGATCCATGGCTGGACGATGTTTTTGTGGCCGTGTTCGACCGCGTTCAACGCCACGCGCACAATGTTGGACGGCACCGCGAAACCGATGCCGATGCTGCCGCCGCTGCGGCTATAGATCGCGGCATTGATCCCGACCAACCGCCCATCCATGGTGATCAGCGCGCCGCCGGAATTGCCCGGATTGATCGCGGCATCGGTCTGGATGAAATAGCCGAGATCGCTGCCACCGACGGATTTGTGCGTCAGGGCGGAGATGATGCCGCTGGTCACCGTCTGCCCGACAGCGAAAGGATTACCGATCGCCAGCACCAGATCGCCGACTTCCACCTCGTCCGAATCCCTGATTTCCAATGTCGGCAGCTTCTCACCCTTGGCGTCGATGCGCAAAATCGCGATGTCGGAATGTTCGTCGGTGGTCACCACGGTCGCGTCGAATTCGCGGCGGTCGGCCAGCACGACGCGGATCTGATCCGCGCCCGCGATCACATGGTTGCTGGTGACAATGACGCCATCAGGTTTGACGATAACGCCGGAACCCAGCGAATTTTCCATCCGTTGCCGCGTCATGCCCGGCGGCAAGCCACCACCGAAAAACTCACGAAAGAACGGATCTTGGAACAAGGGCGAGATGCGTTGCTGCACCAGTTTCTGCGTATAAATATTCACCACCGCCGGAGCCGCCTGCTTGACCAACGGCGCGAAGCTCAGGGTGATTTGCGGGCGGGATTGGGGGATGGTTTGGGCAGCAACAGGCCACGCCCAAACAAGGATCGCCAACAGGATAAGAAAAAGTGAACGCGTGTGTTTCATCGGTGTCATTTTAACGTTGGCGGTGATTCAATTCAACGCCAGCGAAAAACCCGCTTACCGACTCTTGCAGCCCTTTAAGCAGGAGCTCAGATCATTGCGGCAATCGGCACTAGCGCCGAACAGGCCAGCGGGGCCGGTGATGCCGCTGTTATCGCGGGCGGCGGAGGTTTCGGAGCAACGGGAGAATTCTTCGTTGCACGAACGTTCGCACTGTTCGCGGTCGCTGAGAACCGCCGAGGCTTTGCCGTATTTGTCGGTATAGCTATCGGTCGCCGGTTTGCCGGAAACGCATCCCGCCAGCATCCCCACCATCAGAACCAAGGTCGCGATGATGAGGATGGGGGAACGCATGATCAAACGCTCGCTTTGTCGGCTTCTTCTTTGGTCTGTTCGACCAGACGGGCGCGGTCTTTCGCGCCTTTGGCTTCGACATCGCGTTCGACGAATTCGATGAAAGCGACATCCGCCGCGTCGCCATGACGGAAACCGGCCTTCAGGACGCGCGTGTAACCGCCCGCGCGCTTTTCGTAACGCGCCGCGAGGGTTGAAAACAGCTTCCGCACGCTTTCTTCGTCGCGCAGCATCGACATCGCGCGGCGACGATTAGCGAGGCCGCCTTTTTTGCCGAGGGTGATCAGCTTTTCCACGACGGGGCGCAATTCTTTCGCCTTCGGCAGTGTGGTTTTGATTTGTTCGTTCTGGATCAGAGCCGATGCCATGTTCGAGAACATCGCCTTGCGATGGCTGGCGGTGACGTTGAGCTTACGATGGGCATTTCCGTGACGCATTTTTTAGTCCTCTCCTATGGCTGTGGCTCTGTGCTCTCCCCACCACGGGGCTCATGCAGAAACCGATCACGATAAAACCCGACCTGAAGTTACCTTACAGTATCGGGCTTTGACGTCCGTTCTCAGAACGGTTCTTCAAGGCGTTTGGCCAGATCTTCGATATTTTCAGGCGGCCAGTTGGCAATCTGCATACCGAGGTTCAGGCCCATTTGCGTGAGCACTTCCTTGATTTCGTTCAGGCTCTTGCGGCCAAAATTCGGCGTGCGGAGCATTTCGCCTTCGCTCTTTTGCACCAGATCGCCGATATAGATGATGTTGTCGTTCTTCAGGCAGTTGGCCGAACGCACCGACAATTCCAATTCGTCCACCTTGCGGAGCAAGTTGCGGTTGAACGGCAGATCGCCAACGGCTTCCTGCTGAACGGCTGCGCGGGGTTCTTCGAAATTGATGAAGAGTTGCAACTGATCTTGCAAGATACGCGCGGCGACGGCAATCGCGTCTTCCGGCGCGATCGACCCATCGGTTTCGACTTGCAGCGCGAGCTTGTCATAGTCGGTGACTTGGCCAACGCGGCTATGTTCGACTTTGTAAGCGACTTTGTGCACAGGGCTGAACAGCGCGTCGATCGGCAGCAGGCCAATCGGCGTATCTTCCTTGCGCAGCGCCGAAGCGGGGATGTAGCCACGGCCGGTTTCGACCGTCAGTTCCATCGACAAATGCGCTTTATTGTCCAACGTGCAGATGACCAGATCGGGGTTCATCACTTCGATGTCCGAACCGGTTTCGATTTGCTTCGCGGTAACGACGCCAGGCCCTTCGGCGCGGAGACGTACTTTGCGCGGAATATCGGTGTGCGAACGCAACGCCAGAGCCTTGATGTTCAGGATGATGTCGGTGACATCTTCGCGAACGCCGGGGATCGACGAGAATTCATGCAGCACGCCTTCGACCTGGATCGAGGTGACCGCCGCGCCTTGCAGCGACGACAACAGAACGCGGCGCAGGGCGTTGCCGAGCGTCAGGCCAAAGCCACGCTCCAAAGGCTCCACCACCAGCGTCGCAACATTCTTGTTGCTTTCGGACACTTGCACATTCTTGTTCGGCTGAATGAGTGATTTCCAGTTCTTCTGCAACACGGTTGACCTCTTTGGTTCGGGTAATGTCTTGGAGATTAGACGCGACGACGTTTGCGCGGACGGCAACCGTTGTGCGGGATCGGCGTTACGTCACGGATCGACGTGATCGAAAAACCGACCGATTGCAAAGCGCGAAGCGCGGATTCGCGGCCTGAGCCCGGACCCTTGACTTCGACTTCCAGCGTGCGAACGCCATGTTCCAAAGCCTTGCGGCCCGCGTCTTCGGCGGCCATCTGCGCGGCGTAAGGGGTCGATTTGCGCGAACCCTTGAAACCCATCAGACCGGACGACGACCAGACAATCGTGTTGCCGTGCGAATCCGCAATGGTGATGATGGTGTTGTTGAAGCTTGCATTTACATGCGCAATCGCGTTGACGATGTTCTTGCGTTCGCGACGCTTGCGAGTGACACCGGCTTTACCGCCAGTGCTTTCCGACTTCGTGGTTTCTTTTTTCTCGGGAGTAGCCATGATTCCTATCCGTTATTTCTTCGTCGCAATTTTCTTGCCGGCAATCGGCTTCGCTTTACCTTTGCGTGTGCGCGCATTGGTATGCGTACGCTGACCACGAACCGGCAAACCCTTGCGATGGCGCAGACCGCGGTAGCAGCCCAGATCCATCAAACGCTTGATGTTGATCGCGATTTCGCGACGCAGATCGCCTTCGACCTTATAGTTTTTGTCGATGTCTTCGCGAATCTTCAGAATTTCCGCGTCGGACAATTGATTGACGCGCTTGGTGGGTTCGACCCCTGTGCGCTCGCAAATCTGCAAGGCATTGACCGGCCCAACGCCGAAAATATAACGCAACGCGATGTGTGTCGGCTTGGTAGCCGGAATGTTGACGCCTGCAATACGAGCCACTGTTCTCTCCGTCAGTAAACGACAAAACTTCACGCTTCAAAAACAAAAGAACCGCATCGGCATTACCCGTGGTAACGCGCTGCGGCTTTGTCATCAGGCGCAAAAGAGGGTCCGGTTCCTACCCGTGGAACCGAGGAGCCGGAGTATAGTGATGGCGGCTCCAGAGTCAAGCAATAGTAAAAAAGATTACACGGTAATTTTTATATGAAAATTCAATAAGATAGATCAAAAAATGGCAAAACCGGCATCCAGCCCTTTACAAAAAATTAAACATTCCCCATCCGGACGCTGCTTTTTTGCCTTCGGCAGAATCTCAGGCGATTTCCGAAGCTTCATCCACCCATGCCGCGGCGGTATCGCATCCGGCATGGAAAGCCAGCTTGAAACTCAAAGCCTTGTTATCGTCCATCTGGCCGACCAAAGCCTCGCGCCCCGTCAAACGCATGATGGTGGAGAAATCGGCGGAGGGATCAATGCCTTCGGCGCTGGCCATCGGATGCAGAGCGAGGCCAAGAGCCGGTTTTTGCAAAACGAAACGTGGTTGCTGATCCAACGGATCCACCGCCGCCGCGACGATGCCGAAACCGTGACGCAGGAACAATTCCCAGCTACGCATATTGCCGACGGAGATTTGCGCGAACACATGGTCCGCGGTACGTGCGAAAGGCAGATCCAGCGCGGCTTCCAGCAAATGCTGCGATAATTCATTGCCACGAAAGGCCGGATGCACCGCCATGCTTTTGGCGACGACCACCAGATCGGCGGCTTCGGCATGATGGAATGGGACGACATTACGGGTGATGGCGTTACGGGCGACAGCATCATCCAGCGTCATCGACCCCATCAAGGCGATTTGCGCGATCAACTGTCCCGCGGAACGCACACCGACCAGAATACCGTTTTGCCGTTCCAGCAACCGCGCGAAATATTCCGCGGTTTGCGGCAACACAAACATCTTCTGGTCTTCGGACAAAGCCTGACGCGTTTCGTCCTGCAGGGCTAACACTTGGGCAAGATGGGTTACGTCGAGAATCTCAACCTTCGCCGCATCGCCTGTTTTGGTCAGTGTCAGCTCACGTATCATCCGCGTATCACCCTTGGTCCCGAGGAGCATAAAAAAACACGGTTAACGCCCACCCCGTGCTGCCCGCAGTGTACCTTATTGGCGGTGAAAGTAAAAACGGAAATTATGGTTAATGGAGGCTTTAGATCGGTTTCCGATCAATGAGATCACAGATTACGACGAGAATGGTAAAGTCCCCTCCCCACAAGGGGGAGGGGAATACCACCGTTCTTATGGTGAGCCATTCCATCTGATCGGGAAACGCTCCGAAGAGAGAGCCCCCCCTACATCCTAAACTCATCCCCCAAATACACCCGCCGCACATCGGCGTTTTCGACGATGCCTTGGGGTGTGCCTTCCATCAGGACGGTGCCGTCATGGATGATATAGGCGCGATCAACGATTTCCAGCGTGGCGCGGACATTGTGGTCGGTGATCAGGACGCCGATGCCGCGTTCGCGCAAATGCACGACCAGATCGCGAATATCGCCAAGCGCGATGGGGTCAATGCCTGCGAAAGGTTCATCCAGCAAAACGAAATGCGGTTGCGACGCCAAGGCGCGGGCGATTTCCAACCGCCGCCGCTCACCGCCCGACAGCGCCATCGACGGGGCGCGACGTAAATGCGTGATGCCGAATTCGGCCAGCAATTCATTCAGCATATGGTCGCGGGTTTCGGAATCCTCCTCCACCACTTCCAGAACGGCGCGGATGTTATCCTCCACCGACAGGCCGCGAAAGATCGACGCTTCCTGCGGCAAATAGCCAAGCCCCAGCCGCGCGCGGCGATACATCGGGAAACTCGTCACATCGATGCCGTCGAGAAAAATCGACCCCGCATCCGGCGTCACCAGCCCCGTCACCAGATAAAAACACGTTGTCTTGCCCGCGCCGTTGGGGCCGAGCAGACCGACCACCTCGCCGCGCTGTAATGTGAAACTGACATCGCGCACCACCGGACGGCGTTTGTAACGCTTGCCCAAATTCTCGGCACGCAGCCCCTTGTCACGCGTGGCGGCGTGGTCAGTGTCCCCGTTAAACGGAATAATTTTGCCGGAGGATTCGGTCATGGTGCGGGTGCCCCAGCCCCGTTCGCCTTATCCGTCGTCGTCGGCGCGAGCAAAGCCCGCACGCGGCCTTTGCCGTCATTCAACAGGCGGCTCTGGTTATTATTGAAATCAACCTCACCGACATCGCCCGACAATTGCGTACCGTCTTTGCGCGTCACGCGCACATCGCCGGACAACACCGCGACATTGCTGTCGGCGTTATAAACGGCGCGATTGCCGCGCGAGACATCGCCGCCCTTGGGTTTGTTTTTGCCATCGGGGGATTCCTTGCTTTTGGTGATAACCGTGACATGGCCTTGCGATGTCATTTTGGTCAACTGGCTCTGACCGTTCGGCGCGTCGCGGAATTCGGCGGTCAGGATGTCGCCTTCGATATGGCGGTCGGGCTGATCCGCCACCGCATGCCCACGCGCCACCGCCAATTTGGTATCTTCATAATATTCCAGCGAATCCCGCGCCGTCACGACTTCCTTCGCGGTTTCGTAACGCAAATTATTGCCGGTCACGACCATCTGATGCTTGTCGAGATCATAGACCGCGTGATCGCCGGTAATCTTCTGGCGCGGATCGGTCACCACCACATGCCCGTCGGCGGTCATCAGATCGATGGAGCCGCCGCCATTTTTGTCGTTGTTGACCGGCTTGGCGGTTTTATCGCGTTCATGCGCCATCAGCACATCCGCCGTCACCGTCAACGTCCCGCGCACCGCCTTCGCCCCACCACGCGCGACATAGAGTTTTTTGTCCTGATAATATTCAAGACTGCCATCGGCGGTCACTTGCAACTGGGAATCCTTATCCCCCTTCGCCGCCATAGTCGGCGGCGCAGCAGACGCAGCAAAGCCTGCGCCGATGACGCAAGTGATGATGAGGAGAAGCAAGCGCAACAAGCGCATAGTAAATCCGTGCTGAAAGAGTGGCGGCTCTCTTTACTTCCTTACCGGCTTATCACCCCCCGCGCCGCCTTGCAAATTCAACAAGGCTTTGGCGGGGCCTTTGATAATCATGACTGTGCCGGAATCGAGCAACCGAAAACCCGCGCCGCGAATCTCGCCGAACGCGCCCTGAATTAATACAGGTTTTTCGCCCCAGGCATAGCGGTCGGTTAAATCGGCCTGAACCTCGTCGGTGGTGAACTGGGTGCCGTTATCATGGAAAAGCTGGACGTCGCCGCCCAGCCATAATTGATGCGCGTCCTGATCCAGCCGCCCATACTGCGCCTTGATCGCCACCCATGCCCCGCCTTCCAACGTAATCTCGCCCTGCGGCTTTTCCAGATCGAACAGGTTATTCTCGCCGCTCGCCCGCGTCGCCTTGGCGGCGGAAACCGAATAGGGCTGATTTTTTGAATCAAAGCCGGTGTAATTCAAATCCTTGATGACCAGATCCGGCGCGTTCTTTAACGCTGTGGACACCAACTTGTCCGGATTGACCATCGGCCAGACAATCAACCCCGCGATAATCAAAAGAGCCAACACCGGCAGGATAAAGCGCAACCGCCCCACCATCCGCCCCGCCCCACGCGCCTTCACCGCCCGCGCCGTCTCGCGCGGCTGGAGAAAGCTGAGTGACGTTTTTTTGTTTGTTGTTAAGGGATCATCCATATGGGCTACTATAAGCCGCTTTTTGAGGCTTACTAAACTGAAATTTACCAACTACGTCATTCCGACGAAAGTCGGAATCCAGCGCCGCGCGTCGGCGCGGCATAGGAGTCTTAGGCTCGCTATCGCTCGCGCTGGATCCCGACTTTCGTCGGGACACGCCTGCGGCTAATCCGCTTTCCTGATCGGCTTATGCGCGAAGACATCCACGTCGCGCCATCCGGCAACGTCCAGTTCGGCGCGGACGGGAAGAAAATCCATCGCTTGCTTGGCCAAGGCGGTGCGGCCTTCACGCGCCAGCATCTCATCCAGCCGCGCCTTCAGGCGATGCAGATAGAGGACGTCGGAGGCCGCATAAGTCATCTGCGAATCCGTCAGCACCGGCGCGCCCCAGTCGGAGGTTTGCTGTTCCTTCGACAAATCGACGCCAATCAGTTCTTTGGTCAAATCTTTCAAACTGTGACGGTCGGTGAAGGTGCGCACCAGAACCGAAGCTACCTTGGTGCAATAAACCGGCGCGGGCATAACGCCGAGGTAACGCTTGATCGCCGCCAGATCGGCGCGGGCGAAATGGAACAGCTTGATCACCTTCGGGTCGGCCATCAGCTTTTTCAAATTCGGCGCGGCGTAATCGCCCGCCGCCAAATGCACCAGATGCGCGTTGCCATCGCCCGACGACAATTGCACCAGACAGATACGATCCCGATCCCAATTCAACCCCATGGATTCGGTATCAACCGCCACGCAGTCGCCAAAAGAAATAGTCGCAGGCAAATCGCCTTTATGCAGGGTGATGGTCATGATGGATCCATGTTGTTGTTCGTGGAGGAGATTATAACGTTGAGGAGAACCGCACAACACACAAAGAGCGGCGGTATCCCCTCCCGCGGGAGGGAGGCTCTTTTACAACGCCGTCGGTGGCACCAGATGATCCGCCTTGCGCAAGGCCGGAAACAGCCGCGCCCAGAGGCCGACGACGAGGATGGAGCCGAGGCCACCGAACACCGCCGACCCCACCACCCCCATGAAACGCGCCGCGAGGCCGCTTTCGAATTCGCCCAGTTCATTGGAGGCGCTGATAAAAAGGCCGGAGACGGCGGAAACCCGCCCACGCATGGCATCCGGCGTCACGATTTGCACCAGATTTTGCCGCACGAAAACGGAAACACTGTCGGCGGCTCCGGCCATCGCCAACAGCAGCAGCGACAGATCGACATTCCGCGACAAAGCAAACCCCAGCGTCGCCACCCCATAGGCCATCACGCCGCCCAGCATCCAGACGCCCGCGCGGCGTTTGATCGGGTACGCGGCGAGGATCAAGGTCATGCCCCCTGCCCCCAAGGCGAAAACCGAACGCAATTCGCCGAAACCATCCGGCCCGATCATCAGAATATCGCGGGCATAGGCCGGTAACAACGCCGTCACCCCGCCCAGCAGCACCGCGAACAAATCCAGCGAAATGGCGCCGAGGACGATTTTACTGTCCCACAAATGCGCCAGCCCCTCGCGGATCATGACCAGACGCGCGGCGTCACGTTTTTGTTGCGGCTTGGTGTCCAACTTCATCCGCAGCAAAATCAGGCTGGCGATATTGGCGCAGAGATACAAAACCGACGCCGTGCCATTCGCCAACACCGGCGCCACCGCGCACAGAAGGCCGCCCAGCCACGGCCCCGCGATTAATCCGCCTTGCACCGTCAGTGTGTTCCACGCGATGGCCTTCGGCATCACCTCGCGCGGCACCAGCATCGGCACCAGCGATGTTCCGGCAGGCCCCGAAAAAGTGCGCGCCACGCCGAACAACGCCGCGACGATAAAAATCAATGGCAAGGAAGCGTGTTCACGCAACGACAGCAACGTAAAAGACAAAGCACAGAAGGTATAAAGCACCCCGCACGCGAACAGAATTTTCCGCCGGTCGAATTTATCCGCCACCGCCCCCGCAACCAGAACCAGCGCGAACATCGGCAGAAATTGCGCCAACCCCACCATGCCGACCAGAAACATGCTGTGTTCCTGATCCTGCGTCTGCCGCGCCACGACATAGACGACCCACCCAATGGTCGTGCTTTGCATAAACGCCCCGATATTACTGAGCAACCGCCAGCACCAAAGGGTGGCAAAAGCAGGATGACGAAAGACGATGGGAAGGGGCATGGGATGGTTCTGTAAGATTACGGATTAAAATTCCATGAAGCGCGGTAGTATTCCCTCCCCCTTGTGGGGAGGGTTAGGGAGGGGGGAGTGACACTTGGCGACCTGTTTCAGAATCCGGAGTAATATCCCAGTCGTTCGCCCCCCACCCTAACCCTCCCCACAAGGGGGAGGGGACCGCACCGTTCTTGCTTAACCTACTGCGCTACACAATTATAACAACCCTTAACGCTCACAAAAGAGCTTGAACAAGCATGCACAAAAAGGCTAAGAAATCCAAATACTGGAGAGTTTTCAGAGAAACTTACAATTTTAGGATATATTTGACATGAAAAAAAACAACACAACCATCACATTGGAAATTCTAACCGGATCAGATTTAGAAAACCTCTTTCTGAGAGCGGCAAATGGTCTAACTTTACCAGCCGCGAAAAACCCCAATGAAGCGGGCGAACTTCCAAAAATTGATGCGCTGTTCAATCACTTCCATGATTTATTGTCAGCCAAAGGAACTATTGTAAAACGGAAAAACCTGAAAGACGGCTGCCGTGTTCTTGAGATTCATCGCGGCCCATTCGGCGATGATTTTTCAGGAGATGAAATCGAGTACACCCTCGATGCGCCTAACCCCAGATGGTACAGAGAGACTGAGAGCAAATCCGCTGTCGTGACAAAAGTCTCAGTACATCGTTTTGGGGCTCTTGTTGATACTAAATCCGTTAAATCTTTCGGATAACCTCCCTACACCAACCCCTGCGCCTGTTCCTTCTCCTGAATCAACTTGTCGATCTGGGCGCGTTCGGTGGCGGAGAGGCGGAGGCTGGCGGATTTCAGCTGGCCGCAGGCGGCCATAATGTCGCGGCCACGTGGTCGGCGGATAGGGCTGGCGTAACCGGCTTCGTTGACGATGTCGCCGAATTTTTCAATCTCGTCCCACGACGGGCATTCGAAGGCCGAGCCCGGCCACGGGTTGAAAGGGATCAAATTGATTTTGGCCGGAATGCCTCGCAACAATTTCACCAATTGCCGCGCATCGGCGGGGCTGTCATTCACGCCTTTCAGCATGATGTATTCAAAAGTAATGCGGCGGGCGTTGCTGACCCCCGGATAATCGCGGCAGGCTTGCAGCAATTCCTTGATCGGGTATTTGCGATTGATCGGCACGATCTGGTCGCGGAGTTCATCGGTGACGGCGTGCAAACTGATGGCCAGATTAACCCCCAGCTCCGCGCCACAGCGTTCGATCATCGGCACAACGCCGGAGGTTGACAGAGTAATGCGCCGCTTGCTGATGGCGATGCCTTCGCCATGCATGACGATCTTCAACGCCTTGGCGACATTGTCGTAATTATACAGCGGTTCGCCCATACCCATCATCACGATGTTGGTAAGCAATTCCCGCTGGCTTTCGGCTTTGCCGTCCTCGCCCTGCTTCGGCCATTCGTCCAGCATATCCCGCGCCAGCATCACCTGCATGACGATCTCGCTGGCGGACAGGTTGCGCACCAGACGCTGCGTGCCGGTGTGGCAGAAACGGCAGGTCAGGGTGCAACCGACTTGGCTGGAGACACAGAGCGCGCCGCGATCCTCCTCCGGAATATGCACACATTCGACTTCCTGCCCGTCGGGCATTTTCAGCAGCCATTTGCGCGTGCCGTCGCTGGATTTCTGATCCGCCGAAATCGTCGGGCGGCTGACGGTGAAATGTTCGGCCAGCTTGTCGCGCACCGGTTTGGCCAACGTCGTCATCTTGGCGAAGTCCGTGACGCCGTGATGATAGACCCAAGACCAGATCTGCTTGGCGCGGAATTTCTCCAGCCCATGCGCCACCAGCGCCTCGGTCAGCTCCTCGTAACTGAGGCCGACAAGATTCGGTTTGCCGCCATCCGTGTGCATCGGCGCGGCGCTGTTCTTTGCGTGATCCAGTCCCATAAAAGGCTTAATGCACGGAAAAGACCGTGTTTGTCAAAAGCCGCGTAAAGCCCCGCTTAGAACGGCAGGACAAAATCCACCGCTGGGGTGAAGGAGGTGCTGTCCTCGCCGGTGCCGCCGCTGCCGATATTGAAGGGCTTAGTGCCGTTCAAGGAATGATCGACGCGGAGTTCGGGGCGAATGACGAAGCCGTCAAACATCTTCGGCATATCGGGCTTGTAATTCACGCCAAAGGTCAACGAACCATAGGTCGTCGCCGGAGCGGCGATGGTGGTCGCGGGCAACCCACGTTCGGCATTGATGTAATCGAACTGACCGGGGAACCCAGCAACGAAGGATCCCTTATTATCGCGCCAAATTTCAGCGCGGCCAACCAGCGACACATGGTCGTTCAGCGTATAGACGGCATATTGCGCGTCGCCATAGCCAATGCCGCCCAGACCCTCGTCAGCGATATAGTTCATGTCGTTGATCAAGGTCAGATCGTCATTGACCTTCCATGTCGTGGTGATGTCGTTCAGATAACGCAACGCGCTACGCGGGAAACCAAGGATATTCGGATTTTCCGCGCCGATATGGCTGAAACCGAGGACAGTCAAACTGCCATCCAGCAAATTCAGGCCGAAACCAAACTGGCCCTTGACCAGATCATTGTTGTAACCGCCCGGCCCGACAAACGCGTTCACGCCCGTATCAAGACCGGCGTAAAGGTCGAGCATCGAATTGACATGCGCGGTCACAAGGAAGCCGGTTTGCTTCAGCGGAATACCGAAATTATAGATGTAGGAATGCGAATAGAGATAGTTGCCGGTGGCATCGATCACTTCCGCGCCCATGGGGGTCGGGAACTGACCGACTTTCAGATCCAGCCCGCCTTCGGTCAGAACCGGCAAATGCGCGCTGATCGACGCTTCGACGATGTCGGCCTGATTGCGGCCACGGAAAAGATGATCGAATTCGGCGAAGCCATGCGTCATACGCGCATCGGTGCCGAAAATGCCTTGCAGCTTAAAGCCGATATCGTAATCGGCGGATTTATTATCCATCGGACGTTCAAACGTCGCCATCACCTGATTCAACATCGGCTGATTGGCTTTGTCGTTGAACAAATTGCCGAGATTGTTCGCGCCAGTCTTGACGGCGGTGTTGCCGGTGATGCCGCCTTCGACATGGCCGGAGAATTTCAGCGTGTCCGACCAAGCCCCATCCTGCGCCGACGCCGAACCGGCAACCGTCATAACCGAAAGCAGCCCAAGAACGGATACCGTCCGAACCAATTGACGCGTGCGATAGGCATTATTCATGGCAAACGGAGCGGTCATGCTTGATCTCCCGAAAAAAACAATAGGATGGACGAGGAAGGGGTTAGACGGACTGGATATTGGCGAGATAAGCGCCAACATCTTCTTCCAGTTTCCCGCTCTCAGAGTCAAGTTCTTTCGATGCAGAAAGGACATCCTGCGCCACAACGCCGGTTTTCGAAATGGTTTGGGAAATGAGAGCGATGTTCGTCGTCACCTCGCCAGTACCCTGCGCCGCCTCTTGTATGTTACGCGCGATTTCATGCGTCGCTTCGCCTTGCTGTTCGACAGCAACCGACACCTTGGTAGAGATTTCATTCATATTGGCGATAGTTCCATCGATATTTTCGATGGCCGTGACAACGGCTTTGACCGATTCCTGAATCGCACTGATATGTCCGGTAATGTCTTCGGTCGCGCGGGTTGTCTGGTTCGCCAAAGCTTTGACTTCGGATGCGACAACGGCAAACCCCTTGCCCGCCTCGCCCGCGCGGGCGGCTTCGATCGTCGCGTTGAGTGCCAGCAAATTGGTCTGTCCCGCGATTTGTTGAATGAGTCCAACAACATCGCCGATCTTCGTCGTCGCCTCGGACAAAGCCAGAACCTTGGTCTTGGTCTGCGCCGCTTCTTCAGCCGCGCGCACGGTAATGCCGTTGGAGATGTTCAGATTGCGCGAAATTTCATGAATTGACGCCGACAATTCTTCCGAAGCCGCCGCAACCGTCTGCACATTGGCGGAAGCTTGCTCCGCCGCCGCCGCAACCGCTGTCACCTGTTGTGTTGCATTATCGGCATCCTTCGCCATCTCATCCGATGTGCTGCGCAAATGCTCCACCGCATTGCGCAAATGATTGAGGGCTACCCGCACCGAATCCTTGAACGCGGCATTTAGCTCCTGAACCTTGCGCGCACGGCTTTGCTCTTGTTCGACGCGCTTGGCTTCGGCAATCCGCGCTTTGTCGCGCTCGACTGCCGCTTCATAGAAAGCCTTCAGCGCAAGCATCAAATGCCCGACTTCATCCTGACGTTCTTCTTCGGGGATTTCGACATCCAGATTGCCCGCCGTCAGTTGCCCCATCAAACCAGTAATACGATTCAACGGCTTTGTGATGGAACGCACGACAATCCATGAAACGAAACCGCCCAACAGCACCGATAAAAGGGCGATGGAAAGCCGCGTCAACAAAACCTCGTGAAAACCGCCGATGCGGTTATCCAGTAGGCGCGCCATTTCATCGGCATTCTTAACAATAAAGGGGCGAACCGTCGCAATCACATGTTCCGTTGCCGCCAGCAAAGCTTTGTGGTCATCGGTTTTCGCCGCTGTCGCCAGCGCATCCACCGCATCGGCAACATCCTTGCCGCCCGCGCTCAGATTCTTTTGCAGGGAACCATCGGCGTTCCCCTTGATGGCTTTGCCCAGATCCGTTGCCAGATTACCGGCACTGGTCGCCAACCCATCGCGGGCTTCGGCGAACGCAATTTTATGATCATCGCTCTTATCGGCATCCAGATCATGGGTGGCGTTAATCAGATTGTTGGCTTGCTGCAAAACGCCTTGCGACTGATTGACAATAATATCGCCAACGAAATACGCATCGCCATCCGGATCCAGTGTGATGTTCGAATTATCGGAAATGGAGGCGATCATATCCGACGCCTTGGCCAGCGCATCGGTCGAGTCCTTACCCCCAACAACTGCCTGCATGGCGGCGACTAAATCCTGCGATTTCTGCGTGACGGAAATACCGCCTGCATCGGCCTGCTCCGCCTGTTTCAGATTCTCGATGACCTTGTTCAGCTCATCCTTCGTCGTCTGCGGAGAAACCATGGCTCCGACCGATGCCGTCGCCGCACGCAAATAAGTGACACCGGCAATTTCCTGCTTGGTGAAATTGATAAGTTCGTCCTTTTCCGTAACCAGAAAATAGGCCAACAGGAACACCGGAAACAGGAAAATAGCAACCGAAGCGGTGAGTTTAATGCTCAACGACAAGTCACGAAGCTTCCACGAGCGAGCAGTCATTTTGATGTCCAATGATTAGGGATTACGTACATTCGTATGTTTTTCACTTTGTCCCTCAAAGGTAAAAATCACATTAATGAGTCAACACCGCACAACAAAAAAGCCCCTGCTTGCGCAGGGGCTTTTGAACCAAAAAAAGGAAAGCGAGGCTCTTACTGCTGGGGTGCCATCGCCGCATTCGCGGTTTCCTGCGAAATGCCGTGCGAGTCGAGCAGATCACGCACCGAGCTGACACGCTGCAGCGCGACCTGTTGGCGACCGGCTTTGCAATCAGCATCCGCTTGCTTGATCTGGCCTTGCATATAAGAGATCTGAGCCGCCGTGTTTTCATGGCCGTATTTGCCAGCAACACGAACCGCGGTTGGCTTGGACGGGGTTGCGAAATCGACAACCTTCCATTCATTCTTGATCGACTGCACAACCTGATTGCAGGTCTGGCTGCTCGTAGCGGCTTCCGCAGCCGAAGCTTGCAGCATCAGGCCGAGACCGACGACACCCAGCAAGGCTGTATATTTCACAAAATGTTTCTGAACGTTTTTCATCGCACGACTCCGTTTGGATTGAATAATAACAAGAATACAACGGAGCGCATCATGCTCGCGTGACGCTTCGAAAGTCAACAGTTACGTGCGAAAAATCCTAAATCTGGTAAAGATTCGTGCCGCCGCACCAACCTCGCCGCGCCGTTAACCCTGTAACGCGTTGATTTCAAAATGGTCGGTAGGACCTAATAAGCCTGCGCACGCCCATCGGCACTCGCGCACGACGACATCGCATCGATCCATGCCTGACCAACCAGCGGCTTCTGCCCGTGTTCGATCAACCATTGGCTCTGCAACATATAAGCCTCGCGCTCCTTCGCCGCGTGGCAGGTGTAAGGACGGCCACTAACGAATTGCGCGTGATGCACCAGTTCATGCACGACATAGCTTTGCGCCACCAGCGAATCCGCATCCCAGACATTGTTGCTGATCAGAATGCGCCCCGGAAGATACGCGCCCACCGCACCGGCATGCTGCGCATCCTCAAGCCGCAAGGCCTTTTCCAATTTGCGATTACTGGCAATGGCGACCGGCAGAACCGGCAGCGACACATGCGTCGCCTTTTCAACCCATTGCGCCAAAGGTGCCAGATTTTCCGGCGCGATCACCGCGCCATCGCTCACCGCCGCTTCCGCGCCCGCCGACACAGCGAACGCCATCAACAATGTCAAAATAAAAATCGATAATTTCATGTGAAGTACCAAGAATAGAAAATGAACTCTTGGTCACATGATAAGGTAAAGACGATAACACCCACTTAATCATTCAAACAATACAGATAAAGATTAGATCAAATTTGATGCAAATGCGGTTGGCGTGACGAGAGGCAGATGCGCCTTGTCTGGTGTTTATGTTTTTGCTGTGGGGGCGTTTCGTCGCTAGGACGACCAGTCCGCCTACGCCCCAAGAGGGTCTACGCCGGACATTTTCTATTCGCGCAGCGAATAAATAATGGAGCGGGCGACGGGAATCGAACCCGCGTAATCAGCTTGGAAGGCTGACACTCTACCATTGAGTTACGCCCGCTCATGAAAAAAACGGCACTTGATTGCTTGCTCGCTTTCGCTCGCGGGCATTGAGTTACGCCCGCTTATGACAAACCTATTATCGTCGCCGAACTCTTAACGCAAAGTTTCCTTGGCGCAAAGCGGAATTGACGGAAGGAAATAACATCAACTTATCAACACGCATTCCCAAAACATGAATCGTTGGTAATCTTCATTAATTCCCAAGCCGAAACAAACTGTGACTCATCCAACACATCCGCCAAAAATGGCGAATCGAAAGCTTAATTTTGATTCATTATGGTAAATTTTCATTAACGTTGAATCGGGGTTTGTGGTACAAAGGAGCCTGTTCACAGGTGCCGTTATCGCCTCAATCCTTGGTAATGATTAAGTTTTCGGCCTTTATCCACAAGCTTGTCCACAAGGTTACGCCATGACTTTTTCGCCGGCCAACGACGATAAAAATCTCCGCGACGCCCTGCCCGGCGATTGGCGGCAAAGCGACAAGCTTTTGGAATGGCTGGCGCGCTTTAGCCGCAGCGGCCTGTCCTTCGCCAGCCTCAACCAATCCTTCGACCAAAACCTGAAAGCGGCGATTGATCCAGCGCACGGCTCCGGCCTTGCCGATGATTGGCAAACGGTTGCCAATCTGTGCGGCTATAGCGTCGGCGATTTTGTGAATGCCGGATCGCCCCTGCCCCTGACCGCCGCCGAGATCGACCATTTCCGCCGCAACCATCGCGGCACCGAAAGCCATATCAGCCGCGATTTTCTGGCGGCGCGCAGCGACCTGCCCTCGCCGCTGTCGGAACTTTACGGCCTGTATCTGCACCGCGCCCGTCTGGATGCCGAAGCGGCGTTGTTTGTGGCGCAGGCGACAGGCTCCACCCGCGTGGCGCGGATCATGGCCGACCTGCTGACCATCGGCGGCTTCGCCAACGCGCTGGAATATATCAGCCATATGGGCGTGACCTATTCGGTTCCCGCCGCCTTTGACACCGCGGAAATCATCGATTGCGCCAATCACGAAGCGGCGCGGCGTCTGGCGCTGGCCGCCGATCATCCATCGCATCTTTTGAAACTGACGCCGGATGAAATCGGCGTCCTCGCCTCCAACATCGCCGAGAAAAACACGATGGAAGCTCCGGCCTTCCTGGAAAAAGCGCGTCTCCTCGCCGAAGCGCGGCAGGATGTCACGCGCCTGCCCATCAGCCAGCACTTCACCACCGCGATCATCGAACGCGATGTGCCGATCTATACCTCATGGGGCTCACGCCTCGTCGCCGCCTTCACCCGCATCCTCGAAGGCTGGGTGATCGATCTGCCGGAAGCGGAAAACGTCGTCCACTAAAACGCTCTGAAGACATGGCACGCGCTTTCGCGCATCGCGCCGCGTCGCGATTTTTCCGCACACAACATGCACAGCATTTTAGATAAATAACTGATTTAACTCGTTATTAGCTTCTAACAACTATTATCAAAGAAATTTTTTAAACCATTTTCATAGGAGAACACATATTATGCTGAGGAAAACATTCATCAAAGGAATTACCGCCGCTCTCTTCCTCAGCACACTCGCTGCAAACGCCTACGCAACGACTTACTACGTCGATAGCACCAGTGCTTCGGCCAATGACAAAAACGCGGGAACCTCGCAAAACCTGCCCTTACGCTCACTCGCAAAAATATCGGGCCACGTCTTCAAGCCCGGCGACACAATCGCCCTGAAGGCTGGCTCAACATTCACAGGCGGCCTGCAAATTGTATCCAAGGGTACCGCCAGCCTGCCGATCACCTTTAAATCATACGGTACCGGCGCCCGCCCCGTCATTAAAAGCGACCCAACCTATGGCTCCTACAATGATGCGGTCTACATGGCCGGAGCGCGCTATGTGACCATCACGGGACTGAAAGTGATGTCGGCCAGCAATGCGGGCATCGTTGTCGACGCGAAATCAAGCAACAATTTGTTCACGAACAACGAAGCGCAAGCCGTCGGCATCGGTTTCCAGGTCTTGGGCAAGGCGAATAAATTCACCGGTAACTTTGTGCATGACGGCGTCATGGTCGTGAACACAAAAGGCGGTGATGACGATTACGGCGCCAACGGCTTTGTGATCGCCGGAACGGATAATGAATTCGCGCAGAACCGGTGTTACCATTGCAAAGCCCCCAGCTATGATTACGGCTTTGACGGCGGCATGTTTGAAATCTTCAATACAGCCGACAACACCTACATCCATCACAATTGGTCCGAAGACAGCGTGGGCTTTCTTGAAGCCGGAGGAAGCGGGAAATCGTCAGCCCGCAATGTCCGCGTTCAATTTAACGTGTCGAAAAATGATGGTGAGTTTATCTGCATTCACTTCACGGGCGGGTTTGGCTACACAGGGCCTGCAAGCTTCGACATCTCCAACAATACGGTGGTCGATCTGACGAGCTCTAATCCCGGAGCACTCAATTATATCGACACCGTTCCGGCAGGTTCGAGCGTGGTGTTTAAAAACAACCTCGTCGTCTTGAATAAAATCGGATCCGTATTCAAAAACGACATCACACGCAACAACAACCTCTACTACTTCATGCAAAAAACAACCCACGTGATGAATAATTGGGCCAATACGTTGCATGCAGGTGAAATGATCAAGAACCCATTGCTGGTCAATCTAACCGGCGGCGACTATCACCTGACGGCGAAAAGCCCAGCCATCGGCGCTGGGCTACCCGTTTCGAAAGCTCTCGTCTATGACATCGCAGGGAAACTGATCAACCAAGCCCATCCAAGCATTGGTGCCTACCAATAAAAAACCCAGTCCTGCCACGCAGGGGTGGTTGTCGATATACCGACAACCACCCCTTTTCTTTTAACGACTGATCTCACTGCCCAACACCGTCACATGCCCCATCTTGCGCCCCGCGCGGCTCTCGGTTTTGCCGTAAAGGTGTAAACAGGCGTTCGGGTCGGCGAGCCATTCGGGCCAGCGGCGCACATCGTCGCCGATGAGGTTATGCATCACCGCATGGCGCAGCGGCGCGGTGGGGCCGAGCGGTAACCCGCACACCGCACGCACCAATTGTTCGAACTGGCTGCACGCGCAAGCATCCATCGTCCAGTGGCCGGAGTTATGCGGGCGCGGCGCGATTTCGTTGATCAGCACATGCCGTCCGTTTTTATCCGGCTGCCGCAAAACAAACATTTCCACCGCCAGCAAGCCGACAACGTCCAGTTTTTCCGCGAGTTGCCGCGCGCTATGTTCCGCCTCCTTCGCTATCGCCGGATCAAGCGCGGCAGGCGCATGCGTTTCCGCCAGAATGTGGTTGCGATGGATATTTTGCACCGGCGGATAAACCGCGCTGGCGCCATCGGCGCGGCGAGCGACAATGACCGATACTTCACAGGCAAAATCCACGAAGGATTCCAAAATCCCCACCGCGCTGCCCATCTCGCGCCACGCCGTGGCGGCTTCCATACCGGCGGTGATTTTGACCTGCCCCTTGCCGTCATACCCCATACGCGTGGATTTCAGAATGGCGGGAAACGAAAACTTTTTCATCGCCTCCGCAAGTTCCAACGCGGAATGCAGGATGACAAAGTCCGCCGTCCCCAATCCCGCCTGACGGATAAAATTCTTTTCCTGCTCCCGATCCTGCGCCACGCGCAACACCTCAGCGGCGGGATACAACGGCACTTTGGCGCGAACAATATCCAACGCCGCGAGCGGCACATTTTCCCATTCCAAGGTCACGACATCCACCGCCGCCGCAAACGCCTCCAGCGCGGCGCGATCGGTGAATGCGCCTTGGGTATGCGCCGCCGCGACATCGGTCGCCGGTTCATCCGCGCCCGGACAAAAGATATGGCAACGATACCCCAGCTTCGCCGCCGCCAAGGCCGTCATCCGCCCCAACTGCCCGCCGCCCAAAATGCCGATGGTTGAACCTGGAGGAAGCGTTTTCATTTTTTCTTGCTAACCTTTTTCACCTTCATCGCCACACTCGCCGTCTGCGCTTCGCGCCATGCGGCGAGTTTTTTCGCCAGTTTCTTATCCTGCAAAGCCAAGACGGCGATGGCGAGGAGCGCGGCGTTTTTGGCTCCGGCTTCGCCAATCGCCAGCGTGCCGACGGGGATGCCAGCGGGCATTTGCGCGATCGACAACAGACTGTCCAAACCATCCAACGCCTTGCTGCGCACCGGCACCCCGAACACAGGCAGTGTCGTCATCGCCGCCGCCATGCCGGGTAAATGCGCCGCGCCACCGGCACCGGCAATAATCACCTGCAACCCACGCTCTGACGCGCTATCCGCATATTCATAAAGTCGGCGCGGGGTACGGTGGGCCGACGTCACGGCTGTTTCGAACGGAACACCGAACGCTTTGAGGATCAACGCGGCATGCTCCATCGTCGCCCAATCCGACTGGCTGCCCATAATGATGCCAATCAAAGGGGTTTTAGGGGGAACGGACATAAGAGCTTCTCCAATAACGAAAAGAACGAGTCTTGTGAGTTTTAACCTATTTTTGACGAAATACATATAGTTTATGCGCCTGCATAAGCAGCCTCTGAGGCTACCATGTCGCACGAACTTTTCACCGATGCCCCCCTCTCCTACGCACAACGCCAAGCCCTCGTCGCGATGCAGGCGGAGATTGTCAAATCACGCGCCACCATCAAAACCTTACAAGCACGCATCGCTGAATTAGAACAAAACGCCGAAGACAAAAGCATCCTCACCCGCCCTGAATTCAACCGCGAAGTGGCGCGGATGCTGGCGTTTGACGAACGTTATGGCGGCACCTCCAGCATTCTGTATTTCGATATCGCCAATCTGGACAATATTGTGAAGACACTTGGGGTTCAGTCTGCCGAAGAAGCATCTCTGCTCATTGCCACGACATTAACAGGCTATGTGCGCAAATCGGATATCGTCGGGCGGTTGGCGCCGGCTGAATTCGGCGTGCTCATGATACGTTGCCCGAATAACGAAGCATGGGTAAAGGGACGCGCTGTGGCAGCGCAACTGACCAAAGCCCTGCAGCAAATCGACAATAACCGTTTCGGGCTGGAAGTCAGCTTTGGCGCCTATACGTTCGGCGAGAAAGACAATGTGGCCAAGGGGCTGAAGGAAGCCGCCAGTTGCCTGACGCGAACCGACAAACTTACGCAATAATATCGGGCAGCAAGCTGCTTTCCAATTGCATGATATCATCGCGCAGCTGGAGTTTGCGTTTCTTCAAACGCTGGATCTGAATCATATCCGGCACGGCGCGTTGCGACAGCGCCAGAATGGCGTCGTCCAAATCGCGATGCTCGGCCTTCAGGCTTGCCAGCTTTTCAAGGAGTTCTTCTTCGCGGTCCATCGTTTCTTCATGCCGTCCAAGATTTGATCGGAAGGGCTTATATCAGAAAAAGGGTTAACTTTCTATTGCATATTGCGTGGAATGGAAAATTCCTTGATAAATAGACTACGACCTCACGAGGAAAAACATCATGCACCCCATCACCGCCCTGTTTGCCTCTTTGCTGGAAGTCACATCCTTCCTGCTCAACCTCTATATCTGGGTTCTGATTATCAGCGCGATCCTCAGCTGGCTGGTCGCCTTCGATGTGGTCAACGCGCATAACCGGCTGGTGCGCATGGTGGGCGATTTCTGTTTCCGCGTGACCGAACCGGTACTGCGCCCCATCCGCAATATGTTGCCGATGACGGGCGGCCTTGATCTCGCGCCGCTCGCCCTCATTGTCATCATCTACTTTATTCAATCCTTCATCCGTCATCTGGTGTTCGGATGAGCGCGAAACTGATCGACGGCACCGCCGTCGCCAAACGCCTGCGCGAACAGATGAAAGCGCAAGTGGCCGCCAGCCGCATCAAACCCGGCCTCGCGGTCGTGCTGGTCGGCGAAGACCCCGCCAGCCAAGTCTATGTCCGCAACAAAGGCCGCGCTGCCGAAGAGGTCGGCCTGCAATCATGGACGCACCGCCTGCCCGCCGAAACGACGGAAGCGCAACTTCTGGTCCTGATCGACGATCTGAACCGCAACGCCGAAGTCCACGGCATTCTGGTGCAGTTGCCCCTGCCGAAACAGATCGACGCGCAAAAAGTCATCAACGCCATCGACCCCGCCAAGGATGTCGATGGGTTTCATCCGATCAACGCAGGCAAACTTAATCTCGGCCTGCCGAGCCTCGTCCCCTGCACCCCGCAAGGCAGCATGATTTTGCTACGCGAAGCCGTGCCGGACCCGAAGGGCCTGAAGGCGTTGGTGCTTGGCCGCTCCAACATCGTCGGCAAACCGGTGGCGCAATTGCTGCTGCAAGCCGATTGCACCGTCACCATCGCCCATTCGCGCACCCGCAATCTGGCCGATGAAATCCGCGCCGCCGACATCCTGATCGCCGCCATCGGCAAGCCGGAATTTGTGGCTGGCGACTGGATCAAGGAAGGCGCGGTCGTCATCGATGTCGGCATCAACCGCATCACCGACCCGAATGACGCCACAAAAACCAAACTGGTCGGCGACGTCGCCTTCGCCGCCGCCGCAGCCCGCGCCGCCGCCATCACCCCCGTCCCCGGCGGCGTCGGCCCCATGACGATTGCGTGTTTGCTGAAGAATACGCTGCAAGCGGCGGGGATAGGGCAAAAATAGCGGTACAATAATACCACATATCATTTACCCCTATTCTGTCGCATTTCTATTGACACGCACCCCACATAATTCGTAAAGATCCCCTCCTCCGCATGGTCCGATGCCATGGGGAATGCAAAGAGAGGGATTATGGCCGCTAAAATTCGTATCAAGCCGAGCGTTCAGACGAAAAGCTTCGCGCTGCGTCATCAGGACGTGAAGAAATCATGGATCGTCGTCGATGCCGACGGCGTCATTCTGGGTCGCCTTGCGGCGGCCGTTGCCACCATTTTGCGCGGCAAGCACCGTCCGACTTTCACCCCGTCGGTGGATAGCGGCGACAATGTCATCGTCATCAACGCGGAAAAAATCCGCCTGACCGGTAACAAGGCGAAGGACAAGCTGTTCTTCTACCACACCGGTTTCCCCGGCGGTATCAAGGAACGCGCGCCTGCGACGATCCTTGCCGGAGCGCATCCCGAACGCGTGATCGAAAAGGCCGTGGAACGTATGTTGCCGAAGGGTCCGCTGGGCCGTCGTCAACTCGGTAACCTGAAAGTGTACAAGGGCACCGAACATCCACACGCCGCGCAGAACCCCAAGGTTCTCGATTTCGCCGCGCAAAACCCCAAGAACAAGAGGGCTAAATAATGGCTACGCCTCCACGCAAAACAACCTCGCGCCTTTCGGGCATCAAGGCTGCGGTGAAAGAACAAGCTGCTGCCGCTCCGGTTGAAACCGCCGCTGTTGCGACTCCGGTTGCCAACGAAGCGCCGAAGCATGAAAAGAAGCTGGACAAGTATGGCCGCGCCTACGCCACCGGCAAGCGCAAAAACGCCATCGCCCGCGTCTGGATCAAACCCGGCAACGGCAAGATCACGGTCAATGGCCGCGAACTGGCGGTTTACTTTGCCCGTCCGGTTCTGCAAATGGTCGTGAACCAACCTTTCACCGTCGCTGATCGCGCCAACCAATTCGACGTCAACGTGATCGTTGTCGGCGGCGGGTTGTCCGGCCAAGCGGGTGCTGTGAAGCACGGCATTTCCAAGGCCCTGACCTACTTCGAACCGGAACTTCGCGCACCGTTGAAGAGCGCCCTGTTCCTGCGCCGCGACCCCCGCGTCGTCGAACGCAAGAAGTACGGCCGCGCCAAAGCGCGCAAACGCTTCCAGTACAGCAAGCGTTAAGATCGAACGCCTTTCGATACGGAACGGGGGAAACGCACGTTTCCCCCGTTTTGTTTTGGCCTTATGGCAAAATCATAATCTGAGAGATCTAGGCCGAAACGAAGGCGCACCGTGCTCCACACCATCCTCGAAAAGCTTGGACGGCGATGGCACTTCGAACGGTGGCTCACAACGCCCGAGTGTAGCCATCCCTTGCTTCATCAAGGCCAATGCTTTTTGAGCCGCAAGAGGGGAGGGCAAAAGATAACCCGACGAACGCACCTCGGCATCTTCTGCCATTGATCGGGCAACTTTCGCATTCGTCGTCGGATCAGC
>Ga0265331_10000582_pt1 | contig 32742 bp, 29 predicted proteins | sample 41923metaG_FD_202088 | JGI IMG/M metagenome (GOLD analysis project Ga0265331, IMG submission 202088) | Rhizosphere microbial communities from Carex aquatilis grown in University of Washington, Seatle, WA, United States - 4-19-23 metaG | ecosystem: Host-associated > Plants > Roots > Rhizosphere... | reverse complement strand
CGATGAGCGCACGCGTTGCCTCCGCGAGCTTGGTCGACAGCGCCATCTTGCTGCCCATCCAGCGCGGCACCAGCGCCGCGTGGCGCGATGCCGGCGTCACCCACGCGGTGAACTCGCGCACCCGGAGGAGCTCCAGCACGCGGCCGGCGAAGACGAAGCAGTCGCCCGGCACGAGGCGGGCGATGAAGCCTTCCTCGACGTGGCCGAGCGCCGCCCCGTTGCGAAAGCGCACGGTGATGCTCGCTTCCGACACGATGGTGCCGATGCCGATCCGGTGCCGCCGCGCGATGCGCGCGTCGGGGACGGTGGCGATGCCGTCCTCGCCGATGACGACGCGCCGGTATTCCGGATAGGCGTTGAGGCAGGCGCCGCCGTGCACGACGAAATCGAGCGCGAACTGCCATTGCGCATCGGTCAGCGCCGCGTAGGCGCGCGTGCCCCGCACTTCGTCGCGCAACGTGTCCGGCACGAAGCCTCCGCCGAGCGCACAGGTGACGAGATGCTGGATGAGGACGTCCTGCGGTGCGCCGAGCGGCAGCCGGCCCTCGATGGCGCGTGCGGCGGCCGCTTCGCGCGCGGCGGCGGCCTCGATGAGCTCGAGAACCTGTGTCGGCACCACGGTGACGCGAGAGGTTTCGCCCGGCCGGTGCCCGCTGCGCCCGGCGCGCTGCAGCAGTCGCGCGACGCCCTTGGGGCTGCCGATCTGCAGCACCTGGTCGACCGGCGCGAAGTCGACGCCGAGGTCGAGGCTCGACGTGCAGACGACGGCGCGCAGGCGCCCATGGCGCAGCGCATCCTCGACCCAGTCGCGCACCTCGCGCTCGAGCGAGCCATGGTGAAGCGCGATGCGTCCCGCCCAGTCGGGGCGGGCCTCGAGGATCGCCTGGTACCAGATCTCGGTCGACGAGCGCACATTGGTGAAGACGAGCGTCGAGTGAGCGCGGTCGATCGCGCGGACGACCTCGGGCAGGAGCTTCAAGCCGATGTGCCCGGCCCACGGAAACCGTTCGATCGTCTTCGGCAGCATGCTGTCGATGACGACCGCCTTGGTGTCGGCGCCGCGCACGATCCGCCCGCGCGGCGCGTTGCCGACGCCGACGAGACATTCGAGCGCGTCGTCGAGGTTGGCAAGCGTTGCCGACAGCGCCCATGTGACGAGGCCGGGGCGGGCGCCGCGCAGCCGTGCAAGCGCGAGCTCGGTCTGCACGCCGCGCTTCGACGACAGCAGCTCGTGCCATTCGTCGACGACGACGGCGGCAAGGCCGCGGAACCGCTCGCGCCAATCGGCGCGCGCGAGAAAGAGCGTGAGGCTCTCCGGCGTGGTGACGAGAATCGTCGGCAGCCGCTTCGCCTGCTTCGCGCGGGCGCCGGCAGTGGTGTCGCCGGTGCGCACGTCGACGGTCCAGTGCGGGCGCAGCGCCGCCGCGGCGCTCGCGAGGGCGAGCCCCGTGTCGGCTGCGAGCGCGCGCAGCGGCGTGATCCACAGCAGTGTGAGCGGGGGCGGCGCCGCCGCGTCGCCCTCGGGTCCGAGAACAAGCGGCGGAACGCCCGCGGCAAGCGTCTTGCCCATACCCGTGGGCGCATGCAGCAGTCCGGATTCGCCGCGTGCAAAGGCGTCCCACACATCCCGCTGGAACGCGAACGGTGTCATTCCGCGCGTCGCGAACCACGCATGGGCTGCGGCAAAAGGATCGCGCGCATCCTGTGCCGCGCTTTCCGGGGCGGGGGTCGCTGCGCTGTCCTGCAGTTCGAGGGGCGGGGCCACGGCCACAGTCTAATTCATGCGCCCGCCGGCGCACGGGCGGTCGAGTCGTCGCCGCCGTGGCCCCGGGTTCAGCCAGGCGGTCTGGCAAGCGCGAGGCATGCAACGCGCGGATCACCGTCGCGAATCGCGGGCGTTTGGTTGGAGCTGCCGGCGTTCGATGCAGCTGCGTGCCGGTCGCCGGACGATGCCTGAGGGTTCACTTCGACATGAAGCGGACGCGCAGGACGTGCTTGTCGTACTCCGCTTCGGTGGCCATCGTGATCTCGACGCCTCCGGCGGCGTACACGCGGCCACCGCTGCGCCGGCACAGATTGCGCTCGTACTGACAGGGGCCCATTTCCGGATGCCGCATGCAGACGTCCGCGACCTTGGGCGCAAACGTGACCGCGGTTTGCGTGCGCACGCCGTCGGCCTCGGACACGCACACGTACTGGGTGCCCGCCGGGACGACGACGACGGGAACGGGTTGCGGTGCTGCGGGTTCCGTCCCTGGCGTGCCGGCGGGCGGCTGAGGCGGCGCATCGACCGACTTTCGAACCACCGCTGCACCGGCGAGTTCGCGCGGCGGCGTCAGCGGGACGGGCTCCGGTGCGCTGCACGCCGCCAGCGACGCTGCGAGCAATGCACCGATGATCAGGTGATGCGACGCGGTCGATTCACGCATCGCGATGGACCTCGGCGAGCGGCCGCCATGCACCGGCGACGGCACGATTCCGCAGGTCCGCACCGACGGGCGCCTGCCGGGCAGCGGCATGGATTGTCTCGTCCCGCTGCAGCATTTCGCACGTTGTCTGCATCACGGCGCATTTCCGATGTTCGGGCGACTGGTCCATTCCGAGGCGGCATTCCGGACGTTCAATGCATTGTGGACCGGAATGGAAGCGTTCGAATGTTCGCCAGGGCACGGAGCAAGCGTCCTTCGACATCAAGGAATCGGGGAGCGCCGGGAGCTGCGCAAGGGCGCTCCTGCCGTCGCCGCTCGGCTGCACTGACCGCCGAACGCAATGCACGCCCGTGAACGCCGACTTCGGTTCCGTGTGTCGCTCGCCCGGGCGCGCAGGGCTTACGCGGGCCGAACCCGCGCCGGGCGCACCCGCTCGCGCGAACCAATGTGCGCGACGGGTGCCCCGGACGATGGAAGCCGCTAGGCGGCGACCTTGATCGGGATCGTCGGCGAGGGGGCCCTTGCCGCGCGGAATTCGGCGAGCAGCCCCGCTTCCTTCTTCTTCGCCTCGCCGAGGAAACGCTCCTTGACGTGCCCGTAGCCGCGGATATGCTCGGGGATCGAAGCGAGCTCGACCGCGAGCTCCAGATTGTGCGGCGCGAGCGCGCCGAGCAGTTCCGTCACCAGTGTCTCGTACTCTGCCGGCAGCGCGCGTTCCTGCCGCCGTTCGGCCGTCTTCCCGAACGGGTCGAACGCGGTGCCGCGCAATCCCTTCATCTTCGCCAGCAGCGTGAACGCCTTCATCATCCACGGCCCGTAGGTGCGCTTCTTCACGACACCGGTCGCTGCATCCGGCTTCGCGACCAGCGGCGGTGCGAGGTGGAACACGAGCTTGTAGTCGCCGTCGAACTGCTGGGCGACGCGCTCGCGGAAATCCGTCTCTGCGTAGAGACGCGCGACCTCGTATTCGTCCTTCACCGCCAGCAGCTTGAAGTCATAGCGGGCGACCGCCTCGGTCAGCGCCTGCGAGCCGGGAACGCGCGCCGATTCCGCCGCGCGCACGCGCGCGATGAAATCGGAATAGCGCTTCGCGTAGGCGGCGTCCTGGTAGGCGGTGAGGAATTCGACGCGCCGCGCCACCATTTCCTCGAGCGACTCCGACAGCCGCTGCGACGCCGGCTTCACGGCGGGGATCGCGAGGGCCGACACCTTCGCCGGATCGACTGCCGCGAGGCGTCCCCACGCGAAGCTCTTCTTGTTCGCGTCGACGGCCGCGGCGTTGAGTTCGATGGCGCGGAGGATCGCCGCGCCGGAGACCGGCAGAAGCCCGCGCTGGTAGGCATAGCCCACCATGAAGAGATTGGTCGCGATCGAGTCGCCCATGAGACCGGTGGCGAGCTTGGTCGCATCGAGGAACTCGGCATCGCCGACGCCCACGGCTTCCTCGATCTCGCGCTCCATCGAGCCCAGCGGGAACTTGAGATCGGGGTCGCGCGTGAATCCCGCGGGCATCACTAGCGCGGTGTTGACGAGCGCGTGCGTCACGCCCTTCTGCATCTTGGCAAGCTGCTCGTAGCCGACGCCGGTCAGGATGTCGCAGGCGAGGATGAGATCGGCATCACCGGCGGCGATGCGCGTCGCGTGCAGCTCCTCCGGCGTGTTGGCGATGCGCACGTGCGAGACGACGGCGCCGTTCTTCTGCGCGAGCCCGGTCATGTCGAGCACCGAGCAGCCCTTGCCTTCGAGGTGCGCGGCCATGCCGAGGAGGGCGCCGATGGTGACCACACCCGTGCCGCCGATGCCGGTGACGACGATCCCGTACGGCTTCGGCGTCGAGCGCGGGATCGGGTCTGGCAGCGCGGGGAATTCTCCGGCCTCGGCCTTCTTCGGCTTGCGCAGGCCGCCGCCTTCGACGGTGACGAAACTCGGGCAGAAGCCGTTGACGCAGGAGAAGTCCTTGTTGCACGAGCTCTGGTCGATCGTCCGCTTGCGCCCGAACTCGGTCTCGACCGGCGCCACCGACACGCAGTTCGACTTGACGCCGCAGTCGCCGCAGCCTTCGCAGACGAGCTCGTTGATGAACACGCGCTTCGCGGGATCGGGGAACTTGCCGCGCTTTCTCCGCCGGCGCTTTTCCGCGGCACAGGTCTGGTCGTACAGCAGCACCGTGGTTCCGGGCGTGTCGCGCAGCACGCGCTGCACGCTGTCGAGCTCGTCGCGATGGTGGATCGCGGTCCCGCTCGCGAAATAGCCGGCCGGATACTTGTCCGGCTCGTCGCTGACGACGACCACTTTCGCAACCCCTTCGGCGGCGACCTGGCGCGCGATGTCGCCGGCGGTGAGCGGGCCGTCGAACGGCTGCCCGCCGGTCATCGCGACGGCATCGTTGTAGAGGATCTTGTAGGTGATATTCGCCTTCGCGGCGATCGCGGCGCGGATTGCGAGGACGCCGCTGTGGTAATACGTGCCGTCGCCAAGATTCGCGAAGATGTGCTTTTCGTCGGTGAACGGCGCCTGGCCGATCCATGGCACGCCTTCCCCGCCCATGTGCGTGAACGTGTTGGTATTGCGGTCCATCCAGATCGCCATCACGTGGCAGCCGATGCCGGCGGTGGCGCGGCTGCCTTCGGGCACGTTGGTCGACGTGTTGTGCGGGCAGCCGGAGCAGAACCACGGCGTGCGCTCGAGCGTGATTCTCGGCTTGGCGAGCGCGGCTTCCTTGGCGTTGATCCAGTCGACGCGAGCCTTCAGCTGCTCGGCCTGCCGCGGGAGCAGGCCGAGGCGCTCGATGCGCTGCGCGATCACGCGCGCGATCATCGCCGGCGTGAGCTCGGAGAGCGCGGGCAGCAGCCAGTCGCCGTGCGGGCGCACCCATTCGCCCTTCTCGTCGAACTTGCCGACCACGCGCGGGCGCACGTCGTCGCGCCAGTTGTAGAGCTGCTCCTTCAGCTGGTACTCGACGACCTGGCGCTTTTCCTCGACGACGAGGATCTCCTCCAGGCCTTCGGCGAACTGGCGCACGCCCTCCGGCTCGAGCGGCCACGGCATCGCGACCTTGAAGACGCGGATGCCGATCTCGGCGGCGTCGGCCTCGGTGATGCCGAGATCGTCCAGCGCCTGGCGCACGTCGAGGTAGCTCTTGCCGCTGGTGATGATGCCGAGGCGCGCGGGTTTGCCGGAATCGGGCGAACCGATGACGACCTTGTTGAGCTGGTTGACGCGGCAGTAGTGGAGCGCCGCGTAGATCTTGTAGTTCTGCATCCGCGCCTCGGTGGCGAGGAACGGGTCCGGCCACCGGATCGACAGGCCGTCGGGCGGCAGCGGGAAGTCGTCCGGCACGATGATCTTCGTGTGCTCGGGATCGATGTAGACCGACGACGAGCTCTCCACCGTGTCGGCAACGCACTTGAAGCCGACCCAGAGTCCCGAATAGCGCGACATCGCCCAGCCGTGCAGGCCAAGGTCGAGGATCTCCTGCACGCTCGACGGATAGAGGACCGGCATCATCGCCGCCGAGAACATGTGGTCCGACTGGTGCGGCAGCGTCGAGGACTTGGCGCCGTGGTCGTCGCCCGCCAGCACCAGCACGCCGCCGTGCTTCGACGTTCCCGCGTGGTTCGCATGCTTGAACACGTCGCCGCAGCGATCGACGCCGGGGCCCTTGCCGTACCACATCGAGAACACGCCGTCGTACTTCGCACCCGGATACAGGTTCACCTGCTGCGAGCCCCAGACGGAGGTCGCGGCGAGATCCTCGTTCAAGCCGGGCTGGAACTTGATGTGCGCACGATCGAGGAACTTCTGCGCCTTCCACAGCGACTGGTCGAGCGCGCCGAGCGGCGAGCCCCGGTAGCCGGAAACGAAGCCTGCGGTGTTGAGACCGGCCAGCGCGTCGCGCTGGCGCTGCAGGATGAGGAGTCGGACGAAGGCCTGGGCGCCGGTCAGGTAGACGCGGCCGGAATCGAGCGCGTACTTGTCGTCGAGATCGACGTCGCGCAGCGCGGGGACGGCTGATGCCATGAGAAAATGCTCCGCAAAAGATCGTGTCTTCGGGCGGGCGTCACCCGGTAAGGTTCCGCCACGGGCGTGGGCCGATTGTGTCGCCCGCACGCCGATTGGCCGCGCATTCTACGCTTGACCGTATGTTGGGGCAATTTGGCCCCGCAACAATGAACTTCACAGCGAAATGGACATGGACAAGACCCCCTTGCTGCCCTCGATCGAGCTTTCGACCGGCAAAACCCCCGACGCTTCCGTGATCTGGCTGCACGGACTTGGTGCGGATGGCAACGATTTCGTTCCGATCGTGCCGGAACTTCGCCTGCCTGCCTCGCTGTCCGTGCGCTTCGTGTTCCCGCACGCGCCGGTGCGCCCGGTGACCATCAACAACGGGATGTCGATGCGTGCCTGGTACGACGTGCTGGCCGCCGACATCGCGAGCCGCGCCGACCTGGCGGGCGTCGCGGCCTCGCAGAAGGCGATCGAAGCGCTCATCGCGCACGAGACCTCGCGCGGAATCCCGGCGCGCCGCATCGTGCTGGCCGGCTTCTCCCAGGGCGGCGTCATCGCGCTCCACACGGGGCTGCGCCACCGCGAGCGCCTCGCCGGCATCGTCGCGCTGTCGGCCTACCTCGTGGCCGCGGAGCGCCTGCCCGACGAGGCGAGCACGGCCAATCGCGACGTGCCCATCTTCATGGCGCACGGCGACGCCGACCCGATGGTCCGGACGGCATGGGGAGAAGCGTCGCGCCACGCGCTCGAAGCGGCCGGCTACCGCGTCGAATGGCACGCCTACCGGATGCAGCACGCGGTCGTGCTGGAGGAGATTCAGGCGATCGGCGCGTTCCTCGCGCGCGTACTGGCGCCTGCCTGACGCTCCAGGCGAAGCGCGGCGCTCAGGTGTCCGAGCGCGCCGTGCGCGCGGCGTCGCGCACCTTCGGCCGGATGCCGCGCCGGGCGAGGGCGTCGCGCAGCAGGAATTCGATCTGCGCGTTGACGCTGCGGAGTTCCGACTGCGCGAGGCGCTCGAGCTCGACCCAGACGGTGGGATCGATGCGCAGCAGGAAGGATTTCTTCTCCGCCATCGAAGCGATGCCCGGCCGCGCCGCGTTCGCCGGCGTCAGCTGCGCCGGCGGAAGTGGGTCGCGAGCGCCGCGATCCAGACGACCATCGCCACGCCGAAGGCCGCGAGGACCATGAAGAACAGCGTTGCGGGAAGGCGGGGCGGGTCGTATTCGTTCGCTACCCTCACCGCCGAATGGATCGCGGCGATGAAGAGCGCGAGGATCGATCCCAGCGAGCACGCCCAGCCGGTCAGGTAGCCCAGCGTGTTCTCGCGGCGCTCCGGCGCGAGCCAGTAGTCGCGGTCGGGAATGTTGATGGCTCCGGGGAACGCGCGCGGCAGCAACCCGACGATCGCGACCACGAAGATCGGCACGCCGAGTGCGAACAACATGATGAACGTGCGGTATCCGTCGCGCGTCATGTAGCCGTTGGCCATGCCATTGGCACCGAAGTGCGATGCGACGCGCTCGGGCAGCGACGCCGACGTCGTCACGACGTAGGCGAGCACACCGAGGAGGGCCAGCGGAAAGAGGAAGTAGACGATTCGGCGCATGTCGGCCTCGTTGGCGAAATAAATGGCGAGCGGAACGCATTGCCGGGGCCGTCGCGTTCGGACGAGGGACCCGGGAACGCCTCCCGCTCGCGGGGGAAAGAGTTCAGCGGCGGGCGATCGCGCCGCCCAGGAGTCCCACGACGAGCCCGGCAGCGAGTCCGAGCGACGCGAACCCGGCCACGAGGCCGATCGCCGTGCCCGCCACGGTGCCCACGGCAATCCACAGTCCGCCTGCATTGCGTGCCAGTGCCAGCATGAACCTCTCCTCGGTCACGGTCATTGATACAGGGATCCGGTGTTGACCACCGGCTGCACATCGGACTCGGCGCAGAGCACGACCATCAGGTTGCCGACCATCGTCGCCTTGCGCTCGTCGTCGAGGTCGACGACCTTCTTCGCGGACAATTCGGTGAGCGCCATGTCGACCATCGACACGGCACCCGTCACGATCTTGGTGCGCGCGGCGATGATCGCCTCGGCCTGCTGGCGGCGCAGCATCACCTGCGCGATCTCCGGCGCATACGCGAGATGCGTGAGGCGCGCCTCGTCGACGACGACGCCGGCCTTGTCGAAGCGCGCGGCGAGCTCGCGCGAGAGCGCCTTCGCGACGACGTCCGCGCTCGCGAGGAGTGTGGGCTCCGGGCTCTCGAGGGGATGCGAGTCGTCGCGGTCGTAGGCGAACGACGAGGCAAGGTGACGCACTGCGGCCTCGGCCTGCAGCTTCACGTAATTCTCGTAGTCGTCGACGTCGAAGTTCGCCTTGGCGGTGTCGTCGACGCGCCAGACGACGACCGCGGCGATTTCGATCGGGTTGCCGCGCTTGTCGTTGACCTTCAGTCGCTCGCCGTTGAGATTGCGCGCGCGAAGCGACATCTTCTTCCGCGTGTAGAAGGGATTCGTCCCGCGCAAGCCCGGCGTGCGCGTCGTGCCCTTGTACGCGCCGAAGAGCTGGACGATCGCCGCCTCGTTCGGCTGCAGCGTGTAGAGCCCCGACAGTACCAGCGCGGCAGCGATGAAGACGAGGCCGCCCCAGAGGAACGGAAAGATCGACGGCTGGTGCATCGCCACCGCGCCCGTGATCCCGTTGTAGGTGATGTAGATCGCGAGTGCGAGGAGCGCCAGCCCGATCAGGAGCCAGACGAATCCGTTGAACGTCGTGACCGGCCTTTCCTGATGGAGCGCCTGGCCGCCAAATCCCGCAGTGCTTGCCATGATCGACCTCCCCTTGCCACCGGCTGCGCCGAACGGCGCCGGACCGATATAGCAAAATGATATCACTAAAATATCATGGCCGGTCAAGCGCCGTTCGTCGGGAGATGCGGCTGCCAGGGCGGCGGGCCGTCCGCGACCCCTGGTCGCCGATTCGCGTGAGCGCGGCAGACGGGAAAGGGGCTGCAAATGAAAACGCCCGCGGCGATTCGCGGGCGTCGTGCCGGGCGTGCGTCGCGGATCGCGCTAGGCGAGCTTCACCAGCTGCTTGCCGAAGTTCTCGCCCTTGAGGAGTGCGATCAGTCCCTTCGGCGCATTCTCGAGGCCGTCGACAATCGACTCGCGATACCGCAGCTTGCCCGACGCGACGAGGGCGGCGAGTCCCGCGACCGCTTCGCCGTAGCGGTCCGCCCAGTCGAACACGATCATTCCCTGCATCCGGATGCGCTTCACGAGAACAGCGCGCAGATTGCGGTAGCCGTAGGGTTCGGTGGCGTTGTACTCGGCGACGAGCCCGCAGATCACGATGCGCGAATGCAGGTTCATCGCGCGCAGCATCGTGTCGAGGATCGGGCCGCCGACGTTGTCGAAATACACGTCGACGCCGTCCGGGCACTGCGCGCGGAGCGCCTCGGAAAGACCGCCGGCCTTGTGGTCGATGCACGCGTCGAAGCCCAGCTCGCGCACCACGTAGTCGCACTTGGCGGGACCGCCGGCGATGCCGACGACGCGGCAGCCGTGATGTTTGCCGAGCTGGCCGACGACGCTGCCGACCGCGCCGGACGCCGCGGAGACGACGAGCGTGTCGCCGGCCTTGGGCGCGCCGATATCGAAAAGGCCGAACCACGCGGTGATGCCCGGCATCCCGAGCACTCCGAGGTAATACGAGGCCGGGATGCGCGACACATCGAGCTTGCGCAGCGTCTTCGCGGGCGCGACGCCAAAGGCCTGCCAGCCGAGATCCGTCAGCACCGTGTCGCCGGGGACAAGCGACGGGTGGCGCGACGCCTGCACCTCGCCGACGGTCTGGCCCACCATGACGGCGTCGAGCGCCGCTGGCGGAACATAGGATTTCGCGTCGCTCATCCGGCCGCGCATGTAGGGGTCGAGCGAAAGCCAGCGATTGCGCACCAGCGCCTCGCCCTCGCTCGGCTCGGGCATCGGTGCCTCGACGATCCGGAAATTGTCCTCGGTGACCCAGCCGGCCGGACGGCTGGCGAGCAGCACCTGCGTGTTGGTGGTAGCCATGCCCGATACCTCGTCGTTGTCGGATTCCGACGCTACGCGGTCGGCGCCCGAGGGTCAAGGAACGCGGCGCCGGCGGGTATGACGCGAACCCGCGGCGTGCCGGACGTTGCTAGAATCGGCCATGGCTCGCTGGCCCCTGTACGTTCCGCTGTTCGCGGTTTGTGTGCTGATCGGTGCGATCGCGATGGGCACCGGGCCCGTTGGCGTGGGAATTTGCGCGGTCGCGCTGATCGGCACGATATTCGCCGCGGTTCATCATGCGGAGGTCGTCGCGCACCGGGTCGGCGAACCGCTCGGCACGCTGGTGCTCGCCGTCGCGGTCACCGTGATCGAGGCGTCCCTGATCCTGTCGCTGATGCTCGCCGATGCCGAAAAGGGGAGCGTGGTCGCGCGCGACACGATCTATGCGGCGGTGATGATCATCTGCAACGGCGTCGTCGGCGTCTGCGTGCTGGCCGGAAGCCTCGCGCACCGCGAGCAGACCTTTCGCGTCGAAGGGGCGGGGGCGGCGCTGTCGGCGCTGATTGCGCTGTCGGTGCTGTCGCTCGTGCTGCCCGATTTCACGACCACGACGAGCGCGGGCACCTACAGCGGCGCGCAGCTCGCCTTCGCCGCCGTTGCGTCCTTTCTGCTGTGGGCGGTCTTCGTGTTCATCCAGACCGTCAGGCACCGGGATTATTTCCTGCCCGCGCACGACGCCGCCGACCAGACGGTGCACGCGGAGGCGCCATCGAATCGCGCGGCGTGGACGAGCTTCGGATTGCTGCTGGTGTCGCTCGTCGCGGTCGTCGGGCTCGCGAAGATGCTCTCCGCGCCGATCGAGCGCGGACTCGCGTCGGCGGGCGCGCCGCAGGCGGTGGTCGGGATCGTGATCGCAATGCTCGTGCTGATGCCGGAAACGTGGGCCGCATTGCGGGCCGCGCGGGCGAACCGGCTGCAGACGAGCATGAACCTCGCGCTCGGTTCGGCGCTCGCGAGCATCGGTCTCACCATTCCCGTGGTGGCGATCGCAGCGCTCGCATTCGATCTTCCGCTGGTGCTGGGTCTCGCACCCAAGGACGTGGTCATGCTGGCACTGACGCTTCTGGTGAGCGCCGTCACGCTGGGGACCGGGCGCACGCACGTGATGCAGGGTGCCGTGCAACTCGTCATCTTCGCCGCGTACCTGTTTCTCGCGCTGGTGCCCTGACGACGCGCCTCATCGCGCCGCGGCCCGGTTGTCGGGAACGGGGCGGCGCGGCTCCCTGCACCGGGTCTCGCATCGGCACCATTCCGTCGGCGCCGCGCGCGACTAAATCGGCAGCGAACGCGCCTCGTCGCATGCCTGTGGACGCACTCCGGCCCGGATTCCTACAGTCCCGGCCGTGGACGCCGAGGAGCTCCTTCGCGAAGCTGAAGCCGGCGATCTCGCCGCGACGACGGCGCTCGGCATTCGCCTGCTCGTCGGGCGCGACGCGCCGTTCGAGCCGGAGCGCGGCGCGAAGCTCATTGCCGCTGCGGTCGAACGCGGCGACGCACAGGCGATGTCGGTGATGGCGACGCTGAAAGGCGCGGGCGCGTAGACGACGCCGAGCTGGCCCGAAGCGCTCGATCTGCTGCGGCGCGCGGCCGAGGATGGCGCCGTCGACGCCCGCGAGCAGCTGGCGATACTGGCCGGTGATCAGGCGCTCGCCGACGAGGCACGCAAAGGAGCGTCGGCGTCCGACCTCTGGCGACGCCTTCGCGCCAGCGTCGATCTCGAGAAATGGATCGTGCCGGCGCAGCCGAAGCCGGTGCACGACCGGCCGAAGATCTGGACTGCGGAAAACTTCGCCACGCCGAAGCTCTGTGCGTGGCTGGTGAACCGCGGCCGGGGCAAGTTCACCCCCTCGATGATGTTCAACGGACGCAAGGCCGTCTTCCTCGCCACGCGCTCGTGCAGCGACTTCTCGTTCACGCTGGTCGAGGGAGGCGTGGTGATGCTGCTGCTGCGGATCCGCATCAGCCTCGTCACCGGCCTGAAGCTCGAGCAGATGGAGCCGCCGCAGATCTTTCACTGCGCGGTCGGACAGGACATCAAGCCGCACTACGACTCGCTCTACGACCGGCTGCACCCCTACGGCAAGGACGGCACCTACGAGGGCGACCGGCTGGCCACGTTCCTGCTGTACCTCAACGACGACTACGACGGCGGCGAGCTGGAATTCGTGAAGGTCGGCTATTCGTACAAGGGCAGGACAGGCGATGGCATCTTCTTCGCCAGCATGCGCGACGGAAAGCCAGACGGGCAAAGCCTCCATGGCGCCCGCGTGGTGACCCGCGGCGAGAAGTTCATCCTCTCGCAGTGGATCCACGACCGGCCGTTCACCGCGTGACGCGAACGTCCCGGGGATCCGCTCCGGCGTCGCGCCGGCGATCGAAATCCCCGGTGCGGATCGGCGCCGCACAAAAAAGGCGGGCCCGGGGGCCCGCCGAAGGGGAGCCACGGTCCTGAATCAACCGATGGTCACGGGAACGAAGATGCGCGCCTCGTCGCGCTGAATCAGCAGCGCGACGGTCTTGCCCGCCTTGCCGATGAGCTCCTTCAGCTGCTCGGGGCTCGTCACACGCGTGTTGTTGACCGCGACGATCACGTCGCCCGCACGGACGCCGGCCTTTGCCGCGGCGCCCGCAACGTCCTCCACGACGACGCCGCTGATTCCGTCCACGGACTTCCGTTCCTCGCGCGTCAGCGCGCGCACGGCGACGCCGAGCTTGCCCTGCGTCGCGGCCCCGGACGCCTCCGCGACCACCGTGTCGCCCTTCAATTCGCCGACCGTCGCCGACAGCTGCTTCGTCTTGCCGTCGCGCCAGACGTCGAGCGCGATCGTCGTGCCCGGCTTGACCTTCGCGACCATCGGCGGCAGGTCGGACGAGCGGCCGACGTCCTTGCCGTCGAACTTGAGGATCACGTCACCCGCCTCGACACCGGCCTTCGCCGCGGGACCGTCCTTCGTCACCGACCCCACCAGCGCGCCGCCGGGCCTCGGCAGGCCGAAGGTCTCGGCGAGCGACTGGTTGACCTCCTGGATCGAGACGCCGAGGCGGCCGTGGCTCACCTTGCCGTTCTGCGCGATCTGATCCTTGACGTCCATCGCGACGTCGATCGGGATCGCGAAGGCGAGCCCCTGGAAGCCGCCGCTGCGCGAGAAGATCTGCGAGTTGATGCCGACGACCTCGCCCTTGAGGTTGAACAGCGGGCCGCCCGAGTTGCCGGGATTCACCGCGGCGTCGGTCTGGATGAACGGCACTGCGGCGTCGCCCGGAAGCGAGCGGCCCTTCGCGCTGACGATGCCCGCGGTCACCGTGTTGTCGAGCCCGAACGGCGCGCCGATCGCTACGACCCATTCGCCGACGCGCATCGCGGCGGGATCCCCGATCGTGACGTAGGGGAGCGATTTCGCGTCGATCTTCAGCACGGCGATGTCGGTCGTCCTGTCGCTGCCGAGGACCTTCGCGGTGAACTCGCGCTTGTCGGTGAGCGTGACCGTCACCGTGTCGGCGCCGTCGACGACGTGCGCGTTCGTGAGCACGATGCCGTCCGCGCTCACGATGAAGCCGGACCCGAGCCCCTGCGATGGGCCTTCGTCGGGCATTTGCGGCATCGGGAAGTTGCGGAAGAAGGGCGCCATTTCCGGCGGCATGCCCGGAATGTTGCGTGACATGCGGTCCGACACCTTCTTCGCGTCGTGGCTGACGCTGACCCGGACCACCGCAGGGCCTTGCTGCGCGACGAGACCGGCGAAATCGGGCAGCGCGACCTGAGGATTCGCCGTCGCAACGGCCACCGGCGTCGCAGCGCCGGCGTGCTGGACGGCTTGCCAGCGGTCTGCGCTCATGGCGCCCACGGCAAACACGCCGACGACGGCCGCCGCCACCAGGCTTTTCTTCAACACGTTCGCTTGCATCAGGCTCTCCTTGTTCGAGGACAGGAGACCGGGTTCCGGACTCCGACTCCGAGCAGGGTAGGGACGAAGACTTAAGGAAGACTTAACGGGAGGGGGCGGGGGCCGCGACCGCCGCGGCACGCCTTCGCATCTGCCGGTATCGCACTATGTCGGGGCCGCCGGATCGGGACGCGGGGCGCCGTCGCGGCGCGTCTTCCACTTGCGACTCGCACTATTCTTTGGTATGTTGATACATATGTACACAAAAGCCGAAGCCGCCGCGCGGACCGATGCCGAATTTCTCGAACGCTTCCTGCGCGGGACGCATCAGCCCGCATCGTTCCATCACGCCGACCACGTGCGAGCCGCGTGGCTCACGCTGCGCGCCCACCCCGGCTTCGAAGGGCTCAAGCGGTATTGCGCCGGCATCCGTCGGCTCGCGGCGGCGGCCAGCAAGCCCGGCCTCTACCACGAGACGATCACGTGGGCGTACCTCTTCCTCATCCGCGAGCGCATCGCGCGCGCGCCGGACGTGCAGACATGGACTGCGTTCGCGGCGGCGAATGCCGATCTCTTCGCATGGAAGCCGGGCGTGCTGGATCGGCTCTACCGAAGCGCGACGCTGCAATCCGACATTGCCCGTCAGTGTTTCGTCATGCCCGACCGGATGGCGGGACCGCTGGAGGAGCGCTGCGCATGACATCGGCACGATCGGACTCGGGGAAAAAGGGGAAGGCGCCCGCCAGCGAAGGCATCGCCGTCGAGCGCGTTCAGACGGGGATTCGCGTCGAGCGGCGTCTGCTCAAGGTGCTGAAGGGCATCGCCGAATACCACGACATCACGCTGGGCGACCTGCTCGAGGGGATCTGCCTGCACGTGATCGAGGGCAAGGCACCGTTCGGCAAGGAAACCATCGCCGTTGCCGGCGAGCTGAAACGGCTCTACGGGCTCGATCTCGACGCCGGCGCAAGCCACCGGATGACGGAGACCTCGTCGCCGCGAGCAGAGCGGCTCCGCGGAAAATGATCCGGCTAGGCGGTGGCCGCAAAGCGCAGCGTCACGCCGAGCCCGTCGCCCGCGGCGCTCGCGAGGCCCGTACCCAAGGTGATCGTCGCGTCGTGCCGGTCCGCGATCCGCTTGACGATGGCAAGCCCGAGACCGCTGCCCGGGACGCCCAGGGTCGCCTGCGTCGTGACGCGATAGAAGCGGTCGAAGACGCGCGAGCGCTCGTCGGGATCGATGCCGGGGCCCGAATCACGCACGGTCAGCACGACCTCGGCGCCGTCGCGGGCGACCTCGACGCTCGTCCGGCCCCCGGACGGCGTGTAGCGCAGCGCGTTGTCGATCAGGTTGCCGAGCAGCACGCGAAGTCCCGCGGCGTCGCCCGAGACGACGGTGCTGCCGGGCCGATCGTCGGCTGCAGCGAATTCGAGATGAAGCTCGCGTTCGGCGGCCATCGCGGCGTGCTCGGCGACCACGCTTCGCGCGAGCTCGCCGAGATTGACCGGCGCCATCGGCCGGTCGGTGACGCCAGGCTCCTCGCGCGCCAGCGCCAGCAGCTGCTCGACGAGGTGCGTCGCGCGGGCGAGCCCCCTCTTGAGCGCGGCAAGCGCGGCGCTGCGCTCGGCCTCGGTCGCCGCGCGCTCGGCGAGCTGCGCCTGCAGGTCGACGGCGGTGAGCGGCGTGCGGAGCTCGTGCGCCGCGTCGGCAATGAAGGCGCGCTGCGCGCCCTGCGCACGATCGAGCCGTCCGAGGAGACCATTGAGTGCGCGGACGAGCGGCCGGATCTCGGCGGGGAGCCCCGCCTCGGCGACGGGGTCGAGTGTGCGCGGCGAGCGCGCAGCGACCGCTGCCGCGACCTCGCGCAATGGGCGCAGCCCGCGCGCGATGCCGAACCAGACGAGGAGCGCGACGAGCGGAACGATGGCGAGGAGCGGCACGATCGTGCGCAGCGCCATGCTTGCGGCCAGTTCGCGCCGCACGCTCATCGGCTGCGCGACCTGCAGCACGCGCTCGCCGGCGAGGAGGCTGAACACACGCCATTCGCCGGTGTCGGTCGCCACGGTGTTGAAGCCGAGCTGCGCGTATTGCGGCAGCGCCTGCTGCGGCCGCGACAGGTAGATGCGCACGCCGTTCCGGTCCCAGATCTGCAGGACGAGCTGGTCTTCCTGTCCCGCGAGGCCGGACGCCGCGCCGGAGATGGGCACGCCCGTCAGCGGAACACCGGCGAGCGATGCGGCGGTTTCGCGCAGCTGATGGTCGAAGAGCTCGTTGGCTTCGGCGCGCGCACGGAGGAACGTGGCGCTCGCGGCGATCGCAACCAGCGCGACGAGGCCCAGCGCCAGCGACACGACGAGCTCGCGACGGATCGAGCGCACCGCGCTCACGCCGGCGTCCCCGGCGGCGCCAGCGTCCAGCCGACGCCGCGGACGTTGCGGATCGTGTCCGCCCCGAGCTTCCTGCGCAGCGCGTGGATGTGGACCTCGACCGCGTTGCTCTCCACTTCCTCGTTCCAGCCGTAGAGCTTGTCCTCGAGCTGGGCGCGCGACAGCACGGACCCCGGCCGCTCGGCGAGCGCGTGCAGAAGCGCGAATTCGCGCGCCGACAGCGCGACCCGCGCGCCGTCGAGGCGCACCGTGTGCGCCGCAGGATCGACCTCGAGCGCTCCGGCGACGATCTTTGGCGCGGCACGTCCGGCGCCTCGCCGTGCGAGCGCCCGCAGCCGCGCGGCGAGTTCTTCGAGCTCGAACGGCTTGACGAGGTAGTCGTCGGCACCCGCGTCGAGCCCCGCCACGCGGTCGGCGAGCGCATCGCGCGCGGTGAGAATCAGCACCGGGCGCGTGTCGCCGGCGCGGCGCGTCGCGCGGAGCACGTCGAGGCCCGCCACGCGCGGCATTCCGAGGTCGAGCACGACGAGATCGTGCACACGTTCGCGCAGTGCGGTGAGCGCCGCCTGTCCGTCGCGCACCCAGTCGACCGTGAATCCGTCCTGGCGCAATCCCTGCCGCACGCCGGCGCCGATCATCGGGTCGTCCTCGGCGAGGAGGATCCGCATCGCGTGGCTCGCTCCCGACCTATTTCTTCGGTTCGAAGTCGAGCGACGCCGAGTTGATGCAGTAACGCAGTCCGGTCGGCCCCGGACCGTCGTCGAACACGTGGCCGAGATGCGCGTCGCAGGCCGAGCACAGCACCTCGGTGCGGCGCATGAAGTGGCTGGTGTCGGTCTCTTCGCTCACATGCGCCCCCTCGACCGGTGCGGTGAAGCTCGGCCAGCCGCAGCCCGAGTCGAACTTCGCGTCGGAGGCGAAGAGCTCCGTCCCGCAGCAGACGCAGCGGTACGTGCCGCTGTCGTGATTGTCCCAGTACTTGCCGGTGAACGGACGCTCCGTGCCTTTCTTCCGGGCGACCTCGTATTGCTCGCGCGTGAGCTCATTGCGCCATTCGGCTTCCGATTTCCTGACCTTGTCGACCATGCTGTCTCTCCTGCTTCGCGGAATCGGCACACGCTTGCGCCGCGCGTACTGTCGCTGCGGCACCGCGTTTGCTTACGTCGTCGCGGCCACGCAGCGACCATGCCGGGATCCAGTATAGTAAAGGTTCTTCCGGAATCCGCCGAGCGCACCCAGTGAACACCGCTCCCGCCGAGTCGCTGCGCCAGGACGTCAAGGTCATCGGCCTCGTCGGCGTCGCGCACGGCGTTTCGCATTTCTTCCAGCTGGCGCTGCCGCCGCTGTTTCCGCTGCTGAAGGCGGAATTCGACGTGCCGTTCGCGGCGCTCGGTCTCCTGATGGGCGTGTTCTACGCGGCCAGCGGGCTGACGCAGTTTGCGGCGGGCATCGTCGTCGACCGCATTGGCGCGCGGCCCGTGCTGCTCGGCGGCCTCGCGCTGGTCGCGGGGGGCACGCTCCTCGCGGGCGCGGTGCCGGGGCTGTTATGGCTGTATCCGCTCGCGGCACTGATGGGCGTGGGCAACGGCGTGTTCCATCCCGCCGACTTCGCCATCCTCAACACCAGCGTCGCGCCCCGCCGGCTGGGCTACGCGTACAGCATGCACGGCATCGGCGGCAACCTCGGATACGCGATCGCGCCGGTCGTGAGCTACGCGCTTGGCGCCGCATTCGGCTGGCGCACCGCGCTCGCGACGATGGGCGTCATTGGCATCGTCGCGCTCGGCGCGATCGCGACGCAGCGCACGCTGCTCTCCTCGCCGCGCTCGCATGACGCGCATCTCGCAACGTTCCGCGGCAGCGTCGCGCTGTTCGCGCAGGCGCCGATCGTGCTGTGCTTCGCGTACTTCGTGATCCAGACGGCCGCGTCCACCGGACTGCAGACCTTCGCCCCCGCGGCGCTCAACACGGGGATGGGCGTTGCGCTCGCAATTGCGACGTCGGCGGTGACGGCGTACCTCCTCGGCAGCACCGCGGGCATCCTCGCCGGCGGCTTTCTCGCCGCACGGTCGACACGGCACGACCGCGTTGCGATGACCGGACTCGCGGCGGGCGCCGTGATCTTCGCGTCGATTGCGGCCGGAATCGCAGCGCCCGCGCTGCTGCTCGCGTTCTTCGCCGCCGCGGGATTCGCCGTCGGCATGACCGGCCCGTCGCGCGATCTCATCGTCCGCCACGCGACGCCCGCGGGCGCGTCGGGGCGCGTCTACGGCTTCGTCTATTCCGGCATCGACCTCGGCGCGATGCTGGGCCCGGTGTGGTTCGGCTTCATGCTCGACCATGCGCTCGGCCGGCAGATGTTCTTCGTGGTCGCCGTGCTGTTCGTGGCCGCGATCGCGACGGTTACGCAGGTGCGCCGCACGATGGTGCCGCGCGCGGCGTGAGCCGACGTCGCGCCGGTGCGCCGCAGGATCGATCTTCCTCGCCGCGATGGCCAGGCCGGCCGTCCCGCATCGCCAGGCAGTCCTGCGGGAGCCGCCCGCGGCATGGCACGGATTCGAGCAACGGGAAAGGCAGGGGAACGGGCGATGCCGATTGAGCTGCACGCGTTCGATACGCCGAACGGTCGCAAGATCAGCGTTGCCCTCGAGGAAATGGAGGTTCCGTACACCGTCAGGATCGTCGACCTTCGCAAGCAAGCGCAATTCGAGCCCGAATTCCTGAAGATCAGCCCGACCGGCAAGATCCCGGCGATCGTCGACCCGGACGGCCCCGGAGGAAAGCCCGTCAGCGTCTTCGAATCGGGCGCGATTCTCATCTACCTCGGCGAGAAGACCGGCAAGTTCTGGCCGCGCGACCTCGCGAAGCGCATCCCGGTGCTGGAATGGCTGATGTTCCAGATGGGAAACTTCGGCCCGATACCGGGACAGGTTCACCATTTCGTGACGGTCGAGAACGAAGCGGACCGTCGCTATGCACTCGAACGCTTCTCCCGCGAAACCCGTCGCCTGTATGCGGTGATGGACAAGAGGCTGGCGGAGCGCGAGTTCTTTGCGGACGAGCTGTCGATCGCCGACTTTGCCATCCTGGGCTGGGCGTGGCGGCACGCGCGGCACAAGGTGGACCTCGCCGAGTTTCCGCAGGTACGCCGGTGGTATGAAGCCATGATGGCGCGTCCCGCCGTCCGGGCCGGCTTCGAGGTGAAACTGAGTTGATTCGCGTCCGTGCCGGGCTGCGTCCGGGGCGATTCCGGACGTTTCATTCGCGATCGCGAGCGACCGCGGTGAAATGCCGACGTGCAAACGCGAGCGTCGTCCGGAGGTTCTAGTAGCCCATCCGCGTCGAGGTGTCGTCCTGGTCTTCCACGTCGAGCCTGGCTTCCGGAGGCAGCTTCCTGATGATCTCTTCGATCATGCGAACGTGTTCCGCCTCTTCCGTGCGCAACTCCTCGAACAGCGCCTTCACTTCCGGCTGCGTGACGTAGCGCAGCGTCAGGTCGTAAAACGCGAAGGCCTTCCTTTCGGAGGCCAGCGCCACCCGGTACGCATCGAGCGGCGACATGTTCCGACTGGGCGCGCCGACGTCCGGGGCTTCCACGTCGAAGATGTCGTCGAGCTTGACCTTCGGCCGCTCCTCGCCGAACAGCGCGAGTCGGCGCTTCGCGATCTCTTCGCCGTGCTTGTCCTCGTTGACGGCCATCGCCTGGAACACCGACGCGGCATCATCGTCGAGACGGCTTCCGAGCTGTTCGGCGAACTGCGTGTACCGCTTTGATGCTTCGACCTCGATCAGAGTCGCGAGATCGAGTGCGTCCATCAGCGTGAGTCTGGAGTAATCGAGCCTTGTCGGCATATGGCCCCGGGGAACGTAGCGCGCGCAAGCGAGTTCAATCGGTGGGGAATTCAAACGACTGTCCCCGTCGGGCACACAGTAGCATCGCGCCAGCCATCCGGTCAAAGCGGCGCGTGCCTCTGCCATCGCGGCATCATGCAAGTCGTCGGTGCGATGTTCGCGCCTGGCCACACCGGCCCGGCGCGCGAGCTATGGCGCGGGCCGCGCCAGCAGATAGATCGTCGAAGGCGTGCGCGCCAGCCAGCGCTTCACCGGAAACTGCGCGATTGAAGTGAAGCCCTCGACCGGCGAGAACGCGACGACGTACCGGTCGTCCTTCACCCACCACCAGCTCTTGCCGGCGCCGTACGCGCGCGGCTTCGCCTCGAATCCGTAGTAGCCGTTGTATTCGAAGCCGCCGTCGAGCGTCTCCGGCGTCGCGCCGAGGTGCGTGGCGGCGGCGATCGCGTCCCAGCGTGCGCGATTCCACGCAAAATAGTCGTGTGTCGCGGCAGCGGAAAGCCCGATCGCCGCGGCGATCCACGCAACCGCAAGCGCACGTCCGATGCGACCGCTTCCCGCGGGTGCATTTTCGGCGGGCACGCCGAGCGCCAGCACGAACGGCAGCACGAACAGCAGGTAGCGGTCGATGTAGCCTGTAATCATGAACGGCGCGAGATAGCCCGCGACCAGTGCGAGGACGAACGCGTTGCGGGCGCGCTGCGGCGCCGCGCGGCGAAACACGGCTGCCGCCTTGAGCGCGAGCACACGCGCCAGCGCGGCGACACCGAAGGCGGCGGCCACGGCGGCGACACGCCACACGATCCCGGGACTTCGATCGAGGTTGGCGAGCCCGCGCGGAATCGCGTCGTAGAGCGTGTACGGGCCGATGCCCGCGGCGTCGATCACGTTGTTCTCGCGCCACGGCGGAAACCATCCGGCCGCGAACATCGCCGCGGCGATCGCGGCGGCGGCGAGGAGGACGGGGCGGCGGCCGCGCGGATCGGCGCCGAAGCCGACCCAGGCGAGCCACGGTGCGGCGAAGAGGCCGAGATAACAGGGAATCTCCAGCACGACGCGTCCGACCCATTCGCGGTAGCCGGGGGCATCGCCGACGAGCTTTCCCAATGCGACGAAGTAATAGCCGAGCGTCGCGGTCTGCGCCTCGGGGAGTCCCGGCCCACTCACGAGATAGCTGCGATAGGCGAACTCGGCGGCGAACACGACGCCGAGCGGCAGGATGGCGCGCAGCAGCACGCGCGGACGCCACGGCCACGTCGACACGAGCGTGGCGACGAGGAACGCAGCCGGAAGCACGGCGACGACCTGCCGCTGCAGCATGCCGAGCACCGCCAGCGCGGTTGCGGCCGCGAGCGTGCGCCATGCCGGGCGCTCGAGCGCGCGCAGGAAAAGCGTCGCCGCCGGCAGCGCGAACAGCATCGCGTAGAGATCCGTCATGTACGAATTCGACAGGATGTTCCAGCCCGGCCACGCCATCACGACGAGCGTGGCGACGAGCGCGCCGCGGCGGCGCAGGCCCGCCGCTTCGAACCAGACGAACGCGAGGAGCGCCACCGCGATCGACACGATCTGCGTGAGGTGGCGCAGCGCCGTGAACGAGTAGCCCGCGATGGCGACTGCAGCGCCGCCCATCAGCGTCTGCGGCAGCAGGTTCATCGCGATCCAGTCGGACAGCCGGATCCGGTGCTCGTCGAACAGCCAGCGGACGCTGTGCGTGTACGCCCAGTCGTCGTTCAGCGGAAAGTTGCCGCGCGGATCCGCCGCCAGCACCAGGGCGACCTGCACGACGACGATGATCGGCAGTGCAAGGCGCTCGATGCCGCCTTCGCCCGCTTCGAACGTGCGACCGGTCATGCGCATCGCTTCAGCGGAACACCCAGAGACGGTACGCGAGATAGTTGACGAACGTCAGGACGATCGTCGCCGCCACCTGCGCCGGCCACAGCGAGATGCCCTGATCGAGGAGTCCCGAGAGCAGCAGGCTGTTCAGCGCCAGCTGGAGGGCGATGGCAAGGACGAAGCGCAGGCTCGCGATGCGCACGCCGCGCGTCGGCGCGAAAATGTGCCAGTACGAAAGCGCGAAACGCGTCAGCGCGCCGAATACGAACCCGACGGCGCTCGCCGGAACGCCCGCGGTGCCCGCGCGCACCAGCCCGTACATCACGGCATAGTGCGCGGCGACCGCGACGAAGCCAGTCATCACGTGCAGGGTGAACGTGTGGATCCAGTGGCGAAGACCGCCGGTCGACGCGGGTCGGCGGATCAATCGGTGCAGCGGCATCGGCACGCGGCCACGAATTCAGGCGGGCGGCTTCGCCGCGCCCGTGAACAACCGGTGGCGCGCGATGCCGCACCGCGCGAGGCAGGCAAGCAGTGTGGTGCGCACGACGCCGAGTCCGTAGCGCACCGAGCGCGGGAAGTTGATCGAGCTCGCTTCCGCGAAATAGCGGGTCGGCACCGAGATCTCGCCGATCCGGAATTTGCCGACGATCGCCTGCGCGAGCAGCTCGTTGTCGAACACGAAGTCGTCCGAATTGGCGGGCCAGGGCAGCGCCTCCAGCAGCGCGCGCGAATAGGCGCGATATCCGCTGTGATACTCCGAGAGCTTCGCGCCGAGCAGCAGGTTCTCGAACAGCGTCAGCAGGCGGTTCGCCGCGTATTTCCAGAGAGGCATCCCGCCGCGGATCGCGCCGCCGCCCAGGATGCGCGAGCCGACGACGAGGTCGTAGACGCCGGAGCCGATCATGCCCGCCATCGCCGTCGTCAGCCGCGGATCGTACTGGTAATCGGGGTGCACCATGACGACGATGTCAGCGCCGCGCGCAAGCGCCTCGGCGTAGCAGGTCTTCTGGTTGGCGCCGTAGCCGCGGTTTTCCGGATGCAGGACGACCGTCAGGCCCAGGCGCTGCGCGACCGCGACCGTGTCGTCGTCGCTGCCATCGTCGACGACGATGACTTCGTCGACGACGTCGTGGGGCAGGTCCCGCCAGGTGGCTTCGAGCGTGCGGCCCGCGCGGTAGGCGGGCATGACCACGATGAGGCGTTTACCGTTGAGCATCGGAGGACGCGCGGTCTTGCGCCGCGGCGTGAAACACGATGATAAGCGAATCCTCGTACACCGGATCGCCCAATTTGGTGCGAAGCACCGTTTCGCAGCCGGCGGTATCGGTCCCGATGGCTTCCTTGCGACCGGCACTCGTCTGAACATACGGCTTTTGCCAGACGACGTAATCGATCTGCCTGTCCGCAAGCTCCGCAGGATTCGCGAGATGAACGGCGTTGCGGAAGCGGAATTCGGGCGACTCGGGAACTTCGCCAAAGCGCCGCTCGACGCACAGCCCGGTCAGGTAGCCCGGAAGCACTGTCTGCCGGCTGAGCCGCTCCCAGCGCGGCGCATCCCAGTTGTAGCTTTCGAAATAGAACGGCGCGGCTGCGATGCGAAGGCTTCCCGGCGGATTGCGCGCGAGGGCCGCCCAGTACGGCGAGAGCGGTGTCACGGCGACGCGGGGCAGGAAGGGATTGGCCTCCGGCCGAAAATCGAAATGAAACATTGCCTGCAGCGTATGCGTGTTCGGATAGCGCAGCATCGCAGGCAGCGGCGACTGCCAGCCGAGCGCGACGCAGGGCAGCACGGCCATGCCGGCCGCAAGAACGGCGCGAACCGGCGTGGCCGGGGCGGAAATCCGGCGCGCAACGAGCACAGCGCCCTCGGCGGTTGCGAGCAGCAGCAGTGGAAGCAGCGGAAGCAGATAGCGCGCAAGCGTCAGCGGGTTGTAGACATACATCGGGCCGGTGGCGAGCACTGCTGCGAACGTCAGCGCAATTCCGACCAGGCCGGTGCGCGCGACGGGCACGTGCCCCCAGACGCAGCGCGAGCCGAGCGCGGCGAGTGCGACGCAGAGAATCACCGCGATCAGCGACGGCGTTCCGAACCAGGCGAACCAGACGCCTTCCAGCGTCGCCTGCGTCGGCCGGTCGGAGAGCGCCTTTGCGCTCAGCGACTGCGGATGAGCGAGCAGCGGCGGCAGCACGAAGAGTGCCGTAACGACGGCCGTGCCGACGGCGAGCGCAAGCCAGCGCCGCATCGACTCGCGCCTTGTGTCCCGTGGGCCGGTCGCGTGCGCGTGCAGCCCCCACAGCAGCGGCGCCAGCACGAACGGCGCAGCGATCGGGTGCAGCCAGATCGCGAGCGACGCAGCGATCGCGTACGCGACGCCGGCCGCTGCTGCGAAACGCCCGTGACGATGAAAGCGCTGATAGGCCGCGTGCGCGGTCCATCCGAGCAGCAGCGTGATGCCGTACGGGCGCGCGATGCGGCTGTAGACGACGAGGAGCGGCGACATCGCGAGCAGCGTTGCGAACACGAGTGCCGTCGCGCGCGATAGCCGCGGCGCGACGTAGAGCGGGAACAGCACGAGCGTCGCGAGTCCGCACAGGAGCATTGGCCAGCGCATCGCGGTCTCGGAAAGTCCGAACGCGTGCGCTTCTGCCCAGTAGAGAATCCCCAGCGGAATGCTGTAATCGGCGTAGCCGAAATCGCGGAGCATCTCGAGCGGGCCGTGTACCAGGATCTGATGCACCGCATGCCACTCGTCGTCGATCAGCACCTGTGCAGTGAACTGGTCGAGCCGGACCCACGCGCCCGCGACAACGACCAGCGCCATCAGCCACGGCCACAGGCGCCGCCATCGCGATTTCCGTTCGATGCCCGTCATCGCGCCGACCTGCGCGGAAGCGCCGCACGCGACGCGTCGCCCGACGGGTCCCTGCCGGGCCGGCGCGCCGTGTGCGCGGTCATCGCCGGTGCAGCGTGACGGGCGCGCCCGCAGGCGGCACCGCCGCCAGCTCGGTCGCGCGCTCGAGTGCCGCGTCGACGTCGAACCCGATGTCGCCCCCGGGCACCGGGACACCCGTGGCGCGCACCGCGGCAAAGTCGAACTGCGCGCGATCCATGAGATGCGAAGGCACGATGTGCGCGAGCGCGTGGAAGATCGAATCGACACGGCCGGGGTGGCGGCGCTCCCACTCGGCCAGCATCCGCGTCACCTCCTTGCGCTGCAGGTGCTCCTGCGAGCCGCAGAGGTTGCACGGAATGAGCGGGAACTGCATGGCCGCCGCATAGCGCGCGAGGTCGCGCTCGCGCACGTACGCGAGCGGCCGGATCACGACGTGGCGCCCGTCGTCGGAAACGAGCTTCGGCGGCATCGTCTTCAGCTTCCCGCCGAAGAATAGATTGAGGAAGAACGTCGCCATGATGTCGTCGCGATGGTGGCCGAGCGCGATCTTCGTCGCGCCGATCTCGCCGGCGACGCGGTAGAGCACACCGCGCCGCAGTCGCGAGCACAGCGAGCACATCGTGCCGCCTTCTGGAATCACGCGCTTCACGGTGCTGTACGTGTCCTGCAGGGCGATGTGGAACGCCACGCCGCGGCCTTCGAGATAGCGCGGCAGCACGTCGGCCGGATAGCCGGGCTGCTTCTGGTCGAGATTGACGGCGACGATCTCGAACGGCACCGGCGCGCGCGCGCGGAGCGACAGCAGGATGTCGAGGAGACCGTAACTGTCCTTGCCGCCGGACAGGCACACCATCACGCGGTCGCCGCGCTCGATCATCCCGAAATCGCCGATCGCCTTGCCGACTTCGCGCCGCAGGCGCTTCTTCAGCTTGTTCGCCTCGAACAGGGCGCGGCGCGGGTCCGCGCTGCGCGTGGCCGCGCGTGCGGGCGCCGCGGGGGCGGCGGGCGCGGCGGCGGAAGGCGGGAGGCCTTCGCTCGGCACGGTCGGCGGGACGCCGGTATCCATGGTGGCCGCTCCGCTCACTGCCGGGCGAACGCGACTTCGACGTCGGCGGTGCGGTTGGGCGCACCGGGCTCGTACTGCCAGCGCCACAGCGCGGCACGGACGGCGCGATCGAACACGCGGCGCGGCTGCGCATCGAGAATCTCGATGCCCGTGACCTTGCCGCTGCCGTCGAGGGTGACACGCGCCTTCACGATGCCGCTCGTGACGCCCTCGGTGATGGCCTCCTTCGGAAATTCCGGGGCTTCGCGCACGACCGGCTGCAGTGCGGATTTGACGGACGGCAGCTGCGCGACGGCCGGCTTCGCGGCCGACGCGATCTGCACCGGGGGCGGTGCGGGGGCCGGCGCCGATGCTGCCAGCGGCGCGACCAGTGCAGCCGCTACGCTGGCCTCCGGGACACGCTCGGGCGCCTGGGCGGGACTCGCAGGCGCGCGTTCGACGACGGAAACGGGCGAAGGGGTTGCGCGCGTCGGTGTCGCCGCCACCGCGGCGAGCTTCGCATCGTTCGCGCGGGCCGACGCAGCATTCGGGGTCGGCACCGTCTCGCGCGCCGGCGCCGGTCGTTCCGGCGCGACGACGCGTGGCGCTTGCGCGACGGGCGGTGAGGGCGGCGCCACCGCAGGTGGGGGCGCGGACGTGGTCGGGGAAGCGTCCGGCGGCACGGAGGCCGACGTGGCGACGATGATCGGCGGATTCGGCGAAGCCGGTTGCGCTTGCAGTGCCGGCGAAACGGACGCGTCCGCACGCGGGGTCTTGCGCGAGTCGTCGCGCAGCGCGAGCCACCCCGCGCCCACGGCGATCGCGATGCCGCCGGCCAGGAGCGCGACGCTCAGCGGCCGGCGCGCTGGCGCTGCACCAATCACCACCGGCCGCAGCTGCGCGTCGGTCGGCGGCTGCACCGGCTTCGCCTTCGGGCGCGGTGCCGTCGTTGCTCGGGCGGGCGCCGCGTCGGCGCGCGGGCGGGCGGGCGGAGCGATGACGACGGAGCCGAGCTGAAGCGTGATCAGCCCCAGTTCCGCCAGCCGCGAAAAATCGCGGCCGAGGCGCCCCGGGTCGAGGCTGTTCTCTGCGGCAAACTCGGCATAGACGCGCGGCGCGGCGAGGAGCGAGAGTGCCTTGCGCTGCGGCAGCGTGAGGCCGTTCCTCGCCTGCGCAAGCTCGGTTTCGCCGGCGCCGGTCCGCGCGCAGATCGTTGCGGGGTCAATTTCCATGGGTGTCGGAGTGGGCGCGGGCCGCCCCGGGTAGGGGGCGCCCGAAACCGCGGATGGTAGCATTGGCGCTGACCCGCCCGGAGCACGACGGCGCTCCGTGTCGGGAGGGGAGACCAGCGATGCAGACCATACTCGTGGCCAATCCGAAGGGCGGCTGCGGCAAGACGACGCTCGCGACCAACGTCGCCGGGTGGCTCGCCGGGAAGCGCCAGCGCGTGGCGCTGGCCGACATCGATCCGCAGCGCTCCGCAACCGAGTGGCTCGCGCGCCGACCGGCCCTTTTCCCGCCGATCATCGGCGTGGGCGCGGACGCGACGCGAAAGTCGCTGAAGGCCGCGGAGCCGCAGTGGCTGGTCGTCGATTCCCCGGCCGGACTGCACGGCGCCGCGCTGCGCGAGGCCATCGGCGGCGTCGACGTGATGCTGGTCCCGCTGTCCCCATCGGCGTTCGACATGGCGGCGACCGCGCATTTTCTCGCTGCGGTCGCGCATTACAAGGCGGTGCAGAAGGGTGCGCTGGGGGTCGGCATCGTCGCGATGCGGGTCGACGCGCGGACGCGCAGCGCCGCCGAGCTCGACGACTTCCTTCGGCAGTTCGACTTCCCGCTCGTCGCGCATCTGCGCGACACGCAGGTCTACGTGCATTGCGCGCGCGACGGCGCGTCGGTGTTCGACCTGCCGCGCTCGCGCGCCGAGCAGGATTGGGAGCAGTGGCGGCCGCTGACGCGCTGGATTGCGCGCCATGCGGCGCCGAAATCCGGCTGAAGCGCGGGCAGCCCGAAAGAAAAACGCCGGCATGCGCCGGCGTTTTCCTGCGTGCAGAGCCTGAAGCCTTACTTCTTCGCCGCGTCGGCGGCGGCCTTGGCGGCGTCGGCGGACTTGGCGGCGGCGTCCTTGGTCGCGTCGGCAGCGGTCTTGGCGGCGTCGGCGGTCGCGGCACCGGCGTCCTTGGCGGCGTCGGTCGTGGCGGCAGCGGCGGACTTGGCGGCGTCGGCGGTGGCATCGGCAGCCTTCTTGGCGGCTTCGGCGGTCTTGGCAGCGGCGTCCTTCGCAGCAGCTTCGGCCTTGGCGGCGGCTTCCTTGCCGCTGTCACCACAAGCTGCAAGGGTCAAGGCGAGCGCGGCCGTGGCGACCAGCGCGGGGATGCGGTATTTCATTTGTGTCTCCTGAGGTCCGGTACGGGGTGGTTTTTGCGAGTCGGCGACCGTCCGTGATCGGACCGGCTTCAGCCGCGGGCGCGTCATTCTACCCCAAATCGTTGTGCATTGCACTCGGTTACATCGTTTCCTGTGCCGTGGAGGCGCTCGGCAGCCGCGAAATCCATCCGAACGCCGTGACCGTCGAAATCAGCGCGCACGCGGTCACCGTGAACGCGAGCGGGTACACCGTGCCGTTGTAAGTGACGCCGACGGCGGCGCCGACGACGGCGGCGAATGCCATCATGAGGAAGCCGAAAAGGCCGGCCGCGCTGCCCGCGTGACGCGGGAACGGAGCGACCGACCCCGCCTGTGACGCCGGAAAGTTGATGCCGTGGGCGAAGAAGTAGACGAATCCGGGTCCGACCAGCGCGGCCCAATGGTGGACGCCCGCCACCGCGAGTCCCGCGAGCGTGACCCCCGCGCCCAGTGCGACGAGTCCGCCGATGCGCATCGTGCCGCGGATGCTCCGCCGGACCAGCAGGCGGCGGCATACGATGGTTCCGGCGAGGTATCCCAGCACGCAGAATGCCCACGCGAGGCCGAAATTCGCGGTCGGAACGCCGAGCAGCCCGATCAGGACGAACGGCGCGCCGGTGATCAGCGCGAAGATGCCGCCGTAGGACGCGGCGCCTGCCAGCGTGTGCGCGCGAAACGTTGCCGAGCGCAGCACGAGCGCATAGGTCGAGGCCAGGGCGCGCGGCCGCGTCGCCTGCCGGTCGAAGTGCCGATTGGTTTCGGCGAATCGCGACAACGTCAGCGCGACGAGCAGTCCGGCAAAGAGCGCCAGGACCACGAAGATCGCGCGAAAGCCGAAGCGCACTTCGAGCGCGCTGCCGACGATCGGCCCAAGGATCGGCGCCGCGGCGAGGATCGACGATGCCTGCGCGATGGCGCGCGCACCGGCCTGCGGCGTGAAGACGTCGCGGACGATGGCACGCGCCACCGCGAGGCACGTGCAGCATCCCGCGGCCTGGAACACGCGCGCGGCGATCAGGAACGCGAGCGTCGGCGCCAGCGCGCACGCGAGGCTCGCCGCGACATAGAGCGCGAGGCCGGCAACGAGCACCGGCCTGCGACCGTAGCGATCGGACACGGGACCCGCGACCAGCTGCCAGGCGCCGAACGTGAGCACGAACAGCGACAGCGTGAGCTGCACCGTGCCGATGCCGGCATCGAAGGTGCGCACGAGCCCCGGCAGCGACGGCAGGTAGGCATCGGTCGCGAGCGGCTGCAGCATGAAGCAGAGGCCGATCAGCGTGATCAGCGCTCGCTCGCTCGGATTGCGGCGGGGACGTGCCACGGACAGATTCGCGCAGGCAGGCGCGGGTGCGGTCGCGTGGCGCGAGCGGCGGGCAGGCGGGCGGGTCGGCGCGACCCGCCCGCCACGCGCGAATGCGCCTTAAGCGGCCTTCGCCATCAGCTCGCGCAGCACGAACGGAAGGATGCCGCCGTGGCGGTAGTAGTCGACCTCGATTGGCGTGTCGATGCGAAGCAGCACCGGAACTTCCCTGACCGAGCCGTCCTTGCGGCGGATCGTCAGCGTGACATCCATCTGCGGCCGGACGCCCGCCTCGATCCCGGTGACGTCGAACGACTCGGTGCCGTCGATGCCGAGCGTCGCGACCGAATCCGTGCCCTTGAACTGGCACGGCAGCACGCCCATCCCGACGAGATTGGAACGGTGGATGCGCTCGAAGCTCTTCGCGATGACGGCCTTCACGCCGAGGAGCTGCGTCCCCTTGGCTGCCCAGTCGCGCGAGCTGCCGGTGCCGTATTCCTCGCCGCCGAACACCACGGTCGGCGTACCCGCGGCGATGTATTTCATCGCGGCGTCGTAGATCGACAGCGCTTCGCCCGACGGCTGGTACAGCGTGACGCCGCCCTCGACGCGCGTCCCATCGGTCTTGACCGGCAGCATCAGGTTCTTGATGCGCACGTTGGCGAACGTGCCGCGCATCATGACCTCGTGGTTGCCGCGGCGCGAGCCGTAGCTGTTGAAGTCGACGACCGAGACGTCCTTCTCCATGAGGTAGATGCCGGCGGGCGACGTCGGCTTGATCGAGCCGGCGGGACTGATGTGGTCGGTCGTCACCGAATCGCCGAAGATGCCGAGTGCGCGTGCGCCCCTGATGTCGCCCGTCTTGGCGGCGGTCATGCTGAAGCCCTCGAAGAACGGCGGCTTCGCGATGTATGTCGACTTCGGCCAGCCGTAGACCTGCCCGACCTCGCCGGCGATCTCCTTCCACAGCGGATTCGCGTTGGCGAGGTCGCCGTAGAGCTTGCGGAACGTCGCGGGGTTGCGCGCAAAGCTCATCACGGCGGCGATCTCGTGCGACGTCGGCCAGATGTCCCTGAGGAACACCGGACCGTCCTTGCCGTGCCCCACGGGCTCGGTGTCGAGGTCCTTCAGCACCGTGCCCGCGATCGCGAACGCGACGACGAGCGGCGGCGAGGCGAGGAAGTTCGCCTTGAGATTCGGGTGGATGCGCGCCTCGAAGTTGCGGTTGCCGGACAGCACGGCGGCGCAGACGAGCTCGTTCGCGATGATCGACTGGTTGATCTCCGGCGTGAGGTCGCCCGCGTTGCCGATGCAGGTCGTGCAGCCGTAGGCGGTGACGCCGAAGCCCAGCTGCTCGAGGTAGGGCAGGAGCCCCGCATTCGACAGATAGTCGGTGACGACCCGCGAGCCCGGCGCGAGCGACGTCTTGATGTGCGGCCTGACGGTCAGCCCCTTCTCGACGGCCTTTTTCGCGAGGAGGCCGGCGGCAAGCAGCACGCCGGGGTTCGACGTGTTCGTGCACGACGTGATCGCGGCGATCAGCACGTCGCCGGTGCCGATCTCGACGTGACTCATCTTCGGTGCCGGGACGTGATCCGGCGTGGGCCGGTTGTTGACCATCTCGACGTAGTCGGCCGGCATGCCGTCGCGCGGGGCCTGCTGCGCGGAATCGGGCACGACGGTGCCCCCGGAATTGAGCACGGCGTAGCGCTTCGCCAGATTGGCGGCGGGCTGGCCGAAGCCGTTCTCGGCGACGTTGCGCGAATAGAGGTCGGTGAACTTCGCCTTGAGGCTGCCGAGGTCGATCCGGTCCTGCGGGCGCTTCGGGCCGGCGACCGACGGCCGGATCGACGCGAGGTCGAGCTTCAGGAGCTTCGTGAAATCGATATCGGCGGCGCGCGGCACGCCGTAGAGTTTCTGCGCCTTGAAATAGGCCTGGAACGCGTCGATCTCGGCCTCGGTGCGACCGGTCGCGCGGAGATAGTCGATCGTGGCGTCGTCGACCGGGAAGAATCCCATCGTCGCGCCGTATTCGGGCGCCATGTTCGCGATGGTCGCGCGGTCGGGCACCGCGAGCGACGTCGTGCCTTCGCCGCAGAATTCGACGAACTTGCCGACGACCTTCTCCTTGCGCAGCATCTCGGTCACCGTCAGCACGAGGTCCGTCGCGGTGACGCCTTCGGGCAGCTTGCCGGTCAATTCGACGCCGACGACGTCGGGCGTGAGGAAGTAGACGGGCTGGCCCAGCATCCCGGCCTCGGCCTCGATGCCGCCCACGCCCCAGCCGACGACGCCGATGCCGTTGATCATCGTCGTGTGGCTGTCGGTGCCGACCAGCGTGTCCGGATAGCAGACGCCGTCCTTCTGGTGCACGCCGCGCGCGAGAAACTCGAGATTGACCTGGTGGACGATGCCGATGCCGGGCGGCACGACCTTGAACGTGTCGAACGCCTGCATCCCCCACTTCATGAACTCGTAGCGTTCGTTGTTGCGCTGGAATTCGAGCTTCATGTTGAGATCGAGCGCATCCGGACGACGGAAGTAATCGATCATCACCGAGTGGTCGACGACGAGGTCGACCGGCACGAGCGGCTCGATGACCTTG
>Ga0265331_10000581_pt1 | contig 32742 bp, 24 predicted proteins | sample 41923metaG_FD_202088 | JGI IMG/M metagenome (GOLD analysis project Ga0265331, IMG submission 202088) | Rhizosphere microbial communities from Carex aquatilis grown in University of Washington, Seatle, WA, United States - 4-19-23 metaG | ecosystem: Host-associated > Plants > Roots > Rhizosphere... | reverse complement strand
GTTTTGGATGCAGGGATATATCACGGTTGCGCTGGATCATGACCGCTATGTGGACATGGCGCTGAACCTCGCGCGCTCCCTCAAATATTTCGATTCCAAGCGTCCGCGGTGCCTTGTTTATAACGACAAGGTCAATCTGCCGCCGGAAGCAGCCGCACTGTTCGAATACACCGTCAATCTCGCCGACCTGCCGGATTATATCGGCTGCATGAACAAGCTTCGGCTTTACGATGTGACGCCGTTCGAGGAGACGATGTACATCGATGCGGACTGCCTGCTGGTCAAGCCGGACATCGACCGGCACTGGGCGGCACTTTCGCAGAATTATTTCGGCATGACCGGTGAAAAGCGCACCACGGGAACGTGGAACAAGCTCGACTTTGAGACGGTCTGCAAGGCGCTGTCGATCCCTTACGTCGTGCAGATGAACAGCGGCGTTTTCTATTTCAAGAAGGGCCCCGAGGCGAAGCGGTTTTTCGATCGGCTACACGAATTGTATCGCGACCACCGAGATCTGCTGTCGAACATCCATCAGGGCAGGGCGGGGCAATATGCCGATGAACCTTTTCTGGGTGCCGCGATGGGCGAATTTCGGATCGATCCGCTCGGCGGTTCGGCCGATCAGGGTTCACTGATGGTCACCACATGGAGGGCGCGCAACTGCCGGTTCGATCCGGCCCGGGGCGACTCTCGCATCGACAAACCGAGCAGGTTCTGGTTCGGAATTTCGCATCTGCCGCGCAGCTGGGTCGTTCATTCGCCCACCATCGCGCATTTCATCGGTCTGAAGCCGCACAGGACGTATGAAGAAACATCGCGCTTCTTCAGCCGGGCTTTGGCGAATTGAGGCGTGGCCGCATCAACGGCACGATCCGCTTCGATACCATATCTCGCCCCGGCTTCTCGATAAGGTCGTAGGTGATTTTGCTGACGGCAATCACCGCGCTCACGAGGACAAAGAATACGATCCACGCTTCGGCCGTTCCGATATGGCTGTGCCAAACAACCTGGAACAGCATCTGCCACACCCGTTGCAGGAGCGTGTGAACCAGGTAGATCGAGTATGAGATAACACCCAGGAAATAAAGCGGCCCCTTTGAGAGCGCTGCCGCCACCCGGCCGGGGCTGACGCTTCCGGTAAGGACGGTGAGGAAGAAGGCGCCGATAGCGGCGACATCCGACACCGGCAACGCGATCACGACGACCGACAGAAGAAGCGATGCCGCGAATGCGCTGTTGCTTGCAAGAATTTCCTGCATCCGGTGAGGCATGAACAATCCCAGCCTGTAGACAACCATCCCCAGCCCGAAAGACGGAATGCATCGCAGCAGAAAGAGAGAAACCGGTGTGTCGCCGCCGGTGTATCTTTCCAGCCATGCCAGCTCCGCAAAGCAGACTGCGACGACCACGCCGATGGCAGTATAAGAACGCGCCTTGGACAGGACGGCTGCCAGAAATGGAAAGATCAGATAGGCGAACCATTCGGTGCTGATCGACCAGGCAGGATGATTCCAGGTGAAGTGATCGAAGATGCCCCATGCCTGTATCAGCAGGATGTTGGCGATCAACGCATTGAAGGTGTTTACCGAGAATGGCGGATTTGCCGATGTCGCCACCAGATATTTGGCGGCTTCGCTGAGCACGAAGCCTGCGAGCACGACGATGTGCAGGGGGTAGATGCGGCCCAGCCGTTTTGCGAGAAAAACGCCATACTTGTTGGCAGAAAAGCCGCCCGCGAAAAAATGCGTGTAGGAAAGCGCGATCACAAATCCGCTGAGGACGAAGAAGAAATCGACAAGCAGGTAGCCACGGGAAAAGAAGACGGTGTATTTGTCGAGATCGATTGCGGAGCCGAATTGATCGCGAAAGTGGAATATCACCACGCCGAGGGCGGCAACGCCGCGCAGTGATGTCAGGGCAAGGATTTCATTTCGGGGTTCGATCGTGCCGAGGCGCATACCCTGTTCGTTGACGTGGGACATATCTATCGCTCGGCCCGGTGGTGCGAATCTGGAACTCATTGCGCACGGAAGGAAATCGCCGCTTGCCCGCGATCACTACCATGGAACTCGCATTTGGAATAAGCGGCGCAATCGTTAACTGGCAGGAAAAGTTAACAAATATCACGGTGCTACCCGGTCATCGGTATCGGCTCTGGTCGCCGCCGCAGGGGGCGGCCTCCGTGGAGAGCGTGGCTTTTTTAACCGAAATCTGCTTGATTTCGCGGCGCTCGGAGACCTTTCATGGGCTGGGCATGTTTTTGGTTCCCTGCCTTTAACGAAGCTGAATATGTCTGTCTTAGAGTAATACTTTCGGGGATGTCTCCTCGCGTATGGAGGATTGAGCAGTGAATTCGATTTGGTATGGCCTGGCGATGGTGGCGATCTTCGTCCTCGTGCACTGGTTTGTTACCAATGATTCCCTGCCGGATGGGGAAACGAAAGGCATCTTTGCCATGAAGCTTCCTCGCGCGGTGCGCCCCAAAGGGCGGCCAAAATTTTCTCTCAGGGATACGGAATAACCGTGGTGATCCTCGTGGGCCCGGCCTTCTCTTCATTCGATTCCACAAAGGCCGCCTGACATGCGCGACATTGCTCTGGTTGCGGTTCTCTTCGGCAGCCTTCCCGTCATCCTGCGTTATCCCTATGCCGGTATCCTGATCTGGACGTGGATTTCGATCGCGGTGCCGCATATGGAAGCCTGGGGGTTTTCGCGGTCCATCCCCCTCAATCTAATCATAGCCGCGACGACGATCATCGCCTGGTTCGCCTCCAAAGATCGCAAATTGCCCCCGCCGCATTTCATCTATTGGACCTTCATCATTTTCCTGGCGTGGATGACCTTCAATTCCTTCTTCGCCTTCAAGCCGAGCTGGTCGTGGCAATTTTGGGATCGCAGCTGGAAGACGATCTTCCTGGGGCTTTTTGTGGCCGCCATGGCGACAAACAAGGTGCGGTTGCATGCGCTCATGTGGGTTATCGTCATCTCGCTCTTCTATTATGGCGTGAAGGGCGGTGTGTTCACGCTGCAAACCGGCGGCCATTATCATGTCGTGGGGCCTCCGAGCTCCTTTATCGAAGATAACAATAGTCTGGCGCTGGCGCTTCTCATGGTGTTGCCGCTCGCCAATTACTTGCGGCTGCAAACACGCCACAGATGGTTGGCGATCGGCACTCTTTTCGCCATGGCGCTTACGGTTGTCTCGGTGGTCGGCAGCTATTCACGCGGCGCGCTTCTGGGGCTGGTCGCGATTGCGGTTGCCGGCATATTCCGGACGCGGCACAGGTTTCTCTATCTCGCCCTGCTCGCGCTTGTGGCCATTCCCGTGTTCAACTTCATGCCGGAAAGTTTTCACGAGCGCGTGCAAACGATCTCGGATGTCAGCACCGATGCCTCGTTCCAGGGCCGCGTGGATGCTTGGCAGGTCGCGTTCTATGTGGCGCGCGATCATTTCCCGCTGGGGGTGGGTTTCTACGGGCCGCAGCTGAAGGAAATTTTCAACACATATTTGCCCGGCGTAACGGCGCATGCCGCGCACAGTATTTACTTCCAGGTGCTGGGCGAACACGGGTTCATCGGGCTTATCATCTATCTGGTTCTGATTGCGGGAGCGTTTGTCACGTCAGCGCGGATCCGCAAACTGTCGCGCGGAAACCCGGAGCTTGAATGGATCTATCAGATGGCATCGATGATCCAGATCAGCCTGATTGCGTTCTGTGTCGGCGGTGCGGCCCTGAGTTTGGCTTATTACGATGTGTTCATTCTCGATGTGGCGCTTCTGATGCCCCTGCTGACTCTCGCCCGCGCAACGGCCACCGCCAAGAAGAAGGTGGCCAGCGGTGCTGCGGCCAGCGGGCTGATCGGCGAGAACCCCTTGCCGGCCTGAAGGCCATTGGAGCAACCTCATGCCTCAAATACCCGATAACGATCAGATGAATTATTCTACCGATCCCGACCGGTTCCTTCGCAAGGGCGAAATGCCCGAGCAGACCGAGTTGGGGACAATTGTTTTTTACACGGTTCTCACAATTTGTGTTTTGATTTCGGTCTATCTCCGCATCGTGGGGATGTAAGCCGATGCAGGCACTGTCTGCGCGAGGAAATTCCGATGATGAATATGAAACGAGACAATGTGCAGATGATCCGCGGCCGCATTGCGGCGCTCGCGGCAGGCATCTTTCTCTCCGCCTTTGCATCGTTGGCTGCGCCTGCTGCCGCAGCGCCATCCCCATCGGGGATAGTCACCTACAATGTCGTGGGCGGCGAAGGCGTTCACGATCAGGTGCCGGTCACGTTTGGCGCCATATTCGCGAAGGGTGATGTGCCCCCCGGTACCTCCGTCGTCGCGAAGGACAAGGCGGGGCACGATCTGCCCTCACAGATCGATATCAAGGCAAAACATCCCGACGGTTCCTTGCGTCACGCCGTTGTCACGGTCGTGATCCCGCATCTTGCCAAGGGCGATGAATTCCCGGTGACTCTGGTGCGCGGCGCGCTGAAGCAGACACCACCCCTCAACATCGCGGACCTGCCGCCGGATTTCGATGCGAAAGTCGATCTTTCGCTCGATGGCAAACATCTCATGGGGTCCGCGCGCGATCTCATCGCTCATAGCAAGCCGCAGACATGGCTTTCTGGTTCGCTGGTCACCGAATGGTGGGTTGCAGGCCCGTTGCGGGATGCGCAAGGAAAGGCCGATCCGCATATGGCGGTGCGCTTTGGCATCCGCAGCTATGGCAAGGGTCAGCCTGTTCGTGTGGAAGCCGACATCGAAAACGCCTGGACATGGGTCCCTAGCCGCCGCACGGAAGTTTATGACGCGCGTATTTCGGTTGGTGGGAAATCCGCGTTTGAAAAAGCGGGCATGATTCAACCGGTGCAAACCCGGTGGCGGAAAGTGTTCTGGTTGAATGCCGCGGCCGATGCCTATGTCAAACAGGATCTCGATTATCTGAAAAAGGCTCGCGTGATACCAAATTACGGGGCGAAATCGGCAAATCTCTCCAGCGCTGTTTCGGATCTTTATGCCGAATTCCAGCGCAGCAAACACGATCCGTTGGAGCCTGGCATCATCTTGCCCTACATGCCGACGACCGGTGGCAGAGGAGACATCGCGCCGCTGCCGAGCTGGACGGCGTTGTACCTTCTCACGATGGACAAACGTGCCTATGACGTGACGATGCAGACCGGAGATTTGAGCGGCGGTTTCGGATCGCACTATCGCAACGAAAAGACCGGCCGGCCCACGACGAGCGAAGAATATCCGTATCTGAGCACGCATTCGAATTATGTCGGGCGCCCCAAAAATCTCGAAACGCCCATTACCGGCGGACATGACACCCCGCTGGTGGCGCAAACCGCGCATGAACCATCGCTTGCCTTCATTCCCTATCTTGTCACGGGCGATCGCTACTATCTCGAGGAGCTTCAATTCTGGTCGCAGTGGAATTCATGGGGAACCGCGCCGGAATATCGCGGTTTCAAGGATGGCCTTGTGAATTGGGATGAAGTGCGCGGCCAGGCATGGTCTCTGCGCACGCTGGCTCAGGCCGCATATATCACGCCCGATTCCGATCCCATGAAAGCCACGCTGCTGCGAGAGCTCGCGGCCAATTTCAAAGACAACGACAAGAAGTTCACGCATAATCGCAACGCAAGCATGTTGCACATCATCATGAACCCAGGCTCCCATGGCGTTGGAGAATATTCTCCCTGGATGGACGATTATCTGACATGGGCAGCAGGGTATGTCGTGCAGTTGGGTTTTGAAGTGGCACGGCCGTTCGCCCAGTGGAAGGCGGAATATCCCGTTCAACGAATGATAAACCCCGGCTATTGCTGGATCCTGGCAACGCCTTACAGGATGATTGCCCAACATCCCGATGGCAGTTTTTTCACCAGTTGGGCCGATACCTACAAGGCGACGTTCGAATTCGCGGCAAAGGTTGCTCCCCCGCCGGGGCTTCAATGCGGCGGCTCGGAGATGGCGCGCATGCTGAATGTGTTGCCGGGCGAGATGATGGGCGGCGCACAATCGCCGGGCGGATATCCGGGCAATTTGCAGCCCGCGCTGGCCGCTGCTGTCGACCTCAACGTCAAGGGCGCGCGCGATGCTTGGGAGAAATTCCAAGCGCGTCCGGTGAAGCCGAGGGACGGGATGGCGCCTCAATGGGATATCGTGCCGTGGGGTGGAGGCTGAACGTATAGCGCGGGGGATTTCAGATCGCCGCCATCGGGGCAGGGCATGCTCGGAGCGATATTTTCGATATCGCACCTCGGGGAATCGTTTCGAGCCCGACCTGCGATCCGCAGAAGGCGCTGATTCTGAGATACGATAATTTGCTTGTCGAGCTTCACGACTCCAAGACATATCCAAATCATCTTTGGCGAGCGTGTAAACGCGCGGTATTCTACCTTACGTTGCTGAGTCGGGGCGTCCAGTTGATCTGAATTGGCCGCTTATTGGGGTATGCGTCTGCTGTAGGAGGTCCATAACGCCGCGTAAATTGGCTATGGACGCAGGTGGGGGTGTGCGAAATGCGCGACCTGCGCGACTGTGCGATTTGCTATGTCTGTGACATTAATTTCCTGTGGCCGACGCTTGTGTCAGCGACATCCCTGCGCCGCTGGGTGACGCCCTCGGCAGCGGACATTTTTTTGTTCACTATCGGCATCGACGCGGATACCAGCCGCAAAGTCGCGGAAGCCTGTGAGTCTCTGGGGCTGACATTTCTGGCGCTCGATGACGGGCTGATCTCGGGATTCGACGAAAGTAAGTTTGCCCGCACGCATGTTCCACGTTCGTCTCTTGGACGGTTTTTTCTCGCCGATCACTTGCCGCGCAATTATGATCGCATTCTCTACATAGATGGAGACACTTGGATCGTGCGTGATCCCACGCCGCTGATCCGCTACCGCCCTCCCCCCGATGTGATCGCCGCAGGTGAGGATCCCGCGTTCTTCATCCAGAGCATCAACGGATCGATGGGCTCTCACATACGCGAATACTTCGCCGGATTGGGCATCAATGGACCGAACGGCTATTTTAATTCCGGAGTCCTGATGGCACGTCTGCCAACTTGGGGTGCGATGATGGCGGAAGCGTTTGAGTTCTTCCGGCGGAATGTCGAAAAGTGCAGTTATCATGATCAGAGTGCGCTAAATGCGGTAGCACGTCACCGTCGGGTTCGGCTTTCGCCCAGATGGAATTTCACCACGCCATACCGCCACTGGGGCGTAGAATCCAAAATCGCCCCTTGCATCTATCATTTCATCGGCGCCGTTAAGCCATGGATGGGCAAGTGCGAACCGTGGGCCGGAATCCATGATGCCTATATGGAGGACTGGCGCCGTTTTGCATCGTTGGATTTGCCTGCACGCCGCTTCGATGCTCGCGAACTGACTCAGCGCAATCGTGCGGCGTTCGAGCAAGCCACGAAGCTAAAACTTCTTTTCGCCCGTCGGATGCGTTATCGCACAGAGATTCGGCGCTTGCACGAATCCGCGGTCGAAGTCTGACCGAGGCGATCCGCTTCATAGCGATGCAACGGTTTTTCGCAGGTTATGGCCGTCCATCGGGATTGTGGGTTGAGACTTTCCACACTAGCCCCTGACAACTGCCTGCCGTCTGCCTATTTCCGGCGGCGGCGCAGAGCCAGCAATCCACCGGCAAAGAGCGCGATCGATGCCGGTTCCGGCGTTTTCACCGGGGGCGTCTGGTATTGGGCGTAGATCGTATCGTTGGCGCAATCGCCGGTGCCCCAGAGCAGGTCGAGATATTGCGATCCGCCGAGCTGCTTGAACGTATCGGCGTCATCCGCGGTCAGGGTGATTGTCAGCGTGTAATTGTTGCCGCTCACGTGATCCTTGTCGACAACGACTTTCCAGTCGCCCAGCTTGTCTCCGCCGATGATGCGCGTCGGCACGACGGCCGTGCCGCCTTCCGGCTTCACGTAGAGGCCGCCATAGGTGTAGTCCGTCTTTGAAGTCCAGATCTGTTGCGACGTTTTGTAGTCCGAGGGGCCATCCAGATCGTAAAGACCGGGGCCATTGCTTTGATAACCGAGCGAAAGTCCGAAGCCCCAGGAGGAGGGCGAACCATCCGCGTTGCTGGGTTGCAGGAACACGTCGGCATATTTCGCCGTCAGCTCGTCGCCGTCGAACTGCGTATAGAATTTCAGCGTGATCGTGTTGGCCGCCGAAGACGCGGTGATGTCGACCTTGCTCGTGTCAAAGCCGGACCCGATGACATCGCCCTGGCTCGAACCGCCGAAATAGTTTGTCGAATGGTTTCCAGTGTAAGCGACGACATTCGTGTGATCGATGATCGTGTCGGCACTCGCCGCAGATGCCAGAACAAGAACGCATGCGGACGCAAGCGCGCCAGCCAGATACTTCATTTTACACCCCATGACCCAAATACGGGTCCTGTCATCGTGAGATGCAGAACCACAGGTTTTGGAGGGTAAAAAGCAATCGCCGTGCCAACGGCGAAAAGGGCGCTATAGCGGGGTTTCGCCGCGGCCTGCGAAACGGGTTGTAACGGTTCGTTTACAAATAAGGCAGGAAGGGTGTCGCCAGGATCGGCTTAACGGATCGTCTGCTGCAGGCGCTGGCCTTCGAGATCGAAGAGGCCTTTTTCACGAACCTCGAGGGCACGGCCGCCGGCGAGAACGCCGCCAATCAGCGGGGATGCGACGAGCGATAGAAGCGTCCAAATCACGATCGCAAATGCCCACCACATCGCTCACGGCCTCCGGTGCCCAGACGGCAACAACACCTGCGTAGGGTCGTAGATGCGCGTTAAGCCGGGGTTAAAAGCCCGAAGTTCCTTGTCGTGATCGCACCCACCCATTCGCTCCGAATTCTGCGATTATTGTGGTTAATTTCCGTTGTTGATAGGTGGCTGCGAATAATTGCTGTGCGAGAATCGGACACAGGGCCCAAAAAGCCGGATTTTCGAGGGGGTGAATCGCTTGCCGGCACTGTCCGTGCGTTCGCGCGGCGGTTTGGCGCGTGCAATTGTGGAGACGGAACCGGCATGCGATTCTGCAACCGGTATGTGATTTCCGGTTGAAGGACGAATGCAGGGGACAGACGACTGGTCGGGCACGTTGGCTTCGTGGAGCGAGTTCATCCTCTTCCACGTGCTGCCGACGGCGGTTGCCCAGATCTATGACTGGATCCGGGAATGGCAGATCCTGGCCGCCGCGGTTCTGGTGCTGATTTTCTTTCATTTCTGGACCCGCGCGATCCTGAGGGCCGCCCGCCGCGTGGCAAGGGAGACCGTCCAGACCGAGACCCGGACCTTCGGCGCCAGCCTCAACCTCCTGCGCCGCCAGATGGAGCAGAAAGCGCCAGCGCCCCGCACGCTTGCGCAGGTTCCCCGGCCCGTCGAACTCCAGCCCACCGAACCCCGCCCCGCTGAGCCCCAGCTCCTTAGGCCGGCCCCCACAGATGGGTATGCGGCCGTGGAACGGCTCCGCCAGGCCATTCGGTTGGCGCTGGGCACAATCCCGCTCTCCGACGAACCGCTATCCCCGGATGGAACCCGTCTCTACAGCGCCGCCATCGGTGCTATGGCCAATGCCAACGTGACGCCTGGTGTCGAAGCAGAAGGGAATTTTCGGCAGATTCTTTCGGAACTCGGGGCCCTGGAACAATCTTTTCCGCCGCAATCATGCCGGCAGGCCTGGCAAGCGCTGGTGAAGGTGAACGCACTTGCCCGCGAGTTTCACGAAGCTGCTCCGACGCGCGCAGCCACGTCTTGAGGGTGATCCATTCCGATACACAATATTCGGATGTAATTTGCACCGTTAAGGAATCGTCATGCCGCCGTCTCGCGCATGTTAACCAACAAAGCCATTGATCCGCGGTCAAGTTCACATGCGAATCCCGGCGTTCCGGTAACGCTTTTGGCCCTCGGATTTATCCATCGGCGGTTCGAAAATTTACTTTAATTACCGCATGCTATTGCGGAAATATCGATCACTGGGTAGTGCAATACCCACGCGTTTCGGTAAAGTTCGATCAAGTTCCCGTCAGCGTATCCTGTTAGGGGTAGTTCGTGGCGCACGAGGAAACTGTGTCTCGTTTCGTTTCGCCCGACGTTCGTGAAGGTGCGGCCGCAGATATTGCGCGGTTTGCCCGTCGCGGCACGCGGGAGGAGCGAAGTTTGTCTGCCAATGCGGCGTCTTCAAATGTAGCGCCTGTGTCTGCAAAGGTGGGCGCCGCGAAGGCTGCTTCTCCGCATGCGTCTGCCGATGAAAAACCCGATCTAACCACAAAGCCCGCGCATCGCTACGTGCCCAACTCAGCCCTTGTCCTCTTCCTGCTCGACTTCGTGTTTCTGGGGATAGCCCAGGCGGGTCTGTTTGGCGGCATTGGCGGGCGGCTTGATATCCACAATCCCGTTCAGCTCTGGCTGCTCGTGTTCGCATCGCTCGGCGTCTACCTGTCGTTCCTGTATGCGGCGGGGTGCTATCGGCGCGATACGCTGGTGAACTTTGCAACGGCCACATCGCGCCTTTCCGTGGCGCTCGGCTTTTCCGCCGTCGTGGTTCTGCTCTTGATGCATTTCGTCATGAACCTTCTGTTTCCGGATGCGATCCTTTTCCGCAGCGTCAGCCGTTCGGCGACGATCGCATTCCTGGGCATGGGCATCTCGCTTTGCGCCGGCCTCTATAGCCGCGTGCTGTTCTTCGCGATGGCGCGCCGCCATTGGTTCCGCCGGCGGGTCATGATCGTTGGCACGGGTTCGCGTGCGCTCTATCTCTACAATCTGCTCAACAGCGACACGCAGCGCCAGCTCACCGAGCTTGCCTTTCTCCCCGAAGTGATGATCGGCGGCGAGGAAACGCAAATTCCGGCCGCGCTGCGCAATTCGGTGCTCACGGTTTCCGGCAAGAACGTCGAAACGCTTGCATCCGAACTGCTGGTCGACGAAGTCGTCGTCGCGGTGGATGAACAGCGCGGCCTGGCGCTCGAAGGCCTGCTGCCGTGGAAAACCAACGGCATTCCGGTGTTCGAATTCAACGCCTTCATCGAGCGCGAGACGGGCAGGGTGGATCTGCGCTGGCTCGAACTTTCCTACCTTCTGTTCTCCAGCGGCTTCCAGATTCGCCTGATGGATGCGCTCATGAAGCGCACGCTGGATATCTTCATCAGCGCGGTGGCGCTTCTGGTCGCGCTACCGGTGCTGATCATCTCGGCCGTCGCCATTCTTGTGGAAGATTTCGGACCTGTCGTCTATCGCCAGACGCGGGTGACGCTGGGCGGGCGCACGTTCTGGATCTACAAGCTGCGCACGATGCGCACCGATGCCGAGAAGTTCGGCGCCCAATGGGCCGAAGCGGACGATCCGCGCATCACCCGCGTGGGCCGCATCCTGCGCCGGACCCGGGTGGACGAGATTCCGCAGCTGTTCAACGTGCTGATCGGCCAGATGTCACTGGTCGGCCCCCGTCCGGAACGGCCGATGTTCGTGGACGACCTGTCGAAGAAAATCCGCCTCTATGACCTGCGGCACAACGTGAAATCGGGGCTGACGGGCTGGGCGCAGATCAACTACCCCTATGGGGCCTCGGAAGAAGACGCGCGGCGCAAGCTGGAATACGATCTTTACTACATGAAGAATTACAGCCTCTTGCGCGATATCTCCATCATGTTACAGACCTTCCGGGTTCTGATCTGGCCGCAAGGCGTGCGCTGAAATCGTGGACAGTCTCGAAGGGCAGGGCCTGTCCGCGCCGCGCGGGCTGAGGATCCTCTACAACCATCGCACGCGGTCCCGCGACGGCCAGTCGATCCATATCGACGAGCTGATCCATGCCCTGCGCGCCGAAGGCCACACCGTCGAGGTGATCGAGCCTCAGCGGGTCGATGCGATGGCCAGCACCGTCGAACGCAGGCTCCTTCCGAAATTCGCCTATGAGCTGGCCGAGCTGGGTTACAGCGTGCTGGAATTCGCCAAGCTCGCCCGCGCCGCGATCCGCCAGCGCCCCGATGCCTTCTACCAGCGCGCCAATCTCTACATGCTGTCGGGCATCTGGCTCACGCGCCTGTTTGGCATTCCCTACCTGCTGGAGGTGAACGCGCCCCTTGCTCAGGAACGCGGCAAGTTCGGCGGGCTTTCCTGGCCTGCACTTGCGGCCTGGAGCGAGCGCACCATGTGGCGCAATGCGACGGTGGTGTTGCCGGTCACCAAGGTGCTTGGCCGCTTCGTCACCGATGCGGGCGTTTCGCAGGCGCAGGTCGTCGTCACGCCCAATGGGGTGGATACGAACCGCTTCGCGCCCGCAGACACCGCCGCAGCCAAGCATGCGCTCGGCATCGCGTCGCCGCTTGTTCTGGGCTTCGTCGGCTATGTGCGCGAATGGCATGGCCTTGAACATGTGGTGGATCTCGTGGCCAAGGATCCCGCGCTGGCGCAGGCCCATCTTCTGATCGTTGGCGATGGGCCCGCGCGGCAGGCGCTTGAAGCGCGTGCGCGCGATGCCGGAATCCAGGATCGTGTGACGATCACCGGCGTGGTGCCGCATGAAAAACTGCCCGCTTATGTTTCAGCCTTCGATGTCGCGCTCCAGCCGGAGGTCACCTCCTACGCCTCGCCGCTGAAACTGTTCGAATATATGGCCATGGCGCGGGCCATCGTGGCGCCCGCCAGCGAGAATATTCTCGAAGTGCTGGAAGATGGTTCGGATTGCCTTCTGTTTCCCAAGGGCGATATGGCCGCGTTTGCGGCAACCGTGGCCCGGCTCGCTTGCGATGCACAGTTGCGCGAAAAGCTGGGGCAGGGCGCGGCTGCCAAAATCGCGCGGCGCGATCTCACCTGGCGCGGCAATGCGATAAGGATCGCGTCCCTGATGCGTGGCCTGTCGCGCTCGGGGCAATCCACTCCGCAGGCCGCGTAAAGATGAGCCGTCCGCTCTCGATCCTGACGGCGACAACGCTGTTTCCCAATGCGGTGCAACGCGCCCATGGTGTGTTTGTGGAAACCCGGCTGCGCCACCTTGTTGCGAGCGGCGAGGTGACCGCGCATGTGCTGGCGCCTATTCCGTGGTTGCCGCCTCTGGTGCGCTATGGCGCTTACGGCGCGCTGCAAAGCGTGCCTTCGCAGGTTGAGCGCAACGGCCTCGTCGTCGAACATCCGCGCTATCTCGTCGTACCAAAATTCGGCATGACATTGACACCCCACACGCTTTATCGGGCGATGCGCAAGCGCCTTGTGGCATTGCTGAAAGCAGGCCACCGTTTCGATCTTGTCGATGCCCATTATTTCTATCCGGATGGAGTGGCAGCCGTTCGCCTCGCACGCGAATTTAATCTGCCCGTCACCGTCACCGCGCGCGGCACAGACCTCAGTCTGATCCCGCAATTTCCCGGGCCGCGGAAGATGATCCTCGATGCGGCTGCCAATGCCAGCGCGATGATAACGGTCTGCCAGGCTTTGAAGGACACTTTGGTCGAGATGGGCGTGGCGCCGGATCGCGTCACGGTGTTGCGCAACGGCGTCGATCTTGAGCTGTTCCGCCCGGTCGATCGCCAGGCCGCGCGCGAGGCGCTTGGCCTCACGCGGCGGACCCTTGCCTCGGTCGGTCTTCTGATCGATCGCAAGGGCCATCATCACATCATCCGGGCTCTCAAGCAGCTGCCCGAAACCGACCTGCTGATCGCGGGCGACGGGCCTGACCGCCGAGCGCTGGAACGCCTTGCGCAGGAAGAGGGCGTGAGCGACCGCGTGCGGTTTCTTGGCTCGGTCGATCAAAACCGTCTGCGCGAAATCTACAATGCGGTGGATGCGCTGGTGCTCGCCTCCAGCCGCGAAGGCTGGGCCAATGTGCTGCTTGAAGCCATGGCTTGCGGCACGCCGGTTGTGGCTTCCGCCGTCTGGGGCACGCCCGAAGTCGTCGCGCGGCCAGAAGCAGGTGTGCTGATGCCCTCGCTCGACCCGCAAGGTGTTGCCGCTGGCGTGACGAGCCTTTTCGCCGCCTATCCCGATCACGCGGCCACGCGGCGCTATGCAGAAGGGTTCAACTGGGATGCCACCACGCAAGGCCAGCTCACGCTGTTCCGCGCCATCCTTGCGAACGCCGGGGTCTGACGGGGCCGGTCTGCTTGCATCGCCCGTCTCTATCCCATAGCAGTGGCATTTGCCGCATATGACACCCGGTTCGCGATGTCGGAGTTGAAAGCCACTGTGGTCAAGCCCAGCGCCCTGGGCGAAGACGACATCGCCAGATGGCGGTCATTTCTGCACAATTCGCCTGCATTGGCCGCGCCGTTTCTTTCCCACGCCTATGCGATGGCAGCGGAGCGATGCTTCGCGAATGTGCGGCTCCTCAAGCTTGCGCGCGCGGGTGAAACGATCGGCTTTTTTCCGTTTCAGCATCGCTCGGCCCTGCACAGGCTTGCGGGGATCGGCGAAGGGGTGAGCGGCGATATGGCCGATTATTTCGGCCTGATCGGCGCGCCGGACCTTAACCTTTCGGGTCGGGAGCTTTTGCGCGCCGCCGGATTGAAGGCGATGTATTTCACGCATCTGGATGAAGCGCAGGCGAGTTTCGGGCTTAAGGGTGTGCAGCCCGAGCTGGGATTGCGCATTGATTTCCCCCAAGGCGGAAAGGCGTTCTGGGACGAACGCCGCCAGCTCGACAAGAAATTCACCAGCGATACCGAACGCCGTGGGCGCAGGCTGATCGAGGCGCATGGGCCATTGCGGTTTGTTTTCCGCCATGCCGATTGCGGCGATGAATTGCGCAAGCTGATCGCAGCCAAGCGCGATCAATATGCTCGAACCGGTGTTGCCGATTCCATGGCCGCGCCCGCCAAGCGCAAATTTCTGGAGGCGCTTGCGGATATCGATGACCCGGATTGCCGGGCGACGCTTTCCACCCTGCATGCGGGCGATGAATGGGTAGGTTCTCATTTCGGGCTGATGCATGGGAGTACGCTTCATTATTGGTTTCCCGTCTACAATCCGCAGATGCGCAATTTCGGACCGGGGCGCCTGCTGATAAAATCCATCGTCGACAGCGCGCAGGAGAACGGCGTGACGAGGATCGACCGCGGCGCGGGGGATTCGCAGGCGAAGCTCGATTTCGCAACGTCACGCCATCATTTCTTGCGGGGCGTGTGGGCACGCCCGGGGCCCGTTTCGCTTGCCTATCGCGCCGGGCTCTCCGTGCAATGGCGCATCGGCGCGTTGCGCAATCGCAGGCAGGCCAATGGCGCAGATTAAGCCGCAGCGTCATCTGCTGAGTGTATTTTCGACCTTTGCGGTTGGCGGCCAGCAGACAAGGTTCGTCAGTCTCGCAAACGCGCTGAGCGACAAATACCGCCACACCGTGCTCGCGATGGATGGCAATCACGAAGCGGCTTCTGGGCTGGATGCGCGGGTCGATTGTGCATTCGAAAACATGTCGGTGGTGAAATCCGGCGGCTTGAGCCTTGCCAATCTGCGCACCGCGCGCGCTCTGCTCAATCGGCTGCGCCCCGGCCTGCTCTGCACCTACAATTGGGGCTCAATCGAATGGGCGGTGGCCAACTGGTTTTCGCCGGTCTGCCCGCAGATACACATCGAAGATGGTTTCGGCCCCGATGAATCGCCCGATCATCAACACTGGCGGCGCGCAACGATGCGGCGCCTATGCCTCTCGCGTTGCGCCCATGTGATTGTGCCCTCTCGTGTTCTCTACAATATCGCGGTCGAGAACTGGGGACTGCCATCCAGGCGAGTTCTTTATATGCCCAACGGCATCGATTGCGAGCGCTTTGCGCGCGCAGCTGAGGCGGAGCTTCTGGCTTCGCTGGGAATAACCGATGAGCATCTGGTCGTCGGCACGGTGGCGGCCCTGCGGCGCGAGAAGAATCTTGATCGCCTGCTGCGGGTCTTCGCGGCGTTGCCGTCGAATCTCCCCACCCGGCTGGTCATTGTCGGCGATGGGCCGGAGCGTGGCGCGCTTGCCCAAACCGCGGAACAGTTGGGTATCGCCGGGCGCGTGATCTTCACCGGCGCGCTGGCAGCGCCCGAACGCATCCTCGGCCGTTTCGATGTTTTTGCCTTGAGTTCGGATACCGAGCAGATGCCGAATTCCGTGCTGGAGGCGATGGCCGCCGGCCTTCCCGTGCTTGCAACGGATGTGGGTGACGTGAAGCAGATGGTCGTGGCCGAGAACGCGCCCTTCGTCATCGCGCGCGAAGACACCGGCGCCTTGTCGGAAGGTTTGGCCGCCTTGCTGCAAGATCGCGCGATGCGCACCGGCATCGGCAATCGCAACCGCAGCCGCGTGCGGGCGGAATACAGCCTGGCCCGGATGGTCCTACACTACGACGGGCTTTTCGAGGCCGCCGGAAAATTCCGGGCGGATTGAAGCCGCCAGCCCGCCACCGGGCAAATTCTCCATGGAATTCTGATGGTTGGCTGTTCCGCCCGGGGCAGGGCGTTGGCGCATAAATTAACTCTTGGGTGGTTTTATCGAGGGGGCTTTCGCCGGGCTGTGGCTTCGCACCGCGCCGGGTTAAAGATATTGGACAAACGCCCCGGATGCGGGGCCAGGGTAGGGGTACCGCCCGAACACAGGGCGGCTTTCAGGGCAATGGCCATTCGCAAAACCCATCCGATGCTGCCGGCCCGCAGCAGCGACATCGTTGGCTTTCCCGCAGCCGCGCGCCCGCGGCTCGTTGTCATTGTGGATGCCGAGGAGGAGTTCGATTGGGACGCGCCCTTCTCGCGCGCGAACCGCAGCGTTAAAACCATCGCTGCCCAGTTCCACGCCCAGCGGATATTCGAGAAATTCGGCGTCACGCCGAGCTATGCGGTCGATTATCCCGTTGCCTCGCAGGAAGACGGGTTCAAGCCCTTGCGCGAGCTGATGCAGTCGGGCGCCTGCCATATTGGCGCGCAGCTTCATCCGTGGGTGACGCCGCCGCATGAAGAACTGGTGTGCGAACGAAATTCCTTCGCGGGAAATCTTCCCGCCGAACTGGAACGGCGAAAGCTCGAACAGCTCACTGAGATCATCGAACAAAATTTCGGCATTCCTCCCAAGCTGTATCGCGCAGGCCGCTATGGTGCAGGCAGCGCCACCACCGCAATCCTTGAAGATCTGGGTTATGAAGTCGATTGCAGCGTGTTGCCGGGGCAGCCCGCCGGCGCGCAAGGCCCCGATTATACCGGCGGCATCGCGCGCCCCTATTGGCTGAATACGAAGCACAACAGGGTTCTGGAAATTCCGGTAACGGTCGCAACCGTTGGTCTGGCGGGCAGGTTTGGAGAAGGCTTGTACGGCCAGTTCGCATCACCGCTTGGCCGCGCGCTCAAAATTCCCGCTGTGCTCGCGCGGTTGAGAATCATGGAGCGCATCCGGTTGACGCCGGAGGGCACCACACTCGAGGAAGCTAAACGCCTGACCCGCCGCATGCTCAGGGCGGGCCAAAAAGTATTCGCTGTCAGCTACCACACGCCCTCCCTGATGCCCGGAAACACGCAATACGTGCGTGACGAAAGGGAACTTCAGAGGTTCCTGGGGTGGCTCGAGGGATATCTTGAATTTTTTCTCGGCGAACTGCACGGCGAGGCATCGACCCCGCTTGCAATCCGCGATTGGGCACTGTCTCTGGACGGAATTGAAGGTGTCCATCAGAGAGACCGTGTAAGGCGTATGGAATCCGGTCCCCGCGTAAGCGTTATCATTCCCGCGCACAATTCATCGGCCACGTTGGCCCGCGCGCTGGATTCGGTCGTGGCGCAAACCGTTCAGCCCTACGAAACCCTTATCGTCGACGATTGCAGCGTCGATGACACGATTGCCGTGGCCCAGAAATATGCCGATCGCGGCATGCGTGTGGTGCCGCTTGTCGAGCGCGGAGGTGCTGCCGGCGCGAGGAACGCGGGCATCAGGGCCGCACAAGGGGAATTCATCGCGTTCCTGGATTCGGATGATGAATGGCTTCCCACCAAGCTTGAAAAGCAGCTCCGCGTGCTTGGCGGCGATGACAGGCTATCCCTTGTGTTCTGCTCCTCGAGCCTGCTCTCGCCGGACGGCAGGGATCTTGGAGATATTTATGGCGGTCATGTGCCGACCGTAGGGCCCGACGCATGGAAGGCGCTGCTCGTCACCAACTTCATCGCCACGCCCTCGGTCGTCGCGCGGCGGGCGCAGTTGCTGGCGCTCGGCTGTTTCGATCAAAGCCTGAAGATCGGCGAAGACCAGGACATGTGGATCCGCTTGGCGCTGGCAGGCGATGTGGGCTTCGAGCCCGAAAGTCTGGTGCGGGTGCACGAACGGGAAAACAGCCTTTCCAACTGGGATCTTGCCGAACAGCTTCGCTACACGCTGCCGATGATCGAGAAACACATCCAGAAGCTTTCGGGGCGGCTGACCCATGCCGAAATTCGAAAAATCCGGGGTGAGCGGATCGGCCGGTTGGGCCGGGTGGCCTATGCCAGGGGCCAGCGGGTGACCGGCGCTCGGATGATTCTGGAGGCCACCCTGCTGGGCTACCGACCTGTCGAGAACCTCTATTATCTGATGACCGCCTCGCCCCCCGCCACCCTGGCGAAGACCTGGGTCCGCCGCGCGATGGCCCGCTGAGCCTCCGGGGTGGCCTGCCGGGGGACGATCACATTGAAGAAGCTTCGAAAATGGCCGGTGGCCACCGTTTCGTCTTAACTCTCATCCAACATTTGACCGCTATAGAAGATTACTTTCGAAAGGCGGGCATGGTATTAAGCCATGCATTCAAAACTTGGGCCAAATATCCTTAATGTCGCTTTCGGCCGCGTTCTATACCCACGCAGCGGCAGCGCTTGGTTATGCCATCTTCGTCGCGCTTCTGGCCGTCTGGGGAGCGCGCTCACGCCTGACCGCGTTCATGGCGCTGGCAGCGGGGATGACGGCCGTTTGGGCCCTTAGCTGGGTACTGTTCGACCTTGGATGGTTGCCGGTCTGGGCGCCGACTGTGGCCTTGGCGCTGCGGGACGGAAGCTGGATTGCGATCATCCTGACGACCATGGCAGCGGGGCGCGAGAAAGACGCCGTCTGGCGTCGGCTCGTCGCGATATCGGTCGCCGTGGTTGGCGTCGATATTCTTTTTGCGGCCTTGCCGACCGATCTGGGCACTTTTGCGGGCATTGCGGTTGACCACCAGCTCACCCGGGTCGCAACCACCATCCTCGGCCTGATCCTGGTCGAAAACCTGATGCGCAATGTCTCGTCCGATGAATTCTGGGCGGTCAAATCGCTCGGCATTGGATTGACGGCGGTCTTTATTTTCAACCTTGTCCTGGGGATTCCGCAATTCCTCACCCACTTGCCCGATGAAGGGCTGGTTGCCGCCCAGCCGATCGTCTTCCTTGTGGTGCTGCCTCTTTTTGTGGTTGCGGCCGTGCGCAACCCCACGCTCAAGCTCGGCATCCATTCTTCCCGCCGCATCGTGTTCCATACCGCAACCGTTGTGGCGGTCGGCATCCTGCTTCAGGGCACGGCGGTGGCGGCCTATTACATTCGCAACTATGGCGGCACCACCGCGACCGTGCTTGCGGTGCTTCTGGTGTTCGCGACGCTGGTGGCGTTCGCCGTTGCGATCACTTCGGGCAGGGTGCGCTCCGCTCTGCGCACCTTCATCAACGAGAATTTCTTCAGCTACAAATACGACTATCGCGTCGAATGGCAGAAGTTCATCCAGTCGCTTTCGGCCTGGGATGATGGCGGCGTGGCGATGCGCGTGTTGCGCACGCTTTCCGAACTGATGGATAGCCCAGGCGGTGCGTTATGGTCCTATCGCGATCGGTGGAACCAGTTCATGCCCGCGGCCCAATGGTCGTTCCCCACCGAACTTGCACCTTTCGGTATGGGCGATGCCGCACTCAAGGTCTTTGAAGACGAGGCGGTTTCCTTTCTCGACCTTTCATCGGCCGATAGCGGCCCTGCGGCGCAACCATGGCGCGAGCGGTTTCCCGCGGCGTGGCTGATCGTGCCGCTGCGCTACCGCGCAACGCTGACCGGCATTGCCGTGCTCAACCCGCCGCGCGCGGCCAAGTCGCTCAACTGGGAAGATCGCAATCTGATCGCGCTAGTGTCGATGCAGCTTGCGGCCTACCTCGTCCAGGAAGAAACCGCCCAGGCGCTCGCCGATGCCCGCCAGCTTGAAGAATTCAACAAGCGCATCGCCTTCATCCTGCACGATATCAAGAACACCATCGGCCAGCTCAGCCTCATCGCGCGCAACGCCGAACAGTTCGGCGACAACAAGGAATTCCGCAAGGACATGGTTCTGACGATCGAGCATTCGGTCGAAAAGCTGCACGAACTTCTGGCCCGCCTGCGCGGCGAGGCCGGCGCCTTGCCGGTCGATGCAACCGAGGGCACAAATCTCACAGCCCTTGTCGCCGATTTTGTCGGCCGCAAGCGCGGCATGGGGATCGATATCGCGATGAGCGATACCGAAAACCCCGCCTTCGTCACGCTGTCGGATCGCAAGGCATTCCTCAACGTTCTCGAGCATGTCGTCACCAATGCGATTGAAGCAACGCCCGTGGGCGCACAGGTTCACCTGCGCATCGAGGATGGCGGGGGCAGGGTACGGGTGAATGTGGACGATCAGGGCGCGGGGATGACGCCACAATTCATTGCCAAGGAACTCTTCAGACCCTTGCGCACCACCAAGGGTGCGGGCATGGGCATCGGGGCCTATCAGGCGAAGGAAACCATGCGCGATCTCGGCGGCGATATCGAAGTGTCCAGCAAGGTGGGCAGGGGCACGACGATCACGCTCTTGCTGCCAAGCGCGACCACGCAGCAGCGGCGGATTTCGGCATGAGCGAGGCTGCCATCAGCGAAATTCCCGTGGAGGGCGAACCGATCCTCCTGGTGGAGGACGATCCGGGCCTGCAGCGTCAGATGAAATGGGCCCTTGCCCCGCACACGGCAACTGTCGCGGGCACGCGCGCCGATGCGTTGCGTCAATTCAAATCCAGCGGCGGCTTTCGCATTTGCCTGCTCGATCTGGGCCTGCCGCCCGATCAGGATGGCGCCAGCGAAGGATTGAAGGCGCTGGAGGAAATTCTCGCAGTCGCGCCTCGCACCAAGGTCATCGTCGTCAGCGGCAATGCCGACCGCGCGAACGCGGTGAAGGCGGTGGGGAAGGGCGCTTTCGATTTCATCCAGAAGCCGATCGATATCGACGTGCTGAAACTCGTCATCGAGCGCGCCGCGCGCATGCACGCGCTGGAAGAAGAAAACCGCTCCTTGCGCGAGACCGCCAATCTGAGCTTGCCGGGCATGGTCTATGGTTCGCCGCAGATGGCCAAGGTCAAGCGCATGATCGAGCGCGTGGGCCCCGCCGAAGTCAGCGTTCTCATCACCGGCGAAAGCGGCACCGGCAAGGAAGTGGTCGCGCGCGGCCTGCACGATGTTTCCCATCGCCGCTCGGGCAAGTTCATTGCCATCAACTGCGCATCTATCCCTGAAAATCTGCTCGAAAGCGAATTGTTCGGCCATGAGCGCGGTGCGTTCACCGGCGCGGTGAAGCAGACGCCGGGCAAGTTCGAGCTTGCCGACAATGGCACGCTGTTCCTCGATGAAATCGGCGATATGCCGATGCCGCTACAGGCAAAGCTGCTGCGCTTCCTTCAGGAACGCCAGTTCGAGCGCGTTGGCGGCCGCGCAACGATTTCGGTCAACGTCCGCGTGATCTCCGCCACGAACAAGAATCTGGAAAACTATGTCGCTGATGGCCGGTTCCGCGAAGATTTGTATTACCGCCTCAACGAGGTGCGTATCGAATTGCCGCCCTTGCGCGAGCGTGAAAGCGATGCGGTGGTTCTCGCGCACCATTTCTTCAACATCTACAATCGTACCAACCATCGCAATCTTCGCGGGCTTTCCGATGAAGCTGTGGCGGCAATCGCCGCGTTCCCCTGGCCGGGCAATGTGCGCGAGTTGGAAAACCGCCTGAAGCGCGCCGTGGTGATGAGCGAGGGCCCGATGGTGAATGCGGGCGACCTGGACCTTGCGGTGACCGAAGCCGAGCCTCGCAGCCTGAACCTGAAAACCGAAACGGAAAAACTCGAGCGCGCCCTGCTCAACGAAGCCCTGGCCGTCAGCCAGGGGAACATATCGAAGGCGGCGAAGCTTTTGGGCATCAGCCGCCCGCATCTCTACAATCTCAAACGACTTCGCGAAGTCTGATATCTCGCGTTCTATGGAGGATTTGCCTTGAGCAATTTCAAACCGAATTTCACCGCTGCTGCCCGTCTGCTTCTGAGCGCGGCCGTAGTGGGAAGCTTTACATTGGCCGCCCACGCCGCGGTCGACTACACGCCCACGGTTCCCGGCAAGCCCAATCTCAAGATCACGGGTGCCGAAGCGCCCGGGCTGCGCAACATGGTGGAACAGGCGCAAGCCTCTCTGCGCAAGGGCGATGTCAAAACGGCGATCATCTATCTGAAGAACGCCGTCACCATGGCGCCGAAAAACGGCCAGGTGCGCGCCGAACTGGGTTACCTCCTGTTGCGGACGGGGGACGCGATTTCCGCCGAGCGCGAATTGCGCCAGGCCCGCGCCGATGGCGCCGACGACCAGATGGTGCTGCCCAGCCTGTTCCAGGCGATGCTCACGCGCGGCAAGGAACGCGATCTGCTCGAGCAGTTTCCCGATCCCGATGCGGCCGACAAAACGGTGCGCGCCGCCGATGTGCTGCGCGCGCGCGCCATCGCGCTTGAGAAAATCGGCCAGACCGACAAGGCCAACGCCGCGATGGATCGCTCGCTGACGATCCGCCGCGATGCACCAAGCCTTCTGACGCGCGCCTCGCTCGCGCAGCAGCAGAACGATATCGCCACGGCCCAGAAGGTGACGGATGAAGCGCTCAAGCTCGCCCCCACCGATGCGGGCGCGCTGATGATGAAGATCTCGCTGTTGCAGACCCAAGGTCAGGACCAGAAGGCGCTCGGATTTTCCGATCAGCTTGTCAAATATTATCCCGATACCGCTGCTCCCAAGGTTGCGCGCATCGGCGTTCTGTTGCGGCTCAAGCAGGATGCGAAAGCGCAGGCCGACGTCAGCAGCATTCTCGCCAGGCAGCCGGGCCTGCCGATCGGCGTCTACTATCAGGCCATCATCAAGGCCCGCGCCAAGGACATTAAGGCGGCGTGGAAATTGGTGCAGAGCCTGCCGCCGGAATTCGTCCGTTCGCAGCCGGCCATTGGCATTGCGGTGGCGCAGATCGCGCTTGATTCCGGCAACAATGAAGTGGCGCATTCGGTTCTGTCGTCCGTCGTCGCCCAATATCCGCAAGATGCCGAAGCCCGGCTCAGGTTGGGCGCGCTGCGCTTGCAGATGAAATCCGCGCAGCAGGCACTCGATGTGCTCGATCCCCTGAAAAATTCCAAGGATCCGCGCGCGATGGCGTTGATCGGGCAGGCCTATGCGCGGCTTCGCCAATATGGTCTGGCGACCGAGTATTTCGAAAAGGCTTCGCAAGCAGGCCTTTCCAGCAATCTGCTCAAGACTCAGCTCGCGCTGACCGAACTCAAATCCGGTCAGTCCGACAAGGCGATCGCGCAGTTGAGCGAACTGAGCGAGCAGCACCCCGAAAGTGCGGAGACCGCGGGCCCGCTGATTGCGGCGCTGTTGCAGGCGCGCCGTTTCGACGACGCCACGAAAGTGGCCAATCGCTTGGCGGCAACCTCGCCAAAGAACCCGCTGCCGATCCTCTATCAAGGGCAGGTCGCGATGTACAAGGGCGACCTGGCCAAGGCTGTTTCGACTTTCGATGCGGCATTGAAAATCGACCCGAAGTTCATCCCCGCGCGCTACTACAAGGCGCAGACGCTATCTGCGCAGGGTAACATCGCGGCCGCGAAGGCCGAGCTTGGCACCATCATCCAGCAGGACCCGAAGAACTCGCTTGCCTATGTGAAGCTGGCACAGATCGGTATTCAGGAAGGCCGCGAAGCCGATGTCGCGTCTCTGCTGAACAAAGCGTCTGCCGCGGCGCCAAAGGACGTGACGCCAAAGCTGGTTCTTGCGGCCTATTATCTCTCGCGCCAAAAGTTCAAGGAAGCCGATGCCGCCGCCACATCGGCGCTGAAGGTCGCGCCGGACAATGACGAAGCCCTGGCGTTGCAAGGGCAGATCCAGTTTGCGCGTGGCGCGCGCGATCAGGCCGCGGCGACGTTCCGCCGTCTGGTAACGCGCCTGCCGCAATCATCCGGCGCGCAGTTGTTGCTCGGCAATGCACTTGCCGTGAACAAGGATCAGGATGGTGCGGTGAGCGCGTTCAGCCGAGCCGTCGAACTCGATCCCACCTCGATGCAGGCCCGAACCACGTTGATCGACTATGCGGTGCGGATCGGGGACAAGGATCGCGCCCTTTCGGCGACGCGTGATTTCGCCACCGCCTATCCCGGACCGAACGCAGATATCCTTTCCGCGGATACGATGATGAAGCTCAAGCGGGTGGATGATGCCAAGGCCATTCTTGCCAAGAGCTATGCCACCAAGCCTGTCAGCGAGATCGTGATCGCTTACGAGCGCCTCCTGATCAATACCGGTGACAAGGCCAAGGCACGCTCGGTGATGACCGACTGGCTGAAAAAATACCCCACCGACATCGAAGTGATGAAGGAGTATGGCAGCCTGTTGCTCGCGTCGGGCGACTCTGCGGGTGCGCGTCAGCAGTTTGAAGGCGTGCTGAAACTTCGCCCGTTTGATGTCATCGCGCTCAACAATGTTGGCTGGCTGATCCAGAAGAGCGATCCCAAGCGCGCCATGGCTCTTGTCAGCCAGGCCGCAAAGATCCAGCCGCAATCCGCCGCGATCCTGGATACGCTGGGCTGGCTCAAATGGCAGAACAATTCCAAGGACGATGCGCTTGCCCTCCTGCAGCGCGCCCATGGGCTGTCGGCCAACGATCCCGATATCACCTATCACCTGGTGGTGGCGCTCGACGGGAACGGCAAACGCGATCAGGCCAAGGCGCTGCTCAAGCAGCTCCTGAGTTCCGGCGCAAAGTTCGAGGATATGGCAGACGCCAAGCAACTGGCGGCCAAGTGGAAGTAACGGTGCGGCAGTGATTGCAGAAAGGCCGCGTGCGGAAATTCGCACGCGGCTTTTTTCTTTCAGCCCAGGCTGCGCACCAGAAACGGCCCGATGAAATTGGCCACCGGCAGCGGCAATTTCTTCCAGATATCGATAAGGAGCGCGAATTTCGGATTGTTCGGGTTCTTCTCCGGCATCGCGGTTCCGGGCTTGAGGTAGAATTCATATTCGAGCCATTCCGGCTCGAAGCCCCAGTTCTTCTTGAACGCGAAGGCGCCGGTGCCCGCCTTGCTGCGGCCGAAATCGAACCTGCGATAGCCGCGCAACGCGGCTCTGCGCATGGTTTCCCAATAGAGGAAATCGTTGGCGCCGCTTCTGCGCGCGGCTGTTGTGCCGCCGCCGTAATAGGGCAGCACCGTGTCGCGGAAATAGAAATTCATCACCGAACTTACGGGCGCACCCGCATCGAGGATGGTGACGATGTCGCAATCCTCGCCGAACACCTTCAGCAGTGCCTCGAAATATTTCCGCGGGAACACGGGCGTGCCCAGATTGCGCACGCTTTCCGAATATACCCGGAACAGCCGCCCCGCATCGCGGTCGATCTCGCTTGTGAGCCCGCCTTGCAGGGTCTTGCGCACCACCGCACGCTGTTTGCGGGGGATGGCTTTGAGGTTTTCCTCATCGCTTTCGGAGAGTGGACGGCTGAACGTCGCATAGAGGTCCTTGCGCACCGCCCAGCCTTCGCGCGTCGCATTGCGGCTGCGGAATTCGAGCGAGGATGCGCCTCTGCTCTGCATTAGGGCGATGGCGGCAGCGTCGAGGGCTGCGCGGGCTTCGCTGTCGGCGGCAAGGGTGCCGCCTTCCACGCAGAAGGGGGCCGCGATCATGGCGTTGCCGAACAGCAGGCTTTTCTGATGCGCCAGCGGCAACACGCCCACGATGGCCCCATCGCGCTCGGCCAAAAGGAAATGCGGTTCGAGGCGAAACACGTCGCGGAAGATCGACTGCCAGCCCGCGCGATGGAAGAACGTGCCGCCTTCGGCCGCCATCACGAACGCATCCCATTGCGCCGCGCGCCCCTCTGTCAGAGGCGTGACGCGCAGGCCGGTGGTGGACGCGCCGCTTTCGGGTGCGGACATGCTCAGAACGACTTGTTGACCCCGACAGTGACGCGAACGTCGGTCAGGTTGCCGTTGGAGAAGCCGATAAGGTTGTTGGAGTCGCGATTGAGAACGGACGTGTTGAAATTGAACGTCAGCGTTTCGTTGGCCTGATAGCTCACGCCGGCATCGGCCTCCAGAAGGCGGTCACTCCCGTTGAATTCATTGGCTTTGGAGATCGTGAAGGAGACCGAACCCCTGAGGTCGCGGCGCAAGCTCCGCGTCACGCCCGCCCGAAGGCCATAATTCTTTTCATGGGTGTTGAGGCCGCTGAAGGCGATGTCGTTGAGCCTGTCCCTCAGCGTCGCGAAAGCAGACAGGGAGTATTGCGTCCGCTCCAGCGTATGCGTGGCGACGAGGTCGTATTGGCGATAGCGATAGACCGAATTGTCGAGCGACAGGCCATCGCCAAGGAATGAGCCCAGGCCCGTGGAGCCCGGTTGCGTCGTTCCCGGTGTCGAGCCCGTTCCAGACGGCGTTCCGCTTCCCGAGCCGGGGATGCCGCCGCCCGGGTTCTGAAGATTTCCCAGAAGCTGTTGTTGCGGTGTCTGCACCTGATCGCTGGCGTTGGCGGAGACCGTGATGAGCGGCGTCACATTCCAGTTCAGGGCGCCGATATAGGTCGGATAATTGCTCTGCGTACCGGCCTGAACATACATGTAGAAGTTCGGGCTCGGCGCGAACTGAAAGCCGCCCAGAAGGGTGGGCCCGTCGAGGTCTTTGTTGAGCAGGAACGAGGAGTGATAGGTCTGATACCCGCCGGTCCCGATCACCGAGAAGCTGTTGGTCAGCGAATAGCTGAGATTGGCGGTCGCCGAGCGGACCTTCTGCGAATTGTGCGCAGTCTGATAGGTGTCGGACGCTGATGCGTTGAGCGACCATCTCAGCCGAACGAAATCATCAAGGCTCGCGATGCGCGCGCCGATCTGGCTGGTGTTCGAATTGGTGGGCGGCACATAAAAGCCGGGAAGTGGGGTCGTGTTCGCGCTCGAGGGCGTCACAAAGAAGACGCCGCTCTGGCTGAACCAGAGGTCGGCTTCGGCGATATTGCCGAATTGGTGCATCAGGGTAGGGCGAACCGCATAGGCGTATGAGTTGCGGTAATTGTTGTCGGTCGGCGTGCCGTTCAACGATGTCAGAGAGCCTGTGCGCGTCAGCGAGAGCGGTTGGGCGGAAGCCTGAGCATCCAGGAACAGGGTCTGTTCGATCAGTTCGGCATTCGCCATCGCTTCCAGCTGATTGATCAGCTGGTCCAGATCGTGATTGCGCGCGTGGTATTGTCCCGTCAGCGAATAATTGATCGATGCCGTCAGATGGCGGGATTGTTCGGTCAGGCCCAGATGAATGCCGGGTTCTGTGTAGAGATCATAGCCCGAAGCCCCGCCGCCGTTCTCGCCCGCGGCATTGGACGTATAAGTCTCGGCAAGACTGACGGCTGCGAACACCTGAAGCTCGGGGATGGGCCCTGTGGCGACGGCATTGGGATCGACAATGCCTTCTTGCTGGGCACGTTCCTTTTGCAGCTTGGTTTGCTGGGCGCGCGCTTGCGGCGTGCTGGAGGAGGTGTATCCGCCTGTGTCGAACTGGGCGAGCGCCTGGGAGCTGGCGAACATCGCAAGCCCTGCCGCCGCCGATGCCAGCCTCAGGGTCACGGGCCGGGTGGATCGCCCGGCCCTGACGAAATGAAGCTTTTCAGGAATCATGTGCAACTCGCTCCGGGGCGTGAACCTGCCGGTTGGTCAGGGGCACGCGCTCAGAAGTAAGACTGCGGGATGATGATCACATCGCCCGGCTGCAGCGCCACGTTGGCAGACATGTCGCCATCCTTCAGCAGGTCGCCCAGCCGAATGTGATAGCTCGTCTGATGTCCGTTGGCGGTGCGCACCAGCGTTGCGCGATTGCCCGCGGCGTAAGGCGTGAGCCCGCCCGTTGCGATCATCACGTCCAGCGCCGACATATTCTGGCGATAGGGCACCGCTTTCGGCTCGGAGGCTTCGCCGACCACGCGGACTTGCTGCGCAAACGGTCCCACAAAATTGCTGACGATCACGGTCACCACCGGATCGGTCACAAATTTCTTGAGCTTCACCTCGATATCGCGGGCGAGCTGGGTGGGCGTCTTGCCCGCGCTGTCGATGTCTTCAACCAGCGGTATGGAGATGCGGCCATCCGGGCGAACCGGCACGGTGGTCGAAAGGTCCGGGTTGCGCCAGACGAAGATCTGAAGCTGGTCGCCGGGGCCGATCAGGTAGCTGCCTTCGTCCATCTGCGAGGCAGTCAGCGTCGGCGCATCGCCGCGCGGGGCACAACTGGCCATAACGGCAGCGGCCGCCAGGCCGAGGCCCAGAATCCCAAGACGGCGCACGCCCCGTCCCAAAGCTGAAGTGATGCTCGCACGCATAGGAGATAGCCCCTTTGAATCCCTTGGGAGGCGAGAACCTCCCGAAGCAAATATAGATACACGCCCAGCGGTTTAGGGCCAAACGCTTTGTTTGGCGAGGATGGTCAGGAACAAATTAACCAAACCCTAAGATTAACAGAAGCCGTCAGCAGTTACGAAAATATCACAGTTCTGCGCCCGTTCGGCAGGATGCGATGCTCGGCATGCCATTTGACCGCCCTGGCCAGCACCACGCTCTCGATGTCCTGCCCCACGGCCGCATAATCCTCCGGCGATAGCGCATGGGTCACCCGTTCGACCGCCTGCTCGATGATCGGGCCCTCATCCAGGTCCGCGGTCACATAATGCGCGGTCGCCCCGATCAGCTTCACACCGCGCCCATGCGCCTGGCTGTAGGGCCGGGCGCCCTGAAAGCTCGGCAGGAAAGAGTGGTGAATGTTGATCGCCCGCCCCGCGAGCCGCGCGCACAATTCGGGCGACAATATCTGCATGTACCGCGCGAGCACGACGAGATCGATCTTCTCGTCTTCTATCATCGTCAGCAGCTCGTGTTCCTGTGCTGCCTTGTTGGTCTTGTCGACCGGCAGATAGACGAACGGCACACCATGGGCGGCCGCAACATCTTCCAGGTCGCGATGATTCGAAACGATCCTGACGATATCGATGGGCAGGGCTCCGATGCGATGGCGATAGAGCAGGTCGACAAGGCAGTGCCCGAACTTCGACACCATCACCAATGTGCGGACCTTGCGCGCCACGGCATTGAATTCGGCCTGCATATCGAATGCGGAGGCAATGGGCTGGAAGGCTTCGCGCAAATGCCCCACGCCGGTCGCACGCTCCGCATGGAAGACCATGCGCAGGAAGAACCGCCCATTGTCGGGATCGCCGAACTGGGCGCTGTCCAGAATGTTGCAGTCCTGCTCGACCAGAAATCGCGAGACCGCCGCCACGATCCCCTTGCGGTCCGGGCAGGCGACCGTCAGCACGAACCTTGCTGTATTGTCGTGTACGCCCGACATGTTAGAGCCCCATCCTCATCCGGCAATTCAGATAGGGCCTGGCCGCGGCTTCGGCTAGCCTGATTTCAAACAGCGTTACGAGGACGGCATGAAGACCAAGGCGGCAGTGGCATGGAAGGCGGGCGAGAAACTCTCCATCGAGGAGGTGGAGCTGGAAGGCCCTCGCGCGGGTGAGGTTCTGGTAGAGGTTCGCGCCACAGGTATTTGTCATACCGACGCTTTTACGCTTTCTGGCGCGGATCCCGAGGGGCTCTTTCCCGCTATTCTTGGCCATGAAGGCGCCGGCATTGTGCTCGAAATCGGGCCCGGCGTGACCAGCCTGAAGCCCGGTGATCATGTAATCCCGCTCTACACGCCGGAATGTAGGCAGTGCAAAACGTGCCTCTCCAGACGCTCCAACCTCTGCACCTCGATCCGCTCCACACAGGGGCAGGGGCTGATGCCCGATGGCACAAGCCGCTTCCGCATCGGCAAGGAGCCCATTCGCCACTACATGGGCTGCTCGACCTTCTCCAACCACACGGTCCTACCGGAGATCGCCCTTGCGAAGGTTCGGGAAGACGCCCCCTTCGACAAGATCTGTTACATCGGCTGCGGGGTGACCACGGGGCTGGGCGCTGTGATCTACACGGCCAAGGTCTGGCCGGGCGCCAATGTGGCGGTGTTCGGCCTGGGTGGGATCGGCCTCAACGTGATCCAGGGGGCTCGCATGGTCGGCGCCGACAGGATCATCGGCATCGACACCAATCCCGCCAAGCGCGCCATGGCCGAGAAATTCGGCATGACCCATTTCATCAATCCCGATGAGGTCGGCCGCGACAAGGTCGTTCAGGCAATCGTGGACGCGACGGGCGGCGGTGCCGATTTCTCCTTCGAATGTATCGGCAATACCCACACGATGCGCCAGGCGCTGGAATGCTGCCATCGCGGCTGGGGTGAAAGCATCATCATCGGGGTTGCCGGCGCCGGCCAGGAAATCGCCACCCGCCCGTTCCAGCTGGTGACCGGCCGCGTCTGGAAGGGCAGCGCCTTCGGCGGCGCCAGGGGGCGCACCGATGTGCCCAAGATTGTCGAGTGGTACATGGAGAAGAAGATCAACATCGACGATCTCATCACCCACCAGATGCCGCTGGAAAAGATCAACGATGCCTTCGACCTGATGCACGAAGGCAAATCGATCCGGTCGGTGGTGATCTATTGATGCAATTGCGGCTGCCGCAGCCCGCGCGATCGCCTTGCGGTTAATTCGTTTCCCTTAACGCCGGAATTCCCCGGCTTTCCGAAAATTGCCTTTTTTCTCCGTGGCCTGCGGTGTATGAGGGCGGCGGCTGGAACCGACTTTTGCGATTTGCAGTCGCAACCCGGAGATCCCGTTAACGAGACCTCGCACGGCGGCGCGATTTAACACGATGCAGACTATATCCACACTCGTTCCGGGTATCGGGCGATAGCGGGCATGGCGGAACCATCGCAAGCGCCGCAACGCAGTGCGGGCCAGCACATGTTGCACGGCTCGTTCTGGATGATCTCGTTGCGCTGGACGATCCGGCTGGTGGGGCTGGTCAGCACCATCATCCTTGCGCGCCTGCTGACACCCGCCGATTTTGGTATCGTTGCCATGGCGATGATCGTCGTCGGGATGCTCGAAGTCTTGAGCTATACGGGCCAGAAGCTCGCCATTATCCGGCTGGAGAAGCCAACCCGCGATGACTATGACACCGCCTGGACGATTTCCATGCTTGTCGGGCTCGTCATCGGCGTGTGCATTCTGGCTATTGCGCCATTCACGAAAATCTATTTTCACGAGCCCCGCGCCGTCGCGGTGATGCAATGCCTGGCGTTACGCGCGGTCATGGGCGGTATGGAAAATATCGGCATCGTCGATTTTCGCCGCGACATCAGGTTCGATCGCTTCTTTCTCTACAATGCCATTCCCAAGGCCACGTCGTTCTTCGTCACCATTGGTCTGGCGTGGTATCTGCGAAACTATTGGGCGCTCGTTGCCGGCATGTTGACCGGGCAGTTCACGGGAGTTGTGCTCAGCTATGTGATGCACCCCTATCGCCCGCGCTTCTCGCTCGCCAAAGTCTCCACGATCCTGTCGTTCTCGACATGGACGCTTATCAGATCGATCGGCGTCTATCTGAATACGCAGGTGGACCAGATCGTCATCGGCGGTATCTCAGGGGCAGCATCCATGGGGCGATATGCCGTCGCCAGCGACGTCGCGACCAGCCCCTCGCGCGAGGTCAACGATCCGCTGGTGGCCGTGCTTTATCCCGTGATGGCGAAATTGCAGGGCAATCTTGCCGAGCTTCAGACGCTTTATCTGCGCGCATTGGCGTGGTCGGGAATTATCTGCACCTCGGCCAGCGTGGGCGTGGCCCTCGTCGCGCCCGAAATGGTCAGCCTCGTTCTGGGTTCGAAATGGCTGGATGTCGTACCGTTGATGGGATGGCTTGCGATTTCGGCGGGCCTGCTCGGGTTAAGCAGCGGTGCCTACACTTTGTTCGATGTTCTCAACAAACCGCGCATCGGCGCGAGAATGCAATGGGTGCGCCTGATCATGCTCGCGGCGGCCATCGTGCCGGTTGGCATATTGACCCACAGTCTTGTGGCGATTGCGATGACCCAACTTGCCGTGACGGCCGTATTCATGCCGACGCTGTTCTTTGCGGCGGGCCGCCAGATCGATTTGTCGGCGCGCCACTATGTGGCCGCGCTTTGGCGGCCGTTCGCCGCCGCTGCGCTCATGGCACTGGTCGTCAGATTGGCGGACATGGCGTTGCCGCTGGAAAGTTTCGCGAAACTCGCTTTCGATATTTCGGTTGGCGCATCCACCTATGTGAGCAGCCTTCTGCTATTGTGGACCATCAGTGGCCGACCACCCACCGCCGAACGTGATATCGTCGGTATCTTGCAAAACGGGTGGGTGAGGGCCATGCAGCTTCGAAGCGGTCCCGGACGAATTCATGGCGGATGAGAAGGCCAGAGAACTTCTAAAGGTTATCGAAGGAAACTATTGCATCGGCTGCGGCGCATGTGCGGCGATGCAACCCGAAAGCATAGAACTGCAACGGCCGCAAAACGGCCTTTACCGCCCGGAACTTCGC
>Ga0265331_10000580_pt1 | contig 32777 bp, 32 predicted proteins | sample 41923metaG_FD_202088 | JGI IMG/M metagenome (GOLD analysis project Ga0265331, IMG submission 202088) | Rhizosphere microbial communities from Carex aquatilis grown in University of Washington, Seatle, WA, United States - 4-19-23 metaG | ecosystem: Host-associated > Plants > Roots > Rhizosphere... | reverse complement strand
CAGGCTATCCTCGGCTTCCTGCGCGACCATGTCCCCGCCCAATGGAACACTCTCCGCGACACTGTCACTGACAATTTTCGCGTCATAAACCCAGCCGAATTTCGGGTCGTGGCGTAGACTCGGTATATCGTAAATGGATAGCAACGATACGGCGGATATGACGATAAGGCCGAGCATCATTGTAATTATTATAATTGCCGACTTATAGGCGATGCGCAAATTTGAAAACGCTTTCATACCTGTCTCTCATTCAGTCTAGGCGCCGACGGGAACACCGATTTCGTCGTCATTCCCATGGGAACTATATCCTTTGGCCAGTGTTCCCGCCAATGCAATACCCAACCATCAGTCACCCCTTTCGACTGCGGGAGTCTTGGCCGAAACAGTCGGCGCCAAGCGGACTGCGAAGATTTCCGCCTATCGTTCCGCCCCCGGCGCCCTGGGCGGATCCGCCGCGCGCGACGCCCCTTTTTGTCCTATTCGGCGCTTCGGGCGCTTGATAATGTGTCGTTCTCGCGGAAGCCAGGACTGTAGCCGCGACGAATGGGGGTTGGATGAGACCGGCGCGAACGTCGTTGATGGCCAGGGTTGGACGCACCCTGTCCTCTCTTTGGCTGTCCGTCGGCATCGTCGCCGTCGCCCTGGTCGCCGTCGAGGCCGACGTCAATCATGCCTGGAAATCGTTCCGCCATTTTCTTAATCCCGCCGTCGGCAAGCCCGACATGCATGTCGCCGCCGAGGCCTATGCCGGCCAGGACTGGGTCAAGGCGTATTGGGACGAATACGTCGCCAACGTCCATACCGACTGGTCTCCCTATGTGATGTGGCGGCTGCGGCCGTTCTCGGGACAATTCCTCACCATCGCCGCCGACGGCACCCGCGCCACCTGGGCGCCGCCGCCCGCCGCCAAGCCGGTGGAGATCTGGATGTTCGGCGGTTCCGGCCTCTTCGGCATGGGCGCCCGCGACGACCACACCATCCCCTCGGAACTGGCCCGCCTGCTCGCCCCGGGGCTGCCCGCCCACATCACCAACTTCGGCACCCCCGGCTGGAGCATCGCCCAGGAAGCCATTGCTTTGGCTGAAGAATTGAAGGCCGGTCGCAGGCCCGACGCGGCGATCTTCTACGACGGCGTCAATGACGCCTTCGCCACCGCCAGCCTCGGCCGCGCCGGCCTGCCCAGCAACAATGCCAACCGCGTCCGCGAGTTCAACCTGACCGCCCCCGAGCGGCGCGGCGCCCTGCTCGGCGAGGCGGCGATGGCGATGCTGCCGCGGCTGACCAAGATGGCGCGGCGCGCCGCCGGCGCCAGCGACAAGCCGTCCCTGCCCCCCCTGCCCGAGGACGCCCCCAAGGCGACGGCCGACTACATGGGGGCGACCGCCGAGCAGATCCGCACCCTGGCCAAGGCCACCGGCTTCCAGGTCCGCTTCGTGCTGCAGCCGGTGCTGTTCTCCAAATCCGCCAAGACCCCCTTCGAGACCAAGGCGGCGGAGGCCGAGGCCGGCCTGGCCGAGCCGTTCGCCCAAATCTACCAGCGCATCCGCAGCCATCCCGCCTTTGCCGGGCGTGACGACTTCCTCGACCTGGGCGGCCTGTTCGACCCGGCGGCCGAGGGCGTGTTCATCGACTTCAACCACATCGCCGAGCCGGGCAACCTGGCCGTCGCCCAGGCGATCCAGGCCGCCTTCGCGGCCGGTCTAGCGGGCGGGAAATAGCCCCGATAATTCTTCGGCCATCCGCTTGATTACCGGGCTCCATGCGCCGGCCGCCTGCTGGCGGAACAGGCGCATGCGGGGGTACCAGGGGGTGGTCTCGCCGGCGCGGCCCCAGCGCCAGTCGGTGCCGATGGCCGGGACCAGCACCCAGGCCGGGACGTCGAGCGCGCCGGCCAGATGGGCCACCGCGGTGTCGACCGCGATCACCAGGTCGAGCCCCCGGATCGCCGCCGCCGTATCGGCGAAATCCTTGAATTCCGGCGCCTGTACCCTCCCCGCCCACGGCGATGCGGCCAATTGGGCGTTGGCGGCGCCGACCTGCAGGCTGACCCAATGGATGCCGTCCCGCGCCAGCAGCGGCGCCAGATCGGCCAGGGCGACGCTGCGGTTGGCGTCGTTGCCGTGGGCCGGATTGCCCGCCCACACCAATCCCACCGCCGGGCGCCCGCCCGCGGCGAAGCCGGGCTCGGCCCGCAGATAGGCGCCCGGCCAGGACTCGGCCGGGTCGTCGCGGCCAAGCAGGCGCGGCAGGCTGAGCAGCGGCGCGTGGGCGTCGAATGCCGGCAGCGGATCGTCGGGCCCCAAGGCGCGTTCGACCCCGGGCGCGGTCGCCGCCAGGCGCTTCAGCCCCTCCTGGACCTGGACGAACACCCGCTGGCCGCGCGCCGCCATCGGACCGACATAACGCAGGAACTGGATGGCGTCGCCGCGGCCGTGGTCGTTCCACACCAGCACCCGGGTGCCGGCCGCCTCGTCGCCGCGCCAGGGCGGCACGCCCCAATCGGGGTGCGGCACCCCCGGCAGGCCGAGGCGCCATTCGAATTCCTCCAGCCCTTCTCGCCAGCGCCCCTGCGACAGCAGCAGGACGGCCAGGTTCCAGTGCGCCTGCACCGATCCCGGCTCGCGGCCGATGGCGCCGCGGTAGCCGGTCTCGGCATCGCCGTCGCGGCCCAGGGCTTTCATTGCCATACCGTAATTGATCAGGCCGCGCGCCAGGCCCGGTTCCTGCATCGCCAGGGCGCCGAAGGTCAGCGCCGCCCGGTCGAAGGCGCCGGTGCGGTAGAACAGGTTGCCCAGGTTGAAGCGTGCCTCGCGATGGTCGGGATCCCGGGTCAGCAGCGCGGTGTAGAGCGCCTCCGCCTCGGTCGTCTCCCCCACCCCCTGTCCGCCGAGCGCCAGGGCCAGGTTGTACATGGCGTCCTGGTGGCCGGGTTCCAGCGTCAGGCTGCGCCGCCACGCCGCGATCGCGTCGTCGATGTGGCCGGTCTCGCAGAGGACGACGCCGTAATTATAGGCGATGTCGGCGCGTTCCGGCCGCGCCGCCGCCGCCTTGCGAAGCAGCGCCAGGGCCTTGTCGAGGCGGCCCTGGGCCCGGCGCACCACCGCCAGCAGGTAATCCGCCTCCCCCGCCTCGCCCCGGCGCGCCAGGTCGCGGCACAGCGCCTCTGCCTGGCGGAAGTCGCCGTGGCCGATGGCATCGATGATCGAAAGGGTGAGGTCGGCGGTCATGGCGGCGATCATAAGCCACTCGTGGGCGCGGATGAAGCGGCGGTTTGCCGCCGGGGCGCCTTAGTGCTATCTCAACGCCATGCCGAACCAACGCCCCATCGACCGCCTTCTCACCGTGATGGCAACCCTGCGCAAGCCCGAGGGCGGATGCCCGTGGGACCGAGAGCAGACCTTCGCCACCATCGCTCCCTACACCGTCGAGGAGGCCTACGAGGTCGCCGACGCCATCGAGCACGGCGACATGGCCGCGCTGAAGGAGGAACTGGGCGATCTGCTGTTCCAGGTGGTGTTCTACGCCCAGATGGGCACGGAACAGGGCCTGTTCGACTTCGACGCCATCGCCGCCGCCATCGCCGACAAGATGGTCCGCCGCCATCCCCATGTCTTCGCCGATGCCACCCACCGCGACGCGGACGCCCAGCTGGCGGCATGGGAGGCGACCAAGGCCGAGGAACGCGCCGACAAGGCCGGGACCCCGCCCAGCGTGCTCGACGGCGTCGCCCGCACCCTGCCGCCGATGACCCGGGCGGTAAAGCTGCAGAAACGGGCCGCGCGGGTCGGCTTCGACTGGCGCGAGGCGGTCGACGTACTTGCCAAGATCGCCGAGGAAGTCGCTGAAATAACGGAAGAAATCAATGCAGACGCGGCGATCGACCGGCTTGAGGACGAGATGGGCGACGTCTTGTTCGTCTGCGTCAACCTGGCGCGCAAGCTGGCGGTCGACCCGGAACGGGCGTTGAAGCGGGCGAACGCCAAATTCGAAAGCCGCTTCCGTCATATCGAAGCCGTATTGAAGGCAGCCGGGCGCACGCCCGAAGACGCCTCGCTGGCCGAAATGGAGGCATTGTGGGACGATGCCAAGGCGATCGAACGGAAATGACTTGTCCCCCTCCCGCCGGGCGGGAAACGGGGAAGGGGAAACAGACATGGCATCACGCAAATTCGGGCATCTGGCGGCGGCTTGCCTGGCGTTGTCGCTGCTGGCGGTCCTCGCCTCGTGCTACATCCCCGACCGCTTCCGCGGCGAACTGAGGCTGTCGCGCTTCGGCGACTTCCAGCTCGACTACCAGGGCGACCTGATCTACGTCCCCATCCTCCACGACTACGCCGAGGGCAAGATCAAGCCGGAGGACGAAGCGGCGCGCCAGGAAACCATCCGCCAGGACATGGCCCGCGATATCGCCTTCAAGAAGATCACCCCCATGGGCAAGGGCCGCTTCCAGGTGACCTATTCCCGCGGCGGCCGGCTGGGGCGCGACCAACTGGTGGCGATCGTGCGGCGCGACTCCCGCATCCTGTCGCTCAAATCCAGGCCCGACAACCAGATCCTGATCGTCGCCAACGGCATCAAGCCGTCGGATTCCGACACCATGGGCAAGCTGGGCGTCGGCCTGCAGGGCGAATTCCGCGTCACCACCGACGCCAACGTGATCCAGCACAACGCCACCGACGTGCGCCAGTTCGGCGCCTACAAGGTCTACATCTGGAAGATCGACAATCCCCTGTCCGCCATGCCCAAGATGGTGGTGGTCCGCGACGTCGACCCCGAAAGGCCGCTGCAATGAACGCCTGGAACGACCGCACCGTCCTGGTCACCGGCGCCACCGCCGGCTTCGGCGCCGCCATCGCCCGGCGCTACGCCGCCGCCGGCGCCCGTCTGGTGCTGTGCGGCCGCCGCGGCGAGCGGCTGGCGGCGCTGGCGGGGGAACTGGGCGTGCCGGTGCACCCGCTGGTCCTCGACGTGCGCGACCGCGCCTGCGTGTCGGGCGCGATCCAGGCGCTGCCGGCCCAATTCGCCGCCATCGACGTGCTGGTCAACAACGCCGGCCTGGCGCTGGGGCTGGAACCGGCGCACCAGGCCGACCTCGACGACTGGGACACCATGGTCGACACCAACGTCAAGGGGCTGATGTACGTCACCCGCGCGGTGCTGCCCGGGATGGTGGCGCGTGATCGCGGCCACGTGGTCAATATCGGCTCGATCGCCGGCACCTATCCCTATCCCGGCGGCAACGCCTATGGCGCCACCAAGGCGGCGGTGGCGCAGTTCTCGCTCAACCTGATCGCCGACCTGGTCAAGACCGGGGTGCGGGTCACCAACATCGAACCCGGGCTGTGCGGCGGTTCCGAGTTCTCGACGGTGCGCTTCCACGGCGATGCCGAAGCCGCCGCCAAGGTCTATGCGGGGACCACGCCGCTGACATCGGAGGACGTGGCCGAGGCGGTGCTGTGGGCGACCTCCCTGCCCGCCCACGTCAACATCGGGCGCATCGAGATGATGCCGACCTGCCAGGCCCCGGCGGGGCTGGCGGTGCACCGGACGCGGTGACGCAGCCCTATTTCAGCGGCGCCAATCCGACGGTCAATTGGGCGAATTCCTCGGTCCAGATCGCCGCCCTCTCGGGCGTCAGGTCGAACTCGGCCCCGATCCGCCCGAAGCTGACGTTGACGACGACAATCTCCAGGCCGGGCGCGAGCCCCTGGATGTCGACCTTGATGCGGTCGCCGGGCGCTACGCTCATCTCCGGGCCGAGGGTCGCCAGGCCGTGCTTGGAAATATTGAGGAGCGTGACGGCGACGCGGGTTCCCTTGAGGTCGATCGAGCAGTCGCGAAAGACGACATAGCGCGGCCCCCGCCGACGCTCGACTTTCCTTGGGGCATGGCTCATCCGGAAACTCCTTGGCGGCGGACGACAAGCGGTATCGCCCTTCCCCCATCCACCCTCGCTTTATGACAGGATAACCTAATTGACGCGTTTCGCGAAACTGGGAATGCACCGCCAACGGAACGAATGGGACTACCCCTTAGGCCCCCACAGCAGGTACCGCAGCGCCGCCGAGATGCGCCCGGTGAAACCGAGCTTGGCGACATCGGCGCCGGCGATCAGCGGCAGTTCGGCGGTGGGCACGCCGGGCGCGACGATGCGGAGCTTGCCGACCACCTGTCCCTTGTGGATCGGCGCGGCGATCGGGCCGTCGTAGACCGCGGTCACCTTCATCTCGCGCCGGGCCTTGCGCGGCAGGGTGACCACCAGCTTCTCGCCGGCCACCAGCGGCACCGAGGCCGATTCGCCCAGCCACACGTCGGCGTCGGCCACCTGGTCGCCGGGCTTGAACAGGGCGTAGTCGTCGAATTCGCGGAAGGCCCATTCGATCAGGCGCTGGCTTTCCTCCCAGCGCTCCTTCTGCTTCTCCATGCCGTTCAGGACCATGATCACCCGGCGGTCGCCGCGCTTGACCGAGGCGGTGAGGCCATACCCCGCGGCTTCGGTGTGGCCGGTCTTGAGGCCGTCGGCGCCCTGGGTGGTCCACAGCAGCGGGTTGCGGTTGTCCTGCTTGATGTTGTTGAAGATGAACGAATGCTCGGAGAAGATCGGATAGAATTCGGGGAAGTCGTCGATGAGGTGCCGCGCCAGGCTGGCCAGGTCGCGGGCGGTGGTCAGGTGATCGGGCTCGGGCACGCCCGAGGCGTTGCGGAAGGTCGAGTTGACCATCCCCAGCTTTTCGCGGGCGACGCGGGTTTCCTCTTCGGCGAAGGCTTCCTCGCTGCCGGCATAGGCTTCGGCCAGCACGCTGCAGGCGTCGTTGCCCGATTGGATGATCACGCCCTTGATCAGGTCGTCGATCGAGGCGGTCGACCCCACCGGCAGGAACATCAGCGAGCCGCCGCTCTGGTAATGGCGCTTCCAGGCGGTGACGCTGACCGGCAGCTGGTCGGACAGCTTCCAGCTGCCTTCCTTGAGCTTCTTGAAGACCAGGTAGACGGTCATCAGCTTGCTCATCGACGAGGGCACCATCAGCGTGTCGGCATTCTTCTCCAACAGCACGGTACCGGTGTTGTAGTCGACGATCAGCGCCTGCCTGGCGTCGGTTTCAATGGATTCGGCACCTGCGGGACCGGCCAGCGACAGCGTGAACGGAACCAGCGCGATGGCCGCGATCAGCGACCGGCGGACGGAAATGGGAGTCATCGGTGTCATCGATCCTCGAACGAGAAATTCGGCTTGGTCCTAGCCTGGGAATGCGTCGGAACTAGGGCGTCAATCGACCACCACCCGGGCGTCCTGCTGGCCGGCGGCGATCGCCTTTTCGAGCAGGCGGTCCGCGTCCTCGACGCTGGCGGTCGGCCCGAAGCGGACGCGGAACACCGGCTGACCCTTGACCGAGGCCTGCTGGATCTCCGCCTTGCCGACACTGGCGAGACGAGCGGTCAACCGCAGCGCGTTATCGTAGCGGGAAAACGACCCGACCTGAACGTATATGTTGGTGGCGTGGACGGCCACCTGCTTGAGCTGCCCGACTTCGCGTTCGGCCGCGGCGGTGGCCGAGGCCAGGCGCGATTCCGCCGGCGTCGCGGCAACCGCCACGGCGGCGACCGGCCTGGGCGCGCCGGGAGTGGGCAGCGCCTCGGCGGTGACCGACTCGCGCGGGGCGGCGGCGATCTTCGGTTCAGAGCCGGAACCGTCCGGCTTCAGCTTGCCGGCCAGCAGGCGGCTCTCGTCGGCCATCACCTGCACCCGCACCTTGGCGGTGCCCTTGCCGTCGATGCCCAGCAATTGGCCCGAGCGGCGCGACAGGTCGATGATGCGGCCGTTGACGAAGGGGCCGCGATCGTTGATCCGCACCACCAGCGAGCGGCCGTTCTCGAGGTTGGTGACCCGCACCAGCGACGGCAGCGGCAGCGTCTTGTGGGCGGCGGTGACGTCGTTCTGGTCGTAGATCTCGCCGTTGGCGGTCAGCTTGGCGTGGAAGCCCGGGCCGTACCACGAGGCGATGCCGGTCTCGTCGTAATCGTAGTCCTCGCGCGGGTAGTACCACACGCCGGCCACCTGATAGGGCTTGCCGATCTTGTAATTGCCGCCGGTGGTGGCCGTCGCCGGCGCCGGTTCCTCGGCGGCTTTCTTGGCGAAGAAGCTGAACAGGCTGGTCTCGGCGCAGCCCGGCAGCAGCGCGGTCGACAGCAGCAGCGCGGCGATCCGCTTGCGCATCATGTGGTGTGCCCTTCCGCCCGTCCGCCAGATATGTGGTGTACTCTAGCGACGTCCGATCCTGTCCGCAAGATGGCCGGCGGCCAGGGCGAAGATCGTCGAGCGGTTCCATGTCCGCAGCGCCCGGAAATCGTCGTAGACCAGGAAGGGCGGGCCGCCCTTGTCGCCGTCGGCGAATACCAGCGAGGCCTCCTGGCTCTTCTTCGGCAGCGGCTTGCCGTCGCCGCCCTTGACACCCAGGCGCGACCATTCGGCCAGGGTCTTCTTGGTGTCCAGCCCGGCCAGCTTGCGGTCGAACTTGGCCGGCAACTTCACCGCCCTGCCCCAGGTCTGGTCGCCCTTCCAGCCGATCCCCGCCAGGTAGTTGGCGGTCGAGGCCAGCACGTCGCCCCGGTTGGCCCAGATGTCGCGGCGGCCGTCGCCGTCCCAATCCTGGGCCCATTTGAGGAAGGTCGAGGGCATGAACTGGCACTGCCCCATGGCCCCGGCCCATGAGCCGATCATCTTGTCGGCGGTGATGTGTCCCTGGTCGAGGATGGTCAAGGCGTTCATCAACTCGCCGCGGAAGAAGGTCGCCCGCCGCCCCTCCCAGGCCAGCGTCGCCAGCGACGCCAGCAACGGATAATTGCCGGTGAGCCGCCCGTAATCGCTTTCCATCCCCCACAGGGCGACGATGAAGCGCGGCTGCACCCCGTAGCGCTTGCCGATGGCGTCGAGCAGCGCGCGGTTTTCCGCCAGCAGCTGGCGTCCCTTCGCCACCTTCTGCGGGCTGGCGACGCCGCTGAGATATTGCTCGAACGTCAGTGTAAACTCGGGTTGACGGCGATCCAGTTCGATCACCCGCTCGATCGGCTCGACGCCGTCGAGCGCCGCGGTGGCGGACGCGCCGATGCCCTTGGCCGCCGCCTCGGCCTTGACCTCGCCCAGGAAGGTGGTGAAATCCTTCGGTTGCGGTTGAGGCTGTGCTTCTTCCGCCACCGCGGCCAGCGGCAGCAGCAGCGCAACCAAGGCCGCGGCGAACCCGCGCATCGTCCTGCCGTCCAGCATCGTCCCATCCTTCCGTTCCACGGATCGGTTCCTTCTGCCACAGCCCGGGGGCTCCGGCAACCGCCGCCGCGCGCGCGATCGGGGATCAAAGCCATCCGCCCTATGGCCGAAGGCAGCCATGCCCGCGGCAGCCGCCCGCCCATATCCTTTCGGGGACAGGGAAGGGAATTCCGATGATCCTCGACGCACGGCGGCACGACGGGTCCCGCCTGGAGGCCGATATCTGCATCGTCGGCGCCGGCGCCGCCGGCATCACCCTGGCGATGGAATTGGCGGCTTCCGGCCATGCGGTGCTGCTGCTGGAGAGCGGCGGCCTCGACTTCGATGCCGTCACCCAAAGCCTGTGCGAGGGCGAAAACGCCAGCTTCGCCGAGTTTCCGATAGAGGCGACCCGGCTGCGCTTCCTCGGCGGCAGCACCAACCATTGGCACGGCATGACCCATCCGCTGATTGAGGCCGACCTGGCGGCGCGGCCGGGAATCGCCGCCACCGGCTGGCCGATCGGTCTGGGCGAGATCCGCCCCTTCTACCGGCGCGCCCAGGAAATCTGCCAGCTGGGGCGGGTCGATTTCGCCGACGTCGAGGGATGGCAGGTCCGCGCCGGCGGCCATCCTGTGCGCCTGGAAGACCCCGCCATCGTCCCCGCGGTGGCGCATTTCAGCCCGCCGACGCGGTTCGGCTCGGCCTATCGCCGGGTGCTGGAGCGGGCGCCGAACCTCAGGGTGCTGCTCAACGCCAACGCGGTGGAACTGGTGGCCGACGACGGCGCCGCCCATGTCAAGGCGATCACCGCGCGCTGCATCGGCGGCCCCGCCTTCACCGTGGTGCCGCGGGTGGCGGTGCTGGCCCTGGGCGGGCTGGAGAACGCCCGCCTGCTGCTGCTGTCCCGGCGCCAGCAGCCGGCGGGGCTGGGCAACGGCCACGATGTGGTCGGCCGCTACTACATGGACCACTCGACCATCGCCGGCGGCTTCCTGCAACTGGCCCCGGGGGCGCCGGATCTGCGCTTCTTCCTGGGGCCGAGCGACATCGGCGACAGCCGCCTGCACGGCATCTTCGTGCCCCGGCCGGAAGCCCTGGTGCGGGAAGGCATCGGCAACTTCCGCCTCCAGCTGTATCCGGCGGCGGCGCCGTCGCCCGGCGTCGAATCGGCCAAGGCGCTGATGAACTTCGGCCACGACGCCGAAATCCGCCGCAACCTCGGCCGTCATCTCGCCAACATCATGGGCGACATCGACGACGTCGCCGACCTGCTGTACAAGAACGTGATCGACCGCAAAGGGTTCAAGGCCCCCGTCCCCGCCGCCGCCGGCCGCACCGCCCTGGTCGAACTCAGCGGCGAGCAATTCCCCAACCGCGACAGCCGGGCCAGCCTGTCGGATCGCCGTGACCTGCTGGACCAGCCTCGCCTGCGGCTGGATTGGCGGGTCCAGGACATCGATCTCCATGGCTGGCGCCGCGGCATGGAGATGTTCGCCGCCGCGATCGGCGCCGCCGGCCTGGGCCGGGTCCGCATCACCGGCGACCTGCTGGGCGACGGCGCCAGGCGCATCGTCGGCATCAGCTGCCACCATATGGGAACGACGCGAATGGCGGCGGACCCCAAGGCCGGGGTGGTCGACGGCAATTGCCGGGTCCACGGCATCGACAACCTCTACATCGCCGGCAGCAGCGTGTTTCCCACCGGCGGCTGGGCCAACCCCACGCTGACCATCGTCGCGCTGGCGGTCAGGCTGGCGCGGCACATCGGGCGGCAACGGGCATGAGGCGGCGCACCTTCATCGCCGGCGTGACGGCGGCCGCCCTCGTCCCGGCGGCGGCCGCCGACGCGATTCCCCGCCACCTGGTCGCCCTTGGGTCGATCTGCCTGCTGGAGATGGCGGACGTCCGCCGAATGGATCGGCGGATGCTGGCCGGCAGCCTTGCCGAGCGGCTGGCGGGCCGGCGTTTGCGCGACGCCGTCGCTGCGGACTTCCGGCGGGGCGATGCCCGCCTGGTCGACGGCTGGCTGCTCTCGAATACTGAAATCCTGCTCGCAGCCCTCGCCCATCGCACCTTCGGCTAGGTGTAACGGCTGTGAAGCCGGGCAATGAAACGGGCGTTCCATATCTTGGAACATCACCATTGTTCCGCCGATTGGAACATGATACTGTCCAAACCATGAAGATCGTCGGCCTCGAAATCCCGACCACGCTCATCGACCGCGAGAAGCGGGAGCGCCCCCAACAATCCCGGGCGTTGGATCGTCGCATTGCCGCGTGGTGGCAGGAAGTCGAGTTGGCTCGATGGACCAAGCCGACCGAAATCAAGGCTGTCTATGGAACGGCCGACGTGGTGGGGAACAACCGGATCGTCTTCGACATATGCGGGAATCGGTATCGGCTGATCGTGCAATTCAACTACGTCGCCCAGATCGCCCGCATCCGGTTTGCCGGAACACATGCTGAATACGACGACATCGACGCAACAACGGTGTGAGCCATGAACATTCGACCGATCAAGACGCCCGAGGATCACAAGGCCGCGCTGGCGCGCATCGACGAACTGATGGATGCCGAGGCTGGCACGCCGGAAGTGACCGAACTGGAGGTGCTGGCCATCCTGGCGGAGCGGTACGAGCGGGAAGCCTTCCCGATCGATCCGCCCTCGGCGTTGGACGCCATCCAGTTCCGCATGGAGCAGGCCGGCTACCAGCAGGCGGACTTGGCCCGTGTGCTCGGCAGCCGGTCCCGCGCCTCGGAGATCATGCACGGCTCGGTCAAGCGGCTGTCGCTGACGCAGATCCGCCGCCTGCACGACGCCTGGAAGATCCCGGCCGATGCCCTCATCCGAGACGTGGCGTAACCTTCATCACCGTTAACAGCTAGGGCGCCGGCAGCAGCGCGTCGCTCCAGCCTTGCAGCCGGTACCACGCCAGCCCAAGGCCCTCGTGCAACAGCACGTCCAGCCAACGGCCGCCGCCGGCCGGATGAAACGTCCCATCGGTCTGGTAATCCACCGGATAGGCCACCACCGGCCAGCCGACCGCACGGAAGGCGCCGACCGCACGGGGCATGTGCACCGCCGAGGTCACCAGCAGCCATGTCTCGCCCGGCTTCGGCCGCATCAGCGCCTTGGTCAACACGGCGTTCTCGTGGGTGTTGCGGGCGCGATCCTCGATTGCGACCGAGGATGCGTCGCAGCCCATCTCGGCCAGCAGCGTTCGTACCCACGGCGCCTCCTTGGCGCCGGGGGTGAGCGGGTTGCCGGCGCCGCCGGTAAAGACCGCCCGCGCCTGGGGGTAGCGGTGGACCAGGGCGACCAGGGCGGTGATCCGGTCGGCCGCCGCCACCACCGTCGGCCGGCCGCGCGCGGCGGAAACCACCGGATCGATCGAACCGCCGAGCACGACGATGCCGTCGACTTGGGCGGGCATCTCGGCGGGCGGCGGAAAGCGGTCCTCGAGCATTTCCACCAGCGGCCCAAAAGGCAGCAGATCGAGGACGATGGCGGCCGCCACCGTGCCGGCCGCCAGCATCCGCCCGACCCGCCAGCGCCGGGTGAACAGCAGCAGCACCCCCGCCGCCGTCGCCCACCACAGCAGGCCGGCCGGATCGAGGATGTATTCCACCATCTTGGCGAACAGGAACACCGCGCTCAGGTCTCAACCTTCTGGTTGGCGGTGCGGCGCTGATGGTACTTCCACTGCAACTCCTCCCATTCGATCACCAGGCTGCCGCCCGCCGCCTCGTGCTGCTTCTCCCAGTTGGTCAGCAGGTCGAGGCAGGCATGGTCGATGTAGTCGAGATGCTCGAAATGGACGTGGACCTCGGTCCCCGGCGGCACCCGCTCGAGTTCCGCGGCAAGCAGCGGCAGCCGAATCAGGGTGGCGGCGCCCTTGAGGTCGAGGCCGATGCGCTTGTTGGCCGCGTCCTCGTCCCATTTGATCTCCAGGTGCGAGAACACGTAGAGCAGCTTCAACAGCGACAGCAGCAGGCCGAACAACACCCCCTTGAGCAGGTCGGTGGCGACGATCACCGCCACCGTGGCCAGGTAGATCGAGGCCTCGGTCTTGCCGAAGTGAAGCAGCTTGGGAACGATCTTGGGATAGGCCAGCTTGTAGCCGGTGTAGACCAGCAGCCCGGACAGGCTGGCCACGGGAATGTAGCGCAGCGTGAACGGCAGCACCGCGACGAACACCAGCAGCCACACCCCGTGCAGGATGGCCGACAGCCGGGTCCGGGCGCCGGCGTCGACATTGGCGCTGGAGCGCACGATCACCCCGGTCATCGGCAGCACGCCCAGCAGCCCGCAGAGGGCGTTGCCGATGCCCTGGGCGCACAGCTCCCTGTCGTATTTGGTGCGCGGCCCCTGGTGCATCTGGTCGACGGCGCTGGCGCACAGCAGGGTTTCGGCGCTGGCGATGAAGGCGACCGACACCGCCGCCACCAGGACGTCGGAATCGAATGCCCGCATGAGGTCGCCAAGGCTGGGCAACTGCACCACCGACCAGATGTGGTCGATGTCGTCCGGATTCTTCAGAAGGTCCGGGATGTACTTGATTTTCAAATGGAAAAAAGCGGACGCCGCGACCGCCGCGATCACCGCGACCAGGGCCGGCGGCAACACCTTCAGCCGCCGCGGCGCCAGGTTGGCCCACAGCACGATGACCGCGATGGTCAGCAGGCCGATGGCCAGCGCATGGATCGGCTGGCCGCCCGCCGACAGGGCCTGGGCCAGCGCGCCGGGGATGCCGACGAGGTTGTCGAGGCCCTTGCCGATCGGCTTGCCGTCCAGCATGACATGGAATTGCGAGGTGAAGATCAGGATGCCGATGCCGGCCAGCATGCCGTGAATCACCGACGGCGACACCGCGCGGAACCACTGCCCCAGCTTCATCAGGCCGGCAGCCAGTTGCAGCAGCCCCGCCGCCAGCACGATGATCCCCAGCATCGGCAGGCCATGGTGCTGCACGATCTGCCAGGTCAGCACGGTCAGGCCGGCGGCCGGGCCGCTGACCTGCAGCGGCGACCCCGCCAGCGCCCCGACCACGATGCCGCCGATGATGCCGGTGATGAGGCCCGCCGTCGGCGGCACTCCCGAGGCGATCGCGATGCCCATGCACAAAGGCAGGGCAACGAGGAACACCACCACCGAGGCCATCGCCTCACGGCCGATGGCACCGCGCGATGCGGTTGGGTCGGAGCTTACCATGCCGTATCCCCCTTACAGATGAAATCGGCGGAGCCTACCCCAACGGCGTGGCATTGCCAAACAGACAGGTCGGCGGGGTCATATCGCGGGTTGAATGATTTCCCGCCGGATATAGGCCCAAAGGTGGTATACCCTTCGGTTGTGTCGACAACAAATCCCAAGGTTGTGTTAAATGCGGCCGGGGAAATCACGACCTGGAGGAAACTTGCGCGACAGAACGCTGCTGCGTGCCCTCGAATGCCTCCCAGATCCATTCGCTGTCTTGATCGCCACTCGAAACGATAGCGGAACGATTGTGGATTTGCCCATCGCCTTCGCCAATGGCGCGGCACTTCGTCTCATGGAGCGCATCGAAAACGCCGCCGAACTGGCCGAGCACTGCCGCAAGGTGCTGGATACGGGCGTGTCGGCGCGCCTCGAAGGCTGGTGCCGCGAGCCCGGCGGCCGCCAATGTTTCGAGATCGTCGTATCGCCCATGGACGATGGAATCTGCTGGATGGGCCATGACGTCACCGCCGCCAAGGCCGCGATGGCGGAAGCGCGCGACACCGCGCGCAATTTGCGCCAGGCCTTGGAGATCGGCCAAACCGTCAGCTTTCGGGTCGACCGGCAGTTCCGCTACCTATGGTGCATATCGGACCGGATCGGTGCGACGAATGAGGACTTCCGCGGCAAGACCGATTTCGATCTCTTCGAGCCCGATAGCGCCGCGATGCTGCAGGACATCTACCGCGGAGTCTTCCAATCGCGGACCGGCGCGCGGCGCGATATCAAGGTCCGCAGCCGCTTCCATTCCGATCTGCAATTCTTTGATCTCGTTGTCGAACCCCATTTCGACGAGGCGGGCGACGTCGACGGCCTGACCGGCGCGGCCTATGAGGTGACCGACCGCATCAACGCCCAGCAGGCCGCCGAGCGGGCCAACCAGGACAAGTCCCGGTTCCTGGCCGCCGCCAGCCACGACCTCCGCCAGCCGTTGCAGGGCCTGGCGCTGTATTTCAACGTCCTCGCCGGCCGGCTTCCGCCCGGCAACGCCCAGGTGGTCAAGGGCATGGAATATTGCATGGCCAGCCTGACCAACCTGCTGAACGACATCCTCGACATCAGCAAGCTCGACGCCGGAGCGGTCACCTGCGACATCCGCGATTTCGCGGTCGCCGACCTGCTGGAGATGACGGTGTCGGCCCATGCTCCCGCCGCCAGGAAGAAGGGCGTGCGCCTGCGCCGGGTGGCGACCGCCGCCAACGGACGCACCGATCCGGTGCTGTTCGGGCGGATGATCGGCAACCTCATCGCCAACGCCGTCAGCTACACCGACAAGGGCGGAATCGTGGTCGGTTGCCGGCGCCGGCAGGGCAAGCGCTGGGTCGAAATCTGGGACAGCGGCATCGGCATCCCCGCCGACAAGCAGGGCGACATCTTCAAGGAATTCCAGCAGCTCGGCGACCGCGAGCGCGGCACCTGCGAGGGCAGCGGCCTCGGTTTGGCCATCGTGCTGCGAACCGCGGAGTTGCTGGGCCTGGAGGTGCGGGTGGCGTCCCGTCCCGGCCGCGGGTCGGTGTTCGCCATCGAATTGCCCCCCGGGGAGACGCCGCCGGCGGCTGCCCCCGAAATCGGGCCGCGACCGTTGCGGATCGCCCTGTTGGAAGACGACGTCAACGTCCTCCAGGCCCTTGCCCTGGCGCTCAAGTCGTCGGGCCACCAGGTCGTTCCGGCGTCCACGCTGTCGGCGCTGCTGGCCGGCCTGAGCGGGGCGGCGCCCGACGTCCTGGTCGCCGATTACCGCCTGGGCGCCGACGTGACCGCGATGGACGCCATCGCCTCGGTGCGGACCGCGTTCGGCGACAGGGTGCCGGCCATTGTGCTGACCGGCGACACCGACGCCCATCTCGACGGCCTGATGGCGGAAAAATGCCTTCCGATCGTACACAAGCCGCTCAGCCTCGATGCGCTGCTGGCCTGCCTGGCGCGGGTGACGGAATGAGACTCTCGAACGTATTGAGGAAGGCTGCCTTTGTATCAATGCCAGTCGGTGGTAGCCTGCCGGCATGTTCCTGCTCGCATTGCTCCTTGCCGCCCTGACAGCGCTTCCCGCCGCCGCGGAGGCGCCGCCGCAACCGGCGTGCTGGTTCTACGTCTACCGCTGGGTCTGGTACGACACCACCGGTGGACAGGGAAATTTCCACGCCTTTCCGGTCGAAGGCGTCGGCGACGGCATTACCGTCACCGAGGGCAAGGTGCCGGGGCGCGACGACAAGCGCGTGCTCGAGGATCGGGTGATCGCCCAGCTGCCGCGCAAGGAAGGCGCTCCGGCGTCGGTGGTGCGGGTGATCAAGGTGGCGCCGGTGGCCTGCCCGCGCGATTGGCTGAGCATTCCCGGCGTCCCGGCCAGGCTGCTCGACCGGCCGTGGTGATGCCGGGGCGCTGCGTCACAGTCCCATCTCGCGGAACAACCGGGTGTCGACCTCGTCGTTGTGGCGGATGAAGTCCTCGACGAAGGCGTCGAGAAGGTGCCCGGTGTGCTCGGGCTGCCCCTCCGCCAGGGATGCCGCGATGGCACCGAAGGATTCCGCCAGCCTGGCGTGCTCGCCCCGGAGGATGCCGAAGCTGTGCCTGTCGCCATGCTGGGCCGCGGCGTTCTCCTCGACGCGGAAGTGCTCCCGCATCCGCTCGCCGAGTGCGGACAGCGCCTCGCCGACCAGCGGAGACGTGACGTCGACGCGAATTGCGGCGCGAACCGCCGACAGCAGACGCAAAAGCGTACGGTGCTCCTCGTCGAGAGGCTCGCGGGGATTCACCGCTTTCGTCCGGTCCGCGTCCTGGCAGGAGGCAAGCGGCATCCGCGAACGCGATTCGAGGACGTCGCCGAGAATCTCATACAGCCAGGGCGTTCCTCTGGGCGGAACTTCCGTGTCGAAGGATTGGGTGGGGCGCGCCGCCGGATCGCCCCATATGTCGGGGCCGACATAGCCGCACCCGGGAGGCAATTCCTCTAATCTTCCCCGCCTGTTCGTTTCCATGATGGACTCCGGTTCGGTTCGACTGCGTCTAATTGGTATATGGGCCGATCCGCCGGAATGGTAAGGGTCAAAATCCGCGCCCGAACCGCAGGGGGGAAATCGGCTCGAAAGTCGAGGTGATCGTCCTGCATCCACCGAAGCGTTCGGGGTGCTGGAGGGCCTCGACCACTTCGACGAGGTGCACGCCAAGTTCCGCCGAAAGGCGGCACCGCCGCCCTTCGTGGATGGCCTTGGCCTGTTCTGCGGGACCGCGGAGGAAGTCGACCGGCTTGCCGCTGCCCGCCGATCGGTATCGTGGACGGCAGGCATGGGGTATCTTGCCCTCGAACTGAAATCTGCCAATCGAAAAGGGCAGATGCAGGGCGTTTTCAATCCTGTTCCACATCCTGGTCCAACGGCTTGCCAGTCCCGACGCGATGGGGTTGGGATGGGTCCTGCGTAAGTAGACCGGCGACGCATCGTCGCGGACATGCCGGGTGTAGAGGGTGCCGTCGTCGCCGATGATGGTGAGCGACTTGTCGACGGGAGCGACGACCCCGCAGGTCACCCGCGCGACCACGCCGTTGTCGTATTCGATGCAGCCCACCGAGAAATCGGGCGCCATCGCCCGGACGGCGACGCCCTTGTCCGGCACGAGGCAGCGGGCGAAGGCTTGGACCCGCCTGGCGGGTCCGAAAAATGCAGCCAGCCACGTCAGCACATAGCCGGCATGTTCGTAGGTGCATCCCACTTCGAACTCGTCCTTCGCGGGCCACGGCGCGCCGGACGCGCTGCGCCATCGCGCCCAACCGCCGCTATGGACCATGCCATCGTCGAAATTCGCGTAGACCAGGCGCACCCGCCCCACCGCACCGTCGGCGAGTGCCTTCCACATGGTCTGCGCCGTTTCGCTCAGGATGCTGCAGGGGGCGGATGCCAGGGATACGCCGCACCTTTGCGCAAGTTCGACGAGGTGTGCCGCCTGCGCCGATTCCATCGCGATCGGCTTTTCCGAATAGACATGCTTGCCGGCCCGCAGGCACGCCTCGGTCAGGGCGAAATGGCTGCGTGGGTTGGTCAGGTTCAGGACCAGATCCACGCAGCCGTCGCCGACCAATTCCTCGAAACTGCCGTAGGCTCGGACGCGATGGTGATCGCAGAAGGCCCGCAGGCGACACGGGTCGGCATCGTAGGCGCCGACGATCCTGAGATCGGGGTGATTGGCGAGCGTCGCCATGTAGAAGTCCGCGACGAAGCCGCAGCCGAGAACGGCCAAGGACATCGGCCAGCCGACGGCCGAAGCGGCGCCAGACAGGCGCGATCCAACCTCATCTTGTAATGTTGCCGCCATTTTGGCTCCGATTGCTGAACCGCAAATCCACTGTGCACAGGCAAGCCCGGACGGCGTGCGACGGGGCACGATCTCCGATTGGGTGGTAAATGTGCTCGCATGGCGAAAACGGCGAGGCAATCCGGCCGTAATGCGTATGATCTCGGAATGGAGTCGAGGCTCCCCTGCCCGCCTCATGCCCTTGCCTTTCCGCCGATGCCGCAGTATCAAACGATCGTCTTGGGCATTTCGCTATCCTCGGCACCAAAGGGCCGTTTCGCCGTACCGCTGGCGGAATATATATAGTGATTTCAATGCGGACGGGTGGCAGAGCGGTCGATTGCACCGGTCTTGAAAACCGGCGAAGGCGCAAGCCTTCCGTGGGTTCGAATCCCACCCCGTCCGCCATAATTTCAATATGTTACAAGGGAACTCGGACATACCGCTTGCCAAGTCTGTCAGATGTCGCGGTAGATGGCACTGGGCCAAGACAACCTCATGATATTCCTGTTGTTCTTTCAGATTGTGTCCGCACACAATCGCGGCCAGCGCGATGTACCTGGGGGCACTCCGCAAATCCGGAGCGATTTCCCTCGGTCTCCGCAGAATGACCTCCGCAGCATGCGGCCACCGATCGGCGTTGTGCGTAAAGACCGCGTGGAATAGGGCGAGCGCCTTTCGAGCATGGTCGCGGCGTGAGCTGGCGGCTGATCAAATCATTCCCAGGTGTTCGTCCGGATTGCCCGATACCGCGACCGGAAGCGGCCCTTCAACGAGCAACAATGATCGAGATCATCGATCATGGCTCGCCAAGCGGCGCGATGTGCGCGAGCAGATCGCCGGGTAGACCATCGCGTCTCTCCAAAGAAAGGCCGTCACCAGCCGGGTACCGCCAAATCGGCGGCCAGGGCGGGCCAGTCCCGCACCCAGCAGCAGGCATGGGTGAAGCCGGGGATTTCGACCAGCCTGGCGGGAGTCCCTTCGGGCAAGCGACGCATGAAGGCTGCCACCACATCGGTACCGACGGTATCGTCCTTGGCCCCGGTGAAATGGATTTGCGGCATGGCCCCCAACGCCTCCGCCGCCTCCTCCGGATCCAGGGAGCCGGACAGCGGCGACAGGCCGTCGCGGCGGGTCCAATAACCCAGGTCGAGATTGGCGGCGATGGTGACGATGCCCTCGACATCGCTCCGCCGGGCGGCCAGCAGCACCGCCAGGGCGCCGCCGCCGGAATAGCCGGCCAGGATGAGATGGGCGGCACCGGCCCGCCGCTTCAGGATATCGAGCGCCGTATTCATGCTGTCCACCACCGCTGGCCCGTAGCGGGCCGTAGTCCAAGTGGCTTCTCCGCAGCCACGGCCATGCTCAGGCAGGGTGTACTGGCATGGCCGACCGAGCCAGGCGACGGCGGCCCGTCCGGGATGAGCCAATGCCATGCGTAGCGCCATTGGATCTGTTGGGGTCGGATCGAGTGAAGGCCGCCGCGGACCGACATACGCGAAGCCATCGCCCTCCAGATAGACCGCCAAGGTATCGCCGGCGCCCCCCGGCGCCGACGCGACGGCGAGATCGAACGGGCCAGCCGCCACCACCTCCCAGCGCCATCCCGCCTGGCCCGCCAGCTCCGGCCCGTCGGCATGGCGGGACCCGGCGCAGGACATCAGTGGCGACACCAGCAACGACAGAATCAGCGCCGCCGCCTTCACCGCGCACCATCCCGCAAGGCGGCCAATTCCTCCGCCATGCGTCCGATCACATCGGTCCAGTCGGTGCGCCGGCTTTGGCGGAACAGCCGCAGGCTGGGATACCAGGGCGTGTCGGAGCGTTCCAGCAGCCAGCGCCAGTCCGGAACGAACGGCAGCATGACCCAGGCCGGGCGGCCAAGCGCCCCGGCCAAGTGAACCGGCGAGGAATCCACCGAGATCAGCAGATCGGCGATGGCAAAGATGGCGGCGGTGTCCTCGAAATCCTTGATCTCGTCGCCGAGCGACACCACGGGCATGCCGGCGGGCGGCGTCCTGGCCTCGGTTCCCTTGGGGCCCTTCTGCACCGCCAGGAAGGTGATGCCGGGCAGCGCCAGCGGCGCCAGATTGGCCAGGCTCATCGAACGGTTGGCGTCGTTGTGGTGGTTGGGACGCCCGGCCCAGACCAGCGCCACCAGCGGCCGGGGATTCTTGGCCAGCTTCCTGCGCCATTTGGCCAGATGGGCCGGATCGGCCGACAGATAGGGAATCGGCCCCGGCAGTTCGGACTGCTTCAGGCCCATCACCATCGGCAGGCTCATCATCTCGCAATGGACGTCGAAGGGCGGCGGCAGGCTGCCGCGCGCCACGATCTCGTCGAAGCCGGGGGTTCGCTTGGCCAGAGGCAGGGATTCCGGGTTGATCTCCAGGATCAGCCGTGCCCCGCTACGTTCCTTGGCCCACGGTATCATGCGGATGAACTGGAAGGTGTCGCCGAAGCCCTGCTCGTCATGGATCAGCAGGGTCTTGCCGGGAATGGGCCGTCCGTCCCAGCGGGGGCGCTGTACCTTGCGCTCGATGCGGGTGGTATGGGCCAAGCTGTAGCGCCAGTGGTATTCCCGCCAGCCGCGCTCGAACTCGCCCAGCAGCAACAGGGTCTCGGCCAGATCGAAGCGCCCGGCCAAGTCGCCGGGTATCGCCTCGACCAGCATCTCCTGGATGGCGCGGGCCTCGGCGATATTGCCCTGGTGGCGAACCACTTGGGCCAGCAGGCGCCACAGCGGGATCGGCCCGCTGCCCGAGGCTAGCAATGGGCGGATCACCGTCTCGGCCTCGGCCAACCGTCCCGCGGCCATCAGGGCGCGGGCTTGGGCTTCGGTCGCCTGGAGGCCGGCGGTCACGGCATGTCGAGCCCAAGCGCAGCCAGCAGCGGCTTCAGGTGGCGGGCATGGGTCTTCCAGCGACCCTTCGAGGTCGGGTAGATCGGCTGGCGCACCTGGTTGAGGCTGGCGGTGCGCACGGTGCGGCGGCTCTCATGGAAGCGCAGGCAGGCATCGTCCCAGGGCAGGCCGAGGAAATCGATCAGGCGCCGGGACTCGGCCTCTACGTCGTCGACCACCGCCTCGTAATCGACCTCGATGAAGTTTTCGGCGGGCAGCGCTTCGCGCCAATGGGCCATCAGGCCCTGGTAGGTGCGATAAAATCGCCCCAATTCGGTCAGGTCGTAGGCGAACAGCTGCTCGGCGGTGAACAGCTTGGTGTAGCAGGACAGGCAGGTGTCGACCGGATCGCGGCGGCAATGGATGATCCGCGCCTGGGGCAGGATCAGGCGGATCAGTCCGGCATGAAAGCAATTGGCCGGCATCTTGTCGACCACATGGCGCTTGCCCTGGGCCAGTGGCGCCACCCGCGCCAGGTAGTCGCGGCCCAGGCGGGTGAAATCGTCCTTGCCCAAGCGCTTGACGCCATCGGGATAGTCGGCAATCCCATCGACGATCCGCCGGAGGGCCGACAACTCGCCCGCCCCATGGACCTGGGGATGGGAAGCCAGGATCTGCTCGACCAGGGTGGTTGCGGAGCGTGGAATACCGACCACGAACACCGGCAGCGCCGAGTCGACGCCCGAACCCTTGAATTTCTTCAGCAGCGACGGCGAGAAGGTCGTGGCGATCCGCAGCGCCCAGCGATCGACGAACTCGGGATCGTAGGTGAAGGTCGCGCGCTTCAGCCGGTTGCCTTCGATGAGATGTTCGAAAGCGCGATCGGAGTCGGCGATATCGAGATAGGCCTTGCCCAGGGTGAAGCGCAGGCTTATTCGGTCGGTCGGGGATTGACAGCCGTCGCCGGCCAACAAGTCCTCCATGTGGGCGATGTCGGGATCGCCCGGCTGGTAAGTTTCCAAGTCGGCACGGTTGAAGCGGGCCTGCACCGAATTGGGAAACGCCTCCAGGGTCCGGGCGAAGGCGGCGCGCGCTTCGTCCTGGCGCCCCGATTCCATGAACAGGACGGCGCGGTTGACCAGCGCGTTCTCGGCCACGGTACCGGGTAGGGCCGCCGCCCGCTCGAACGCGTCCAGCGCCTCGTCGACACGGTCCAAAGCCTGGAAAATCTGGCCCAGGGTGTTGTGGGCGTCGGCGCTTTCCGGGGAGGCCGCCACCGCGCGCTTGGCCGCATCCAGCGCCTCGTCCAGCCGCTCCAATTGCTTCAGCGCCTGGGCGCGGGCGCTCAGGCCGCCGGCATGAAGCGGCGCGAAGGCAAGCAGGGCATCCAGCCAGCGCAATGCCTCGCCATGGCGATGGCGGGACATCTCCACCCCGGCGAGGTTGATGTAGGCGTCGGCGAAGTGCGGCACCAGATCGATGGCCCGGCGCGCCGCCTCCGCCGCTTGGTCGTAACGGCCGCGATCGGTGAGCAGGTTGGCGAGGTTGCTGTGGGCCTCGGCATAGGAGGGGTTGAGCGATATCGCCTTGGCGTAATGGGCCTCGGCCCGGTCGAGGCGCCCCAGCCGCTTGCAGGTGTTGCCGAGATTGTTGTGGGCCTCGGCCCAATCCGGCTTCAGCGCCACCACCCGTTCCAGGCAGGCGAGGCTTTCCTCCAGCTTGCCCGCTTCCTGCAGGATGATGCCGAGATTGTTCCACCCCGGCACCAGATTGGCGTCGAGCGCCACCGCGCGCCGCGCCGCCTGTTCGGCTTCGGCCAGCAGCTTCTTCTGGCGGCACATTTCGCCGAGGTCGCTGAAGTAGATCGCCGGGGCGCGCGGCGCCATGCACGATTGGCGCACATGCTGGATGGCGAGATCGAGATTGCCGAAGGCGTGCGCCATCACCCCCATGAGATGGAGCGCGTCGCATTGTCCCGGCCACACCGCCAGCACCCGCTGGCAGAACATCTCCGCCTGGTCGGCTTGGCCGGCATTCCAATGGGCGCAGGCCCGGCCCAACGCCTCCTCGATGCTCAAATCCTGGGATGGGGCGGGGGCTTTCGGCTTGCGGGCCATGACGGGAACCTACCTGGACAACGAATGCAGGGCGGCGGCCAAGCCGTCCAGCTTGATCGGAATGTCCGCTCCCGCCTGCTCGGACACGACATAGCGCACGGTCAACGTCTTGCCGTGGGTGAACGTCGCCAAGGCGTCCTTTTCCAGCACCGCCGCGGCGTCACAGCCCTCGCCGGTGCAGCGCTCGAACGGCAGGATGATCGGCTTCGAGCCGTCGACACTGAGGGTCAGGCCGGGAGGCAGGCGGATGCCCAAAGACGCGGTCACCATCATCCGCATCTGTTCGCGGTTCTCCACCGGGGCGAAGCGGATGCGCAGCACCACCGCCTTCTGCGGCATGACGACGGCAAACTGCTCGACGACGCAGATTTCTTGGCCGCTCGTGTCCTTGCCGCAGGTCTTGTTCCATAGAGGCGTTTCGGTTTCTTTCGCCGAGGCGGCATGGGTCAGGCCGAGAAGCACGGCTATGGCGATCACCCCCCGGAAACGCCCCATGACATCCCCCGCGGTCTTCATTTGACAGGCTTGCCGATCTCGCCCGCGATCCGCAATGTCCCGCCATCGGGCCGGGTGATCTCGACGATGGTTTCCAGCCGGGTCAGGCGCCTGTCGTGGTCCGCCAGGCTGTCTTCGACTTTCGACTTCAGACCTTTGAGCACCTCGTCGAGCGCCCTGGTTCGTTCCTCGATCAGGATGATGGTCCTGAGGCCGGCGAGCACCCGGTCGCCGAAGCTCACGATCGCACCTCGTCGCGCCCGGCCAGTATCGACGACGCCGTGGCCAGGGCGTTTTCGACCGATCGCAGAATGGCCGGTGCCGCCGCCTCAAGCGTTGCCAGAAGCGCCTCGATTTCCTCGCGGTTGTCGTCGATGTCGTCGGCATTGACCCGGCGACGCACGAACTCCGCCGTCGAAATCCCGGCCCGCTTGGCGCGGCCGTCCAGCATCTTCTTTTCCTGCGGGGTCATCTGCACCACCAGTCTCGCCGTCGCCGCCATGCGCCTCACCCACTGTCCATGTCCATGCCATGTCCCATAGTGGGCGGCCGGGGCATGAAAATCAATCGGCGCCTCAGAACGCCCAGGTGGCTTTCAGCAATCCGGTATGGCTCTGGTAGTCGTGGCGGTCCTCGCCCTCGTATTCGAGCCGCAGGTCGGTATCGCCCTTGGTCTCCAGCGTCGCCGCCAGATTGACCCGCATCCCGTCGGCTGAGGGCCGCGACACCTGGCTGATGAAGGTGGACCCGCCCATCACCCCGCTCGAGGCGATCGGCCCGTGGGTGTAGTCATGCACCCAGGCGACGCGCGCCTCGGGAATCAACGTCCCCCAGACCGTGCCGGCCTTCCACGACAGCTTGGCGCCGACATCCTGGGTCAGCGATTGCACGCCGCGACGGTCGACGGTCAGGTTGCCGCTGCCGGCTCCCGTTTCGGCGTAGCCGCCGCTGACCGCCCGCAGGAAGCGCAGGCCGGCCAGTGGCGTCAGCGTCACGTCGGCGGCCTTCACGTCGTAGCCGAAGCCGATTTTGCCCAGATACTGCTCGCCGTCGTATTTGGCATGGGCGTCGGCGCCGAGGAAGTTGATGGAACGCCGCTGATCGTAGGTGTTGTAGCCAACGCCCACCTGTCCGTCGACGAAGGCCGGCCCCCAGCGCTGCAGGCCGTAGCCGGTCACCTGGTAGCTGTTGGTGGTGGTGAAGCTGCCCGACGAATTGTCCACCCCCCAGCTCCAGCCCCGCACCCAACTGAGCCCGATCCCGACCACCAGATCGGGGGTGGCCTGGTGGTCGAATCCGAACACCAGACCGAAATTGTTGGTGCGGTAGCCATCCGCCGCGGCGGTGGTGCCACGCAGCGCACCGCCGCCCAGGACCTGGCCCCACAGGGCGTTGTCGTGCCCGCCCGAACCGGCGGCGGCACCGACTCCGCCGGCCCCCTCCAGGGCCAACTCGTGCTGCTCGATCACCGAGGTGGTGGGCGCCGTCGATTGGCCCGCCGACTGCACCGAAGGCGCCGATTGGATGGGCGCCAGTTGCTTGATCGCGGCGCCCTGGGACGCGGTCGGCAGCGCCGACAATTTGGCTACGACAGTGTTCTGGAAGGCGACGGCCGTCGGGCTGGTCGAGGAATTGACTGCGTCGATCGCCGAGCCCATGCCGCCGGCGGCACCACCGGCGGCATTACCCGTGCCGGTATAGGCAACACTGGATAGAACAACTTCTAAATTGTTGCCGACGATAGTCACGGTGCCGGTCAGGCCGCTGGTGCCGACGATGGTGACGGTGTCACCGGCGGTGCTGTTGGTCATGCTGCCGGCGCGGACAATGGTGAAGGTTTCGCGCTGGGTCAGGCCGCTGCCGGAAATGGTGATGGCGGTATTGGTGATTCCGGCGTTGCCGCTGACCGTGAAATAGCCGTAGCTGGTGGACGAGGTGATGCTGGATACGAGGCCGCCGCCGGTCTGACTGTAGGCGCCGGTAATGGTGATCGGGTTGACCAGCTTGAGCGTCGCGCCGGAATTGATCACGGTGTGGCCGGTGACATCGATATTGTCGTTGAGCAGCAGGTTGCCCGAGGCGAAGGTCAGGTCGGCACTGGTGTGCGTGATCGCTCCCACCGTGCCGGGGGAGGCAAGCGATGGCGTGCCGCTGTTGTAACCGGTGAGCAAGCCGAACGTGGAACCGCTGCCGCCGTTGATGGTGAGGGCGTTGGCGGTGCTGTTGGTGATATCGCCGGCGATCACGCCGCTGTTGGTTATGGCGCCGATGCTGCCGGAGTTGTTGATCGCGTATGTGGCGCCGCTGATGGTGCCGCCGCTGTTGTTGATCAGCGTGGTGATCGTGCCGGCGGCGGCGTTGTTAATCCCGACGCCGGAGGCACTGCTGATGATGCCGCTGTTGGTCAGCGTTGTGATCGTGCTGCCGTTGTAAATCCCATAGTTGCCGTTGCCACTGATGGTGCCGCCGATGGTATTATTCAGCGAGCCAATGCTGCCGAAGTTGCTAATCCCGGTTTGGTCGCTGACGATGGCGCTACTGTTGATCAACGTGGCGATAGTGCCGCCAAAGTTGTAGATGCCGGCACTGCCGCCGCTGAGGGTGCCGCCGGTGGTATTATTCAGCAGGCCAATGCTGCCGGTGTTGGTAATCCCGTTTTTGCCGCCGCCGCTGTCGCTGATGGTGCCGCTGTTGGTCAGCGTACCGCCCGAAGGGTTGGCGATAACCGCAGCAGTACCGCTGCCGGAAATGGTACCGGTATTGGTCAGATCTCCGCTATTCCAGTTACAGCTAACACCCGTGGTTCCCGAGAAGGGGCTGACGCATAGCGCCGCCCTGGCGTCATTGACCGGCGCCATTCCGACGACGATCGCCAGCGCCGACGCGCCGGCCAGCAAGGCAGTCCGTGACAACCCCATTGACACCCCCCCCAACTTCGATTCGCCTTGCGGAGTCAGAGGGCCGCATGACCTAGCGGCGCGCCAAGCGGTGATCGCAGCATATGGTTGTGTATTACCAAAGTTTGATGTGACATGAAAGAGATTTATACCCGGTCTACGCCACGATCCGAAATTCAGCTGGCTCTCTGTCCGGAATCGGTCGTTTACGGACGCACCCCACTCCCATGTCCGTAAAGTAGCCTTACGCGGTTACGAACATACCATATATTCCGGACATCCTTTCTGGACGGAATATCGCCCATGCCCCGCACCTTCGCCTATGTCCGCGTCTCCACCATCGGCCAGACGACTGACAACCAAATCCTCGAGATCGAATCCGCCGGCTTCAAGGTGGACCCCTGGCGGATCATCGCCGAGACGGTCTCGGGAAGCGTCGCCATCAGCCAGCGCAGAGGATTTGCGCGCCTTCTCGACAAGCTCGAACCCGACGACGTCTTGGTGGTCACGAAGCTCGACCGTCTCGGCCGCGACGCCATAGACGTCAGCGCCACGGTCGCCAAGCTCGCCGAGACCGGTGTCCGCGTTCATTGCCTGGCGCTCGGCGGTGTCGACCTCACCAGCTCGACCGGCAAGCTGACCATGGGCGTCATCAATGCTGTCGCCGAATTCGAGCGCGATCTGTTGGTTGAGCGCACCCAAGCGGGGCTTATCCGCGCCAAGGCCGAGGGCAAGACGCTCGGCCGACCCGCGAGCCTCACCGACGATCAGCGCAGAGACGTGGAGCAACGCCTGGTGGACGGTGTCAGCGTATCGACGCTGGCGCGGGAATTCAAAACTAGCCGGCAAACGATCATGCGCGTCAGGGACGCCATGTCACCTTCGTGATTTTGGGCCAGAAACCATCCGTTCTTGTTCTGTGCCGCCTTAGCGTACAAGGAATGCACTTTCGTTAGGTGACCCCAACTGACATGGGGCAAAAGTCCGGGCCGCCCACCGTCTCGATCCCCTGTCGTCCCTTTCAACCGTCATTCCCGCGAAAGCGGGAATCCAGGGAAACGGCCGCATTCTGGATTCCGGCTCTGCGCTTCGCTTCGGCCGAAATGACGAAAAGGGGCAATTGCTGCACCTGCGTGCCCGCCCGTACACGGAATTCCTGACAGTCCTGGTCCGCCGCCTCGGCCGGCCGCGGCAGCGGACGTGAGTAGTTTCCGAGCCTTCCTGAGTTTTGAACGGCATGTGATCGGTAGGTAACGAATTCTTCCGAACGGCGGACCATGAAAAAACGACGGCCTGAACAGCCTACGACTCTTGCCAAAGTCCTCAGCGGAATTGAGGGACTCGATGAAATAACCTATGGCGGCCTGCCCGCCGGGCGGCCGACGCTCGTCTGCGGCACCGCGGGATGTGGCAAGACGATGCTCGCCATGGAATTCCTCGTGCGCGGGGCGGTCCAGTTCGGCGAGCCGGGCGTGTTCATGATGTTCGAGGAAAATGCCGCGGAACTCACCGCCAACGTCCGCTCGCTCGGCTTCGATCTGGAGAAGCTCGAGGCGGAGAAGAAGATCGTGCTCGATTATGTCCACATCGAGCGCAGCGAAATCGAGGAGACCGGCGAATACGATCTCGAAGGGCTGTTCATTCGGCTCGGGCACGCGATCGATTCCATCGGCGCGAAACGGGTGGTGCTCGACACGATCGAGGCGCTCTTCGCCGGATTGCCCAATCACGCAGTTCTCCGCGCGGAGCTGCGTCGCCTATTTCGCTGGCTGAAGAATCGCGGGATGACGGCGGTGATCACCGGCGAGAAGGGCGAGGGAAATGCGATCACCCGCCATGGCCTCGAGGAATACGTGGCCGATTGCGTGATCGTCCTCGACCAGCGCATCCAGTCGCAGATTTCCACCCGGCGGCTTCGCGTGCTGAAATATCGCGGCACCGCCCACGGCATGAACGAATACCCCTTCCTCATCGGCGCCCATGGATTCTCGGTGCTGCCGATTACGTCGCTGCAACTCGATCACCCCGTCTCCACCCAGCGCGTCCCCACCGGCATCGCGCGCCTCGACGAAATGCTGGGCGGCGAAGGCGTTTTTCGCGGCAGCAGCGTGCTCGTCTCCGGTTCGCCCGGCACGGGGAAAAGCAGCGTCGCCATAAAGCTTGTCGAAACCGCGTGCCGACGCGGCGAGCGGGCGCTGTTTTTCGCCTACGAGGAATCTTCCGCACAGATCGTACGCAACATGCGTTCCATCGGCATCGACCTCGAGCCGTGGATAAAGATGGGGCTGCTTGAAATTCATTCGTCGCGCCCGACGCTGCAAGGCCTTGAGCAGCATCTGGTGACGATGCACGACGTGGTCCGCACCTTCCACCCGAACATGGTCGCCGTCGATCCGATCAGCAATCTCGCCCTGGCGAACGATGACGCAGACGTGAAACCTATGCTCATGCGGCTTTTCGACTTTTTGAAGACGCTCCAGATCACGGCGATCTTTACCGCCTTGACCAGCGGCGCGGACTCTTCGCCGTCGCCGGACGATTCGCAATTCTGCGTCTCCTCTCTGATGGATACGTGGCTGCATCTGCACAACGTGGAATCCACCGGCGAGCGCAACCGCACGATCTTCGTGCGGAAGTCACGCGGCATGGCGCACTCGAACCAGGTGCGCGAATTCGTCCTGAGCAACAACGGCATCGACCTTGTGGATGTATATCTCGGCGGGGATCGCGTGCTTACAGGCAGCGCGCGCATCGCACAGGAAGCGAAGGAGCGCTCCGCCGCCACGCTGCGCGGACAGGATCACCAGCGCAAGCTGCGGCAACTCGCCAGCAAACAAAAGGCAATCGAAGCGCAGATCGCCGCGCTGCAAGCCGAGGCAGACGCGCAAACCGAAGAGGAGCAGTTCGTCATCGCACAGGAGAACCTGCAGCAAATAATCACCCACCAAAACAGCGATGCAATGGCGGAAAAGCGCGGCGGCACGACCGGCGCAAGACCATGAGCGCCACGGCATCGTCAACGGCTCATCCGGGAACGTGCGCGGCGCCTCTGTTCCAGTTGCGCCTCTACGTCGCCGGCCAGACCGTGAAATCGATCGCGGCCGCCGCCAATCTCCGGCGCATCTGCGAGACGCACCTCCCCGGCCGGTATCGCGTCGAGGTCATCGACCTGACGAAGACCCCGCACCGCGCCGCCGACGACCAGATTCTCGCCATCCCGACGCTTGTGCGGCACCGGCCCGAGCCGATCAAGAATATCATCGGCGACCTTTCCAACGAGCAACGCGTGCTCGTCGGACTCGACATCCCGTCGGTCATGTCATGACAAAGAATGCAAAATGTTCAACTGCGGGGCCAGGACCCGCCCACTATGTTCTGCGGCTCTATGTTGTCGGCTCCCTGCCCCGCTCCATGCGGGCGATCGCGAACATCCGCAAGATTTGCGAAACCAACCTGGAAGGACGCTACGACTTGGAAATCGTGGACATCTCACAACATCCGGCGCTGGCCGAAGGCGCGCAGATCATTGCCGCGCCGACACTGGTCAAAAGGGCGCCGCTTCCCCTTCGCCGGTTCATCGGCGACATGTCGCAGACCGCACGTATCCTGCTTGGGCTCGATCTTGGCGAAACGACGGAGAAGGCGTTGTCGGTAGAAGGCCGCTGATCGGCCATGCACACGAAATCACTCACGCAATCGTCGCTCTTCGAAGAAAACGCCGACCTGCGCGCGCGACTGACGGAAGCGGAGGAAATGCTTCGCGCGATTCGGAGTGGCGACACGGATGCGCTCGTGGTCGAGAGTGCCGCCGGTCCGCAGGTCTACGTCCTGCAAGGCCTGGATGCCGAAGTGAATCGCGTTCGCGGCACGATGCTGGCGCAGGTCAGCGATGCCGTCATCGCCGTCGATAGCGAAGAGCGCATCGTCTATCTCAACGCAGCCGCCGAACGGCTGTATGACGTCGCCGCGCCCCGGGTGCTCGGACGAGAGCTGTCGGATGTCGTTGAAACGCGATGGCTCCATCCCGAAGACGAAGCCATCGCGAAGGCCGCCCTGTGCCGGCACGGGAAATGGCGCGGCGAAGAAATCCACATCCGGCGCGACGGCAGCGAGATGCTCGTCGAGGTGAGCTTCACGGTCGTGCGGGCGATTGGCGGGCAGCCGCTCAGCATGCTCTTCGTCATCCGCGACGTGACCGAGCGCAAGCGGCACGAAGATAAGGTGCTGGTTTCGGAGATCCGCTACCGCCGCATCTTTGAAGCGGCGCACGATGGCATCCTCCTGCTCGACCCTGACACGCGCAAAATCATCGACGCCAATCCGTTCATGACGCAGATGCTGGGCTACCCGCGCGACCAGTTGGTCGGGAAGGAACTGTTCGAGATCGGCCTTCTCAAAGACATGGTCGCCAACCAGGAAATGTTCGCGAAATTGAAAGTCGCAGGTCACGTGCGCTATGAGAACCTCCCATTCGAAAGCGACGATGGGAAACACCAGGATGTCGAGGTCGTCTCCAACCTTTATGATGAGAACGGTCACTCCGTCATCCAGTGCAATGTCCGCGACATCACCGAGCGCAAGCGCAACGAGGCGCACGTCAAGTTGCTCATGGCCGAGGTCAATCATCGCGCCAAGAACCTGCTCGCCGTGGTGCAAGGCGTCGCCCTTCAAACCGCCAAGCACGGCGACCCGGCAACCATCGCGGCGCGCCTGTCCGAGCGCATCGGGGGGCTCGCCACGGGCCAGGACCTGCTGGTCAAGAACCAATGGCGGGGCATCGATGTATCCGACCTGGTCGAGGCCCAGCTTGTCCATTTCAAGGACCTGATCGGCACACGCGTGCTGATTGACGGCCCGCCCGCGCGATTGACGCCGCCGGCCGCCCAGGGCATCGGCATGGCGCTGCATGAACTCGCCACCAACGCCGCCAAGTACGGGGCGCTCTCGAATCGCGAGGGTCGGGTGCGCGTCGTCTGGCATATCACTTCCGCCCCCAAGCCGCTGTTTTCGATGTCCTGGCTGGAGGATGGTGGCCCGAAGGTCGCAGCCCCCACCCGCACGGGCTTCGGCCGGATCGTGGTCGGGCGCATGGCCGAGGCGGCGGTCCAGGGTGCCACCACAATCACGTTTGAAGAGAAGGGGCTGTCGTGGAACCTGATAGCGCCGGTGGAGAACGCGTTGACGTCAGCCGACACGGGGGACGCCGCATATGACTGCCCGCACGACGACACCCTATAACCCGCGTATCCTCATTATCGAGGACGAGCCGGTAGTCGCTTTCTGCCTGGAAGAGTTGCTCATCGAAGCCGGGTTCGAGATCGCCTGCGTCGCGGGTAGACTCGACGCGGCGCTCTCGGTGATCGCAAGCGGCGCCTGCGACGCGGCCATCGTCGACGCCAATCTCGCGGGCGTCAGCGCAGGCCCCGCCGCAGTGGCGCTGGCGGCACGCGGACTGCCATTTCTCGTCCTGTCAGGGTACTTGCCCGAGCAACAGAAGAGTGCTTTTTCCGGAGCGCTATGCCTTCAAAAGCCGTGTCGGCCCGATCTGCTCATTCAGACCCTGCGCAGAATCCTGCGTCCTGACCCTGACGGGTCAAGAATGCACCATCACACTCCGGGACCAAACACCTAGTGCACGGACT
>Ga0265331_10000579_pt1 | contig 32817 bp, 30 predicted proteins | sample 41923metaG_FD_202088 | JGI IMG/M metagenome (GOLD analysis project Ga0265331, IMG submission 202088) | Rhizosphere microbial communities from Carex aquatilis grown in University of Washington, Seatle, WA, United States - 4-19-23 metaG | ecosystem: Host-associated > Plants > Roots > Rhizosphere... | reverse complement strand
CCCGAGCAGCATGGTCGACACGCGTGGCCCGATCAGCTGGCCGCCGATCAGCGTGCCGAGGATGATCGAGCCGACCGTCGTGCCTTCGATCCAGCTGTTGGCGATGACGAGCTGCTCGGGCGGGAGAAGCTCGGTCAGGATGCCGTACTTGGCCGGCGAATACGCTGCCGCGCCCAGCCCGACGACCGCATAGGCGACCAGCGGATGTGCGCTGAACAGCATCAGCGCGCAGCCGAAAACCTTGATGCCGTTGGTCATCAGCATCACGCGGCCCTTGGGCCGCGAATCGGCGAACGCGCCGACGAGCGGTGCGAGCAGGACGTACGACACGACGAAGCACTGCTTCAGCGCCGGCGTCATCCAGCGCGGCTCGTTGAGATCGGCAAGCAGGGCGATCGCGGCGATCAGCAGCGCGTTGTCGGCGAGCGACGAGAAGAACTGCGCCGCCATGATGGTGTAGAACCCGGACTTCATTGTCCTCCGCGTGGTCCCTGCAGGCGTCGCGCGCCCCCGGGCACTGCAGCAGCGATTGGGTATAATTATTCTGCACTGCCGGCAGCCCGCGCTTTATACCACGATTGATCGAGGCGAGGGCGCAGAAGCCGCCGGACGCCGTCCGTTGCCGCGGCGCATCATCGGGAACTGCAGATTGCGCGTCATGGCCCGTCCGCTTTACGCCCAGGTGAATCTGACCGCGCTCCGCGCGAATCTCGCGCAGGTGCGCACCCGCGCGGCGAAGACGCAGGTGCTCGCCGTCGTCAAGGCAAACGCGTACGGACACGGCCTCACGCGCGTCGTGCCGGCGCTCGCCGATGCCGACGGGCTCGCGCTGCTCGAGCGCGACGATGCCATCGCGCTCCGCGCGTCGCACTACAAGCGCCGGATCCTGCTCCTCGAAGGGTTCTTCGGCGCTGACGAGCTTCCGGAGATCGCGGCGCACCGGCTTGCGGTCGTCGTCCATCACGCCGACCAGGTCCGCATGCTCGAGCGCGCACATCTCGAGCGCCCGCTCGAGGTCTTCGTCAAGGTCAACACCGGAATGAACCGTCTCGGCGTGCGTCCGGGCGACGCGCGCGGACTGGTCGAGCGGCTTGCGAGCTGCGATTCCGTCGCCGCGCTGCGCCTGATGACGCACCTCGCGCGCGCCGACGAGGACGACGGCCTCCGCGACCAGCTGGCGGCATTCGAAATCGCCTGCAAGGGCCTGCCGTATCCGCGTTCGATCGCGAATTCGGCCGGTGTGGTCCGCTACGACGAGGTCGGCGGCGACATCGTGCGGCCGGGCATCATGCTCTACGGCGCGTCGCCCTTTCCGTACCAGGGGGCCGAGGAATTGCAGCTGCAGCCGGTGATGACGCTGCGCTCCGAAATCATTGCCGTGCAGGAGCTCCGCGCCAACGACAGCGTCGGCTACGGCGGCGGCTACACCGCGTCGCGGGCGCACCGGATCGGCGTCATCGCCTGCGGCTATGCCGATGGCTACCCGCGGCACGCCCCCAACGGCACGCCGGTGCTTGTTGCCGGCAGGAAGGTGCGAATGGCGGGACGCGTGTCGATGGACATGATCACCGTGGACCTCACCGAAGCGCCGGATGCGAAGGTCGGTAGCCCCGTCGTGCTGTGGGGCGAGGGCCTGCCGGTCGACGACGTCGCGAGCGCGGCGGCGACGGTCGGCTACGAGCTCCTGTGCGCCGTCGCGCCGCGGGTGCCGTTCGTGAGCACGAGCGTCGGCCGCGTCGACGTCGAGCTCTAGCCGAACGCGAGACCCGGAGCTGCCGCTGGCCTAGAATCCCTCATCGGCCGCGCCGCGGCCGCGAACCGAAAGAACCTCACGTGTACACCGTCGTCACCGGAGCTGCCGGGTTCATCGGCGCGAATCTCGTCCGTGCGCTGAACGACCGCGGCGAGACCGACATCATCGCCGTCGACAACCTCGCGCACGCCGACAAGTTCACGAACCTCGTCGACTGCGAGATCGCAGACTACATGGACAAGGAGGAGTTCCTCCTGCGTCTTTCCGAAGGCGACCTCGACGACGACATCGGCGCGATCCTGCACCAGGGCGCGTGCTCCGACACGATGGAGACCGACGGCCGCTACATGATGCGCAACAACTACCGCTACTCGGTGGCGCTCCTCGACTGGTGCCAGAGCAACGACGTGCCGTTCCTCTACGCATCGAGCGCGTCGGTGTACGGCGGCGGCGGCGTGTTCCGCGAGGAACGCGCGCACGAGGCGCCGCTCAACATCTACGGGTACTCGAAGTTCCTGTTCGACCAGTACGTGCGGCGACTCCTGCCGGACCGCACCGCACCGATCGCGGGCTTCCGCTACTTCAACGTCTACGGCCCGCGCGAGCGCCACAAGGGGCGCATGGCGTCGGTGGTGATGCATTTCTGCGACCAGCATCGCGCCGGCGGCGCCGTCCGGCTGTTCGAAGGCGCCGGCGGCTACGCGGCGGGCGAGCAGCGGCGCGATTTCGTCTTCGTCGACGACGTCGTCAAGGTCAACCTCGCGTTCCTCGACCATCCGGAGCGAAGCGGCATCTTCAACCTCGGTTGCGGCGCCTCGGCTACGTACAACGAGGTGGCGCTCGCCACGATCAACGCGGTGCGCGCGGCCGAAGGCAAGCCGGCTCGCTCGCTGCCGGAGCTCGTGGCCGAGCGCGCGATCGAGTACATCCCGTTCCCGCCGGCGCTCGTCGGCAGGTACCAGAGCTTCACCGAGGCCGATCTCTCGCGCCTGCGTCGCGCCGGCTACACGGCGCCGATGCAAGGCGTCGCCGACGGCATTCCGCGCTATGTCGAACGGCTGATTTCCGCGACGGCGCCGCCCGCGTAACGTGGCCGCCGTGCGGTGGAGGGTCGCGCGCTTTCGCGCGATCCGCGATCCGCCGCGCGTTCATTCATCGCCAAGGAGACCACCATGCGGCAACTGCTTGCGGCGCTCGCGCTCGCTCTCTGCTCGGGCATCGCGTTCGCCACCGTCAACCTCAACACCGCATCGAAGGAAGAGCTCGTTGCGCTGCCGGGCATCGGTCCGGCAAAGGCGCAGGCGATCCTCGACTATCGCAAGTCGCACGGCGCCTTCAAGGCCGTCGAGGAGCTGAAGGACGTCAAGGGGATCGGCGCCAAGCGCTACGAAAAGCTGAAGGGCGAATTCACCGTGGGCGGGGGCGCCGGCAACAAGCCCGCAGCGTCGGCCGCGGCAAAGCCGGATGCCGCCGCAGGCCGCAGCGCCAAGGGCGATGTCGCCGTCGCCACGACGAAGGCCAAACCCTAGGAAATGGCCGACGACCGATCGCGCGCACGGCCGCTTCGCCGGCGCGCGATCGGGCCGCCCTGGAGAGGCGCCGGAAGTCGATCCCGATCGCGTTGCAGAAGTGCGGCTCCGGCCGTGAATGTGCCGGTTGTTTGACGCAGATCGTTGCCCATCGACGGGTCAACCCGTACCATCGGGCGCGCGTTACTGCCCTGTGCCGGCACACGTACCGGCGCCGGAGCGGCGCACCCGCTCATCACGACCCGGAGATTTCCCATGAAACGCCTCTTGCTGCTCGTCGCGACCCTGTTCTTCTGGGGCATGGCGCTGGCGGCCGTCAACATCAATACCGCGACCAAGGAAGAACTCGATGCGCTGCCCGAAATCGGGCCGGTCAAGGCGCAGGCCATCGTCGACTACCGCAAGGAGCATGGCCCGTTCAAGTCGATCGACCAGATCAAGGACGTGAAGGGCATCGGCCCGGCGACCTTCGACAAGATCAAGGGCGACATTTCGCTGACGGGCGCCACCGTGGTCCCGGCCAAGGCGGCGGCGAAGACGGAGCCGGCGAAGGCCGCAGCTCCGGCCGTTGCGCCGACGCCGGCGCCTGCCAAGGCGGCTGAACCGGCCAAGGCGGCAGCCCCTGTCCCGGCCGCTCCGGCGAAGGTCGAGCCGATGAAGCCCGCGGCGCCCGCCGCTGCCGCGCCCGCGGCGCTGCCTCCGGCCGCAGCGCCTTCCAAGCCCGACGCCATGAAGGACGCGAAGGCGCCCGCCAAGGAAGCCGCCGCTACGGCGAAGACGGCCGACACCAAGGACGTCGCACCGAAGTCCGCCAAGGAAGAAAAGGCCGCCAAGGCTGCGGCCGACAAGGAAGACAAGGCTGCAAAGGCCAAGGCGGCCAAGGACGATAAGGCTGCGAAGGCCAAGGCCGACAAGGACGCCAAGGCGGCGAAACCCGCCGACGACAAGGCCGCGAAGCCCGCAGACGACAAGGCTGCGAAGGCCGCGGCGGACAAGGAAGCGAAGGACGCCAAGGCTGCGCAGGCCAAGGCCGACAAGGACGCCAAGGTCAAGGCCGACAAGGACGCGAAGGACGCCAAGGCTGCGCAGGCCAAGGCCGACAAGGAAGCCAAGGCCAAGGCCGACAAGGATGCGAAGGACGCCAAGGCAGCAAAGGCGAAGGCGGACAAGGATGCCAAGGCCGCGAAGGCCGCGGACGACAAGGCCGCAAAGTAATTCGAGCACGTCGCGCGCGCAGTGCGAAACCCCGCCCATGCGGCGGGGTTTTCGTTTGCGGCGACGCGAATTCGCGTCGCGCTCGCTTGCGGGGCGCTCGGATACAATCGGCGTCGCGCACACTGCGATCGCGCGCCGCCCCACGCCTCCCCGATCACCATGTATCCCACGCTCGAATCCACCATCGGCAACACGCCGCTCGTCCGCCTGCAGCGGCTGCCGGGCGCGACCTCGAACGTGATCCTCGCGAAGCTCGAGGGCAACAATCCGGCGGGCTCGGTCAAGGACCGTCCTGCGCTGTCGATGCTGGTCGAAGCCGAGAAGCGCGGCGACATCAAGCCGGGCGACACGCTGGTCGAGGCCACCTCCGGCAACACCGGCATCGCGCTCGCGATGGTGGCCGCGATGAAAGGCTACCGGATGATCCTGGTGATGCCCGACAACCAGTCGCTCGAGCGCCGGCAGTCGATGCGGGCGTTCGGTGCGGAGCTCGTGCTGACGCCCAAGGCGGGCGGCATGGAGCATGCGCGCGACGTATCGCTCCGCGTGAAGAGTGAAGTCAACGGCGTGATCCTCGACCAGTTCGCCAATCCGGACAACCCGCTCGCCCACTATCGCGGCACCGGTCCCGAGATCTGGCGCGACACCGGCGGCGCCGTGACGCATTTCGTTTCCGCGATGGGCACGACCGGCACGATCATGGGCGTGTCGCGCTTCCTGAAGGAACGGAAGCCCGAGGTCGTCATCATCGGCGCACAGCCCGCAGACGGTGCGCAGATTCCCGGCATCCGCAAATGGCCCGAGGCCTACCTGCCGAAGATCTTCGACCGGCGCCGTGTCGATCGCGTCGAAAGCGTGACGCAGGCGGACGCCGAGGAAGGCACGCGCCGGCTCGCGAGCGAGGAGGGCATCTTCGGCGGCATCTCCGCGGGCGGCGCGTGCGCGGTGGCGCTGCGGGTGTCACGCGAGGTGAGCGACGCGACGATCGTCTTCGTCGTCTGCGACCGCGGCGACCGCTATCTCTCGACCGGCGTGTTTCCCGGCTGAATCGCGCCGCGCTCGCGCTCGCCGCATCCGCTTGTCCTTCGCATTGGCGCATCCATGACCCCGATCCTCGTCTTCGACATCGAAACGATTCCCGACGTCGCGGGACTGCGCCGCGTGCATCCTGAAGCCGCGGGCCTCGACGACGAGGCGGTGATCGAATGGATCGCACAGGCGCGGCGCGAGAAGACCGGCAGCGATTTCCTGCCGCTGCACTTCCAGAAGGTCGTCGCGATCGCCTGCGCGCTGCGCGACGGCGGCGGCATCAAGATCGCGTCCGTCGGTTCCGTGGAGGACACCGAGCCCGAGCTCGTGCGCCGCTTTTTTGACCTGATCGACCGGAACACGCCCCAGCTCGTCTCCTGGAACGGCAGCGGCTTCGACCTGCCGGTCCTCAACTACCGCGCGCTGATCCACGGCGCGACCGCGGCCCGCTTCTGGGAGTGGGGCGACGACGACCGCGACTTCCGCTACAACAACTACCTGTCGCGCTATCACACGCGGCATCTCGACCTGATGGACGTGCTCGCGATGTATCAGCCGCGCGCCTCCGCCGGCCTCGACGTGATGGCGCGCCTCTGCGGGTTTCCCGGCAAGCTCGGCATGGACGGCAGCGAGGTGAATGCCGCCGTGCGCGCGGGGAAGCTCGAGGACGTCCGCCACTACTGCGAGACCGACGTGATGAACACGTACCTCCTGTACCAGCGCTTCCGGCTGCTGCGCGGCGAGCTTTCCGCAGGCGAGTACGCCCAGGAGATCTCGCTCGCGCGGGAGCGCATCGCGGCGCTCGGCGTGCCGCACTGGCAGGAATTCCTCGCTGCCTGGGATTCGAACACGCCCTGATGCGTCAGACGATGACGAACGCCACCGGCTGGAATTTTCCGCCGAGCGTCGGCATCGAAGGCACAGTCCACCAGCGCTCCAGGACGGTCGCGTACACGCAGCGAAAATCGAGCGTATGGAGCAGATTGCCTTCGCCGTCGAGCCGTGCGAGCGAGGGCGCTTCGCCATACATGCCGCCCCGCACGCGTCCACCGAGCGCGAAATGCACGTTCGCGGTGCCGTGATCGGTGCCGCCGGAGAGGTTCTCCTTCGCCCGCCGCCCGAATTCCGCATAGGTGAGCACGAGCGTGTCGTTCCAGCGGCCGAGCTCGGTCAGCGCCGCCTTCAGCGCGACCATGCCGGCCGCGAGTTCGCCCAGGAGGCGCGCCTGCGTCGCCGTCTGTCCCGTGTGCGTGTCGAAGCCGGACAGCGTGATGCGGACCACCGCGACGCCCGCCGGTGCCGCGATCACCTGTGCGGCAGTGCGGATCGCGCTGCCGAATCCTCCTGTGGGGAATTCGGTGGTGAACGTGCGGCGCCCGCCGAGATGACCGGCCGCCTGCACGATGTCGGCCTCGACCTTGAGAATGTGGGCGAGCGCGCGGTTCCCGGCGGCACCGTCGGGTGTTGCGAGGCGCGCCTGGCGCAGGAACTGATCGGTGTTCGCGAGCGCGATCGCGCGCGTTCCTCCACCGGAGAGCGGGCCGAGGTCCGCGGTGCCGATGACGATGCCATCCGCCGCGAATGCGGCGGGCGTCGGCGCGCCGGCAAACGTTCGTGTGAGCCAGCCGTCCTGAAGGTAGGTCTCGCTGTTCGACGCAGTGTCCCAGATCTCGATCGAGCGGAAGTGCGAGAGGTTCGGTGCCGGATAGCCGACGCCCTGCAGCACCGCGAGCTCGTGCGCATTCCACAACGGCATGAGCGGCGCGAGCGCGGGATGGAGGCCGGCGCGATCCGTGATCGGCAGGACGGCATCGCGCGCAATCGCGAGCTTCGGACGCACCGTGTAGTACGCGGGATCCGCATAGGGCACCAGCGTATTGAGGCCGTCGTTGCCGCCCTTCAGCTCGACGAGGATCAGAAGCCGGCGGTAATCCGCGCCGGCCGGCACCGCGGCGAACGAAAGATTCGCTGTCCCGAGCGCACACAACGTGGCGCCGGACAGGGAAGAACGCAGGAATTGGCGACGGTTCATCGTTGGACCCTTCACTTGAGCTCGTACGCCGCGTCCTGCAGGATGCCGCGCACGAACGAGAGCGAATCGGTGCCGTAGTCGGGTTCCGCTTGCGGCGCGGTCGCGAGCAGCAGCCGCTGCGCCGCATGTTTGCGCGCCGTCGCCGTCGCGCCCGGGAACTGCGCCATCCAGCGCGCGCTGTCGAATCCGAGCCCCGTCATCCCGCGTTCCATCTCGCGCGCATACCGCGCTCGCCGGACCTGATCGATGTCGAACGAAGCCTCCGGGGTCAGCCGCAGCGGCGCGCGCGGCGCGTCGACCGTTGCCGCCATCGCGCCGTCCGGCAACGCGGCGATCCGCACCGGCGCGATGTCGTCGCCGCGCGTGACGCGCTCGCGGAACTGCTTGCGCGCAAGCAGCGTCGTCGTGTTGATCCATGCGTCGCCGCCGGGCCATCCCTTGACGTTCGGTGCCGACATCAGATTCTGTCCCATCGACGCGCTGGCGATTGCAAAGGCGAGCCCGTTCGCGGGGGTGATGTCGAGCTGGTGCAGCGTGCCGACGACGACCTCGACCGGCGACTTGACCAGCGCGCCGCGGTTCTCCTTCGCATAGAACGCGCTCGAGGTCAGCAGCTCGCGCAGCGCGACCTTGATTTCGTAGCCCGAGTCGCGGAACCGGCGCGCGATACGCGCCACTTCGGCGGGATCGGGATCCGGCGAGACGAACTCGCGCCAGAGCTTGGTGGTGACGAAAGTCGCGACGTCCGGCTGCGCGAGGATGAGATCGAGCACCGCGTCGCCGTCGAAATCGCCGCGTCTGCCGAGAATCGTCTTGGCGTCGCTGTCGTGGAGGCGCGGGCGGAACACGAACGTGCCGGTCTCGCGATCGAGGCTCCAGCCGGTGAACGCGCGCGCCGCCTCCTTGACGTCGGTCTCGGTGTAGCGCCCTTCGCCTAGCGTGAAGAGCTCCATCACCTCGCGCGCGAAATTCTCGTTGGGCGCGCCCTTGCGGTTCTGGACGCTGTCGAGGTAGAGCACCATCGCCGGGTCGCGGCCCATCGCGTGCAGCATCGTGCCGAAGTTGCCGAGTGCGTTGGCGCGCAGACGTGCATTCTGCTCGTACATCAGGCGCGCGAATGGAACCTTGGGCTGCGCCGAGACGAAGTGGTTATGCCAGAACAGCGTCATCCGCTCGGTGAGGGGCGTGGGCGTCGCCAGCATCTCCTGCATCCACCAGCCGCGAAGTTCCAGCGCCTCCTGCGTGCGCTGCTGCTGGTAGGCCTTGCGCTCGGCCTCGGTGGCAGTGCCCGCGGGAGGCCTGCGCAGCGGCGTCCTGTCGAGGGCGAACGAAGGCGGCGGCGTGACCGCCGTCAGCCTCGCTTCGCGCAGCAGCCTGTCGACGGCATCCGCCCGCGTGAGCGGCGCGAAGGTTCGCACCTCGGCGTCGGTCGGGCCGAAGCCGGTGCGGGCGAGCAGGTGGCGCGCGTCGTCGTAGCCCAGCGCGGCGGTGGCGGACGCGATGGCGCCATCGGCGGTCAGCGCGCACATCAGTGCGGCCAGGTGGAGAATCGGTCGACGCCAACCGGCATGACGGACGGCGAACATCGCGTGGGCTCCGCAAGGACGAGGCAGCGCCGGTCGCGCTGCGCATCTCGTCCGGCTTCAACGCGCGAGGCTACGCCGCTGTTGACGCGATGTCTGTCGCAAGCTGTAACGAGGCGTTGCGACGGCCAAGAAAGCCCACGATCCCGGTCGTGGACTACAGCCGGATCGTGCCGCGCCCGAGCTCGATCACGCGTCCGGACACGCGGATGCGCCGGTCCGCCGTCACCTCGAGCCCGAGCCGGCAGGGACGGTCGACCTCGTCACCCTGCGAGATGGCGAGCCGCTGCGGCAATGCCGCGCCGGTCGCGAGCAGCCATCCGCCGAGATTCGCGCAGGCGGACCCCGTGCCCGGATCCTCGACGACGGCGCCGTATTTCGGGAAGAAGAAGCGCGCCGCCACCGGCGCCGCAACCCCCGAACCTTGGCCGGGGCGCGCGCCGCGTGCGAAGACGTAGGCCATCGCGCGTTTGCCGTTGCTGGCATGGGCCTCGATGAGTTCGCCGCGCGGCGTCGTGCGCAGCACGGCATCGACGGACGCGAGCGGGATGATCAGCTGGTCGGAGCCCGTGTTGACCCAAAGGGGCGGCGCCGCCGGATCCGGCGCGACATCGGCCTCGTCGAGTCCGAGCATGGCCGCAATCTCGGCACGCGTGGCGGCGACCGGCGCGACGGTCGGCGCGCCTGCGGTGAGCGTCCAGACGTCACCTTCGGCCTCGACGTGAATGACACCGGCTGGCATCTCGAGGGTGACGCGATCGCCGGCGCCGGTCATCGAGCGCACGACGTGCGCGGTGCCGAGCGTGGGATGTCCCGCGAACGGCATCTCGAACGTCGGCGTGAAGATGCGCACGCGGGCGGTGGCCGCCTGCGACGGCAGCACGAATGTGGTTTCGGAGAGATTGAACTGCAGCGCGAGCGCCTGCATCGCCGCGGTGTCGAGCCCGCTTCCATCCTCGAACACCGCGAGCGGATTCCCGGCGAGCGGTGTTTCGGCGAACACGTTGACGATGCGAAACGAACGGTCGGTCATCGGTTACTCCAGGACTGTTGCGGAGGGTTCCGCCGCAGGCTGCCCGCGGACGCGCGCGTCGAGTTCACGCGCCGCGTCCCTCCACGCCGCGGCATCGATGCCGGAGGGCGTCACGACGATCGCGGCGCCCGCGCGCGGAAAGTTGCGTTCGATCGAACGTGAGTAGGACGGGTCGTAATGCCCGGTCAGGAGCTCCGCGACGAGCGCGTCCCAGTCGCCGGCCTCCGCCTGCTCGTTCCAGTGCGCGAGCCGGCTCTTGCCGTGCAGCGCGACGAGAGGCGCGAGCCGCGCCGCGAGGATCGCGGGGTCGGCGAGGAAATGGGCATATTCCTCCTTCAGCAACGCGACGCGCTGTGCGGCCGTCGCGTCGATCCGGATGCAGGGGCTCATGCGCATCGCGGTCAGCAGCGTGTCGGGAATCTCCACGGTGCCAATGCGCTTGCTCTCCGATTCGACGTAGACGCGGCGCGTCGGGTCGAATCCTTCCAGCGCTGCCGCGAGCTCGCTGTCGAAGAGCTTCTGCGGCGGCTGCGGCCGACCAGGCAGGTCGCCCAGCAGCGACCCGCGATGCCGGGCGATCCGCTCGAGATCGAGCACCTGCGCGCCCTGCGCGGCGAGCGCCTCGATGAGGCGGCTCTTGCCCGAGCCGGTGAGCCCGCAGACCACCTCGAAGCGAAACCGCCCCGGCAGCGTCAACAACTCGGCGCGCACGTGGCGGCGATAGGCACGATAACCGCCGGTGAGCCGCACCGTGCGCCAGCCGACTTCACGGAGGATGTGCGCGAGCGAGCGGCTGCGCTGGCCACCGCGCCAGCAGTAGACGAGCGGGGCCCAGTCGCGCGGCTTGTCTGCGAACGGGCCTTCCAGCATCGCCGCGATGCTGCGCGACACGATCGCGGCGCCGAGGCGGCGCGCGGCGAACGGCGATTCCCGCATGTACATCGTGCCGATGCGCGCACGCTCGGCGTCGTTCAGCACCGGATGATTGACGGCGCCGGGGACGTGGTCCTCGGCGAATTCGGACGGGCTCCGCACGTCGATGCGGTCGGGATAGTCGCGGATCGCGTCGACGCCGACATCGTGCAGCGTGCGCGGATCGAACGGGACCGTGGGTGCGTCGCTCATTTCGGCCGGGCGAGCATCGGCTGCAGCGCCTTCCACACCGAATCCAGCATCAGCGTCTGTGCCGCTGGCGCGGGGTGGATGCGGTCGGCCTGGAACATTTCGTTGCGCTCGCCGAAGCCGGCGAAGAGCGAGGGGACGAGCGCCGTGCGGCGATCGCGCGCGACGTCGGAAAAGATCGCCGCGTAGTCGCGCGTGTACGCCGGACCGTAGTTCGGCGGAAGCTCGGTGCCGATCAGCAGCACCTTCGCGCCCGCGCGTTGCGCGGCGACGACCATCGCGTCGAGGTTCGCGCGCGTCGAGGCGAGGCTGCCGCCGCGCAGGCCGTCGTTGCCGCCCAGCTCGATGACGACGATGGCGGGCCTTTCGCGCGCGAGCGCCGCCGGGAGCCGCGTGCGCCCGCCGGCCGTCGTGTCTCCGGTGATGCTCGCGTTGACGACGCGATACGCGTAACGCTCCGCGGCGACCCTTGCCGCGAGCAGCGCGACCCAGCCGGTGCCCTGCGTCAGTCCGTAGCCGGCAGAAATCGAGTCGCCGACGACAAGGATGGTCTGCAGCGGGGCCTGGGCGGCGGCCGTCGGCGCAACGAGCGCTGCGAACGCCAGCAGCAACGCGGCCGACCATGCGCGCAGTGCCGCACCCATGGGATGCGCCGGCCCCGCGGCGGTCGCGTCGTTGTTCCCAAAGGAAAACGCGCCGAATGACATCCGCCGATTGTAGAGCATCCGCCGCGCCCATCGACGCCAAGGCCGCTTGAAGCCGCCGCGGCCACCCCCATGTCGGTACGGTACCATCGCAGCTTCGACCCGCCCGCCTTCAGCGAAGTCGCCGATTCACTTTCCGGCGCAACCTTCCCGAGAATCACTGACCGTGCCCGACCCCATCCTTCGCGCAGCACACCTCACCAAGACGGTCACCAGCGGTGACGCGCCGCTCACCATTCTCGACAATGTCAGCTTCGATGTGGCGCCGGGCGCTTCCGTGGCGGTCGTCGGCGCATCGGGCTCGGGCAAGACGACGCTGCTGGGATTGCTGGCGGGGCTCGATCACGCGACCTCGGGAGAAGTCTGGCTCGACGGCATCGCGCTTTCGCACGAGGACGAGGACAGGCGCGCGGCGCTGCGCCAGCGCCTGCTCGGATTCGTGTTCCAATCGTTCCAGCTCCTCCCCGCGCTGACCGCGCTCGAGAACGTGATGCTGCCGCTCGAGCTCGCGAACGCCGCGGATTCCGTGAAGACCGCTCGCGAGTGGCTCGACCGCGTCGGTCTCGCGCGCCGCACCACCCACTATCCGAAGCAGCTTTCCGGCGGCGAGCAGCAGCGCGTCGCGATCGCGCGCGCGTTCGCCGGCGAGCCGAAGCTGCTGATGGCCGACGAGCCCACGGGCAATCTCGACAACGCGACCGGCGCCGAGGTGGCCGACCTCATGTTCCGGCTGAACCGCGAGCGCGGCACGACGCTGATCCTCGTCACGCACGACACCGTGCTGGCGTCGCGCTGCGCGCGCAGGCTGTCGCTCGCCGCAGGCCATCTCGTCGGCGACGAAGTGGCGCCGGCATGATCCCGCACGCATCGTGAACACGCTGCGACTCGCCCTCAGGATGCTGTCGCGCGACCTGCGCGCGGGCGAGCTCACCGTGTTATTCGCCGCGCTGCTGCTCGCCGTCGCGAGCTTCGGCACGGTCGGGTTCTTCGCCGACCGCGTCAAGACGGCGCTTACCCGCCAATCGAATCTGCTGCTGGGCGCCGACGTGCTGATCTCCGGCGACCGCGCGTTGCCGGACACGTTTGCCGCGGAGGCGGCGAAGCGCGGGCTCGCGACCACGCCCGCGCTGCGCTTCAACAGCATGGTCCAGCGCGCCGCCGAAGCGCCGGGCTCCGCGGCCGTGCTGGCGGACGTGAAGGCAATTTCGGCGGGATATCCGCTGCGTGGCGCCGTCACGCTCGTCGGCACCGCGGGCGCTGATCCGGTGACGGCGAACGGCATCCCCGGACGCGGTGAAGCGTGGCCGGATGCGCGGCTCGCCGCGCGGCTCGGCGTCGTTGCCGGCGATCGCATCGCCATCGGCGAGACCACGCTGAAGGTGACCGCGATCGTCGCGCAGGAGCCCGAAGTGTCGAGCGGACTGCTGGCGCTCGGCCCGCGGCTCCTCGTCAATCTCGATGACGTACCGGCCACCAATCTGCTGCAGCCGGGCAATCGCGCCACGTGGCGGCTGCTGGTCGCGGACACCGCGCAGCGAGGCGGGCTCGACGCCTACCTGAAATGGCTCACTCCGGAGCTGAAGGCCGGGCAGCGCATGGAGAACGTGCGCGATCTGCGGCCCGAGGTACGGCAGACGCTCGAGCGCGCCGAGCGCTTTCTCGGTCTTTCGGCGCTGGTCGCCGTGATACTTGCCGCCGTGGCGATCGCGCTCGCGGCGGCGCGCTACCTGCGCCGCCACCTCGATGCGGCGGCGATGATGCGCTGTTTCGGCGCGTCGCGGCAGCGCACGCTGGTGCTGTTCGTGCTCCAGTTCCTGGTGCTCGGCGTCGTCGCCGGGACCGCCGGTGTCGTCATCGCGCTCTTCGGCGCGCAGCTCCTCACTTACTTCCTCGGCAGCATCACGGCGGCGGATCTTCCGTGGCCCGGCATCACGCCTGCGCTGGCGGCGTTCGGCACGGGCGTGCTGCTGCTGTTCGGCTTCGCGCTGCCGCCGCTCGCGGCGCTCGCGGGCGCGCCGCCATTGCGCGTGCTGCGCCGCGACCTGCCGCGCCCGCGGCCGGGCGGCATACTTGCGTACCTGCTGGGCGCATGCGTGATCGCCCTTCTGATCGGCTGGCAGGCGCAGGACGCGAAGACCGGCGCGATCATGGTCGGCGGCATCGGCGGGCTGCTGATCGCGGCCGCGCTCGCTGCGTGGCTCGGCATCGTGCTCCTGAAGCGCCTGCCACAGCGCGGCGTCACGTGGCGCTTCGGCCTCGCGAACCTGCGCCGTCGCCCCCTCGCGTCGTCGCTGCAGGTCGGCGCGCTCGCGCTCGGCATGATGGCGCTGCTGCTGCTCACCGTCGTGCGCGGCGACCTGATGCAGAACTGGCGCGCGAGCCTCCCCGCCGATGCGCCGAATCACTTCGTCATCAACATCATGCCGGACCAGGCGTCGGGCGTGCGCGCCGCGCTGGCGCAGGCCGCGGGACGCGACACCACGCTCTACCCGATGATCCGCGGCCGTCTCTCCGCCGTGAACGGCAAGCCGGTCGACACGACGCTCTACACGGACGTTCGCGCGCGCCGGCTCGCCGAGCGCGAATTCAACCTGTCGTGGTCCGCCGACCTCCCGAAGTCGAACAAGGTCGTCGCGGGCCGCTGGTTCGACGGCGCGACCGGACCGGCGGCGGGGCTCTCGATCGAGGACGGCATTGCCGAGACGCTGAAGGTGAAGCTCGGCGACGAGTTGACGTTCGACGTCGCCGGGGCGAACGCCAGCGCGAAGATTACGAGCCTGCGCAAGGTCGCGTGGGACAGCTTCCGGCCGAACTTCTTCGTGCTGTTCGCGCCGGGCGTGCTCGAGGACTTTCCGCAGACTTATCTCGGCGCGGTGCGCGTCGCCGACACCGGAGGATCCGGGGCGTGGCTCTCCGCACTGGTCCAGCAGTATCCGAACGTGCTGGCGATCGACGTCGGCGCGATGATCGCGCAGGTCCAGTCGATCATCGAGCAGGTGGCGAAGGCCGTCGAGTTCGTCTTCGTGTTCACGCTGCTGGGCGGCCTCCTCGTGCTGCAGGCGGCCATCGCTGCGACGCAGGACGAGCGCCGCTTCGATGCCGCGATCCTGCGCACGCTGGGCGCGTCGCGCCGGCAGCTCGTCGCCGCGCAGATCGCCGAGTTCGTCGTGCTGGGCGCGCTCGCCGGCCTTCTCGCCGCGACCGGCGCGGCGGCGACGGGGTACTTCCTGTCGGATCGGGTGTTCCAGATTCCGTTTACGCCCAATCCGCTGGTGTGGCTCATCGGCATCGTCGGCGGCGCGCTCGCGGTGACGCTCGCCGGATGGCTCGGCACGCGCGGCACGCTTTCGCAGCCGCCGCTCGCGGTGATCCGCCAGCTTGGCTGACGTCGAAGGGGTCGTGGGAGCGCCTCTGCGCCGGCGTGGCGGGTGGTGTTGCTGCCGCGACGCCGCGTGAGGGAGAGACCTTGATGGATGCCAGGAAGCTCGAGGCGCTGAGACAGAAATACGCCGGCAACAAAGGCGCGGACATTTTCGACCCGGCGTTCGCCAGGGTCGCCGGGCAGATGTTCTCCGGCGCGGACGAGAGGAAATGGCCATTTGCGGGTGCGGCGACGTTTCTCGGCCTGCCGTACCGGCCGGAACTGGCGACGGCTCCGGATTTCGGCGGCCTCGACGTTGCGCTGATCGGTGTGCCGATGGATCTCGGCGTCACCAACCGCGCCGGCGCACGGCTCGGCCCGCGCGCGGTGCGCGCCGTCGAGCGGATCGGACCCTACGAGCACGCGCTGCAGGTCGCACCATTGCTGCAGGTGAGCGCCGCGGACATCGGCGACGTGCCGATGAAAAGCCGGTTCAGCCTCGAGGGATGCCACGCGGACATCCAGGCGTTCTTCAGCTCGGTGCATGCGGCCGGCGTGATTCCGCTCGCCGTCGGCGGCGATCATTCGATCACCTATCCGATTCTCAAGGCGCTGGGCAGGGACCGGCCCGTTGGCATGGTTCACATCGATGCGCACTGCGACACCGGCGGCATTTTCGAGGGCTCCAAGTTCCACCACGGCGGTCCGTTCCGTCAGGCGGTCCTCGACGGCGTGCTCGACCCCGAGCGCTCGATCCAGATCGGCATCCGCGGCGGCGCCGAGTACCTGTGGGAATTCTCCGCCGACAGCGGGATGACCGTGCTGCACGTCGAGGAGGTCGCCGACATGGGCGTGCCGGCGGTCATCGAGCGGGCGCGCAAGGTTATCGGCGACGGGCCGACCTATGTGACGTTCGACATCGACGGCATCGACCCCGGCTTCGCGCCGGGCACCGGCACGCCGGAGGTGGGCGGGCTCTCGCCGCGCGAAGTGCTCGCGATATTGCGGGGCATTGCCGGAGCGCAGATTGTCGGCGGCGACGTCGTCGAGGTCGCGCCGCAGTACGACACCACGACCAACACCGCGCAGGTCGCGGCGCAGATGCTCTTCACCGAGTTGTGCCTGGTCGCACTTTCGCCCGGATTCCCGTCGCGGGCGCGCCGCAACGAATAGCGCGACGGGCCGGGGTTCGGCAGCCGTTACTCGCCCGCGAGCACCGATTCGCGCGACAGGAGACGAGCGAACAGCAGCAATGCGAGCACGGCAAGCGCAAGGCAGACGCCCCAGGACATCGCGAGATCGATCGCGGGCAACGCCTCGCCGCGCAGCGCGCGCGACAGCAGCGAATACTGGCCGGACACCGGCACCAGCGCGAGCCATGCCGGATCCTTCCGCTGCAGGAACATCGGCAGCAGCGGAACGATGGCCACCACGGTCAGGATCAGCGAGACGTTCGCCTGTGCCTCCTTTTGCGTTCGTCCGCGCGCACCGACGTAGAGGAGTGCCGCGCCGACCAGCGCGATCAGCGGCAGCAGCACGACGACGAAGCGCAGGAGCTCGTGGATGCCGAAGAGGAACGGGATGCCGATCGCGGGCAGCGGCGCGAAGCGCAGCGTCAGATAGAAGACCGTCAGCGTCAGCGCGACGACGATGCCGTCGAAGGCAATGACGGCAAGCCACTTGCCGAGCGCCAGCTCGACCGGGCGCACGGGTGTGGCGAGCAGCGGCTCGAGCGACGCGCGCTCGCGCTCGCCGGCGGTCGCGTCGAGCGCCATCGCCATGCCGCCCAGCAACGCGGCGAACAGCGCGTAGTACGCGACGAGGAAGAGCACGACCGATCCCGAGCTCTGCGGCGTCGCGACGTCCTGCGCATCCACGCTCAGCGGATTCGCGACATCCGGAGAGACGCCGCGCAGCAAGAGCCGCGCCCGTCCCCATTCACGATTGAACGCGCGCAGCAGCGCCTCGGTGCGGTCGATCGCCGCGCGTGCGCGGTCGCGCGAGCGGTCGTAGACGAGCCGCACGGTGCCGGGCCTGCCGCTCGCCACGTCGGCGGCAAAATGCGGATCGATGGCGAGCACGATGTCGAGATCGCCGGCCCGTACCCGGGCGTCGTAATCCGCAGGCGCCGGCGTGACGTTCACCTGCTGGCGGGCGAGGAAGGCGACGAGCGCGGGCGCGTTGTCCTGCCCGGCGACCGGGAGCGTGAGCTCGCGCGAGCGGTCGGACTGCGACGAGACGAGCTGCAGGATCAGCACCAGAAAGAGCGGGCCCGCGATGGCAGGCATCAGCGTGAGGAGCGTGCTGCGCCGGTCGCGCGTCATGTCGACCAATTCCTTGCGCGCCACGGTAGCGATCCGTGCCGCGCCCGAACCGCCGGTTCGCGTTTGCGCCATCATGCGGCGAGACCCTCGCCGGAACCCAACAGCGCCACGAACGCATCCTCGAGCGTGGCGGCACCCGAGTGCGCGACGAGCTCGGCCGCGGTGCCCGCGGCGACGACGCGGCCGTGGCCGAGGATGACGATGCGATCGCACAGAGCGGTGACCTCCTGCATCACGTGCGAGGAGAACACGAGGCAGCGGCCCTGGTCGCGCAGCCCGTGCAGCAGCGTGCGCAGCGCGCGCGTGCTCATGATGTCGAGCCCGTTGGTCGGCTCGTCCAGCAGCAGCGTGTGCGGATCGTGGACGAGCGCGCGCGCGATCGCGACCTTCATCCGCTCGCCCTGCGAGTAGCCCTGTGCGCGACGGTCGGCAATGTCCTCGATGGCGAGCGCGTGGACGAGTTCGTCGATGCGCGCGTCGAGCGCGGCGCCCGACGCGCCGTGCAGCGTGCCGTAGTAGCGGATGTTCTCGCGGCCCGTGAGACGCGGATACAGTCCGCGCGCGTCGGAGAGGACGCCGATGTTGCGCCGGACCTCGTGGCGGTCGCGCACCACGTCGCGCCCGTCGATCGTCGCGGTGCCGGCATCCGGACGCAGCAGCGTGGCGAGCACTCGCAGCAGCGTGGTCTTGCCGGCACCGTTCGGTCCGAGGAGTCCGGTGATCTCGCCGTCGGCCGCGGTGAACGAGACGCCCGCGACGGCGGCGATCTCGCGGCGCTTGCCGAACGCCTTGGCGATGTCGTCGACCGCGATCATCGCGGCGCTCCCAGGCGATCGGGCCACAGCGCCGGCGCGACGCTGGCGCCGAAATGCTCGACGCAACCCTTCGGCAGCTTCGCGAACGTCGGGTCGTCGATGAACGAAGCGACGAGCTGCGGGCCGCAGGCATGGGGCGATACGATGTGGCCGTAGCCCTGGGCGATGACGTGCCGGCTGTTCGGCAGCGTCTTCGCGACCATGTCGCCATAAGCCGGCGGCGTCACCGGGTCGAGGCCGCCGGAGAGCAGGAGCGTCGGCACGCTGCTTTCGAGCGGTACGAACGCGTCGGCGGGCGCGGCGCCCTTCGGCCAGACGTCGCACACCGCGAGGCCACGTCGCGCGAGCGCTGCCGTGCGGACGTTCGCGAGCCTGTGCTCGGCGTCCGCGCTCCCCACGCGCGGGACGTCCTCGGCACAGGTCACCGAATAATGCAGCGCCGTATTGAGTTGCTCGGCGAGATCGGCGGTGACGAGATCGACGGTCGCGAAGAGCGGCGCGAAGTCGCCGGCGGCCGCGCGCGCGATCACTTCCGGCAGCAGCGCGCGCAGTTCGGGCGAGTAGGTGAACGGCTGCAGCGCCGCCAGCACGTGATCGTAGGTGATGCGCACGGTGCGCGCTTCGCCGGTGCGCGGATCGGCATACGCGACCTCGCGACCGGTCGATCCGAGTGACGCCTGGATCGACGCGAGCGTGGCGGCGAGATCGGGGTGGGTGGTGCGGCACGCCGCGGCCGCGTTGCAGGCGTCGATCAGCGCGGAAAGCGCCGCGTCGCGGGTGGGCCAGACGTCGAGCGAAATGCGCATCGACGGCGGCGCGACGCCGTCCAGCACCATGCTGCGCACGCGATCAGGGTGGCGGCGCACGTATTCCTGCGCGACGCGCGTGCCGTACGAGCCGCCCCACAGGTTGATCCGGCCGTAGCCGAGCGCAGCCCGCACGGCGTCGAGGTCGGCAACCCACGCTGCCGTCGTGTACTGGCGCGCGTCGACACCGCGCGCAGCGAGCTCGCGGGCGCACGCGGCGGCGCTTTCCGCCGGATCGATGTCGAGGGCCAGCGCAAGCGAATCCTGCGGCTTCAGCGCGGCGCATTCGAGCGGCGCGGAGCGTCCGGTGCCGCGCGGGTCGACGAGGACGATGTCGCGGTCCTTGCGCACGCCCGCGAGCTGCGCCGCGAATGGTCCGAGCTGCGATGCCGCCTGCCCCGGCCCGCCGGCAAGGATGAACAGCGGGTCGGGCCTGGGATTGAGCGTGTTTGCCGGCAGCATCGCGACGGCGATGCCGATCCTGCGTCCGTCCGGCAACGCGCGATTCTCCGGAACTTCGAGCACGCCGCATTGCGCCGCAAACGGCAGCTTCGGCAGCCGGCACTCGGTGAGCGCCAGCGTGCGCGGGTCGCGGCTTGCCTGGTCGCCACACCCCGCGACGAGCCCCAGCGCCAGGGTGGCGATCGCAAGCGTGCAGGTGAAGTCGGCGGCCGGTTTCATCGCGGCCGATGGTAGCAGAGGCCGGCAACGCGTCGCGCGCACGGCGGCGCGGCCGAATGGCATCCCGAACCTCTGGGTTCGCGGCGGCGGCTATACTTGCCGCCACTTCATACTGCCGCCGGATACTTCGCCCGGCATCTGCCATGACCACCCGCGATCTCGAGCCCGGCCTCGTCACCGACCTCACCAATCGCCTGTCTTACGGGGGCTACCTGCGGCTCGACCGGCTGCTCACCGCGCAGGCGCCGCTGTCCGGCACCGCCGACTCGCCGCCGCGGCACGACGAGATGATGTTCATTATCCAGCACCAGACGTCCGAGCTCTGGATGAAGCTCGCGATCCACGAGCTGAAGGCGGCGATCGGCTTCGTGCGCGCTGACCGCCTTGCCGCGTGCTTCAAGATCCTCGCGCGCGTGAAGCTGATCCAGAAGCAGCTCTTCGAGCAGTGGGCGGTGCTGGAGACGCTGACGCCGTCGGAGTACGAGGCGTTCCGGCCGACGCTCGGCACGTCGTCCGGATTCCAGTCGGCGCAGTACCGCGCGCTCGAATTCCTGCTCGGCAACAAGCAGGCGGCGCTGGTCGATGTGTTTCGCTACGATCCGGCCGTGCACGCGGAGCTGTCCGCGCTGCTGCATGCGCCCAGCCTCTACGACGAGTTCCTGCGGCATCTCGCGCGGCGCGGCCTTCCGGTCCCGCCGGAATGCGTCGAGCGCGACTGGTCGCAGCCGCACGTGCGCAATCGCGAACTCGTCGCGGTGTTCAAGATCGTCTACGACGATCCCGAGACGTGGTGGGACGCCTACGAGATGGCGGAAAAGCTGGTCGACGTCGAGGAATCGTTCCAGCTCTGGCGCTTCCGGCATCTCAAGACCGTCGAGCGAACCATCGGCCACAAGACCGGGACCGGCGGCTCGTCCGGCGTGGGGTTTCTGAAGCGCGCGCTCGACCATCAGTTCTTCCCCGAGCTGATCGACGTGCGCACGGTCATCGGCGCGCGCAGGACGTGATGCGGGGGCGCGCACGATGACGGAGGACGATTCGCCGATCGACCGCGCCGTGGCGGCGCTCCCGGCCGGGCCGCTGACGCCGGCGGGCATCGCGGCGCACGTGGCGCCGCTCTTCACGCGCGTGCGCGCCGCGTACGCCGGCCGCGTCTATCTCGCCAATCATTCGCTCGGCCGGCCGCTCGATGCCGTCGAGGACGACGTGCGCGAGGCGCTCGCAGGCTGGTATGCGCGGATGGGCGGCGTCTGGGACGCGTGGAACGCCGAGAGCGACGCATTCCGCGCACGGATTGCACGGCTCCTCGGGGCGCGCCGAGCCGACTGCGTCGTGCCGAAGACCAGCGCGGGGCAGGGACTGCGCGCGGTGCTGAACACGTACGACGCGCCGCCGCGGGTCGTCGCGACGCGCGGCGAGTTCGATTCACTCGACGTGATCCTGCGCACCTATGCCGAGCGCGGCCGGATCGCACTGTCGTTCGTCGAGGCACTCGACGATGTGTTCGCGCCGGACGACATCGTCGCCGCGATCACCGAGGGCACCCAGCTCGTCGTCGTGTCGCAGGTGATGTTCGAGACCGGGTCGATCGTCGCCGACCTTCCGGCCATCGTCGCGCGGGCAAAATCGGTCGGTGCGCGCGTGCTGCTCGATGTCTATCACGCGATCGGCGTCACTCCGGTCGACGTCGCGGCGCTCGATGTCGATTTCGCCGTCGGCGGCAGCTACAAGTACCTGCGCGGCGGGCCGGGCGCCTGCTATCTCTACATCGCGCCGCGCCACGTCGACGCGGGTCTCGCGACGCTCGACACCGGCTGGTTCGCCAAGGAGTCGCCGTTCGACTACGCGCGGCCGCATCCGCCGCGCTTCGCCAAGGGCGGCGATGCGTGGCTCGAGTCGACGCCCGCTGTGCTGACGCTCTTTCAGGCGCGCGCCGGGCAGCGCTTCACGCTGGCGATCGGCGTCGATCGCCTGCGCCCGCATTCGGTCGCGCTTCAGCGACGCCTGGTCGAACTGCTCGCCGAGCGCGGCGTCGTCGCCCGCGGCGGCACCCCCGACCGCGGCGCCTTCGTCGTGCTGCGCGACCCACGTGCGCGTGTATTCGCCGATGCGCTGGCGCAGCGCGGTGTGGTCACCGACGCGCGTGGCGAGTGGCTGAGGCTGTGCCCGGACGTGCTGACGGAGGATGCGGAGCTCGTCACGGCGGCCGATGCGCTCGCCGCGGTGATGCACGGCTGATCCGGCCGAACGCGGCGTCCCGGAGCGGTTCGATCAGAGCCCGCGGGTGATGAAATGCACCAGCGTGAGCAGCCCCAGCACGAGCACCAGCGCGGACAGAAGGCCGACGATGATGACGTGCTGGGGTTTGAGGCGCACCGCGTCCTCGCGCATGTCGCGGCCTTTCCGGACACCGAAGAAGCTCCAGAACACGGCGCCCGTCGCCTGGGCGAAGGTCGCCTGCTGCGGCTCGTTCGATGGGGGCGGTGCGTCCGTGCCGGACGGGTCCGGAGGCGTCGAATCGGCGGTCATGGTCGGCGTGCGGGAAGTCTCGAGGCTCCGCCGATGGTAGCACCGGCCCACGGTCGCATCCGGATGGCCGGCAGGCACGTATAGCGGGGTGCAGCCGAACCGGCCGCGACACCCACGTGGAGACCTCCCATGCTCGCTCGCCTTACCCGCTTCGCTCTTCCGGCCATCGTTGCCGTCGCACTCACTGCCTGCCAGACCATGGCGCCGGCACCGCAGAAATCGCTGTACGACCGCCTCGGCGGCCAACCCGCGATCACCGCGGTCGTCGACGACTTCGTCGGCAACGTCGCGGCCGACAGCCGCATCAACGGGTTCTTTGCGAAGACCGACATTCCCCGCCTGAAGCGCCTTCTGGTCGAGCAGATCTGCGCCGGCACCGGCGGACCCTGCACCTACACGGGCCGCAGCATGCCGGAGGCGCACAGGGGAATGCACATCACCGACGCGCAGTTCGGCGCGCTGGTCGAGGACCTCACGAAGTCGCTCAACAAGTTCAAGGTGCCGGAGAAGGAGCAGGCCGACCTGCTCGCAGTTCTCGGGCCGATGAAGCCTTCGATCGTCGGTCAGTGACGGCGTGATCCGGGCGGCGGCGCGCGCCGCCGCCCGCGGTCCGCCGCGCCGGCTGCCTTCACTCGCTGCGGTCCTCGGGCGCCTTGAAGCGCTCGCGGATGCGTCCTTCGTCGAGCTCGCCGAACGAATACGACACATCGAGCCACATCACGTTGATGATGCCGAACGCGAGGGCGAGGCCGAGGCCGAGAATCCAGGTGAAGTACCACATAGGTTTCGACGCTCCGTCTGCTGATCAGTAAAGTCCGTGACTGTTTTCCTGCACGTGGCGCTCGGTGACCTTGCCGCGCATCACGTAATAGACCCATGACGTGTAGGCGAGCACGATGGGCAGGAAGACAAGAGTGCCCCAGAACATCACCTGCAGCGTGCGCTTGCTCGACACCGCGTCCCATACGGTGAGGCTGCTCGCGGGATCGCTCGACGACGGCATGATGAACGGGAACAGCGCGAAGCCGGCGGTCAGCACCGTGCTCGCGACCGCGATCGCCGACAGCGTGAATGCGCGGCCCGGATGCCGGCGCGACAGCAGTTGCGCGAGCAGCGCGCCGGCAAACGCTGCGATCGGCGCCAGCAGCGTCCACGGGTGCAGCGTGTAGTTCTCGAGCCACGCGCCCGGCGCACGGACCACGGTCTTCGCGAGCGGGACGAACGATGCGTTCTCGGGAGGCATCGCGGTGATCCGATAGCCGTCGATTTCCGTCGCGAGGTAGACGCCGGCCACGGCGAACGCCACCACGAAGATGCCCGTCGCGATGCGCCCGGCCTTGCGCGCGCGCTCCTGCAGCGCGCCTTCGGTGCGCAGCACGATGAACGACGCGCCGTGCATCGCCAGCATCGCGACGCTGACGATCCCGGCGAGAAGCCCGAACGGATTCAGCATCGCGATGAAGCTGCCGGTGTAGAAGACGCGCATCTCGGCGTCGAAATGGAACGGCACGCCCTGGAGCAGGTTGCCGAACGCGACGCCGAAGACCAGCGCGGGCACGGTGCCGCCGACGAAGATGCCCCAGTCCCAGAACCTGCGCCAGCGCGGGTCCAGGACCTTGCTGCGGTAATCGAAGCCGACCGGCCGGAAGAAGAGCGCGAACAGCGTGAGGATCAGCGCCACGTAGAAGCCCGAGAACGCGGTGGCGTACACCAGCGGCCACGCCGCGAACGTCGCACCGCCCGCGGTGATGAACCACACCTGGTTGCCTTCCCACGTCGGGCCGACCGTGTTGAGAACGACGCGCCGCTCGACGTCGGTGCGGGCGACGAACGGCAGCAGCGTGCCGAGACCGAGATCGAATCCGTCCATCACTGCGAAGCCGACCAGCAGGGCGCCGACCAGGAGCCACCAGACGAGCTTCAGCGTCGCATAGTCGAAGAGGTAGATCATGCGATCCCCTCGAGGGCGGGTGGCGCCGTCTCGCCCTGGTAGCGGCCGGTGCCGAGGCTCGCGGGTCCGAGCCTGATGTATTTCAGCATCAGGTAGAGCTCGACAGCGAGGAGGCCCGAGTAGAAGAACACGAATCCCGCGAGCGAGAACATCACATCGCCTGCCGTCACCGACGATACCGCCATGTGCGTCGGCAGCACCTCGCTGATCGCCCAGGGCTGGCGGCCATACTCGGCGACGATCCACCCGAGCTCCATGGCGACCCACGGCAGTGGGATGCTCCAGAGCGCGAGATGCATGATCCAGCGATTTGCCGACAGGCGGCGCCTGGCGAGCACGAGGAAGGACGCCGCGAACAGGAACAGGAACCACATCGCGAGTCCCACCATGATCCGGAACGACCAGAACATCGTCGCGACGTTGGGGATCGTGTCGTCGACGGCGGCGCGGATCTGCTCCGGCGTCGCGTCGACGACGTTGCGCGTGTACTTGCGCAGCAGGAGCCCGTAGCCGAGGTCCGCCTTCAGGCGGCCGAATTCGGCGCGCGCCGCGGCGCTGTCGTCGCCGCCCTTGATCCGCTGCAGCGCGGCATAGGCGGTCATCCCGCTGCGGATCCGCGCCTCGTGCTCCTTCTTGAGATCCTTGATACCGGTGACCGGCGTGTCGATCGACCGCGTGGCGATGAGTCCCATCAGCCAGGGAACCTTGATCGCGAAGTTCGTCTTCTCGGCCTCCTGGTCGGGGAAGCCGAACAGGGTGAACGACGCCGGCGGCTTCTCGGTCTCCCATTCGGCCTCGATCACCGCGAGCTTCACCTTCTGCACCTCACCCGTCGTGTAGCCGGATTCGTCGCCTAGCACGATGACCGACAGCGCCGACGCGAGGCCGAAACCCGCGGCGACCGCAAAGGAGCGGACGGCGAACGACGGATCGCGCCCGCGCAGCAGGTAGAACGACGAGATGCCGAGCACGAACATGGAGGCCGCGACGTAGCCCGCGGCCAGCGTGTGCACGAACTTCGGTCCGGCGACCGGGTTGAAGAAAAGGTCGCCGAAGCTCGCGAGCTCCATCCGCATGGTGTCGAGGTTGAACTCTGCGCCGACCGGGTTCTGCATCCACGCGTTGGCGATGAGGATCCACAGCGCCGAGAAGTTCGACCCCAGCGCAACCAGGAGTGTCACCAGCAGATGGGTCACCTTGCCCATCCGGCTCCAGCCGAAGAAGAAGATGCCGACGAACGTCGACTCGAGGAAGAACGCCATCAGGCCCTCGAGCGCCAGCGGCGCGCCGAAGATGTCGCCGACGTAATGCGAGTAATACGCCCAGTTGGTGCCGAACTGGAACTCCATCGTGATGCCGGTCGCTACGCCCATCGCGAAGTTGATCCCGAAGAGCTTGCCCCAGAATTTCGTCATGTCGCGATAGATTTCCTTGCCCGTCATCACATATACCGATTCCATGATGACGAGGATCCACGACAGCCCGAGCGTCAGCGGGACGAACAGGAAGTGGAACAGCGCGGTCGCGGCGAACTGCAGCCGCGACACGTCGACGACGTCAATGGGCGACAACGGGAGCCTCCGATGGCGTTGCGGGTGCGGCGATGTGCTGTCCGACGGTCTGCGCGCTCGGGACCGGACGCGGCGCGTAGGCCGGGCGGAAGAACGCGAGCCAGAGCAGCAGGAGGGCGGTCAGCTTGACCGCGAGTACCACGGCGATCTCGCGGACGAGAGGGTCGGTTCGCGGCGCGCGGCGCGAATGACCGCGGGGTGCGGCTGCCCCCAGCGGGGGAGTCTGCGCAACGGTCGGTGAAGCCGGCATGAGGCCATTATTGCCGCCGCGGGACCATCCGTCGAGCCTGCCGGACCGGACGCGCGCCGGACGCCGCCGCCGGAGGCCGTTCGGGCGCAAAATCGCGGGTCCCGCCGCTTGATTCCGGGCGTGCGGACCCCATTTCTTCAGCAATGTCTTTATCGCCAGGATAGGCAATCATGCGTTTCGACAAGCTGACCACGAAATTCCAGCAGGCGCTGGCGGATGCGCAAAGCATGGCGCTCGGCAACGACAGCGGCTTCATCGAGCCCCAGCACCTGATGGTCGCCCTGCTCGACCAGGAGGACGGCGGCACGGCGTCGCTGCTCGCCCGCGCCGGCGTCGCCGTGCCGAAAGTGAAGGCGGCGCTCGTGAAATCGATCGAGCGGCTGCCCAAGGTCGAAGGGACCGGCGGCGAGATCGGCGCGTCGCGCGAGCTGTCGAACCTCCTCAATCTCACCGACAAGGAAGCGGTGAAGCGCGGCGACCAGTTCATCGCCAGCGAGCTCTTCCTGCTGGCGCTCGCGGACGACAAGGGCGAGACCGGGCGCGTCCTCAAGGAGAACGGCCTCACGCGCAAGGCGCTCGTCTCGGCCATCGAGGCCGTGCGCGGCGGCGGTGGCGTTGACAGCCAGGAAGCCGAAGGCCAGCGCGAGGCGCTCAAGAAATACACGATCGACCTCACCGAGCGCGCCCGCCTGGGCAAGCTCGACCCCGTCATCGGCCGCGACGACGAGATCCGCCGCACCATCCAGATCCTGCAGCGGCGCACCAAGAACAACCCGGTGCTGATCGGCGAGCCGGGTGTCGGCAAGACGGCGATCGTCGAAGGCCTCGCGCAGCGAATCGTCAACGGTGAAGTGCCGGAAACGCTGAAGAGCAAGCGCGTGCTGTCGCTCGACATGGCCGCGCTGCTGGCGGGCACCAAGTACCGCGGCGAATTCGAGGAGCGCCTGAAGGCCGTCCTGAAGGACATCGCCGCCGACCAGGGACAGACGATCGTGTTCATCGACGAGCTGCACACGATGGTCGGCGCCGGCAAGGCCGAGGGCGCGATGGACGCCGGAAACATGCTGAAGCCCGCGCTCGCGCGCGGCGAGCTCCACTGCGTCGGCGCGACGACGCTGGACGAGTACCGCAAGTACGTCGAGAAGGATGCCGCGCTCGAGCGCCGCTTCCAGAAGGTGCTGGTCGACGAGCCGTCCGTCGAGTCGACGATCGCGATCCTGCGCGGGCTGCAGGAGCGCTACGAGATCCACCACGGCGTCGAGATCACCGATCCGGCGATCGTCGCGGCGGCGGAGCTTTCGCACCGCTACATCACCGACCGCTTCCTGCCGGACAAGGCGATCGACCTGATCGACGAAGCCGCCGCGCGCATCCGCATGGAGATCGACTCCAAGCCGGAGGCGATGGACAAGCTCGACCGCCGGCTGATCCAGCTGAAGATCGAGCGCGAGGCCGTGAAGAAGGAGAAGGACGAAGCGTCGAAGAAGCGCCTTGCGCACATCGACGAGGAAATCAGGAAGCTCGAGCGCGAATACGCGGACTTCGACGAGGTGTGGCAGGCCGAAAAGGCGCAGGTCGCCGGCTCGCAGCACATCAAGGAGGAGATCGACAAGATCAAGCTCCAGATGGACGAGGCGAAGCGCAAGGGCGACTGGCAGAGGATGAGCGAGCTCCAGTACGGCAAGCTGCCGCAGCTGGAAGCCCAGCTCAACAAGGCCGACAGGAAGCTCGCGAAGGAGCAGACGAAGAAGCCGCAGCTCTTGCGCACGCAGGTCGGCGCCGAGGAAATTGCCGAGGTCGTCTCGCGTGCAACCGGTATTCCGGTATCGAAGATGATGCAGGGCGAGCGCGACAAGCTCCTGCACATGGAGGACGCACTGCACAGGCGCGTCGTCGGCCAGGACGAGGCGGTGCGGCTCGTCTCCGACGCGATCCGCCGCTCGCGCTCCGGGCTCGCCGATCCGAATCGGCCGTACGGCTCATTCCTGTTCCTGGGGCCGACCGGCGTCGGCAAGACGGAATTGTGCAAGGCGCTCGCCGAATTCATGTTCGATTCGGAGCAGCACCTCATCCGGATCGACATGTCGGAGTTTCAGGAGCGCCATTCGGTGGCGCGGCTCATCGGTGCGCCGCCGGGCTACGTCGGCTACGAGGAAGGCGGGTACCTGACCGAGGCCGTGCGCCGCAAGCCGTACAGCGTAATTCTGCTGGACGAAGTCGAGAAGGCGCACCCCGACGTCTTCAACGTGCTGCTGCAGGTGCTGGACGATGGCCGGATGACCGACGGGCAGGGCCGCACCGTCGACTTCAAGAACACGGTGATCGTGATGACGTCGAACCTCGGCTCGCAGCGGATCCAGCAGATGGCCGACGAAGGCTCCGATCAGGCCGTCGTCAAGATCGCGGTGATGGCCGAGGTGAAGGCGCATTTCCGGCCGGAGTTCGTCAACCGCATCGACGAGATCGTCGTTTTCCAGCCGCTCGGCGAAGCGCAGATCGCGGATATCGCGAAGATCCAGCTGAAGGCGCTGGAGGGGCGGCTCGCGAAGATGGAGATCCGGATGACGGTGTCCGATGCCGCGCTGAAGGTCGTCGCCGCGGCGGGCTTCGATCCGGCCTACGGTGCGCGGCCGCTGAAGCGCGCGATCCAGCAGCAGATCGAGAACCCGTTGGCGAAGGAGATCCTCGGCGGCAGCTTCGCACCGGGCGACACGATCCGGATCGACGCGGACGGCGGCGAGATCGGATTCGCGAAGGGATGAGCGGGGCGGGCGGCGTCAGCCGTCCGCATTTGCCCTTTCCGCGGCGTCGCGATCCGCGTTGACCTGCGCTACGAGATTCATCAGCACGCTCGTCGTCCAGCCGAAGGCGAAGAGTCCGGAGATCGCGATCATCGGCGCCATCAGCCGCCACTGCTGAGGGAGGGTGCCTTCCCCGTAGCCCAGCGTCGTGTACGTGCCCGCGACGAAGTAGAACGCATCGCGCAGCGACGCGATCGCGCCGAGTCCGATCAGCGCGCCGCTCCACAATGCGATTTCGGACAGATGCGTGATCACCATCACGAGAATCGTCGCCCCGAAGAACAGGCTGTTGCGCAGCCGCGACGGATTCGGATTGCGCCGGTTGCGCCGGAATCCCCGCTGGACGACGTTCATTCCCGCGCCGTGCACGAACAGCGTCGCGAGGAGCGGCAGCGTGCCGAGCAGGATCTCGAGGAAGGGCGAGTACTGGGTCATGCGGGCGGAACGCGACCGAAAGGGCCGCGGCCGCCGGATTCTGCCACAGTGCCGTCGCGCGACTCCGGTGCGAGCGGCGGTTCAGTAGTACGGAGCGTAGCGACGCCTGGCCGCCGCCCTGGCCGCCGCACGCGCCCAGCGGACAATCCGTCGCGCCACGCCGTGCGCGAGCGCGCGGAGCCCCGAACGGGCCTCGACCCAGACTGTCGAGCGATCCTGTGCCTCGACGATCGTGCGGCCGGGGCGGTCGATCGTGAACGACTCGCCTCCCGAGATGACGATGTCGCGCGTTTCGCGCTCCAGCGTGATCCAGAGGGTGCCGCGGGCCACGCGCAGCGTCGTGCCTTGCGCATCGTCCAGCAGCACCTGCTGGCGCAGGGCCAGGTTCCACAGCTTCTTGCGGGTCGGGTTCGTCATCGTCACTCTCCTATTTCATGCGTACAATGCATCCCTCGCGGCCGGCGCGGGCATCCCCTCGCGGGGGCTGTCCTTGCCTTGGATGTGGCGTAATATTGGTGCCGGGAGCGTGGATCCGCAAACGGTCTTTCCGAATGCACAGCATGAGTGTGGCGCATGCATAAAGCGTTGCGGCGACTCCCGTCCCTCGATTTCCTGAAGGGATTCGAGGCGGCCGGGCGGCTGCTGTCGTTCACGCGCGCGGCCGAGGAGCTCTTCGTCACGCAGTCGGCGCTGTCGCGCCAGATCCAGGCGCTCGAGGCGGCGCTGGGCGTCGCGCTCTTCGTGCGGCGGCATCGCGCGCTCTCGCTGACGCGCGCCGGTCAGGCCTATCACCGGGAAATCTCGTCGTTCCTCGGCGCGCTGGCCGCCGCGACCGAAACGGTGCGCGGCTCGGTGCGCACGCCGGGACTTGCGCTGTCGACGACCGTCTCGTTCGCGTCGCTGTGGATCATTCCGCGCCTCGGCTCCTTCCGCGCGCGCTGTCCTGAGGTCGAGGTGTTCATCTCGGCCGACGACCGGCTGGTCGATCTCACGCGCGGCGACGTCGACGTCGCCGTCCGGTACCTTCCCGAGGAGTCGGCGCCGGCGGCCGCGGTCCGGCTCTTCGGCGAACGGATGCTGCCGGTGGCAAGTCCGGCGCTGCTGAAGCGCCCGGGTGATCCGCTCACGCGGCCTGCCGATCTCGCCCGGCACGTGCTGCTGCATCTCGACGATCCCGATGGCGGAATGCCGTGGCTCGACTGGCGCGCGTGGCTCGCCGCGAACGGACTGCCCGACCTGAAGCCCGCGGGGTCCTTGCGCTTCAAGCTCTACGATCAGGTCATCCAGGCGGCAATCGGCGGCCAGGGCGTTGCGCTGGGGCGGGTGCCGCTCGTCGCTGCATTGCTGCGCGCCGGCTCGCTGGTCGCACCGTTCTCCAGGCGCTATGAGTCGACGCGCGGCTATTTCGCGGTCGTCGCGCCGCACGCGCATGCGCGTGCCGACGTCACGGCCTTCGTCGACTGGCTGCGCGCCGAGGCCGCGCAGGAAGTCCGGGATTCCGATGCGCCAGTCGCCGCCGCGCGCGCCGCACCGCGAAGGAAGTCGCGGTGAGCGCCTCGCCGCCGCCGCCCGCGCACGCATCGCCGAGCGCATCGCCGTGGGTGCTGCGCTTCGCGTCGCTCGTTCCGGAGGGTGCGCGCGTGCTCGACCTCGCGTGCGGACGCGGCCGCCACGCGCGGCTTTTCGCGGCCCGCGGATGCGACGTGATCGCCGCGGATCGGGATGCCGAAGCGCTGGACTCGCTTGCGGGGGTTGCCGGCATCGCGACGCGCTGCGTCGATCTCGAGGCCGACGGCTGGCCTTTCGCGGCCGAGCGGTTCGACGCGATCGTGGTGACCAACTATCTGCATCGGCCGCTGCTCCGCGGGATCGTCGCTGCCGTATCGGATGAGGGCGTGCTGATCTACGAGACGTTCGCGCGCGGCAACGAGGCGTATGGCCGGCCGGCGAATCCCGATCATCTGCTCGTTCCCGGCGAACTCCTCGCGTCTGCGGCCGGCCGCCTCGACGTCGTTGCATTCGAGCAGGGCTTCGTCGCCGAAGGCGGCCGAACCGCGGTCATTCAACGGATCGCCGCGGTCGGCCTGCGGCGCGCCGCACCCCAGCGTCTCGCGCCCGAAATCGTCGGGGGCTGAAACGGTTCGTCCTCCCGCGGGTCGAATGCGGTAAAATTCGCCTTTTCGCGGCTAAGGAGCCTCTGAACAAATCCCGCGCGATTGCGCTGCAGGGCCGAATGCGGATGACTGCCTCAGTTGGCAAATGAGGCGCGACTTGTTCAGAGGTTCCTAATCCCTATGTTGACCGGAAGCATCGTCGCAATCGCGACGCCGATGCAGGAGAGCGGAGCGCTCGACCTTCCCGCGCTCGGCAGGCTGATCGACTTTCACGTCGCCAACGGCACGTCCGGCATCGTCATCGTTGGCACGACCGGCGAGTCGCCGACCGTCGACGTCGACGAGCACTGCCAGCTCATCACGGCCGCGGTCGATTTCGCCCGCGGGCGCCTCCCGGTCATCGCCGGCACCGGCGCGAACTCGACGGCCGAGGCGATCGCGCTGACGAAGTTCGCCAAGAAGGCGGGCGTGACGAGCTGCCTGTCGGTCGTCCCGTACTACAACAAGCCGACGCAGGAAGGGCTGTACCGCCACTTCCGCGCGATCGCCGAGGCGATCGACGTCCCGCTGATCCTGTACAACGTCCCCGGCCGGACGGTGGCGGACCTCGGCAACGAGACCGTGCTGCGCCTGGCCCAGGTGCCCGGCGTCGTCGGGATCAAGGACGCCACCGCCGATCTCGGTCGCGGCAGCGAACTGATCCGCGGGCTCGCTGCCGCGGGCCGGCAGGATTTCGCCGTGTACAGTGGCGACGACATCACGGCACTGTCGCTCGTTCTGCTCGGCGGCCATGGCGTGATCTCCGTGACGGCGAACGTCGCGCCGAAGCTGATGGCACAGATGTGCGCGGCGGCGCTGCGCGGCGACCTCGCCACCGCACGCGCCTGCAACGACCGCCTGCTGCCGCTGCATCGCCGACTCTTCGTCGAGCCGAACCCGGTGCCCGTGAAATGGGCGCTGGCCGAGATGGGTTTGATCAACAACGTGCTGCGGCTGCCGCTGGTGCCGCTGTCGCCGCAAAATTTCGAGACGGTGCGCGCCGCCCTGCGCGACGCCGATTGCCTCGCTCCAACCTGAAGGTGCATCGGATGAGATTTTCGAGAATTTCCGCAATTTCCGTGCGTGTCGCCTGCGCCGCCGCATTCGCTGCGCTCGCACTTGCCGGATGCGAATCGATGC
>Ga0265331_10000578_pt1 | contig 32831 bp, 22 predicted proteins | sample 41923metaG_FD_202088 | JGI IMG/M metagenome (GOLD analysis project Ga0265331, IMG submission 202088) | Rhizosphere microbial communities from Carex aquatilis grown in University of Washington, Seatle, WA, United States - 4-19-23 metaG | ecosystem: Host-associated > Plants > Roots > Rhizosphere... | reverse complement strand
GTTGCTGAATCAGACCTGATGCTCAGTGCTTTTGCATGAGCAAGCGATAGCAAATCACGGCGTCGCGGACACTTCTGACGCCGAATTTCAACTTCGCGTTGTCGATGTAATCTTTGACGGTGCGGGGCGAGATGTCGAGGATGAGCGCGATGTCGGGAAAGGTCTTGCCCTGTTCGGCCAAAGCGAGGCACTGGCTTTCTCGGCAGGTCAAGTGGATGCCGGCGAGGACGTGCAACGGCTCCAGCGTTTCGCGTACCCGCCGGTGGAACTGATAGGCGACGATTCGCAACGCGAGCGCGTGACTCCGGGTGGTATGCAGGAAAGCTGCGTATTGTTGATCGGTGGCGAAGGTAAGCGCGGCGAACCGGCCATGCCAGTGGTGGATGGGAATGGTGTAGCCATGACGGATGCCGAAACTGGACGCTTCCTCGAAGAACCTGCGCGTGAAAGGATCGTCATCTCCGAAATTCGATCCCCATCCAAACGGATGCGGCTGGCGGATGCTGTGCAGCACAATGGGGTCGCAGGTCTCGTAACGCTGATCGACATAATGCCTACGCCAGGGATCGGCATAATTGGTGATGAGGCGAAGCTGACGGCCGGTTGTCGATGGGATGGCGATGTAGGCGAAGTTCGGAAGGTTCAAGCCGCCGGTGATGCGAACGAGCGCCTGGCAAAGCTGCTTTGCGCTGGCCGCGGTCTCCAGTTCATCAAGATAGTCCTGCAACAGACGATGCATGGTCGGCCGACGCTCGTATTTGGATTTTCTACTTTTCTTCAATCGTTATGGTTGTGTTGCTGTTCAAACAAAAGGCGGCGGATTTCTCCGCCGCCTCTGCTTCATACCCGCCCCCGATAAACTCTTAACCGCCCAATCCGATACTGATTGTAGCAAAAGGTCCGTAGAAATTGCGGGTGGCCGCATCGCGGGCATCCAAGCCGCTATCGGTGGCATTGAAGAAGAAGTCGCCGCGATAGCCGAGACTGAATTTGGCGTTGGGGAATTTCAGCGACAGACCGGCGAACCCACCAACATTCGGGATCATGACCGACTGCGAGCGGTCGTGTGCGATGTTCGGATGGGCGTAGTGCCGGGTGCTTTTGACGTTGCCGTTCCAATGAAGGTAGTAACCCGATGTCTGGTGATCTTCCTGGGTGCGCTGCCGGCCGAACAGGAGCGCGCCGTTCATGCCCCAGTCGAAAGCCACCGACATGCCGTCCTGATTTCCTATAACCGGAAGGGATGCATCCCAGGATAGGGATGGGCCGATGGCGTGCGTGCTGTGCCTGATATGCACGAGTGCGGTATAAGATTGTTGATACGGGTGACGGATTTTTTGATATTTGTTTCCCGCACCCGATGCCACAAATGGGCCATACCCAAGTACGGGCCGCGCGTGCAGCGTAGCACTGGAATTGGAGGTGAATTGCGCGAACCGCACACCGGCACTGATGACCGAACTGCCGTCATGGTGAAACAGGCCGAGACCAACATCCTTTCCCGCCTGGAAATCGAGCACGGCGTGCGACTCTGCAAAATCCGATTGGCCATCACCGAATTGCCTGAACCCCGGCTTCACGACTTGGTTGTGGCCGAGAACGATGTTCGTAAAATTGGGAAGGCCCGCCGTTTGATAGTGCTTGTGCCTGTCATTGCCGGAGCGGCCGTACCGGACTGCAGCAGAAAAAACCCAATCTGCGGCTTGAGGCACGAATGTGATCTTGCCCTCGCCTCCGATGCTGTAGCGCGACGGACGCAGAGCGCCGACCATTGCGTCCAGAACCTTTGGCGGCGCCAAACTGAAAAATGGCGGCGCGAAAGGCGTCTGCGGGGTGTCCACCCGCTCCAACTGCCCCCCAATCTCGATCCAGACTGTCGGACGATCTTCGCTTGAAGACGACGCAAGCGCGCCGGCAGGCACACAGGCAGCGCCCAGCAATGCCATCATGGAAACATTCGTCAAAAGAGTACGGCGGAAGCCTTCATCCCGGCTTCGTGTGTTCATCAATTCGCTCATTGTGAAATTCCCCCCGAAAGAGCGACGCCAGATGTGACGATGCGTGTTGTGCTGCTTGTCATGGCGCTCACCAATTTCTCGTGATGCGCACGCCATAGAGGCGCGGATCAGTCAGGAAGACATTGGTCGTCAACCCGGAATCGTCGCTGTTGAGAAACGCGCCGGTAATGGCCGTCGTGTTGAACACGTTCTTGAGATAACCCATTACCTGCCAACCGTTTGTGTTGGTGAGGGTCACCGCCAAGTTCACGTTGGTATAGCCGCGCAACTCGTCATAAGGCCGGTCGTTGAAGACACGCGCATAAGATTGCGATTGCCAGTAGAAATCGCCGTGCGCGGTCGCCGTCCAATCTGCCGAAACCGGCAAAGTGTAATCGGCGGAAAACGAGGTCGTGAAATGCGGCGCGTTGGGAAGTTGGTTCCCGCTCAAATCCTTCGAGAATCCCGCGCCGTCATTTGGTGCCGTCGAAGGATCAAAACCGGGATACCCAACTATGATCGGGTTATTGACCACGGGATTGGCCACATAAGGCTTTTGCGTGAGCGGATCGTCGCCCAGGAGATAGGCGTAGCCGCAAAAGCTGACTTCGTTCGCTCCTGCTGTCGGCGCCGATTGAAATACCCATTTCGCGACAGAGGTCGGGAAGATGCAGTTCGAGGCTTCGTTGATGAAAGGCTTGACGACATACCATCCCGGTTGACCTGCCGTTCGATCCATCAGATCGACGGCCTGGTCGCCCTTGTTGAGCCTGGCATCTTCATAACCACCTGAGAATGTGAACTTCAGGCCCGGCGCCGCCTCCCAACTCGCTTCCAGTTCGGTGCCTTTTACAGTGGCGTCGAAATTCAGGTTGATCGCCGTGCGATCGACGATTTGCGAAATCTGATAGCCGGTGTAGTTGTAGAAAAAGACATCTCCGTTCAGCGTCAGCGTGCCATCCAGTAAGGTGTTTTTCGTGCCCAGCTCGAATGCATCGACGAATTCCGGCTTGAACGTCAAAGGATGCGTCGCTTGCACGACATTCTGTGCGCCCACCGCGCTAACGGCGGAAGAAAAAACCGCTCCGGGCGGATTCGCGCCACCGGCTTTATAGCCGTGAGAGTATGAGCCATAGATCAAGGTTTGATCGGTGAAATTGAGCTTCGGCGTCCAGTTGGCAACGGCGCGGCCAGTGAACTGACTCCATTGCTGGTCTACCGCACCGACAACGGGATAACCCCAACCGGCTGATACCAGCCAGCTTGGTACCAGAAGGAAGTGCTTTTGGTCATCCGTCCAGCGCAGCCCGCCGACAAGTTTCAGGTTATTGAATATGCTGTAATTCACCTCGCCAAAAGCGGCATAGGAATTCAGAACATACGGATTTTCGCTGCGGAAATAATTGTGCCCATTGCCGTTGAGGCTAGAAAGCGGATTTGGATCGATATAACCGCTGGGGACGTCCGCGGGAACGGTGGGATCATTAAATTGGTACCCATGCGAAAGCGTGGAGGAATTATCCGAGACGCCAGGAACCCAAGGGTGTGCCGCGTTAGAGGCCGCCGTGATGACCGTGAATGCGTTGCTAAAGACATAGTAATTTTCCAATGTCTCATAGTGCAGGTAGTTGCCACCGGCGCTGAAGTTGAATGGCCCGGAGAAATTGGACGCCAAGCGAAATTCCTGGCTCAATTGCCAGGCACGCTCCTCGGAAAGATCCTCGATAATGAGACGATCGGAACAGCCGAGCTGCGGGTCGCAAAAAACACCCTGTGCAGAGACCAGGCCACCTTCGGCGGGAGTGCTGGGTCCGAAGTAACCCGGAGCCGATCCAAATCGATTATAATCTTCCGCCGACCACAGGAAATCTTGATTGAATCCTGTTTGCGACGTGAATGTGAGTGCTGGCGTTAACACATAGTCCGCGTTCAATTCGACGACATCGTTCTTCGCTTTGTAGATCGGGTTGATCGATGAATTGATCACCCGCAAATTCGACGATTGCAGCTCGCTGGGATAAGGAGAATGCCCATTATTCGTCTTGGACAGTGCTATGTCCGCGGTGACATAGGGCAGCGAAAAGGCAGCGGGCGCTTCAAATGCTTCGGGTGAATAGAGCGATACCGGCAAGCAACCCTGGCTGAGAAAATCGCCGCCGGAAGGGGGGAAACCGTTAAAGACACCAGTGGTGAATTCCTTTGGAATGCCATCAATCACACCGGGGCCCGGATCGGTTTTGCAAAGCTGCTTTGCGCTTCTCAAGCGATCATCGTCTTCCTGGAAATGCTCCCAGACGAGATACATCTGCAAATTCTGTGTCGGCTTCAGGCCCACTGTCACGCGACCCGACCACAGATCGCGCCCGTCGATCTGATCATTCGTGTATTCGTTGAACGAAAAGCCCTGGCGCTTGGTCCATTCGCCCGCGATGCGAATATCGACACGGTCATCGACGATGGGAATGTTCACCATGCCTTCGAACCGGCGATTTTGATAATTGCCGATGTCGCCGGACGCCATGGCTTCAAACTGATCCGTCGGCTTGGCTGACGTCAGATTCACCACACCTGCGGTGGCGTTGCGGCCATAGAGCGTGCCTTGCGGGCCTCGCAGCACTTCGACCTGGCCGACGTCATAGAATTCCTGCTCGAAGAAGTGGTTGCGAATGAACGGAATATCGTTGAGAGCGACGGCAACCGCTGGATCCGTGGTGACAGAGATGGCCTGCGTGCCAATGCCTCGAATATTGATGCTGTAACCGGAGAAATTCGTCTTCGTGAACGTCATGTTCGGAACCTGTTTGATCAGGTCCGGCCCGCCCGCCGTTTGCGTCGAGGTGAGCTGCTCCTGGCTAAGGGCCGTGATCGAAATGGGAATGCTCTGTACATCGGCACCGCCGAGTTTCGACGATGTAACTGTGACGGTCTCAACGGCGGTACGCGCGGGCGCGCCTTGCGCAATCTGAATATCTTGCACAATCTCGCTGGCAGAAGATGACTGGTCACGAACAATGACCGAAGCACCCGCTTTGTGATGAGCGACAAAGCCCGTTCCGGCGAGAATGCGGGAAAGCGCGTCATCCACGGAGTAAATCCCTGAAACGCCTTTCGTCCTGACACCGCGAACAGCATCTGCTGACACGACGAGCTGGGTACCAGTGGTATTTGCATAGGCGCTCAACGCTGCATTGAGATCGCCGGCCGGGATGTTGAATTGCTCTGCAAGAGCGGACGTGATTGCCCCCAACCCAAAGGCCGATCCGAGCAATGCTATCTTCAAACAAATGGACGCTTTCATGGCCCCCCCTTTTGATGGTCACGCCTCGCGGCGCTTCATGTTTCCTCGTCTCTCAGCGCGAGAGCGTCGTGTCGTTTCCGTTTTTGATAATCCGCAATCCGAACAGTTCCTGGATCGATGAGGCAAAGAGTTCGGAGTTTTCGGCTTGGAATGTGCCGTTGATCTTCAGATGGGCGACGGCTGGATCTTCCAACTTGATCTTGCGTGCGTTGTAACGATTGAACTCGGCCGCCGCGTCCGCCAGTTCCGTATCCTTGAAGATGAGTACGCCGCGTCTCCATCCGAGTGCTGTTGCGAGGGATGAGACAGGCTTCTTCACAATCACGAGGCTTTTTGCATTCGCCGTGGCCACGTCACCGGGCATGAGCAGCGCCGATCTGTGCGCCTTCTGGCCCGTCACGGGTGCCACGACCGCGCTTCCTTCGAGAAGGCTCACCCGAATGGCATTGGCCGAAGCGCGAACGGAGAATTTCGTGCCCAGATCGGTGATCCGGTACCCGTTCGCCGTCACGGCAAACGGATCCGCGCCGTCGTGATGGACATCGAAATAGGCTTCTCCGCGGAGAAGCGTCACTCGGCGAACGGCTCCGCTGCGAATCCGCAAGGCCGAATTCGTGTTGAGTTCGATGCTCGTCCCATCGCCAAGCGTTATGATTTTGTGACCGCCAACGGGCGTTACATAAGTGGCATCGAGCGGGCGGCTGAAATAGACAAAGCTCGCAAACCCGATGGCAGCCACGATAGCCGCCGCAGCGACGGACCGTAACAGAGCCCGCCTTCCCAATTTGGGGGTTGCCGTCTCCGGCCGCATGGGCTGTTGCTGCCGAAGTGCATTCAATCGGCCCGCGGCGTTCCAGACCACGGTCTGGCGAAGATAGGCGATGTGATTTGCGTCCGCCTCCGTGAGCCACGCGTCGAATTCGGCTTGGTCCATTTCCGTCCATGTCCAGAGATTGCGGCGCTGGACCCAATCGGCAGCGGCGAGATCGGTGTCGGTGGCACTGGGCTTGCTTGCCTCGGTCATGACCGCCTCCGAGGATCGGTCTGCTCGCGCAGATAGTGATCGGATAGGGCATGCAAAGCGTGCTTGAGATGCAGCGATACCGCAGCCCTTGTGATGCCCATGCGCGTGGCGATTTCCTGACCGGAAAATCCTTCGATACGCGCCAATTCGACCACTTCGCGTTGCCGTGGCGGCAACTTGTCGAGCGCATCCTGCAGACGAAGCAATTCCTGGCGCGCGGCGACCGTGCGATCCGGCGCAAAGGCTTCGGAGTCAATCGCCACACTCTCGAAATCGACGGCGGCGTCGATCGGCACGATATTGGACTGGCGGGCCAGATCGATGAGATAGTTGCGCGCTGTCCTGAGCAGGAAGCTCTTGGCGGACTTAGGCCTCTCTTCGCGCGCTGCACGATAGACACGGACATATATGTCCTGCCGGATGTCTTCCAGGTCGCTCCGGTCCCGCCAATTGCGGCGAAGGTACTGCATCAGCAACGACTCCAGGGGCAGGACTTCACGGACAAACCAAGCGTCCACCTCGGAGACGGTCATTTCCGCACCGCGGCTGCGCAGGTCTGTGGTGTCACGACCCGTATCCAAGAATTCGACCATTCCTCCGGGCTCCAGCCGCTAGAGGGTCATCCGTTCAAGCCTATGTCGGGTAAGACGAAATAGGCGTGCGATTGTTAAAGCCGTGTCGAAATCTTTTTTCGCTGCTGAAAAATGAGCAAGATTGTTGCCGAAATTCAGCGAAAGGGCCGGAAAGTCGCCTCGGGCGGCCTGATGGATATATTCTACAGACTAGCAACGGTGTGACGTGGCGGTCGAGCCCCTTACGATATAAGCGACCGCGCCTTCAGTCGGTCCGGCGGCACTTGTTTGTCGCGCATCTGAACATGGTGGCGGCGTCACGGGCACTTCTGACGCCGAACTTCACTTTCGCGCTGTCGATATAGTCTTTGACGGTGCGGGGCGAGATGTCGAGGATGAGGGCGATGTCAGGGAAGGTCTTTCCTTGTTCGGCAAGCGCAAGGCATTGGCGTTCGCGACAAGTCAGGTGGATGCCAGCGATGGTGCGCAGAGGCTCCAGCTTTTCCCGGACGCGCCGGTGGAACTGGTAGGCGATGACCCGCAGCGCAAGTGCGTGACTCCGGGTGGTATGTAGGAAGGCTTCATATTGTTGGTCAGTTGCGAAGGTGAGCGCGGCGAACCGGCCGTGCCAGTGGTGAATGGGGATGGTATAGCCGTAACGGATACCGAAAGCGGCGGCTTCCTCGAAGAACCTGCGCGTGAAAGGATCATCGCCTCCAAAATCCGATCTCCATCCGAACGGATGCGGCTGGTGGATGCTGTGCAGCACAATGGGGTCGCAGCTCTCGTAACGCTGATCGACATAGTGCCTGCGCCAAGGATCGGCATAGTTGGTGATGAGGCGAAGCTGACGGCCCGTTGTCGATGGCATCGCGATATAAGCGAAGTTCGGAAGGTTCAATCCGCAGGTGATCCGAACCAAGGCCTGGCAGAGTTGCTTTGCGCTGCCGGCGGTCTCCAACTCATCGAGATAGTCTTGCAGTATGCGATGCATGATCGACCACCGCTCGTATTTGGATTATCCACGTCTATTCAATCGTTATGGTTGTGTTGCTATTCAAACAAAAGACGGCGGATCGCTCCGCCGCCTTTGCTTCCATGCCCGCCCCCGATAACTCCTAACCGCCTAACCCGATACTGATTGTAGCAAACGGTCCGTAGAAATTTCTGTTGGCCGCGTCGCGAGCATCGAGACCGCTATCGGTAGCATTGAAGAAGAAGTCGCCGCGATAGCCGAGGCTGAACTTGGCGTTGGTGAACTTCAGCGAGAGGCCCGCGAACCCGCCGACATTGGGAATGAAGACCGAGCGCGAACGATCATGGCTGGTCGCATGGGCGTAATGTCTCGCGACCTGCACGTTGACGTTATAGTTGAGATAATTGCCCGTCGTGTTGTGATCTTCCTGCACGCGTTGACGGCCGAACAACGCCGCCGCGTTCACGCCCCAATCGACAGCAACCGACATATGCTCGCTGTTCCCGGCGAGCGGCATGGAAGCTTCCCAGGAGAGGGATGGGCCTATGGCGTGTGTGCTGCGCGTGGCGTGCAGGACCGCGGTGTAGGTCTGGCGGTACGGATTGCGGCCCGTGCCGTGATATTTCGGCACGATGGTTTTGGGGACCACGGGACCGAAGCCATAGACAGGTCGCGCGTGCAGTGTGACATCCGATTGCGAGCTGAACTGCGCAAACCTCACACCCGCGCTGACAAGCGCACTTGCGTGTCCTCCGAACAGGCCGATGCCCACATCCTTGCCTACCTGGAAATCCAACACGGAATGAGAAGCAGCAGACTTCGACTGACCATCGCCGAAGTTCTTTTTCACAGGCCTGACGACGACGCCCGTTACATTGACGAGATGCTCGACGAAGGATGGCAAACCAGGCGTTTCATAGTGCAGATGCCGCGCGTTCTTGACCTGACCATACCGGACCGTGGCCGAAAACACCCAATCGGAACCTTTCGGTTCAAAGCTTATCCTGCCGTCCAATCCCGGACTGTAGCGTGACGGGCGCTGGGCGCCGACCATCGCGTTCAGCACCGCGGGCTTTGCAAAGCTGTAGAATTGCGGTGCGAAGATCGACTGTTTGGTGTCCAGGCGTTCGATCTGGCCACCCCATTCGATCCAGACGGTGGGCTTGTCTTCATCCGACGACGCCAGCGCGTTTGGTGACACACAGACCGTTCCCAACAATGCTAGCAGGGATACATTTGTTAGAAGATTGTGGCGGAAATTTTCGCCCCGGCTCGTCTCGTTTATCAGTTCGCTCATTGGTTCCCCCTTACCAATTCTTCGTGACGCGGATGCCCATCAACTTGGGATCGGTCAGGAACACGTTGGTCGTGAGCCCACTATCGTCCGAGTTGAGGAAGGCGCCGGTGATGGCTGTCGTGTTGAACACGTTCTTGTCGTAGAGCATCACCTGCCAGCCGTTTTGGCTGGTGAAGATGAAGGTCAGGTTCATCGTCGCGTAGCCATGCAGCTTGTCGTATGCGTTGTCGTTGAACACCCGCCACCACGAACTGTCCTGGTAATATCCATCGGCGCGCACGGTTCCGGCCCAATCCGATGTGATCGGTATGGAATATTGTGCGCCCAACGATGCAGTGAAGGGCGGCGCGTTCGGAAGCTTGTTGCCGCTCAGATCCTTAGAAAATCCCGCGCCGTTGTTCGGCGCGGTAGAAGGGTCATATCCAGGATAGCCTGCGGGGATAGTGTACCCATTCGACACTGTTGGATTTGGCACATAAGGAAGTGCCGTGACTGGATCATCGTGCAGATTGTACGCGAAAGCACATGGGCTCGTGGCATCTCCTTGCTGCGAAAGGGACCCAACCGCATAGCCAATTTGCTCCGCGACATAGGTGGGGAAAATACAGTTCGAAGCTTCGTTGACGAAGGGCTTGTGTACATACCACCCCGGCACACCCGCCGTGCGATCCATCAGATCAACGGCACTTTGTCCCCTGGCGATGGCGGTATCTTCCCAACCGCCGCCGAAATTAAACCGCAGGCCCGGCAGCGGCTCCCACGTCGCTTCCAGTTCGGCGCCCTTGGCATGGGCGTCGAAATTCTGATTGATCGATGTGCGGTCGACGATCTCGGAGACCTGATAGTTCTCATAATTGTAGTAAAATAGGTTCCCGTTCAGCGTTAACGCGCCATCGAACAACGTGTTCTTGGTGCCGAGTTCGAACGCGTCAATAAATTCCGGCTTGAAAGTGAGCGGGTGAACGGGTTGCGCGCTGACGCCTACTGGAACACTGAAGCTCTGGGAGAAAATCGCACCGGGTGGATTTGCGCCCCCCGCCTTGTAACCATGTGCATAAGAGCCATAGATCAAGGTCTGGTCCGTAAAATTGAATTTCGGCGTCCAGTTGGCGACGGCGCGGCCGGTGAACTGATCCCATTGCTGGTTGACGACTCCCGAAACCGGATACCCCCAACCGCTGGACACAAGCCAACTCGGAATCAAAGGGAAATGTTTCTGGTCTTCCGTCCAACGCAACCCTGCGGTCAGCTTCAGATTGCTGAGGACGTTATAATTGGCCTCGCCGAACGCGGCATAGGAATTGAGCACATACGGGTTCTTGCTGAGAAAGTAATTGTGTCCGTTGTCGTTGAGGCTGTTGAGTGGATTGGGATCGATATACCCGTTGGTTATCGATGCAGGCTTGGTGGGATCGTTGAATTGAAAGCCATTGGGGAGTTTTGTCGAGTTATCGCTGACGCCTGGAATCCAGGGCCCTGCGGTGCTGTCCAGCGTTATCAGGGTGAAGACATTACTGAAGACGTAATAATTTTCCTGCGTCTCATAGTGAAGATAGTTACCGCCCGCGCTGAAATTGAACGGCCCGGAGAAATTCGAGGCCAGCCGAAATTCCTGACTTAACTGCCAGGCATGTTCTTGAGACAAGTCTTCGACAATCAGCCGGTCGGAACAACCAAGTTGCGGATCGCAGAAAACGCCCTGCGGGGTAATAGCTGTGGTGTTGAACAGGCCGGAATTTGCACCAAAGCGGTTGTAATCCTCGGCCGAGTACAGGAAGTCATGACTGAACCCCGTTTGCGAGGTGAAGGTAAGAGCGGGCATCAGCGCATAATCGCTATTCAACTCGACAACATCGTTCTTTGATTTGTAGAGTGGATCGATCGAAGAATTTATTTTCCTTAGATTCTGTGATTGCGCCACATTATCGTAAGGATCGCTGGCCCGCGACGGGGTACCAGCCAAAGTGTTGAATCCGATGATATAGGGTAATGCAAAACTCAACGGAGCTTGGAAAGATTCCGGTGAATAGAGGGATGCCGGCTTGCAACCTTGGAGCCAGTAGTCGCCGTAGTACGCAAAGGCACTCGTACCCAAAGCTTCGACCTGGCTGCCTATAGTTACGCTTGGAATATTGGCCGAACCAAAGCCTCCTCCCGGGTTATAACCCGGGCCGTAATCGGTCTTGCAAAGCTGCTTGGAACTTCTGATGCGGTCATCGTCTTCAGAAAAGTGTTCCCAGACGAGATACATCTGCAGGTTCTCGGTCGGCTTCAGCCCGATGGTAAGACGGCTGGACCACAGGTCGCGGCCGTCGATGCGGCTGTCGGTGAAATCGTTGAAGGAATAGCCCTGGCGTTTGGTCCATTCGCCCGCCAGACGAATGTCGACGCGGTCGTCGACGACTGGGATGTTCACCATTCCTTCGAAGCGGCGCTGCCGATAGTTGCCGAGTTCACCCGATGCCATCGCTTCGAACTGGTCGGTCGGTTTGGCCGAGCTCAAGTTCACCACGCCGGCTGTCGCGTTGCGGCCATAGAGCGTGCCTTGCGGGCCGCGCAAAACTTCGACTTGCGCGGTGTCATAGAATTCCTGTTCGAAAAAGTGGTTGCGAATGAAAGGAATGTCGTTCATCGCTACCGCCACCGCAGGATCGGTCGTCACAGAGATGGCTTGTGTGCCGATACCGCGGATTTGGATTGAGTAGCCGCTGAAATTGGTTTTCGTAAATGTCATATTCGGCACCTGCTTGATCAGGTCCGGGCCGCCGTTGGTCTGGCTCGCGGTCAACTGCTCCTGGCTCAAGGCGGTGATCGCGATCGGTACGCTCTGCACATCGGCGCCGCCCAGCTTTGACGACGTGACCGTGACCGTTTCGACTGCCGAGCGCGGCGTCTGCGTAGCCTGCGCGAGCTGAATCGGAACCACGTCGTAGGTCGTGGCCTGGGATGTTTGGCGAACCACCACAACCGTTCCATCGGCATGCCGCCGAGGAACAAAACCGGTGCCGCTCAAGATATGGGAAAGGGCCGCATCGGGCGAGAGATTTCCTGAAGCCCCGTTGGTATGAATGCCTTCAAGCGCATTCTCCGGATAAAGCACGTCGATGCCGGTCTGTTGCGCGTAGACATCGAGCGCGCTTCTAAGATCGCCGCCAGATATGTTGAACTGACCGGCAGAGGCGAGCGGAATGAAACCCAACCCCAGCGCCGTCCCAACGAGCAAGTGATTCAAAAACTTCAAGTTCGGCATTTCCCCCTCCAGACGGCCGCGCGGCCGTGCTTTGCCTCAACGCGAGATCACGATCTCGTCGCCACGATCTTCGATATGCACTCCAAAGGAATCCTGGGCTGCCTCGGCAAACGCCATGACGTTAGAAATCTGAAACGTTCCGCCGATCATCAAGTGGCCAATTCTCGGATCGGCAACAATCAGCTTCTTGCCGCCGTAGCGATTGATCTGAGCAGCGGCCTCGCTCAGTGAGGTGCGATGAAACACAAGCACGCCGCGCCGCCAGCCCAACGCTTCGTTCAGGGCGCGAACAGGCGTTTTCAAAACGGATATCGATGACGCATCGGCCACCGCTACATCGCCCGCCGTCAGTGTTTTGGCGGCAGATGAAGCGGCCGTATCCGAGCCGTAAAGCTCAACCCCACCTTCGATCACGGCCACACGCAGTTTCCCGGCGTTACGGCGCACAACGAACTTCGTTCCGACGTCGACGATGCGGTGATTGTCCGCAAACACGATAAAGGGACGGGCCGGATTGTGAACGATCTGGAAAAAAGCTTCACCCTTTTCAAGCCAAACCTCGCGGCGCCCGTCGCGAGAAGCCATCTGCAGCACCGTGTCGGTGTTAAGTTCGATCTGAGATCCGTCTTTCAGCGTCAGGGTTTCGCGCGCGCCAACCGGCGTTACATATGTCGTTCTTCCCATATTGCGCACGAACCAATAGCCACCCGTGGCCACACCGACCGCCACCAAGACTGCGGCGACTGCTCGAATAGTCGTCGAGAGCAGCGGTTTGCCGCTTTCCAACGGATCTGCCATAGAATCCGGCCGTTTGAGCGCAGCCAACCGCGTCGTACGCTGCCAACCGAAATCAAGCCGGACAAATGCAATACGGTGGGCGGGCGATTCATTCAGCCACGCGTCGAGCGCGGCCTCATCAGCCTGTGTCCAATGGTCAAAATCTCGACGCTGAATCCAGGCCGCAGCCTGCATTCCGATACCATGCGCATCGAATTCCTGCGGCGCCGTGGCGTCTGTGCCGCTCATGGCCTTCTCCTGACATTCGGCGGTTCTCCATAGAGGATGTCCGCGAGGGCATAGATGCCTTCGGTGAGATATTGACCGACGGAGATCTCGGCGATGCCCATGCGGGCCGCGATTTCCGGTTTGGAAAGGCCCTGGATACGGCCCAGCACCACGGCCTCACGGCAGCGTGGCGTCAATCGATCCAATGCAGCCTGTAATCGGCGCAATTCATCGCGCGCGCCCACAATTCGGTCTGGCCCCGGCGCTTCGACCGCTATGTCAAGCGCCTCCATGTCGGCGGCCGCTTCTATGGGAATGACCTGCTCGTGACGCACGCGGTCGATCAGCAGGTTGCGCGCCGTGGTAAAAACGAATTGCCTCGTGTGTTCCGGAGTGGCCTTTAGCGCAGCCGTGTAAACACGGATGTAGACCTCCTGCCGGAGGTCGGCGATATCGCTTGCGTTTCGCCAGTTGTGTTCGAGGTATTGCATTAGCGACGCCTCAAGCGGCAACACTTCACGTCCAAACCACTCCTTCGCCCGCGAGACAGCAGATGCTGCATCGGACGGTGGCTCATCCGTGTTCATGCGACCGATTTCGAAACCTTCGACCATCCCCTGCCATTTCCCTTGGATGGGTTCGTAACGTGGGGCTCATCTATTCAGACGGCCCTGCCAGGGAATTCGAGTAAAAGAATTTGCGGAAGTCGAAGAAAATCGACCGCCACTCCAGGAGCGATATATTATTGCTCAACCGAAGAGAGAAACGACGCGGCAACCAGATGGATCTCGGTGTTGCAGGACTCCCCCAGCATTCCCAGGAGCTTGCCGGCGTCTAAGACGGCAATGGGCTTGGAACAGAAATTTCTGCTGTTGCTCGGCGCTATCCCCACATTTTAGCGTGCAGAGGTCTATTGGCAGACTACTCGCGCGACTTTCATCGTTTACATTTCAATAGGAGGGAAGCGGCCCGAAACGGCTGGTAAATCGTTGAATTTGTTTAAAACAATATTTGATGAGTTCCCCAAGGCTCTGTCAGGCGCAGCCGCCGTTTTTAGGAAAGAGTAAGGCTTCCTTGGGCTCCACGGCAGCGGCAGCAACGCAACATGCCCGCCGCCACTGCGAATACTTTCATGCCTCAACTGCCCCTATCCACCCAGCCCAATGCTGACCGTGGCGAAAGGGGCGGGCCATAGAAATTGCGGTTGGCCGCATCGCGCACTTCCAGCCCGTTGTGCTTACCGTATCGCGAAGCGTTCGGGGTTACAGCAGTAGTCCGATCATTCCAAATAGTTTCGGATCACGTGGTGCATACCTTTCTTTGCCTCCATAGACAAAGGCGGCAGATCGCTCCGCCGCCTTATCCCGCCCCCGGTTCTTTCGAATTATCCACCCAATCCGATACTGAAAGTTGCGAAGGGGCCATAGAAATTGCGGCGGGCGGCATCTCGCGCATCCAATCCGCTATCGGTCGCGTTGAGGAAGAAATCGCCGCGATAGCCCATGCTGAATCTGGCGCTGGGAAATTTCAGCGACAGCCCCGCGAACCCACCCGCATTCGGGATTGTGACCGATTGCGAACGATCATGCGCAATATTCGGATGGGCATAGTGCCGGGTGGTTTTGACCTTGCCGTTGAAGTGGAGATAGTAGCCGGTCGTTTGATGATCTTCATGGCTACGCTGCCGACCAAACAGGACAGCTCCATTCACACCCCAATCGAAAGCAATCGACATGCCATCCTGGTTTCCTGCGACCGGAAGAGACATATCCCACGAGAAAGACGGACCAACGGCATGCGTGCTGTGCCTAGTGTGCAAGAGCGCGGTATACGACTGATGATATCCATGAATTACCTTATTGTACTTTTGCCTCCCAGCGAATGTCGAGTGAGAAGCTATCGGTGGACTATAACCGAGTATCGGGCGCGCATGTAAAACCACCGAGGAGCTTGAAGTGAATTGCGCAAACCGGACACCGGCACTGACCACAGAACTGGCGTTGTGTCCAAACAAGCCTAGTCCAACGTCTTTTCCGACCTGGAAATCGAGTACGGCATGCGACTCTGCGAAGCCCGATTGACCATCGCCGAATTGTCGGAACCCCGGTTTGACGACATTGTTGCCGCCGCTAATGATGTTGGTAAATGTGGGGAGCCCTGCGGTTTGATAGTGCTTATGTCTGTTATTGCTGGACCGGCCATATCGGATAGCAGCAGCGAAAACCCAATCGGCCGCCGCTACAGGAGTGAATGTGATCTTGCCCTCACCCCCGATGCTGTAACGCGACGGACGCATAGCGTCGACCATCGCGTCCAGAACCTTTGGCTGCGCCAAGGTAAAGAACGGCGGCGCGAAAGCCGTTTGCGGGGTGTCCACCCGTTCAAGTTGACCACCAATCTCGATCCAGACAGTTGGACGGTCTTCGTCCAGGGCCGCAGCGAAAGCGACAGACGATGCGCCGGTAAAACCCATTAACGCCAGTGCGCAAACATTGATCAGAAGATCGCGGCGGAAATTCTCGTTACCGCTTCGTGTATTTATCAATTCGCTCATTGGTTCCCCCTTACCAATTCTTCGTGACGCGGATACCGATCAATTTCGGATCGGTCAGAAAGACGTTGGTCGTCAATCCGCTGTCATCACTGTTGAGGAATGCGCCGGTGATGGCCGCCGTGTTGAACACATTCTTGTCGTAGAGCATCACCTGCCAACCCGCCTGGTTTGTCAGGATAAGCGAGAGGTTCATCGTGGCGTAGCCATGCAGCTTGTCGTATTCGAGATCGTTGAAGACGCGCCAGTAGGAGCTGTCCTGCCAATAGCCATCAGCGCGCAGAGTTCCGGCCCAGTTCGACGACAGTGGCGTCGAATATTGCGCACCCAACGAGGCCGTGAACGGCGGCGCGTTGGGCAGCTTATTTCCGCTGAGGTCTTTGGAAAAACCCGCGCCGTCGTTTGGTGCCGTCGTAGGATCGTAGCCGGGATAAATGCCCGCCGGAATATTTCCATTGGAGGGTATGGGATATGGCGTGTACGGCTTCTGCGTAAACGGATCGTCGCCTAGGAGGTAAGCATAATTGCAATAACTGATTGTGTTTCGCGATACGCCGGGCGATCCGGTAAATATCCATTTTGCAACGTAGGTCGGGAATATGCAGCTCGAGGCCTCGTTGACAAAAGGCCTGACGATATACCAGCCCGGGGTGCCCGCGGTACGGTCCATCAGATCGATGGCGCTTTCGCCCTTTGCGACGGCGGTGTCTTCCCATCCGCCACCAAAATTGAAGCGCAGGCCAGGTAGCGGCTCCCACGTCGCCTCCAGCTCCGCCCCTTTGATATGCGCATCAAAATTCCGGTTGATCGCCGTGCGATCAACGATTTCCGAAATCTGATAGTTCTCGTAATTGTAGTAGAACAAATTGCCGTTCAGCGTCAGCGCACCGTCCAGCAATGTATTTTTTGTGCCCAGCTCGAATGCGTCGACAAATTCCGGCTTGAATGTGAGCGGATGCGCAGCCTGCACGAGCTGCGGCACCGAAGTGATGCCGCCCAGCTGCGTCGGGAAAATCGCGCCTGGCGGATTGGCGCCCCCCGCTTTGTATCCATGCGAATATGAGCCATAAATCAATGTCTGGTCTGTGAAAGCCAGTTTTGGGGTCCAGTTTGCGACAGCGCGACCGGTAAATTGGCTCCACTGCTGATCGACAGTCCCAGCAACAGGATAACCCCAGCCCTCTTCTGCCAGCCAGCTGGGCACCAGCAGGAAGTGTTTCTGATCGTCTGTCCAGCGCAAGCCACCGACAAGTCTGAGGTTGCTGGTTATGCTGTAATTTACCTCGCCGAAAACAGCGTAGGAATTCAGGACATACGGATTTTCGCTACGAAAATAATTATGCCCATTGCCGTTGATCTGCGAAAGCGGATTTGGATCGATATAACCGGTGGTTACCTGTGGAGGAATAGTCGGATCGTTGAACTGAAATCCGTGCGGCAGCGTGAAGGAATTGTCCGAAACGCCAGGAACCCAAGGGTGCGCCGGAGTGGCATTCGACGTTAGCAATGTGAAAGCATTGCTGAACACGTAATAGTTTTCGATTGTTTCGTAATGCAGATAGTTGCCACCGGCGCTGAAATTAAGCGGGCCCGAGAAATTTGAGGCCAGCCGGAATTCCTGACTTGCCTGCCAAGCATGTTCTTCAGAAAGGTCTTCGACAATAATTCTATTTGAACATCCCAATTGTGGGTCGCAGAAGACACCTTGAGGGGAAATTTCATTGATGCCAGGTTGGCTGGGAGCAAAAACTCCCGGGTCTGCACCAAACCGATTGTAATCTTCAGCCGACCATAGAAAATCCTGGCTAAAGCCGGTTTGCGACGTGAAGGTGAGAGACGGCGTAAGCGCATAGTCGGCGTTGAGTTCGACGACGTCATTCTTTGCCTTATAGATCGGGTCGATTGAAGAATTGATCGTGTGTAGGTTCGAGGATTGCATTTCTCCAGTCGGATAAGGCAGTGTTTGGTTCGCCTTGTTGACCCACTGAAGCCCTATGAAATAAGGCACAGCCACACTGGGCGGTGCCCCAAAGGATTCTGGAGAGTAAAGTGACGCAGGCTTGCAACCTTGGGTCAAGAAGTCGCCGCCATTGGGAGGAAAGCCGCTAGCGGAACTATCGGTCATGAGCTTGGGGATTCCGTCAATTACTCCGGGCCCAAGATCGCTTTTGCAAAGTTGCTTGGCGCTTCTAAGGCGATCATCATCTTCAGAAAAATGTTCCCAGACGAGATACATCTGCAGGTTTTGAGTGGGTTTCAACCCGATCGTTGCGCGACCCGACCACAGATCACGTCCATCAATCCGGTCATTCGTGTATTGATTGAACGAATAGCCCTGACGCCTGGTCCATTCGCCCGCGATGCGGATATCGACACGATCATCGATGATTGGAATATTGACCATGCCTTCAAAACGACGGTTCTGATAGTTGCCGATGTCGGCAGACGCCATGGCCTCAAATTGATCGGTCGGCTTGGCCGATGTCAGATTGACCACCCCGGCGGTGGCGTTACGCCCATAAAGTGTCCCTTGCGGCCCGCGAAGCACTTCAACCTGGCCCACATCATAGAATTCCTGTTCGAAGAAGTGATTGCGAATAAACGGAATGTCATTGAGGGCGACGGCGACCGCGGGATCGGTGGTGACAGAGATGGCCTGGGTACCGATGCCGCGAATCTGGATCGAATAGCCACTAAAGTTGGTTTTCGTGAATGTCATGTTCGGAACCTGTTTTATCAGGTCCGGCCCGCCTGTTGTTTGCGTGGCGGTCAGTTGTTCCTGAGAAAGCGCAGTGATCGAAATCGGAATACTCTGTACATCCGCCCCACCGAGTTTCGACGATGTGACCGTCACGGTTTCAACAGCCGCACGCGGCAAAGGTGCGGCCTGGGCGATCTGGATCGGGATATCCAGGCTTGAGGCATTCTCTCGAACCACGGCGATCATGCCGGATTGATCGCGATGCGCAACAAAGCCCGTTCCCGATAAGATATGCGATAGCGCGCCGTCTGCCGAAAGATCGCCGTTCGCGCCTCTGGTCTGCACGCCCCTGATCGCTTCGCTGGACACTACAAGCGGAACGCCGGCCTGGGCGCGGTAGGTATCGAGTGCTCGCTTGAGATCGCCCGCGGGGACGGTGAAATCCTGGGCGCGCGCGGAAACGGACATTGCCGCGGCAGCGCATCCCAGCAACAGACACGATTTGATTAGATTTGGCCTCGTCATTTCTCCCCCTCCGGCAGGCCATGGCCCGCGCGTTTGACAGATTCCGCTCAGCGCGAAATCACAACTTCATTTCCTTGATCTCGAACGTGCAGACCGAACACATCGCGCGCCACACGCGTGAAAGCATGTATGTCATCGGTCGGGACCGACGCATCGATGGTCAGTCGTTTCACATCGTCACCGGCGATAACGAGTTTTTCCCGGTTGTAGCGATTGAGTTCTGCGGCGACGGCCGCCAGAGGCGCGCCATCAAAGACGAGGAACCCGCGGCGCCAGCTCAATTCTTTGGCAAGCGTCGGCTTGGATTTTTGCTCGATGGAAATCGTGTCGGCGGTTGCCACCGCGACATCGCCCGGCGTTAACACGGCCGAATGTGCCTGCACACCCGGCCGGGCCGAGGCGATGCTTGCCCGGCCTTCCAGCAACGTCACCTCAATACGGCCGGTCTCCTCGCGAACGGAGAATTTCGTGCCGAGATCGGTGATGCGGTGGCCGGCAACCTCCACTATGAAAGGGTGTTTCGCATCGTGAACGATATCGAAATACGCCTCGCCCTTCTCTATCGAGACGTAGCGGCGGCCCGCACGAACGTCGGCGTGTATCAGGGTACTGGTATTGAGTTCGATGCTTGACCCATCGGTAAGCTTGATGGTGGTGTGTCCGCCCAGCGAAGTTGCATAGGCCTGCCCCCTTGGCTGAAGCGTTGGATACACCATCGCGATTCCGACGGCAGAGATAAGACTCAATACTGCGGCTACGCGCAGCGCCATCCGAGACGGGCGCTTGCGGGCGATGCCAAACGGGCGTTGAAACTTCTGTGGGCGCAACACGGAAAGGCGCTCGGCGCGATCCAGAACCGATTCAAGACGCCAGAAGGCGACAGCATGTGTCATGGATTCTGCGAGCCACGCTTCCAGCGCCGCCTGATCCTGCGCCGACCAGTCCTTCCAATAACGCCGCCGCTGCAGCCATTCCGCCGCGCGCTCCTCGATTGCGGCGGCGCCGCCTTCAGGGCTAAGTGAGCTCTTGTCACTCACGGCGATTTTCCTGCTCGGCGTCTTCGCCGTACATGATGTTCGCGAGCTGGCGCAGACCGTTGTTCAGATGCGCGGACACCATGGACGGCGATATGTCCATGCGCTGCGCGATCTCATGGCCGGAAAGCCCATCGATATGCGCAAGCACCATCGCCTCGCGGCAGCGGGCCGGCAGACGATCAAGAGCGGCCTGCAACCGCCGCAGTTCATCCCTGGCAATGGCGATCCGATCGGGCCCCGGCACCTCGGTTGCCACATCCAAGGCGTCAACATCGGCCACGGCCTCGATCGGGATCACTCGTGCGGTTCGAAGCCGGTCGATCAAAAGATTGCGCGCGGTTGCAAGAACAAAACGCTGCGGCTCGTCGGGAAATTTCTTCTGCGCACTCAGGCAGACCCGCGCATAAACCTCCTGCCGGAGATCGACGATGTCACTCGGGTTGTGCCAGTTGCGCTGCAGATATTGTGTCAGGACAGGCTCCAACGGCAGAACCTCCCGAACAAACCAGGCCGCTACATCGCGCGCGCTCAAGGGATCGTCCTGCGGACCCAGGCCGGTGAAATCACGACCGCTATCCTGTGTCCCAGCCATCCGTCCCGTGAGCTTCCCGTCGTTCGAGGGTTTTGGTCTCAGGCTCTCACATGGATAGACGGGATGCGCGCCGAATTCTGAAGGTCGGTCTCAAATATATTTGCGCAATCTCCGACCGAAGCTTGGCTCGGCGAACGCAAGAATGTTGCGCTATGGCTCTATGTCGAGTACGCAAGAAGGAAAGTCTTCGAACGAAAAGGGCGGCGGATCGCTCCGCCGCCCTTTGCTGTACCCGCCCCCGCAAACTTTACCTTCCCAACCCAATGCTGATCGTGGCGAAGGGGCCATAGAAACTCTGGTTGGCCGCATCGCGAACATCGATGCCGCTATCGGTAGCATTGAAGAAGAAATCGCCCCGATAGCCAACATTGACCTTGGCATTGGGAAATTTCAGCGACACACCTGCGAAACCGCCGACATTGGGGATGAAGACAGAGCGGGAACGGTTATGCGAGGCGATGTGGGTGTAGTGGTTCGCGCTCTTTACCTTCCCATTATAATGAAGCGAATAACCGGTTGTGCGGTGGTCCTCAAGTGTACGTTGCCTTCCAAATAACGCGGCAGCGTTCAAACCCCATTCAAATCCCACCATCATGCCCTCGTGACTTTCGATAACTGGCACCGATCCGTCCCATGAAAGCGACGGCCCCACAGCACGTGTATTGCGTGCCGTATGCAGGGTTGCGGTGTAGGTTTGACGGAACACTTTATGCACTGAATGATATTTTCCTCCTGACACGTACTGGATCGCCGGGCTATAGCCGAGAACTGGACGAGCGTGGAATGTTTCGTCGGACCGGGATGTAAACTGCGTATAGCGAACACCGGCACTGACAACTGAATTGCCAAACAACCCGAGGCCAACATCCTTGCCTGCCTGGAAATCGATTACGAAATGAGATTCTCCCAGGGTTGTTTGCCCGTCGCCGAAATTCTTTCGAGCCGGCTTAATCACCAGGGGCGCTTTATTAAATGTGCCGAAGACCGTTGGAAGACCCGGTGTTTGGTAATGCAGGTGTCTGCTGTTTTGGACACGGCCGTATCGCAGTGCCGCAGAAAGAACCCAATTGGACCCTCGCGGCATCAAGCTAATCTTGCCCTCTGCGCCGCTTGAGTAACGCGACGGGCGCTGCGACCCTTCAAGAGTTGCCAAAACAGCTGGTTGCGCCAAGTCGAAGAACGCTGGCGTCCAGACCGCATGCGTACCATCGACTCGTTCGAGTTGCCCGCCGAGTTCAATCCATACACTTGGGCTATTATCACCAGCCACAGCGGCCTGCGCGCCGGAAAATGCAACGGTGCAGCCGAGTAGTGCAACAAGGGAGACATTTGCCAGAAGATTCCGGCGAGAATCTTCGCTTTTTTTACGCAGGCCTATCAGTTCGCTCATCGTTTCCCCCTACCAATTCTTCGTGACGCGGATGCCGACCAATTTCGGATCGGTCAAAAAGACGTTGGTCGTCAATCCGGTGTCATCGCTGTTTAGGAATGCGCCGGTGATCGCTGTCGTATTGAAAACGTTCTTATCGTAAAGCATCACCTGCCAGCCGGCCTGATTGGTGAGAATCAATGTGAGATTGACGGTCGAGTAAGCGTGCAGCTTATCGTAAGCATTGTCATTGAAGACACGCCACCACGAGGCATCCTGCCAGTAGAGATCTGTTCGCAACGTGCCAGCCCAATCTGATGACAGCGGCACGGAATATTGCGCACCAAATGATAGCGTCCACGGCGGCGCATTTGGCAGGCTGTTCCCGCCGATATCCTTGGCGAATCCTTCACCGTCGTTGGGCGCCGTCGCAGGATTGAAGCCGGGATAGGCTCCTGCCGGAACCAGCGTGCCGAGAATTCCCGTAAGTGTAGGGGTCGGCGTATACGGCTTCTCGGTCAGCGGATCCAAGTTCAAGAAATATGCATCCGCGCAATAGCCCGTCTGGCTGTATCCAAGTCCCTCGCCGAATATGTATTTCGCGACCGCAGTCGGAAAGATGCAGTTCGACGACTGATTGATGAAGGGCCTGATCACATACCAGCCGGGAGTACCAGCTGTGCGATCCATCAAGTCGATCGCGCTTTCGCCTTTTGCAATAGCCGTGTCTTCCCAACCGCCGGAAAAATTAAAGCGCAGGCCGGGTACCGGCTCCCATGTGGCTTCCAATTCGGCGCCTTTGACGTGTGCATCGAAGTTTTGATTGATTGCCGTCCGATCGACAATCTGGGAGACCTGATAATTCTCGTAATTATAGTAGAACAGATTGCCGTTGAGCGTGAGAGTGCCGTCGAGCAATGTGTTCTTGGTACCCAACTCGAAGGCATCAATAAATTCCGGTTTGAACGTCAACGGATGTGTCGCCTGAACGAGACCAGAAAAACCGAATCCTCCCGCGGGAGAGATCGCGCCCGGTGGATTGGCGCCACCAGCCTTGTAGCCATGGGAATATGAACCGTAAATCAATGTCTGATTGGTGAAGGCGAGTTTGGGCGCCCAATTCGCAACGGCGCGGCCAGTGAACTGATCCCACTGTTGGTCAACCACTCCGGCAACAGGGTAACCCCAACCGGATTCAAGCAACCAGCTTGGAATCATCGGAAAATGCTTCTGATCCTCTGTCCATCGCAATCCAGCAACAAGCTTCAGATCGCTCAGGATATTGAAATAGGTCTCACCAAACGCGGCATAGGAATTCAGAACGTAGGGATTGGTACTACGGAAGTAGTTGTGGCCATTTCCATTGATCTTCGATAGCGGGTTTGGATCGATGTACCCGGACGGCACAGTGGGGATGGCTAAAGGGTCGTTGTACTGAAAGCCACTTGTTAGGGTGGATGAATTGTCTGAAACACCCGCTACCCAGGGATGGTTGGGATCGGGAGCGGCTGAAGACAATGTAAACGCATTACTGAAGACATAGTAATTTTCCTCTGTCTCATAATGCATGTAATTGCCGCCCGCACTAAAATTAAACGGGCCGGAGAAATTTGAAGCGAAACGAAATTCTTGACTTAATTGCCAAGCGTGTTCTTGGGACAAATCCTCAACAATAAGCCGGTTTGAGCATCCAAGTTGCGGGTCGCAAAAAGTACCGTCAGGCAAGACTTGGTTAGAGGCATATTGGTTGCTTGTGGTGGGATAGGTGTTACTGGGTTTAAACACGCCCGGAACTGACCCGAAGCGATTGAAATCCTCGGCTGAATAGAGGAAATCGTGCCCAAAACCGGTTTGAGAGGTGAAGGTAAGCGAAGGAGTAATCTGATAATCGGCGTTCAACTCCACAACGTCGTTCTTCGCTTTGTAAATGGGATCGATAACAGAATCGATACCACGCAAATTAGACGATTGTGTTTCGCTAGGGTAAGGCCGCTGCCCCGTGCCTTTCGCCAAAGCGTTGACTGCGGCAACAAAAGGCAACGAAAAATCGAGCGGGACTTCAAAAGATTCCGGCGAATATAGCGACGCCGGTGCACACCCTTGAGTGAAATACTCGCCGCCTCCACCATACGAAACGGTAAGGTTGGCATAGTGCGTGGCAAGCTTTGGAATTCCATCCACCGATCCTGGACCATTGTCTGTCTTGCATAGCTGCTTGGAGCTTCTCAGGCGATCATCGTTTTCGGAAAAATGCTCCCACACCAGATACATCTGGAGATTTTCCGTAGGTTTCAATCCGATCGTCATGCGGCCCGACCATAGATCGCGGCCATCGATGCGGTTGTCTGTCGAGTCGTTGAAGGAATAGCCCTGGTGTTTGGTCCATTCACCCGCCAAGCGGATATCGAGCCGATCATCGACGATAGGAAGATTCACCATGCCTTCAAAACGGCGCTGTTGGTAATTGCCGATTTCGCCCGAAGCCATTGCTTCGAATTGATCTGTCGGTTTGGCGGAAGTGAGGTTCACCACACCGGCTGTCGCGTTGCGGCCATAGAGCGTGCCTTGCGGGCCGCGCAGCACCTCTATCTGCCCAACGTCGTAGAATTCCTGTTCGAAGAAGTGGTTGCGAATGAAGGGAATGTCATTCATCGCGACCGCCACTGCGGGATCAGTGGTCACCGAGATCGCTTGTGTGCCAATACCGCGAATCTGAATCGAGTAGCCGCTGAAATTCGTTTTGGTGAAACTCATATTCGGCACCTGTTTGATCAGGTCTGGGCCGCCATTGGTCTGGCTAGCGGTCAGCTGCTCCTGGCTTAGCGCCGTGATTGCAATCGGCACGCTCTGCACATCTGCCCCACCCAGCTTGGATGAAGTAACGGTGACCGTCTCGACGGCAGCTTTGGCCGGCGTAGCCTGCGCAAGCTGCATGGTGAAATCGTCCTGAATTGTGTTCACGGACTGCTCGCCCCGTGCGATGCCAACCTTTCCGGACGGATGGTGATGAACGACAAAACCGGTTCCGGAAAGAATGCGGGCGAGCGCGGCATCGTCGGACATATCTCCACTGACGCCCTTGGAGCGGACGCCTTTCACCTCGTCATCCGAAACGATCAGGCCGATACCGCTCTGCGTGGAATAGGCCGTCAAAGCGGATTCGAGATCGCCGCCCGGAATGGTGAAATTTCGTGCTGAGGCCGCGCTTATCAGCGCCGCCGAGCAGACGGAACCGGCAAGTACCGCTTTGAACAATCCAGATCTGGTCATCTCTCCCCCTTCTTGCGGCTCTGTGTTCGCCGCCTTGTGAAATTCCCCTCCGGCACAGCCGGCTGAACTACTTTGTGAGCACGATGTTTTGCCCGCGCTTTTCAACGCGCAAATGCAGGATGTCTTGTGTGATTTCGACAAAGGCGTCGGGATCGTCCGACGGGAACGTGCCGTCGATCTTCAGCGCAGCAACCGCGCCGCTGCCAAGCATGATCCGGTTCGGGTTGTAGCGGTTGAACTCGGCCGCCGCGTCAGCAAGCGTGGTGTGCTTGAATACGATCACCCCGCGCCGCCAGCCGAGCTGGTCGCTGACTTGCTGGATGGTCTTGCGAATCGTGGTGAGATTTCCGGATGTGGCGATCACTTCATCGCCCGGTTCAAGATCAACAGAACGGGCTGAACCGCTACTGTCCACTCTGGCGCGACCCTCTACGAGCGTCACGTCTAGGCGATCCGAAGCGGTGCGAACGAGAAACTTGGTGCCGAGATCGGTTATCCGATGGTGGCCCGCCGCAACCACGAACGGGCGTTGCGCGTCGTGCTTGATCTGGAAATACGCTTCGCCCTTATCGAGAAATGCCAAGCGTTTTGCGGCATCGCCTCTCAGGCGCAACACAGAATCCGTGTTGAGGTCGATGCGCGAGCCGTCTGCCAGCATGATCGTCTGGCGCCCGCCAATTGGCGTACTGTAGGTGACATCCTTTGGACCGGTTGAATACCGTATCGCCCAAGTGCCAAGCGCGGCGACGAGTGCCAATCCAGCGGCAATGCGAAGCAATCGTGCCAGCGATAGGCGACGATCCACTCGCGGCGCGCGCAGTGCGACCAACCGATCGGTCCGGCTGTATCCCGACATGAGACGAATGAATGCGACTTCGTGGGCGGTGGATTGGCCGAGCCAGGCATCAAGTTCGGCCTGATCGGCAGGCGACCAGTCCCAGAACTGACGGCGCTGTATCCACAATGCAGCTTGCCTCTCAATGGCCATGGCGCTGCTTTCAATGGGCGTTTCGACGGGGGCGCTCACGGTTTTTCCTCCCGGTCGCCATCGCGGCCGTAGATTTCGTTGACCAGTGCGCGAATGCCGTTTGCCAAATGCACGGACACCGCCTGCTCACTGATGCCCATGTGCGCTGCGATTGCGCGGCCCGGTAAACCCTCGATCCGTCCCAAAACCACTGCTTCACGGCAACGCGGCGGGAGCTTATCGAGCGCCGCCTGTAGACGGCGAAACTCCCCGCGTGCGATGGCCGCCTGCTCCGGCCCTGGCGCGTCATCCGTGGTTCCGAGTGCCGTCAGATCGGGTACGGCCTCGATGGCTACGATATGATCGCGCCGCACCCGATCGATCAGAAGATTGCGCGCGGTCTGGAAAACGAACGCCTTGGTATGGGTGGGAATCTGCTTTCGGGCAGCGTCGTACACCTGCACATAGACATCCTGCCTCAGATCGGCGATTTCGTGCGGATTGCGCCAGTTCTGTTGCAGGAAGTGCATCAGCGCCGCCTCCAGCGGCAACACCTCGCGCACAAACCAATCCACGAGCGCGGAAGAGGTCATTCCAGCCTCCAAGCGACGCAAATCCGGATGTCTTCGGTCGGTGTCAGATGTGTGTGCCATCACCCCCGCCATCTGAGGGTTTCGTGCGCATGTTACGGAAATAGGACGAACAGCCGGCCAAAAACTCAATGTCGGCTCGAAAATTCTTGCCCGTACCCGGAAAGTTTCTTGCGCGACGGAGCTTGGCCAGATGGCTGTGTAGGATATATCCCGCAACGAAGAGAGGGTTTGGGAGAGGCCCGGAGAATAGCCAGGGACTGCTATCAGGAGCGGGTTGGCTGAATAAACGGATGGCTACGGGTCGAGGACTGCATGAACAAAACGCCCGCCTCTTTCGCCGTCCTAATGCCGAAACTGGCTTTTGCGCTGTCGATATGGCCTTTGACAGTGCGGGGGAGATGTCGGGTTGCGAAGGTCAACACCGCAAACCGGCCATACCGGTGGTGGATCGGGATGGTGTAACCGTAACGAATGTCAAAGCCTGACGCTTCGCGAAAGAACTTACGCGTGAACGGGTCATCGTCGAAGTTAGCCCCCATCCGAAAGATTTTGGGTGGCGAATGCTGCTCAACGCGATGGGATCGCACGTCTCGTAACGCTGATGGATATAGTGACGGTGCCACGGAAACGAAGCTGGCGGTCAGCGGTTGAGGGAATCGCGATATAGGCGAGGGCTGGAAGATCTATACCGCCGGCAATGCGGATCAAAGTTTGGCAGAGTTGTTTCGCGTTGCCTGCGGATTCCAGTTCATCGAGATAGCTCCGCAATAGACAATGCATGATCGGCCATTGCTCGTATTTGGATTGTCTATCCCAATTCAATCACCATAGTTGTAATCCTGTTCAAACAAAAGGCGGCGAATCACTCCGCCGCCTTTTTCACCCAACCCGCCCCCGGTAAACTCTAGCCACCCAATCCGATGCTGATTGTGGCGAAAGGGCCGTAGAAATTCTGGTCGGCCGCATCGCGGGCATCGATCCCACTATCCGTGGCATTGAAGAAGAAGTCGCCGCGATAGCCGAGGCTGACCTTGGCGTTGGGGAATTTGAGCGAGATTCCCGCAAAGCCGCCGACATTGGGGATGAAGACAGAGCGGGAACGATCATGCGTGACGCCGGTTGCGTAGCGCGCCGTGATCTTCGCATTCACGTTGAAATGGAGATTGTAGCCCGTGGTGCGATGATCTTCACGCGTGCGCTGGCGGCCGAACAAGGCGGCGGCATTGAGGCCCCAATCGAACGCGACCATCATGGCGTCGCTGTGACCAGCGACTGGTACCGATCCGTCCCATGAAACGGAAGGCCCGACAGCATGCGTGCTACGCGTCGAATGCAAGACTGCGTAGTTCGTCTGACGGAAGCCGTGGCGAACCGTGCCATGATATTTTATCAAAGTATAAGGTACTGGCGCACTGTAGCCGACGACGGGGCGTGCATGGATTGTTACATCCGACCGAGAGGAGAACTGTGCGTAGCGCACGCCCGCGCCGATCACCGAATCTGCACGAATGCCAAATACACCCAAGCCAACATCCTTGCCTGCCTGGAAGTCGAGTACAGTATGTGACTCGGCGGATTTTGTTTGGCCATCGCCAAGATTTCGCAAAGACGGAGTAACGGTGTCGCCAGCGGCACTGATTTCATGTTCGAGGAAAGGTGGCAGGCCGGGCGTTTCGTAATGAAGATGGCGTGCGTTCTTGACCTGTCCATAGCGCGCGGCGACGGAGAAGACCCAGTCGGTGCCTTCGGGCGCGAAACTGATCTTGCCTTCAAGGCCGGTATCATAACGTGCCGGGCGCTGGGAATCGATCATTGCGCCAAGCACCGCTGGATTGGCAATGTCGAAAAATGGCGGCGAAAAGATCGCCTGCGGCGTATCCAACCGTTCGAGTTGACCACCCAATTCGATCCAGACGGTGGGCCTATCTTCATCCGACGCCGCCAACGCGTTTGGCGACGCGCAGACCGTCCCCAGTAGTGTCAGCATGGAGACATTCGTCAGAAGATTGCGGCGGAAGCTCTCGTGCTTCTGTGTGTTTATTAGTTCGCTCATTGGTTCCCCCTTACCAATTCTTCGTGACGCGGATGCCCATCAACTTAGGATCGGTCAGGAACACGTTGGTCGTGAGCCCGCTATCGTCCGAGTTGAGGAAGGCGCCCGTAATCGCCGTCGTGTTGAACACGTTCTTGTCGTAGAGCATCACCTGCCAGCCGGCCTGGTTGGTGAGGATGAAGGTAAGATTCATCGTGGCGTAGCCATGCAGCTTGTCGTAAGTGAGATCGTTGAACACGCGCCACCAGGAACTATCCTGATAGTATCCATCGGCACGCACGGTGCCCGCCCAATCCGAAGTTAGCGGCGCTGTGTATTGCGCGCCGAGAGAGGCGGTAAAAGGCGGTGCGTTGGGAAGCTTGTTGCCGCCCAGATCTTTCGAAATGCCAGCGCCGTTGTTGGGCGCGGTCGTCGGATCGTAACCGGGATAGCCAGCGGGGACAGCAGGCACGCCGGAGGCAACCACCGTTGGGTTCGGCGTATAGGGAAGCCCAGTGACGGGATCGTAGTGCAAATTATACGCGTAAGCACAGGGGCTCGTCGCATCGCCCGTTTGAGAGAAATTGCCAACGGCATAAAAGGTAATCGCCTGCGCAACATATGTGGGAAAGATACAGTTTGAAGATTCATTGACGAAAGGCTTGTTGACGAACCAATTCGGATCGCCAGCCGTTCGATCTATCAGATCAACAGCTCTTTGGCCTTTGGCAATGGCAGTGTCTTCCCAACCGCCGCTGAAATTGAACCGCAGGCCCGGCACCGGCTCCCAGGTGGCTTCTAATTCCGCACCTTTGGCGTGAGCGTCGAAGTTCAGGTTGATCGATGTCCGGTCAACAATCTCCGAAACCTGATAGTTCTCGTAATTGTAGTAAAACAGATTGCCGTTCAATGTCACCGCGCCATCAAACAACGTGTTCTTCGTGCCGAGCTCGAAGGCATCGATGAACTCAGGTTTGAAGGTCAGAGGGTGTACGGGCTGCGCATTCAGTCCCGCCGCAACGGCGCTTGCATCCAGTGCTTCGGAATAAACCGCACCGGGCGGATTGGCACCGCCCGCCTTGTAGCCGTGCGCATAGGAGCCATAGATCAGCGTCTGATCGGTGAAAGCCAGCTTGGGCGTCCAGTTGACAACCGTGCGGCCGGTGAACTGGTCCCATTGCTGGTTCACAACGCCTGCAACCGGATAGCCCCAACCACTCGACACGAGCCAACTTGGAATCAGGGGGAAATGTTTCTGGTCCTCTGTCCACCGCAATCCAGCGGTCAGCTTCAGGTTACTGAAGAGCGTGAGATTGGCCTCGCCGAACGCCGCATAGGAATTCAGCACATAGGGATTCTTGCTGAGAAAATAATTGTGCCCGTTGTCGTTGAGACTGGAGAGCGGATTGGGATCGACATAACCTCCGGTCAAATGAGCCGGCTGGGTGGGATCGTTGTATTGAAATCCCTTTGAAAGACTTACCGAATTGTCCGATACGCCGGGAATGAAGGGATTGCTCGAATTGTTGATATCTATCAGTGTGAAGACGTTGCTGAAGACGTAATAGTTCTCTTGCGTTTCGTAGTGAAGATAGTTTCCCCCGGCACTGAAATTGAATGGGCCGGAGAAATTCGAGGCCATACGGAACTCTTGGCTTAACTGCCAGGCATGCTCCTGCGAGAGATCCTCGACGATGAGGCGGTCGGAGCAACCGAGCTGCGGATCGCAGAAGACGCCTTGCGGAGAAATAGTGGTGGAACCGAACAATCCTGGATTCGCACCGAACCGATTATAGTCTTCGGCTGAATAGAGGAAGTCGTGGCTGAAACCTGTTTGCGACGTAAAGGTAAGTGTCGGAGTTATCGCATAATCGGCATTCAATTCAACAACATCGTTCTTGGCCTTGTAGATCGGATCGATGGAGGAATTGATCTCACGGAGGTTCGGTGACTGCGCCACATTGTTGTATGGTAGCTGGTTCGGCCCTTTTGGTGTTCCCGATATCGTATCGAACCCAATAATGTAGGGCAGTGCGAAACTAAGGGGGGCCTCAAAAGACTCCGGGGAGTAAAGCGATGCTGCCACGCAACCTTGCAGCCAGTAATCGCCATAACCAACGAAAGCGCTCGATGACAAAGGCGGATGCCGGGTACCGATCGTTATCGCACCCTGTCCCAGCAGGCCAGCCGGCGGCGGCTGGTAGCCGGGGCCATAATCCGTCTTGCAAAGCTGCTTGGCACTTCTGATGCGATCATCGTCTTCGGAGAAATGTTCCCAGACAAGATACATCTGGAGGTTCTCGGTCGGCTTCAATCCTATGGTTACGCGCCCCGACCACAGGTCTCGCCCGTCGATGCGACTGTCGTTGTAGTCGTTGAAAGAATAGCCCTGACGTTTGGTCCATTCGCCTGCGATACGAATGTCGAGGCGGTCATCGACGATGGGCAGGTTGATCATGCCTTCGAAGCGGCGCTGCTGGTAATTGCCGATTTCACCTGACGCCATCGCCTCGAATTGATCTGTCGGCTTGGCTGTACTCAGGTTGACGACACCAGCCGTGGCATTGCGTCCGTAAAGCGTGCCCTGCGGTCCCCGCAACACTTCGACCTGCCCCACGTCGTAGAATTCCTGTTCGAAGAAGTGATTGCGGATAAACGGGATGTCGTTCATCGCCACCGCCACCGCCGGATCGGTCGTCACTGAGATGGCTTGTGTGCCGATGCCGCGAATTTGGATCGAGTAGCCACTGAAATTGGTTTTCGTAAATGTCATATTCGGCACCTGCTTAATCAGGTCCGGGCCGCCATTTGTCTGGCTAGCGGTGAGCTGCTCCTGGCTTAGCGCTGTGATTGCGATCGGCACGCTCTGCACGTCTGCCCCACCCAGCTTGGATGAAGTAACCGTGACCGTCTCGACGGCAGCGCGTGGCGGGGGGGCGGCTTGGGCAATTTGCATTGAACCAATTTCTAGATTCTGAGACTGATCCGCGCGCACAATTCCGACGGCGCTGCCCTCGTGGTGAATGGCCAAGCCAGTTCCGGAAAGAAGGCGGGAAAGCGCTTCGTCGGGCGACAGTTCGCCCTTGACGGCATTTGCCCTAATTCCCCTGATTGCCTCGTCGGGAACGAAGACCTGGACGCCACTTTGCGTCATGTAAGCACGCAGAGCGCGCTCCATGTCTCCTGATGGAATATTGAAGCTGGATGCCTGTGTGACGTTCGTCAGGCAAATTAAGCTGGTCGCCGACAGCAGACCTAGTCTCAAAATACTGCGGTGCATGTTTCCCCCTATTTGAATCTACGAGAATGCTCGGCCCGGCTTGCCTCATCGAGACATCAAGATATCGTGCCCTTGTTTTTCCACGCGAAGCTTGAATGCGAACTTGGCCATGTTGGTGAATGTGCCGACGCTGCCCGCATCAAAGACTCCACTGACAGTAAGATCGGCAATGCCCGGCTCGATGACGAGCTTGGTGCTGTTGTAGCGATTGAACTCGGCAGCAGCGTCGCTGAGTGTCGTATGATTGAAGACCAACTGGCCTTGACGCCATGCAAGAGCATTGGCGAGAGAATGCATCGGCAATTTGGTAACGGCGATTGTGCTTGGGGTGGCGACCGCGACCTCGCCAGGAACAAGATCGGTTGCATGATGCTGAACCAGAGGACTGATGGTTTCGAGTCGGGCACTGCCCTCCACGAGTGTCACCTCCAAGCGGTCGTTGGAAGTGCGTACGGCAAATTTGGTGCCGAGATCGGTGATACGGTGGCCCACCGC
>Ga0265331_10000577_pt1 | contig 32877 bp, 31 predicted proteins | sample 41923metaG_FD_202088 | JGI IMG/M metagenome (GOLD analysis project Ga0265331, IMG submission 202088) | Rhizosphere microbial communities from Carex aquatilis grown in University of Washington, Seatle, WA, United States - 4-19-23 metaG | ecosystem: Host-associated > Plants > Roots > Rhizosphere... | reverse complement strand
AGTCGAGCCGTCCCGGGAACGCTCCCGTGACAAAGCCGACGTGGCCCCCCGTCGGAGGAAATTCGGCCGTTATGGCAGGGGACAATTCACGCGGCTGCGGGAGCGCAGCCGCGGGCAGAAACGGATCGTTGCGCGCATTGATCATCAGCGTCGGCACGGCGATTTCGCGCAGCACCGGTTTGGAGCTTGCGCGCGTCCAGTAGTCGTCGGTGTCGCGGTAGCCGTGCAACGGTGCGGTGACGACATTGTCGAATTCACGCAACGTGCGCGCGGCGAGCATGCGCTCGCGGTCGCACAGTTCGGGGAAGTGCGCGAGCTTGGCGAGCGTTTTGCGCCGCATGGTGGCGAGGAAATTGCGGGTGTAAATCAGGTTGAAGCCGCGGCCCAGCGCCTCGCCGGAGGCCATCAGGTCGACGGGCGCGGAAACGGCGGCCGCCGCATCGATTACGGAATTTGCCGCGGCGCGTTGTTCGCCCAGCCACTTCAGCAGCGCATTGCCGCCGAGGGAGACACCCGCCACGCACAATCGGGATGCGGGATATTCTTTTTTCAGGCGGCGCAGAATCCAGTCGATCTCGCCGCTGTCGCCCGAGTGGTAAGCGCGCGGCAGGCGGTTGAGTTCGCCGCCGCAACCGCGGAAGTGCACGACGACGCCTTGCCACCCGCGGGCCTGCGTCGCGGCCATCAGCGCGGTTGCGTACGGACTGCGCGAGCCGCCTTCGAGGCCATGGAAAAGCACTACCAAAGGCGTCGTGGAAGTGCTCGTGGCGGCCTGCTCAATCCAATCGAGCTCGATAAAATCGCTGTCCGGCGTATCCCAACGCTCGCGGACGAAAGCCACGTGCGCGCGCGGCGCGAGCAGCGCCGCATATAGAGTTTGCAGATGACCGCCCGGCAACCACGCCGGCGCGCGATAGGATGACATGCTGGCTAGTGTCTCCGGTGATGGCGAGTGCGGTGACGTCGGCGTCAACGGTAACTCTTGCCGTCGACAAAAAAGCGGGCCCGGTTAAGGAGCCCGCTTGGGTACCGTTAAAGCGCTGGCGACGATAAAACTCAGTCTCGATACGACGGGTCGCTCTTATCGAGCTTGCGCAACAGCGCCGGCCACTCGATGAGTCCCCACCGGCGGCGCACGCCCGGCTTGAAGCCGTCCTGCGTTTCCTTGACGACTTCAGCGGGCGGCAGAATGATTTCCGTGTTGCACGAGAGTGTGGTGACCTGCAACTGGCACGCGCGTTCGAGCCGGAACATGTTGTTGAACGATTCCGGAATCGACGGCCCGACGGTCAAGAGGCCGTGGTTGCGCAGGATCATCGCTTCACGGTCGCCGAGATCCGCGACCAGGCGCGCGCGTTCGTCGAGATTCAACGCGGGGCCTTCGTAGTCGTGATAGGCGACGTCGCCGAAGCGCATCGCGGTCTGCGCGAGCGGCAACAAACCGGTTTTCATCGCGGATACCGCCATGCCGGCGAGCGTATGCGTATGGATCACGCAATCGACGTCGTGCCGCGCCGCGTGCACGGCGCTGTGGATCACGTAGCCCGCCTTGTTGATGCCGTAGTCGGTCGCGTTGAACAGGATATTGCCGTCGATATCGATCTTGATCATGGAGGACGCGGTCATTTCCTCGTACAGCATGCCGTACGGATTGATCAGGAACTGATCGTGCGTGCCGGGCACGCGCGCGGAAATGTGATTGGCGATCATTTCCGTCATGCCGAATTCATGCATGAGCCGGTAGCACGCGGCGAGGTTGACGCGGGTCTCCCACTCTTCCTTGCTGACCTGTTGGCGCACCGATTGTTGTTGCTTGGCGATCCGGGTAACTGGCATGGCGCTTTTCCTCAACTCACTTGTAGCGGAAGAATTAACGGAAACGTCGGGTGGTCCGGCTATTTAACGCACGCGGCAGCACCGGTGCCGGCCATTTTGCCGAACACCGATCCCGACACGAGGCCGCTGCCGCCGGCGTAGTTGTGATAGAACAGCCCGCCCACGAGTTCGCCCGCTGCGAACAGTCCGGGAATCGGCTTGCCGGCGACGTCTTCGACCTGGCCGTTGACGGGGTCGATCTTGACGCCGCCGAACGTGAAGGTCACGCCGCAGGTAATCGCGTACGCTTCATACGGTGGCGTGTCGAGCACGTTGGCCCAGTTCGTTTTCGGCACCGCGAGACCGACCGTGCCGCGCCCGTCCTTGATCGCGGGGTTGAACGGAACATCGGTCTGCACCGCCTTGTTGTAGGCCTTGAGCGTTTCGAGGCAGCGCTTGGCGTCGACGCCTTCGAGCTTGGTGACGAGTTCCTCGAGCGTGTTGGCGGTGACTTTCGTCATCTGCTTGATCCGGTACTCGTCGCGCAGCATGTGCAGCAGCTTCTTGTCGAAGATCTGCCATGCGAACATGTTCGGCTGGTCCATGATCACCTTGCCGTATTTGGCATAGGTGTAATTGCGGAAATCCGCGCCCTCGTCGACAAAGCGCTCGCCGTTCGCGTTGACCATGATGCCGAGCGGATAACTGTGCTTCTGGAAATTGTCGCCCACCGCGAGATCGCCGAAGGGCGGCGCGTTCTGGTCCCAGCCCACCGCATGGCAGCCCGACCAGTGTCCGTAGGGCAGCGCGCCTGCTGCTAGCGCGGCATTGATGCCGGCGCCGGTGTTGTAGCGCGTGCCGCGCACCTTGGCGAGATCCCAGTTGGGTCCCAGGTAGCGCGCGCGCATTTCGGCGTTCGATTCGAAACCGCCGCAGGCGAGGACGACCGCTTTGGCGCGAATTTCCACCGTGCGCCCCTGGCTGCGCGCGCGCACGCCTTTGACTCCGCTGTCGTCGGTGATCAGACCGAGGGCCGGCGTTTCGTAGTGAATCGGGATGCCTTCGCGTGCGCAGGCTTTGTGCTCGAGCTCGATGAGCCCCGGCCCGCCGCCCCAGGTCTCGCACGCCAGGCCGCCCCAGAATTTGAAACGGCCGTCGACCTTGAAGGCCTGGCGCCCGTACGGCGCCTGAAACTTGACGCCTTTCTTGCGCATCCACACCATGGTTTCGAAACTTCGCTTGACGAGGATCTCGCACAGGTCGGGATCGGTGCGGAAGTTCGTGATGCGGCCCATGTCGTCGAAGTACTGCTCCTCGGTGTAGGTGCCGAAATCCGAGTTTTTCCGCTCGTCGTCCGTAATGTCGTAAAGCTGGACGAGATCGTCGACGCCGTTGAACACGATGCGCACGGCCCCGGCGGTATAGCGGCTGTTGCCGCCGCAATCGTCGAGCGGGGCCGCTTCGAGCATGATCACCTTGGCGCCGGATTCACGCGCCGCGAGTGCCGCGCAACATGCCGCATTGCCCGCACCAATTACAATTACGTCCGGATTGCCAAAGTCGACAGTGCTCATTGCTTTCCTCGGTGTGAGTTTCAGTTGGAATTCTGGGCCGAAATGCCCGGCGGCGGATGCCGCGCGCCTTCATGCGTGCACGGGAGATCGCGCCGGTTGGTTTCGTTCAGAACGGGACTGCATGATTATACCGTCAGCGGGCGTTTAATGCAGCGTCTTGGGCGCGCGTTTGCCTTCGGTCTCGGGCGTGGGGGGCGCGGGCGATGCATGGTGCACGACCATGCGCCAGCCGTTTTCCGTGCGCATGTACACGTTGGTCGCGATCGCGGGCTGGCGCGTGCGCGCTTCGCCAGCGGAGGTGATCTGTTCGTAAACGCTGTGCACGACCAGCGTCATGCCGTTCAAAGCGTGCTGTTGACGGAGCCGGAACCGCAACGTCTGGCCGGCCGCGAATATCTGGCGCCACGCTTCGCGGATTTGCTCGGTGCCGGCGAGCCGCTGGCCGCCCGGATGCACACACACGATGTCGTCGTCATCAGCCCACACGTTCATCATCGCTTCGAGGTCGCCTTTTTCGAACGCCTCGTAAAATGCCGACTCGGCGTCCTGCGGCGTGGTGAACAGCGTGCGCTTCATAGCGGCTTGATTTTAGCAAAATCGATGCGGTCCCAGACGAGGTCGGGTTTCAGTTGAAGCATGCAGTTGAAGTGGCCGAGCGGGCACACGCGCTCGAAGCACGGACTGCACGGCAGATCGAGCCTGACGATTTGGGCGTCCGGCGAGTCGGGCGGAGTGAAGGCGGGGCTGCTCGAACCGAAGATTGCGATCAACGGTTTGGCGAGGGCGGCCGCGACGTGCATCAGCCCCGAATCGTTGCTGACCACGATGGCTGCGCACGACATGAGATCGATGGCTTCGGCGAGCGTCGTCCTCCCGCTCAAATTAACGCAGGGCCGCTCGCTCACGCGCACGATCTCTTCGCCTATTTCAGCATCCTTCGCGGATCCTGCCAGCCACACGTCGTAACCGGCGTCGACGAGTCTGCGTGCAAGTTCCGCGAAATATTCCGCGGGCCAGCGTTTGGCCGGGCCGTATTCCGCGCCGTGGCACAACACGGCGACCGGACTTTGCAGGGTCAGGCCGAGACGGGCGAGAGTGGCGGTGCGTTGCGTCGCGTCGATCGCCAGCCGCGCCGGCGGCAGCGGGCGCGGCAAGTCGCGGCCCGGCGGTTCGGCAAGTGCGGCAAAACGCTCGACCATCAATGGCAAGACGTTCTTGTCGAGACGCCGCGCATCGTTGAGTAAAACCGTTCGCGCTTCGCCGACGAAGCCTGTGCGCAGCGGAATGCCCGCGAACCGTGGAATCAGCGCGGACTTGAACGAGTTGGGCAGCACGATCGCCTGGTCATACCGGTGTCGCCTGAGTTCGCGTGCGAGGCGGTAACGTCTTGCGAGCGCCAGTTCGCCGTGCCCGAACGGGCTCGCCAGCACGGAATGCACTTCGCGCATGCGCGAGAACAGCGCGTGTGTCCACGGAGGCGCGAGCACGTCGAGTTCGAGGCCGCGGTGGCGATCATGCAGTCGCGCAAACAAGGGTTGCGCGAGTACGGCGTCGCCAACCCAGGATGGGGCTATGACGAGGATCCTCGTCATGAAGGATGAAGGATGAAAGATGAAGGCGGAAGGAAATCTTCAGCGCGCGTTGCGCGCACTTTCATCCCGCATCCCTCATCCTTCATCCTCAGCCGGCTAATGGCCGGCGGTAGCGCCGCCCTTGAGCGTATATTGCGTGCCGCAGTAAGGGCACAGCGCGGCGCCGGTTTTCTCGATCGGCAGAAATACCCGCGGATGCGCGTTCCACAGCAGCATCGCCGGCGTGGGGCAGTGCAGCGGCAGGTCGGCCGCGGTGATTTCGATGTGGCGTTGCTTGTTGTCAGTCTGGTTCATGGCGCCTCACGCGGCGACCGGCGCGAGCCAGTCGCGGTATTTATCATTTTTGCCGTTGACGATATCGAAGAAACCTTTTTGCAGCTTGGCCGTGATGGGGCCCGTCCTGCCGGAACCGATGACGCGGCTGTCGACCTCGCGGATCGGCGTGACTTCTGCCGCGGTGCCGGTGAAAAACGCTTCGTCCGCGATGTACAGATCATCGCGCGTGATGCGGCGGGCGGAAACCTTGTAGCCCATTTCTTCTGCCAGCGCGATGATCGAGCGGCGCGTGATGCCGATCAGCGCGCTCGTGAGTTCCGGTTCGAAAATCTCGCCGTCCTTGACCATGAACAGGTTTTCGCCGGAACCCTCGGCCACGAAACCGTCGACGTCTAGCAGCAACCCTTCATCGTAACCGTGTTCGGTCGCCTCGAGATTCGCCAGTATGGAATTCGCGTAGGTGCCCGAATACTTCGCGCGACACATGGAAACGTTGACGTGATGGCGCGCGAACGAAGACGTCTTCACGCGGATGCCTTTTTCCAGCGCCTCAGGTCCCAGGTAAGCGCCCCACGGCCACGCGGCGATGGCGACGTGCACCGTCGCGCCTTTGGGTGACACGCCCATTTTTTCGGAGCCGTAGAACGCGATCGGCCGGATGTAACAGGATTCGAGCTTGTTCGCGCGCACGACTTCCTTGTGCGCCGCCATGATGGTTTCCCGGTCGTACGGGATTTTCATCATGTAGATGTGCGCGGAGTTGAACAGCCGTTCGGTATGTTCCTTGAGGCGGAAAATCGCTGTGCCGCGGCTCGTATGGTAGGCGCGCAACCCTTCGAACACCGCGAGTCCGTAATGCAGCGAGTGGGTCAGCACGTGGGTATTCGCGTCGCGCCAGGGCACCAGCTTGCCGTCATACCAGATGTGCCCGTCGCGATCTGCCATCGACATATTTATGCTCCGTGCAAAAAAGCGGATTCTAGCGTATTTCATGCGGCGCTGCCGTTGCGGCCGCGAGGCGCGCGCACCCTTTCCGCTCGTCGCCCGAGGCGCAACGCGGGGAAAAATACGCGAGTATCCTTGACCGAAAATTTGAATGATGTGAATATGGCAGACATTGTAAAAAAGTGGCGCGCGACACCGGTTGCGCATCGAATTGGCGGGACGTAAGCCACTGGAACAAAACGATAAAGCGGAGTTTTTTCAGGATATGTCGAACCCCTTCAGCGCGGCGCTCAGCAGTTTAAGCAGCCGCGTAATTACCGCGAGCGATACGGACGAGCAGAAGCTGCAGAAAACGCTGCTCATCTTCGCGTGCGGCCTGATGGGTTTCGCGGCGATGCTGTGGCTCGTGATTTATCACGCGATGGGCATCAAGTATTCCGCGACCGTGCCGCTGATTTATCTTGCGGTATCCGGCGCGACCCTGGCGATTTACCTGTGGAACCTCAATTTCGAGTTCTTCCGCTTCGCGCAAACGAGCCTGTACCTGTTCGTGCCGTTCATCATGCAATGGTCGATCGGCAGCTATGTGACGTCGTCGGGCGTGATGCTGTGGGCGCTGCTCGCGCCCATCGGCGTGATGGTCTTCCAGGGGCCCAGGGAATCGGTGCCGTGGTTCTTCGCCTATCTTGTGATGACCGCGGTGTCGGGATTCTTCGATTACTACCTCGCCTACGGCACGGAGAAAACGAGCGGCCTGCCGCTGCAGACCATCGCCGTGTTCTTCGTGCTCAATTTTGCCGCGATGTCGACCATCGTCTACCTGCTCGTCGTTTATTTCGTCCGTCAGAAAGACCGTCTCAAAGAGGCGCTCGATCGCCAGCACGCGCTGCTGCAGGTCGAGCAGGACCGCTCCGAGCGGCTGCTGCTTAACGTGCTGCCGGGCCATATTGCGGAACGCCTGAAACGCGATCCGAGCGTCATCGCCGACGGTCTTGCCGATTGCACGGTAATGTTCGCGGACCTCACCGACTTCACGCGGCTTACCGAGGAATTGCCGCCGCGCGACATGGTGGCGATGCTGAACCAAGTGTTTTCGTGGTTCGACGCGCTCGCGGAAAAGTACGACGTCGAAAAAATCAAGACCATAGGCGACGCTTACATGGTCGCCGGCGGACTGCTCGATCACGATGCCAAGTACACCGAAGCGATCGTCAATATGGCGCTCGACGCACGCGACAAGATCGCCGAGCTCAAGACCGGCGCCGGCGAATCCCTCGGTATTCACATCGGCATCGGCAGCGGGCCCGTGGTGGCCGGCGTGATCGGCATCAAGAAATTCATCTACGATCTGTGGGGTAACGCGGTAAACCAGGCGGCCCGCCTCACGTCGGAGGCGACCACGGGCGGCATCCTGGTCGACGCCACCACCTATCGCCGGCTGCGCGGACTGTATCAGTTCGAAGGTCCCGAACCGCTGACGGTAAAAGGTCAGCGCCAGATCACCGCTTATCGGTTGATCGCGAAGCTGCCCGAAGTCGCGGTCGTGCACGCCGAAGTCGCGTAACATCCTCCCGGCTCCTTACTGCGGCGGGGGGGCGGTTCCCAGTATCGCATTCCACAATTGCTTTACGGCAGCGATTTCCGGCGCTAGCGTTGCGCCGTCGATACGCGCGTACTTGTCACCCTGCAGGCGCAACGCATGTTGCAGCTGGCGGAAGCGCCGGTAGGCATCGTGCACTGCCAGTGCGGTGTGCGTGGGTATCAGCCCCAGCCGTGCCGCAAGTTTGAGCAGTGCGAGGTTGCCGATATTCGCAATCAATTCCGCGTGGCGGTGCGAATGCCCGAGTATCAGGTACTGCACGACGAATTCGACGTCGATGAGCCCGCCGCGGTCGTGCTTGATGTCGAAGTGCCCGCTGGCGTTGGGATGCGCGGCCAGCATCGTGTCGCGCATCGCCACGACTTCGTCGCGCAAAGCCGGCAGCGCCCGCGGCCGCCGCAGAACTTCGGCGCGGATATCCTCGAAGCGACGCGCGATGCCGGCGTCGCCGGCGACTCCGCGCGCGCGCGTCAACGCCTGGTGCTCCCACACCCACGCTTGCGTGCGTTGGTAATCCGCGAATCCTTCGAACGGGCTGACGAGCAGGCCGCTGGCGCCGTCCGGACGCAGGCGCAGATCTGTCTCGTACAGCATGCCGGCAGCGGTGATGCTCGTCAGCCAGTGGTTGATGCGCTGCGCAAGCCGCGCGTAGTTTTCGGGGGCCTCGGGCGCCGGATCGTCATACAGAAAAATAAGGTCGAGATCGGACGCATAACCGAGTTCCCTGCCGCCCAGCTTGCCGTAAGCAATGATCGAGAAACGCGGTTCGTCGCGGTGCCGCGTGCGTATTCCCCGCCACACGATGCGCAGCACCTCCGCGAGTATCAGGTCGGCGAGTTCACTCAGGTGGTCGGAAAGCTTCTCGAGCGGCAGCTCGCCGGCAAGGTCCTGCGCGAGCAGGTGCAGCGTCTGCGCGTGCTTGAAATGGCGCAGCGCGTTCATTTGCGCCTCGCTGTCGTCACCCGCCTGGTCGAGCCGGTTGCGCAACTGCGCGCGCAGTTGCGGCCACACCGGCAGTGCGTGCAGCGTGCGCTCATCGAGCAGTTCGTCGAGCAGTATCGGATAGCGCGCCAGGTATTGCGCAGCCCACGGGCTTGCGCTCGCGAGGCGCGCGCCGCGCTCCACGGTTTGCGGAAACTGGAGCAGCAGCGCGAGATAAGCCTCGCGCCGGCTGATGCTATCGAGCAGCGTCAGCATGCGTTCGAGCGTGACGTCCGGGTTGGGCAGCGCGGCCACCGCGGCTATGACCTGCGGCACCAGGTGTTCCATGCGCGCGTGGCTAGCCTGCGGCATCTGGCGCACGCGGTTGCTGTCGCGGAAACTGACTATGCGTTCGAGCGCGCCCGCCGGATTCGCATAGCCGAGTTCGCGCAGCATATTCAGCGGGTCGTCCGGCCCGGCACCGTGCCACAGCGATGCAAGCGGATGCGGTTTTTCTTCGGAAGTCGCGAAGATATTTTCGAAATGCCGGGTGACGTGGCCGCGATGATGCTCGAGTTCCGTCCGCAGTTCGGCAAAATCCGCGTGCCCGGTCGCCGCCGCGATGAGCGCCTGGTCCTCTTCAGTGGTGGGCAACGCCTGGGTTTGCTTGTCGTCGAGATATTGCAACCGGTGTTCCAGGTTGCGCAGAAATACGTATGCGGCGGTAAGTTCGCGCACCGCTTCCGCCGGCAGCAGGTTGCGCTCGACGAGCAATGGCATCACGGTGAGTATGGGCGGCTGCCGCAGCGGCGCATCGTGGCCGCCGCGTACCAGCTGAAACAGTTGCACGATGAATTCGATTTCACGGATTCCGCCGGGGCCGAGCTTGATGTTGTCCAGAATGTCGCGGCGTTCCACCTCGCGCCGGATTTCCTGGTGCAGGCCGCGCATCGATTCGAACGCGCTGTAGTCGAGGTGGCGGCGGAAAATGAACGGGCGAACGAGATCGGCGAGTTCCGCCGCGCGGTCGCCGCATACCACGCGTGCTTTGATCCACGCATAGCGCTCCCACTCGCGTCCCTGAGTGATGAAATAATTCTCGAGCATGCCGAAGCTCACGGCAAGCGGCCCGTCGGCGCCCAGCGGGCGCAGCCGCATGTCGACGCGGAACACATAGCCGTCGGCGGTCATTTCATTGAGCATCGCGATCAGGCGCCGCGAGAGGCGGATGAAATACTCGTGATTGCTCAGCGGGCGGAGGCCGCGGGTCTCGCCGTCCTCGGGATAAACGAAGACGAGGTCAATGTCCGACGAGACGTTGAGTTCGGCACCGCCCAGCTTGCCCATCGCGACGACGTGCAGCTGTTGCACTCGCCCGTCGTCCGCCGCCGCAGGTTCACCGTGCTGCAGCACCAATTCGCGTTGCAGATGGGTGACGCACGCGGTGATTGCGATATCGGCGAGCGATGTCATCGTCGCCATGACTTCGTCGAGTGTCGCGAGGCCGTTGAGATCGCGGGCGATGACGCGCAGCATTACGCGCTTGCGCAAATCGCGCAGCGCGCGCATCAACTCGGCGTCGCTTGCAGCATCCGCAGCCAGCCGCGCGCGCATTTCATCCGCGCCGAACGGCGCAACGAGGCTGCCCGCCGGCAGCAGCCCGGGCTCGGCGGCAAGCAGGCGCCGCGCGAACCGAGATAAGCTGGTCGCGCGCCGGATCAGCGCGGCCTCGTTTGCGCCTGCGACAGCGTTAGGTGCAGTCACACCGTTCGGGTTACAATTGATTTAGAAATCATTGCCTTGCATTTTATGACTTTTGACTGAGATCGTGCCGGCTAATTCCATTTTCCGGATGCTGCACGTCAGCTCGCTCTGGTGTTATCGCGCGATAACCTGGACCATACTCGGCTGTGCGTTCGCGTTCGCATTGGCCGTGCTCGCGGTGCGGTTCTGGGTGCTGCCCCACATAGGCGACTACCGCGAACCCATCGCCCGGCAGTTGAGCGAAGCGATGCACCAGCGCGTCACGATCGGCAAACTCGGCGGACGGTGGAGCGGACTCAATCTGCAATTGACGCTCGGCGACATCGTCGTCTACGACCGCGCCGACCAGCCGGCGCTCACGCTGCAAAGCGTCGACAGCACGTTGTCGTGGTGGTCGCTGGTTTTTCGCGAGCCGCGGTTCGACTCAATCGAAATCGTGCGCCCGGAACTCAATGTCAAACGCGACCCTAAAGGCGTGATCTCGGTCGCCGGCATCGAGCTTAACCAGCACGCGGACGAGAGCGGCGTATCGGACTGGCTCTTGCGGCAGGACGAAATCGCCATCCGCGACGCGTCGATCACCTGGCAGGACGAATTGCGCCGTGCGCCCAATCTGTATTTGCTGCATGTCGATTTTCGTTTCGAGAACGACGGGAACCATCATCGATTCGGTTTGCGCGCGGAACCCCCGCCCGCGCTTGCGACGCCGCTGGATGTGCGCGGCGATTTCACCGGCAGGACCGTCACCGCGCTCGCGCAGTGGAACGGTCAGGTATTTATGCAGCTCGACTATACGGACATTGCCGCCTGGCGCGCGTGGGTGCCGTTTCCGGTTTACTTTCCGCACGGGGCCGGGGCGGTGCGCGCGTGGCTCGGGTTGAAGGACGGCGAACTTGCGCAAATCACGGCGGACGTGCAGCTCTCGCAGGTCACGACCCGGCTCGGCGACGATCTGCCGGACCTCGATCTTGCGGAACTGAAGGGGCGCGTCGGCTGGAAACTGCTCGACGATGGGTACGAAGTCTCGACGACTAGGCTGAGTTTGTCGACGCATGAGAGCGCCTTGCAGCCGACCGATTTCCTGCTGCGTTATCACCGCGGCGGCGGGAAGCGTCTGCCGCACGGCGAGTTGCAGGCGAACGCGCTCGATGTCGAGCCGCTGATCGCGCTCGCCGACCATCTGCCTTTCGAGGCGGAGTTGCGCAAGGAATTCGAGACGTACTCGCCGCGCGGCAGTCTCTACGACGTGGCACTCAAGTGGACGGGGCAGTGGCCGCGCCCCGATCAGTATGCGGTCAAGGCGAGGTTCGTCAATCTCGGCTTGAACGCGGTGGGCCGGCTGCCGGGGCTGGCCGGCGTCAGCGGAACCATCGACGGGTCGGAGCGCGGCGGCACGCTTTTGCTGAGCACGCAAAACACCAGCGTCGAATTGCCGCAGATATTCGAGACCAAGCTCGAGTTTGACACACTGACCGCGCAGGCGGGATGGCAACGCGCGGGCGAGCAATATGAAATTCGCCTGAACGACATTTCCTTTGCGAACCGCGATGTCGCCGGCAGCGTATCGGGCGTGTATCAGACGGTGGCGGACGGCCGTGGTGTGATCGATTTGACCGCGCACGCCACGCGCGCCGATGCGCGCAGCATAGGCCATTATGTTCCGCTGCAGGTGGGCGAACGCGGCCGCCAATGGATAGCGGGCGCTTTCCTGGGCGGCTCTTCGAACGACATAAAGGTCAGGCTGAAGGGAAACCTGAACGAATTTCCGTTTCCGGAGGGCAAGGGCGGCACGTTCCAGGTCACCGCGCGCGTAATGGACGGCGTACTGGACTATGCCAACGGCTGGCCGAAAATCGAGAATATCGACGGCGAACTGACTTTTCGCGGCCGGCGCATGGACGTGACGGTCCGGGAGGCGGCCATTTTAGGCGCGAAGCTCGCCCGCGTACGCGCGGAGATTCCGGACCTCATGAATCCCGATCGCGTGGTTGCCATCACCGGGGAAGCGGAAGGTCCCACCAGCGAATTCCTCAACTTTATCGAGCACAGTCCGGTCATCGATTCGATCGACCGTTTTACCGAGCGCTTCCGCGCCGAGGGGCGCGGCAAGCTCGCGTTAAAACTCAACATACCGCTCGCCAACGCAAAAGGCATCAAGGTGGCGGGAGACTTCCAGTTTTTCAACAACCGGATCGAGAGTGAAGAACTGTTCTTTCCGTTCGAGCAGGTCAACGCGCACGTGGAATTTACCGAGTCAAGCGTGCGCGTGCCGCCGGCGGCTCTGGTGATACTCGGTGGGCCGGCAACGCTCTCCGGCGCCACGCAACGGGACGGCGTGGTGCGTTTCAGCCTCGCGGGGCGCGCCAACATGGACAATTTTCGCCGCGCGACCACCTTGCCGATGGTGCAGACTCTGCGTGGTTCGACCGACTGGAAAACCAGCGTCGCCGTGCGCAAGCGCTTGGTCGACATGGTGTTCGAATCGGCGTTGCAGGGCATAGCATCGGATTTGCCCGCACCGCTTGCCAAGGCTGCGGCGGACGCCCTGCCATTCAAGTACGAGCGCTATGTCACCGGCCCGCAGCAGGAGCGCGTAGTCGTGACGTTGGGGAACCTCGTGTCGGCGCAGGTGCTGCGGCGCAAGGAGGGTGCCGACAGCGTAATCGAGCGCGGCAATATCGTGCTCGGCGGCACGGCCGCGGAGCCGGACCGCAAAGGCTTGTGGATCACCGGCGGGCTCAAAAACCTCGATCTCGATCAATGGCTGTCGTTGCTGAAGTCCGGTGTCGGCGAGAGCGGGCGCGCGCAACTCGCGGGCCTGGATGTCAAATTCGGCACGCTCGACGTATTCGGCCGCCGTTTCAACGATCTTGCGATCAGCGGCGCCGCGCAGGCGGGAGTGTGGCAGACCACGCTCACAGGTCGCGAATTGGTCGGCGAGATGAACTGGCGCTCGCAGGGCAAGGGCAAGGTCACCGCACGCATGAAGACCCTGACCATCCCGGCGGCCACCCCCGACCGCCCGCCGGTGGTTGCGGACAAGGATCAACCGCTCGAATTGCCCGCGCTCGATATCAAGGCCGACAATTTCCAAGTCCGCCAGTCGAACATGGGCAAGCTCGAACTTACCGCGGTGCCCGACGGCCGCGACTGGAAACTCGAAAAATTGCACATCACCAGCCCGGACGCGACGCTGACCATCGAAGGCGTGTGGCAGGGGTGGTTGACGCAACCGCGCACGATGGTCAACGTGCGGCTCGACGTCAATGACGTCGGCAAGTTCCTCGTGAGAATGGGACAGCCCGAGGGGGTGCGGCGCGGCACCGCCAAGCTCGAAGGACCGTTGTCATGGAACGGCAATCCGAGCGAGCTCGACTATGCAACGCTGTCCGGAAACTTCGTGCTTGAAGCGAGCAAAGGGCAGTTCGTCAAGCTCGACCCGGGCATCGGCAAGCTGTTGGGAGTATTGAGCCTGCAATCGCTGCCGCGGCGTTTGTCGCTGGATTTCCGCGACATATTCAGCGAAGGGCTTGCGTTCGACGAAATCGTTGGCACCGTCAAAGTCAACCGCGGTATCGCCAACACGGAGAACTTCCGCATCCAGGGACCGGCCGTACGCATACAGATGAGCGGCGACGTAGATCTTGCGCGCGAGACGCAGAAATTGCGCGTCAAGGTTTTTCCCAGCATGAGCGACAGCTTGTCGGTGGCCGGCGCGTTGATCGGCGGGCCCATCGCGGGCATCGCGACGTTCGTCGCGCAGAAACTGTTGAAGGACCCGATCGACAAGATGGCCGCTTACGAATACGACATTACCGGAACTTGGTCCGATCCGCAGGTGGCGAAAGTCGAATCGCCGCAGGCGAAGACTGCGATCCGTCCGGGATCGGAGCGTTCGGATTGATGCGCGTTATGCTATTTTGTCTGCTGCTCACGGCTGCCGCAGGCGTGCGGGCCGCCGAGATATTCACGGTCGCGCCCGACCTCTGGGACCGGCCGCGCAGTGCGCGCGCCGTGCTCGATCAGCCGGCGGTCCGGCAGGCGCTTGGGCAGTATCTCGCGCAGCCCGCCGCCCGCCTGGTCATACACCACGGGTACGGCCAGGATCCCTTGTTGCAGGCGGAGGAATTGCGCATGTGGTTGATGGCGCTGGCCATCGATGGCGCGCGCGTTTCGCTGATAAACGACGTAAAACTGCACGAACCCTTGAAAATCGAAGTGCTCAAATGAGCCCAAAATCCGCTTCCTCGTTCGGCCGCGCGCGACCGCACGCCAAGTCCGCCGCCAAGGCCGAACCCGCTGCGGTCGTGCGGGTCGCGGCGGTGCAGCTCGCGTCCGGTCCGAGCGTCGCGGCGAACCTTAACGAGGCGCGGCGGCTGATCGCGATGGCGGCCAAGCAGGGTGCCAAGCTCGTCGCGTTGCCCGAATATTTCGCGATCATGGGCATGCAGGACACCGACAAGGTCAAGGTGCGCGAGGCCGAAGGCGCGGGACCGATCCAGCAGTTTCTCGCGGACACCGCGAAAAAGCACAAGATCTGGCTGGTCGGCGGCTCGGTGCCGCTGGTGTCGAGCGAACCCGGCCGCGTGCGCAACAGCTGCCTCGTCTACGACGACAAGGGTAAACTCGTCGCGCGCTACGACAAGATCCACTTGTTCGGTTTCGAGATGGGCAAGGAGCAATACTCCGAGCAGCGCACGATCGAACCGGGCCGCGACGTCAAAGTCGTCGACTCGCCGTTTGGCCGGCTGGGCTTGTCGATCTGTTATGACCTGCGCTTTCCGGAGCTGTACCGTGCGATGAAAGACGTCGATATCATTCTGGTGCCGTCCGCCTTTACCGAGACCACCGGCAAGGCGCATTGGGAAACATTGATCCGCGCGCGGGCGATCGAGAACCTCGCTTACGTGATCGCGCCGGCGCAGGGCGGGTATCATCTGAACGGCCGCGAGACGCACGGCGACAGCATGATCGTCGATCCGTGGGGTGTCGTGCTCGACCGGTTGCCGCGCGGGTCGGGCGTGGTGATTGCCGGCATCAATCCGGAATATGTGCGGCGTCTGCGCAAAAGCCTGCCGGCGCTCGCGCATCGGACCTTGCATCGCGTTTAGGATAGAAAACCGCGCGGCGGGACTTGAATTGAGCCCCGCCGCCTCGATTTGTTAATAGCTCTCCCCACCGGATGCCTTGATGACCCGCACAACCAAAACCCGCGGCCCCGAACTCGAGGCTGCATTCGACACCGCGCAGGCGACGCTGCTCGCGCCGTATTCGCTCGACGACAATGCATTGCAGCAGGTGTTCGGGCAGATCCTCGCGCACAAGGTCGATTACGCCGATCTGTATTTCCAGTACAGCCGCAGCGAGGGCTGGAGCCTGGAAGAGGGCATCGTCAAATCCGGCAGTTTCAATATCGACCAGGGAGTGGGGGTGCGCACGGTTGCCGGCGAAAAAACCGCGTTCGCGTATTCTGACGACATCAGCTTGCCCGCGCTGACTGCGGCGGCGCAGGCGACGCGGGCGATCGCCCGCCAGGGTGCGGACAACAAAACGCAGGTGGCGCGCCGCGGCGACGGCCGCAATCTTTACGTGGCGCACGATCCGCTCGCCAGCCTGGCGGACGAAGCCAAGGTCGCGTTGCTCGAGAAGGTCGAACGCTATGCGCGCAGTCTGGATACGCGGGTAACCCAGGTGATGGCGCATCTTGGTGGCGAATACGAAGTCGTGCTGGTTGCGCGCAGCGACGGGGTTACCGCGGCGGATGTGCGGCCGCTGGTGCGCGTAACCGTGCAGGTGATCGTCGAGCAGGACGGCCGGCGCGAGCAGGGCAGCGCCGGTGGTGGCGGGCGCTTCGACTATGCGTATTTCACCGACGCGATGATGCAGGATTACGCGCGCAAAGCGGTCGACCAGGCGCTCACGAATCTCGACGCGCGGCCGGCTCCCGCCGGCTCCATGACCGTCGTGCTCGGGCCGGGCTGGCCCGGCATCCTGTTGCACGAAGCGATCGGGCACGGGCTCGAGGGCGATTTCAACCGCAAGGGCAGTTCCGCCTTCAGCGGCCGCATCGGCGAGCGAGTTGCAGCACCGGGCGTGACGGTGGTCGACGACGGCACGATCGCGCAACGGCGCGGCTCGCTCAATATCGACGACGAAGGCAATGCGACGCAGCGCAACGTGTTGATCGAGGACGGGGTGCTCAAAGGTTATATGCAGGACAGCCTCAACGCGCGCCTGATGGGCGCGGCCGCGACCGGCAACGGACGCCGCGAATCGTTCGCGCACATCCCGATGCCGCGCATGACCAACACCTACATGCTCAACGGCGACAAGGACCCGCAGGAGATCATCCAGTCGGTCAAGCACGGACTTTACGCGGTGAATTTCGGCGGCGGGCAGGTCGATATCACGAGCGGCAAGTTCGTGTTCTCCGCGTCCGAGGCGTACATGATCGAAAACGGCAAAGTTACTTACCCGGTCAAAGGGGCGACGCTGATCGGCAACGGGCCCGATGTTTTGACGCGCGTTGCGCTGATCGGCAACGACATGGCGCTCGATACGGGCGTCGGCACCTGCGGCAAGGAGGGTCAGAGCGTGCCCGTCGGCGTCGGCCAGCCGACGCTCAGAATTGACGGCCTGACGGTCGGGGGCACCGCTTAGCCGGCGTGTTTTGATTCGGCGCGGGCCGGAATCCGGTAACCTTGGGACATGCGCAAACTGGCCGATATCGAGCGCGAACGTGCTCAGCAACACGCCGGCGACGACGAGCCGCTGGCGCTGCCGCAAGGCGCGAAAAATTACATCACGCCTGCCGGCTATGCACGGCTCAAGCGCGAATTGCAATCGCTGCTCGACAAGGAGCGCCCCGAACTCGTCAAGGTGATCGCGTGGGCGGCCTCGAACGGCGACCGTTCGGAAAACGCCGACTATATTTACGGCAAGCGGCGCCTGCGCGAAATCGACCGCCGCATCCGCTTTCTCAACAAGCGTCTGGAGATCGCGGAAATCATCGATCCCGCAAGGCAGGGTGTCGAGCAGGTGTTTTTCGGGGCGACTGTCACGTACTGCGACAGCAAGGGCGCGGAGCGAACCATCAGCATCGTCGGCCAGGACGAAGTCGATCCGCCGCGCAACCGCATCAGCTGGATCTCGCCCGTGGCGCGCGCTCTCACCAAGGCGCGCGAAGGCGACGTCGTGACGTTGCGCACGCCGGCCGGCATCGAAAATCTCGAAATCATCGCGCTGCGCTACGCTGCGCTGCCGGAATGAGCGTGCTGACGAAACTCGTCGGCAATCTGTTCCGCGCGCACGGCGACAGTGCCGATACCGTGTCTGATTCACCGGCGCTCGGGAGCAGTGAAGAGGAACTTCTGCAACGGGCCGGCGAGACGGCCAAAGACGGACGGCTCCAGGCCGCGCTGGAACTTTATCTCACGTGCAGACAGGCGCATCCGCGTTCGCTTGATGCGCATCTCGGCGCTGCCGGTGTGCTCGTCGACTTGTGGTCTAACGATGAAGCGGTTGCCGCCTATGAAAGCGCGCGTGAAATCGCGCCGGCGTCGAGTCCGATTTTTTCGGCGCTGCTGTTTCACCGCCATTACCTGTCGCCGGCCGACCCGGTGCCTCTGTTCGACTTGCACCGGGCTTACGGCGCGATGATGCAAAAAGCTTGGCCGTACCCGCCCGGCGTTTATCCACAGGAGCCGGACCCCGAACGGCGATTGCGCATCGGTTACATATCGCCGAACCTGTCGCGGCATTCGGTCGGATATTTCATCGAGCCGGTTATCTGCTGTCACGAGCGGCGCCAGTTCGAGGTTTACTGTTACTACAACCATGCATTGTCCGACGACGCTACGCGCCGCATGCGCGAGTCCGCCGATGGCTGGCGCGACGTCGCAGGCAGCGATGACGATGCCGTCGCGCGCATGGTGCGCGAGGACAGGATCGACATCCTGTTCGATCTCGCGGGACATTCGAAAGGCAACCGTCTCGGCGTGTTTGCGCGCCGGCCGGCGCCGGTGCAGATAACCTGGCTCGGTTACCCGGACACCACCGGACTAGCAGCGGTCGATTTTCGCATTACCGATCATACGACCGACCCCGCGCCTGCGGCGGAGCAACGCCATACCGAAAAGTTGCTGCGTATCGACGACTGCTTTCTCTGCTATCAGCCGCCGGCCGACGCGCCGCCCGTGAAACCCCGCGAGCCGGGAGCGGCGGTCGTATTTTCGTCGTTCAACAATATCGCCAAGGTCAATGCCGAGACCATCCGCATCTGGGGCCGGATCCTGGCCGGCGTGCCGCGCTCGCGCCTGGTATTGAAATCGTCGCCGCTCAATTTTCCGGATACGGTCGACCGCTTTGTCGACGCTCTGGAGCGCGGCGGGATCGATCCGGCGCGCGTCGATTTGCGTGGATGGGTCGGCGAACGGCAGCAGCATCTCGATGCTTATAGCGACGTCGACCTCGCACTCGACACTTTTCCGTACAACGGAACGACCACCACCTGCGAGGCCTTGTGGATGGGCGTGCCCGTGGTGACGTTGGCGGGCGAAGTGCACATGTCGCGCGTCGGCGCATCGCTACTGCAATGCGCGGGATTCGATCAATTGGTTGCCCGTGACGAAACGGATTACGTGCGTATCGCAGTGGAACTTGCGCGCGACGTGAACCGGCGCCAGTCGCTGCGGGCGGAATTGCGCCCGCGATTGGCGGCGTCGCCGTTGCTCGATCATGCGGGGTTTACCCGCAAACTTGAAGCGCATTGCCGGCAGGCGTGGCGTGCCTGGTGCGGCCGCCCGCGCGCATGACCGCTTTCATGCGCCGGCGGCATTGCATGCGCCGACTCGGATTACGCTTGTCGTCGAAAGCCGGACCCGGCGCCTGATGAGCGATAACGGCGTGCGGGTGCTTGGCGAAGCGAAATAGACGTGCAGAACGGGCTAGCCGCTCTTGCCCGTTACGTCTTCCAGGTATGCTTCGCAACGTCGGCCCTCGGGGTTTGCACGCAACCGGTATACGCGGTTGGCGTCGAGTGTCGCGCGCAATTCGCTGTCATAGGTAAAGAAACGGAGGTTGATGTAAATTCCGCAGGACAGGATCAAGTTGCGTTCGCCGGGCGCCAGGTGCGCGACGTTCTCCCCGAACGACATTTTCTGGCCGTCGGCATAAGCGACGAAAAGACGGGTCACGCGCGTGCCCTGCTCCGCGCTGAGTGCCGCGCGCGCATTTTCGGCGGGGGTGTTGCCCCATCCGATGACTGCCGCGCGGCCTGGTTCGGGCGCGACCGTGATGGCGTCCGGATTGATCGGGGCGGGTGCGCATCCGGTCAACGCGGCAAAGCCTGCGACGAGCGCCAACCAACGACAGCCGCGCGGAAGGCGCCGCTGGAACAGGTTTGCCAGATTAAAAGTCATCGGTATGCTGAGCCCTATGATTCCCGGCATGGCGGGTTGCGAACGGGAGCCGGGATTACACCATCGTTTCGCTTGTGCTGTCATCCCAGGCGCGGCTGGCCGGCGCCATTCCGTGGGCGGTCTTGAGTTATACTATTTTGATTTTGCTGGAATTGAGCGGGCAACGATGCAAAGAACCGACGATTTACGGATCAAGGAGATCAAGGAACTCGTGCCGCCGTCGCACGTGTTGCGCGAATTTGCTCTCTCCGACAAAGCGGCACAGGCCACGTACGACGCGCGCCAGGGCATACACCGGATCCTGCACGGCGCGGACGACCGCCTGCTGGTGATCATGGGGCCGTGCTCGATTCACGACGTGAAGGCCGCCAAGGAATATGCCGCGAAATTGAAAGAGGTGAAGACCCGGCTCGCCGATGACTTGCTGCTCGTGATGCGCGTCTACTTTGAAAAGCCGCGCACGACGGTCGGGTGGAAGGGACTCATCAACGATCCCAACCTCGACGGCAGCTTCAGCATCAACGAAGGCATCCGCATCGCGCGCGAACTGCTGCTCGAATTGAACGAAATGGGCATGCCCGCGGGCTGCGAATTCCTCGACATGATCACGCCTCAATATATCGCCGACCTCGTATCGTGGGGCGCGATCGGCGCGCGCACGACCGAGAGCCAGATCCATCGCGAGCTGGCGTCGGGCCTGTCATGCCCGGTCGGTTTCAAAAACGGCACCGACGGCAACATCAAGATCGCGGTCGACGCGATCCGCGCCGCACAGGCGCCGCATCATTTCCTGTCGGTGACCAAGGCGGGGCACTCGGCCATCGTCTCCACCGCGGGCAACGAGGATTGCCACATCATTTTGCGCGGCGGCAAGGCGCCGAATTTTGACGCTGCCAGTGTCGACGCCGCGGCGAAGGGGCTCGCGGAAGCCGGTCTTGCGCAACGCCTGATGATCGACTTCAGCCACGCGAACTCGAGCAAGAATCCGCAGAAGCAGATCGACGTCGGCGCCGACGTCGCGCGGCAGTTGGCTGGCGGCGAAGACCGGATATTCGGGATCATGGTCGAGAGTCATCTCAAGGCCGGCCGCCAAGACCTGGTGCCGGGCAAGCCGCTCGTCTACGGCCAAAGCATCACTGATGGCTGCATCGGCTGGGAGGACAGCCACAAACTGCTCGACACGCTTGCGGACGGCGTGCGCAAGCGGCGCATCAAGTTGATGGAAGCCGAGCAGTAGCCGGCGCCATACGCCGCATAAACGGAGCATGCATGGCGGATAACATAATTGCCGGGGCGGATCGCAAGCTGCTGGCCGCGCTCGAAGACCTGGGCGGCGGCGCGGCGTTTGCTGACCAGATCTTCAGCCTGGTCGGCCGGTCGCAGTTTTTTGCCGAATTCAACCGCGAGGATGTCGATATGCTCGCGGGCTATATGCGCGTGTACCATGCCGAGCCCGAGCAGGTCATCATCCGCGAGGGCGACATCGGCGACTACATGCTGCTGGTGATACGCGGCGAAGTCGACATTTACAAGCAGAATCTGATGGGCGAGAAGCAGCTCATGACATCGGTGACGCAGGGCATGACGCTCGGCGAGATGTCGATGATCGACGGTGAGCCGCGGTTCGCCACGTGTATAGCGCTCAAGGAAACCACGTTCGCCGTGCTCACGCGCGAGGACATGGTCAAGATCATTCTCGAGAAACCGAGCCTCGGCGCCAAGATCCTGATCAAACTGGTCACGATGCTGTCGGCGCGCCTGCGGCATACGAGCGCGACTTTGCTGCAGTACATGGGCAGCAGTTAGCCGTTTCCCGGATTGCCTTACAGGTTGCCGTGAGACTACGCTGCGCGCGGCGGTCGCTGCACTTTGCCGCCGGCTTGGCGCTGATTGCCGGTTTCGGCCTGGCGCACGCGTCCGCTATCAGCGTTGTGGACGACCGCGGTGTGCGCGTTACGCTCGCGGCTCCCGCGCGGACCATCGTTGCGCTCGCGCCTTCGATTACTGAGCTTGTGTTTGCGGCAGGCGCGGGCGACAAGCTTGCCGGCGTGCCGCGCTTTTCCGACTATCCCGCCGCCGCGAAATCGATCGCGCAAATCGGCGACGCGACGCGGATCGATCTCGAGCGGGTGCTGAGCCTCAAGCCGGACCTGGTCGTCGCCTGGAAAACCGGCAATCATGCGGCCGATTACGAACGTCTGGAGCAACTCGGCTTTGTGGTGTTCGTCGCAGAGCCCGGGACGCTGGCGGCTATTCCGCGGCTCCTGCGCGCAATTGCAATGCTGGCCGGCACTGCTTCCGCCGCGGAAACGGCGGCTGCGGAATTCGAACGCGGCATCGCCGCGCTAGACGCGCAATATCGGGCACGCCGTCCGGTCAGGGCGTTCTACGAAATATGGCACGAGCCGCTGATGACCGTCAGCGGCCAGCATATGATCAGCGACGTTATTACCCTGTGCGGAGGCATCAATATATTCTCGGCGGTGCCGGCGCTGACGCCGGTCGTTTCGCTGGAAAGCGTCATCGCCGCGCAGCCTGTGGTCGTGCTCGGCGGCAGTTCGGCCGCAACACCCGATGAGTTCGCCGCGCCGTGGGTGCGCGACGAGCGTCATGCCGGATTGCGCAACGTGCGCGCCATGTACGTAGATCCCGATTTCATTCAACGCCAGACCCCGCGTATTTTGCGCGGCGCCCGCATCGTATGCGAGCAGATCGAGACCGTGCGCGCTATGCCGCGTGCGCGTTGAGCGGTCCTTGATAAGGCCGGCGGCGCGGGCGCGTCAGCTGCGGTTCTTGCCCTGCTGCCAGTAAACGTCGTCGCGGCCCGCATGACGGTTGAGCGTGCGCGCAAGCACGAACATGAGATCGGACAGCCGGTTCAGATATTGAAGCAACGGCGGCGCCACGGCCGCTGATTTGGCGAGCGCGACGATCGCGCGCTCCGCGCGCCGGCACACGGTGCGTGCGACGTGGGCGAGGCTTGCGGCGCGCGAGCCGCCGGGTAATATGAAATCCTTGAGCGCGGGCAGGTTCGCGTTGAACCCGTCGAGCGCTTCCTCAAGCCGTTTGCTGTGCGCCTCGCTCATGATGGCGTGGCCGGGCACGCTCAATTCGCCGCCGAGATCGAAGAGATCATGCTGCACGCCGTCAAGGCATGTGCGTATCGCGCCGGGAATGTCTTCGCACAGGAGCACGCCGATTACGCTGTTCAATTCGTCGACCGCACCTATCGCTTCGATGCGCGGCGCGTCTTTGGCGACGCGCGAGCCGTCGGCGAGGCCGGTGGTGCCGGTGTCGCCCGTGCGCGTGTAGATTTTCGTGAGCCGGTTGCCCATGGTCGAATGAGGTTAAGTTAAATGCAGGGAGCGCGCAACACCGCCATCGATCGTGCAAGGGTCGAATCTATGCTTGCGGCGCGAGGCGCGGCAATAGCTCGTCCAACGCTGCGCTATCGGTCGGGAAGATATTGCCGGCACCGATTTTGTCGGCCAGACCGGTGCGCGCCATGACTTCCATTACCTGGCGCTTGATGCCGCTGAAGCTCAGCGTGATACCGCTCGCTTTCAGCCGGTCGGACAGATTGGAGAGCATTTCGATCCCCGAGGCATCGATATCGTTGATGCCGCTGCCGACGACCAGTATGTATTTCAGGTCCGGATTGCTGCGCTCGAGCTTGATGATCGCTTCCTCGAAATAGGAGACGTTGACGAAAAAGAGCGAGCCGTCGAAGCGCATTGCGCCGAGTTGCGGATGCAATGCCGCAAGTCCGAAATGCCCGGCATCGCGCAGCGTGCCGTCCGGGTGCATGCCGACGATGGCGACGCGCGGACGCATCAAGCGATAAAGCAGCAATGCCAGCGACAGCATGATCCCCGTCAGAATGCCGATCTGGATGCTGGGCGCGAAAGCGAGCGTCGTAATGAACGTAACCACGGCAGCGATGCCGTCGTCGCTGCGCGCGCGCCAGGCTTTGGCGATGCTGCGGTAATCGACCAGGTTGATCAGTGCAATCACGATGATGGCGGCGAGCACAGGCTTTGGCAGGTGGTGCAGCAGCGGGGTGAAAAACAACAGCGTCAGCAGAACGAATATCGCGGAGAACACTGCGGACATCCCGGTCTTGGCATTGACTGACAGATTCAGCGCCGAGCGCGAAAACGACCCGCTCACCGGAATCGATTGGCTGAACGCGGCCGCGATCTTGGCCAGACCCTGGCCGATCAATTCCTGGTTTTCATCCCACGGCGTGCGCGTCCTGATCGCAATGACTTTGCAGCTCGACATCGCTTCCATGAAACTGATCAACGCGATCACGAAGCCTGCCGGCAGGAGCGTTATCGTCGAATGCCAGTCGAGCGGCGGCAGGCTCAGGCTGGGCAGGCCCTGCGGTATTTCGCCGACAATGCGCCCGCCCATTTCTTCGTACCCGAGCCAGTAGCTCGCGACCGTCAGCAGCGCCACCGTAATCAATACGCCGGGCAGCTTCGGCGCAAATTTCCTGAAAGCGAGCAGCAGGACGATGGCGGTGACGCCGAACACGAGCGAGATTTCGTGCACCGCATCCATGTGGCTGAGCACGCGCCAGGTGTCGAGCAGGAAATTGGTCGTTTGTGCGGCGGGTATGCCCAGGATCGCCGGCAATTGCGACAGGCCAATGATGATTGCCGCCGCATTGATGAATCCCATCAACACCGGATACGACAGAAAGTTGAGCAGGACCCCCATCCGCATTACGCCGAACGCGACCTGAAGGATGCCGGAGACGAGCGCGAGCAGGATCGCATACGCGTAATATTGCTCGCTGCCGTGCGGTGCGATCTGCGAGATGCTCGCGGCGGTCAACAGCGAAGTCATAGCCACCGGGCCGGTGGAAAGGATTCCCGAAGAGCCGAACATGGCGCCGATGACCGCGGGAATGAGCGCGGCATAAAGGCCATAATAGGCAGGAACCCCGGCGAGTTGCGCGTACGCGAGGGACTGCGGGATCGCCATCAGGGCGACCGTGAGGCCTGCAATCAAATCGGCCTGCAACAGGTCGCGCCGCAGCGGAAACCAGTTCAGGAAAGGCAGTAACCGCCTGACCGTGCTCACGCGCGGTTCCACGCATTTGTGCACCCGTGACGCGTGGCCGCCAAACCTGCCGTCACGAAACGGTCGAACGAAGAGTCGGGAAATTTACGGTACACGGATTCTTATGGATATCATCTCACCGCCCGATTATCTGGCAATGGGTACGGGGACGCAACGCGCGGAATTTCCGGTATAATCGCCCGAGTTTTTGCGCAACTATGGGGAAGAACAACGGCATGAATATTCGTAATGTGATTGCAGCGGTCGCGGTCGGGTTATTGCTTGCCGGTCCGGCATTCGCGGACGGTGACGCCGCCGCGGGCAAGCAGAAAACGGCGCTGTGCGAAGGTTGTCACGGCATCGAAGGTTACAAGACGGCGTTTCCCTCGGTGTATCACGTGCCCAAACTCGGCGGTCAGCACGCGAGCTATATTGTCAAGGCGCTGCAGGGCTACAAGTCGGGCGAGCGCAGCCACCCGACGATGCGCGCGATTGCGGCGGGCCTTACCGATCAGGACATGGCCGATCTCGGGGCGTACTACGCCGCGGGTGATGTCAAAACTGCCGGCAAATAAGGGTGACGAAGATGACGAAAATTCTGATGGTTGCGGCGGCCTTGGCAATGGGCACGGTTGCGTATGCGGCCGATCCCGCGGCGGGCAAGGAAAAAGCCAAGGTTTGCGCGGCTTGTCATGGCGAAAACGGCGTAAGCCAGGCGCCCGACTTCCCGAAACTTGCGGGGCAGTACAACGACTATCTCGTGCGCGCATTGAACGACTATAAAGCCGGTGTGCGCAAGAATCCGATCATGGCGGGGCAGGTGGCCAACCTGAAAAAAGAAGACATCGCCGATCTGGCGGCCTTTTTCTCGAGCCAGCAGGCGCTCGCGACCAAGTACTAATCCGCGGTCTGCGCAAATACGACCGGATGGCCGCCAGCCATCCGGTTTTTTATTGCCCGGGACTTGCTTTGAGATGCAGTCGCGGTGCGCCGCCGCGCTAGGCGCGGAATTTTCCACCGACACATTCGAGATAACGCAGCGGATCAGGTGCGGTGCCCGCGCGTTGCGCCTGCCAGATGATTTCCCCCAGGCACTCGAGCAATGCATGCTTGGCGTCGTGTTCCGAGCCCGTGACCGCCCGCATGCGCTCGAATTCCGCGCGCACGCCCGGCGGCTGATCGATCGACAACTGCTCTTCGACAGCCAGATGCAGGGATAGATGCAGAAACGGATTGACCGCGCCGTCAGCCGGCGCGTAATCGCGATCGAGGTTGCGCTCTGTGTCTTCGAGCAGCGCATGGTACTCGGGGTGCAGCGAGATCACCGACAGCGCGACTTGCTCGAGCGCACTCAACGCTTCGCCGTTGCGGTATTTTTTCCAGACATCGAAAAAAAACCGCCGGGCCTGGTCGCGGGAAGGGGCAAACACGTTAAGGATGCAGGCCGGCCGGCGTGGCGGGCCCGGTCTTGTGTTTGAATTCGCATAGATCGTTGATGATGCAGGCCTGACAATCGGGCTTGCGCGCCTTGCAGACGTAGCGCCCGTGCAGGATCAGCCAGTGATGTGCATGCAGCTTGAATTCGTCGGGCACGAGCTTTATCAATTTCTTCTCCACCGTGCCAACGTCCCTGCCGGGCGCAATGCCCGTGCGGTTGGAGACGCGAAATATATGCGTATCGACCGCGATGGTCGGATGGCCGAAGGCGATATTGAGTATCACGTTGGCGGTTTTGCGGCCCACGCCCGGCAGCCGTTCGAGTTCTTCGCGCGTGACCGGGACTTCGCCGCCGTGCTCGTCGAGCAGGAGTTTGCATGTAGCGAGGATGTTTTTGGCCTTGGTGCGGTACAGGCCGATGCGCTTGATGTACGCTTCGAGTCCCGCCGCGCCGAGTTTCAGGATGGCCGCGGGGGTGTTGGCGGCTGCATAGAGTTCGCGCGTGGCCAGATTGACGCTTTTGTCGGTGGCTTGGGCCGACAGCACGACCGCCACCAGCAACTCAAATGCGTCGCGGAATTCGAGTTCGCCGCGCGGCTCGGGATTGGCGGCGCGCAGCCGTTCGAAAATTGCCATGCGTTTGGACGGGTTCATGCGGGGGCCGCAAGCGGGAAAGGCGCCCAGCGTAATCGGGTGCCGGGCAAATTACAACCGTTTGTCAATGCGTCGTCCGCCTTTCGCGGAGCGCGGTAAATTCGGTGATGAAATGTCGCGATATGACGTCTGAATATGCTCGAAGTATCGTCGCTTGCGGGTGCCAACAATGTCACATACGATGCGGCGACAGCTGCGTCGCGAGGCCGGCAGGTTCGCAGTGCAAGTAATATGTCACGCTGCCGCATCGATGGCATGGTAATTGCGGGGCTACGGTCAGAGGCGGCTGCCCCATGAGGCGGCCGGCCGACGAAAGCGGGACGATGAACGGCAGGACACGGGGAAAATCTGAAATTGGTTCGTATTTCGTGAACCAGCATCGCGGGCAGTGGATCGCGCTGGGACTGGTATTGCTGTTGCTGGTGGCCGCGATCGATTACGTCACTGGCTTCAGGCTGCGGCTTACCGAGTTGTACCTGGTTGCGCTGCTGGTCTTGACGTGGGTGATCGGCCGCCTGTTCGGCGTCCTGATGTCGATAGTCGCGTGCACTTCGTGGGCGTACCTGGAAGCGGTAAACGGCCGTTACATCGACAATCCTTCGCTGTTGTACTGGGATTGGGGGGGCGTATTGTTCGGTTTCGTCGTCATGGTGGTGGCGTTGACGGAGTTGCGCAAGGCGCTGGACGACGCGCACTTCAAGTCGCGCAAGGATACGCTGACCGGGCTCGTCAACAAGGGGGGGTTTTACCAGGTCGTGAGCGCTGAAATCGAAGTGTGCCGCCGCTACAAACGCACGCTGTCGATCGCCTATATCGATTGCGACAACTTCAAGATGGTCAACGACAAGTTCGGCCATCACGTCGGCGACGAACTGCTGCGCGTGATTTCGAAAACGATGTTGCGCAAGCTGCGTTCGTCGGATCTGCCGGGCAGGCTGGGCGGCGACGAGTTCGCGGTCATGCTGCCGGAAACCAATGCCGAAGCCTGCCGCATGGTGATCGAAATGCTACAGCAGCGATTACTGCACGAAATGAAAGAGCACAACTGGCCGGTGACGTTCAGCATCGGCATTGCGACGTTCCTGCGCATGCCGGCGTCGATCGAAGACATGATCCGCCAGGCCGACAAGCTTATGTACGCGGTCAAGAACAGCAGCAAGGGCGCGATCAAGCAGGAAGTCTTTCACGGCTGATTGCGCGGCCGCTCATTTGCGCGCCGCCAGGCGTGTGCGTGCGCGCTCGATTGCCCGCTCTACGATGCGCCTGTCGATGCCGGGAGGGCCGGCGGCGGCGCGTTTGGCTTTGACAGCGCGGACGAGGCGGTCCGTTCGCCGTTGAAAGCGCACGCGCGCCTGCGTTGCTGCGAGACGGCGTTCCTCGCGGGTCGGTTGAGCGCCGGTTGCGCGCAGGCTGATGCAGTCGACCGGGCAGGGCGCTACGCACAGTTCGCAACCGGTGCACACGGCGGCAATCACGGTGTGCATGAGTTTGGGCGCGCCAACGATGGCGTCGACCGGACACGCTTCGATGCAGAGCATGCAGCCGATGCAGAGCGTCTCGTCGATCGCCGCCACCGCCGGCGGTTTGGTCGCGCCGAACCGCGGATCGACGGGTGCATAAGGCACGCCGGCCGCTGCGGCGAGCTCGCGCGCCCCGTTGTTGCCGCCAGGGGGGCACTGATTGATGCCTGCGCGGCCCGCGACTATCGCTTCGGCATAAGGGCGGCATCCGGAGTATCCGCACTGCCGGCATTGCGTCTGCGGCAGCAGTGCATCGATGCGCGCCGCGAATTCGGCAGGCACGCGGGTCAGGCCGGCGCGTCGGGCACCGCCGGCAGCGGTTGCCAGGTCCCGTCGATCAATCCCTGCATCGGCTGGAATTTTATCTTGTAGGCCATCTTGCGGCTTTGCGCAATCCAGTAGCCCAGGTACAGATACGGCAGGTCGTTCTGCAGGCAGCGTTCGATTTGCCACAGGATGTTGAAAGTGCCGTAACTCGCCGCCCGGATTTCCGGATCGAAGAACGTATAGACGGATGAAAGGCCGTCTTCGAGTTCGTCGAGGATGCTGACAATGCGCAGCGCCCCGTTCTCGCGAAATTCCACCAGCCGCGAATCGACATTGCTTTGCAACAGGAAATGGCGGTACTGCTCGCGGCTGTCCTGGTCCATGCCGCCGCCCGCGTGACGCATCGCCTGATAGCGCAGGTACAGTGCATAGTGCTCGTGGCTGTACTTGAGATCGAGCAGGGTGGCAGTCATTCCGGCGTGTTTTTTCCGGATCCGGCGCTGCGTGCGGTTCGGTCTGAAGGCTTCGGTGATGACGCGGACGGGCACGCACGCTCGGCAGTGATCGCAATACGGGCGGTAGGTGAATGCACCGCTGCGGCGGAACCCCGCCTTCACGAGTTCGCTGTATACCGGTGAGTCTATCAGGTGGCTCGGCGTCGCGACCTGCGAGCGCGCCATGCGGTCCGGCAGATAGCTGCAGGGATACGGTGCCGTCGCGTAGAACTGCAGCACCGACAACGGCAGATCATTCAATAAGGTCAAGGTCTAAAGTCCATCGGCCGCGTAAATGGGAATAGTTTACCAACTCCTGCAGATTGCGCATAAAGTCCGCGCGCGGGATTTCGCGGGCGCCGAACGATGCCAGGTGCGGCGTGTACATCTGGCAGTCGATCATGCCGCAGTCCCAGCGTTGAAGCTGGCGCACGAGATGAACGAGCGCGATTTTGGACGCGTTCGGCACCCGCGTAAACATCGATTCGCCGTAGAACATGCGCCCGATCGCCACGCCATAGAGTCCGCCAGCGAGCTCGCCATCGACCCAGGTTTCTATCGAATGTGCCAGCCCGCGTTCATGCAGCGCGCAGTACGCGGCGATCATGGCAGCGCTGATCCACGTGCCGTCCTGGCGGGCGCGGGGCTCCGCGCACGCGGCGATGACGCGCCGGAAATCCGAGTCGGCACGCACTTCGTACGCATGCTTGCGCAGCACCCTGCCGAGCGAGCGCGCGACTTTCAACTCACGCGGTATGAGCACCATGCGCGGATCGGGGCTCCACCACAATATCGGCTGGCCGGGACTGAACCACGGGAAAATCCCGTGGCGGTAGGCGTCGATCAGACGCGCGACCGACAATTCACCGCCGGCGGCAAGCAAGCCGTTGGGCTCGGCCAGCGCATTACTCAGGGGCGGGAACGGGTCACCGGAACGCAGCCATCGAATCATGCGGTGATTGTACTCACCGGTGGCGGCCGCGCGGGGTCAACCGTAACGGCGACGGCGCGGGTTGGCAGTTTGAAATGAGCGGCTTTGCGTCTGTTCGAGTTGCAACGGCGCAAGGCCGTTAAACGGGAGCGCGATTATTCGATCGAGCCGCAGGCGATACGGTCCTTGCCTTGCTGTACAACCATACCTTTGCCGAGCAGCCCGCCGGAGTTCTTGCTCACGGAGGTGCCGGTAATGGAATAGGCGGCGACCGCCTTGCCGAATTCGTCCGGCTGCAGCGGGCCAATTTCGCGTTCAAATACGCCGGCGCTCGCCGCGTCGGCGGCACTGCAATCGCCTTTTTCGTAGATGCGCAACGTGATCAGCCCGGGCGGAAGGGCGGCGAGTTCGGCTTTGACGCGTACCGCATTGCCGGTTTCGGTGAGGTTGACGTCACCGTGAACCTGACTGCCGCTCGCAGGTCGCATAATGGCGTTGGCGGACGGGCCGGTCGCCTGCGGCGGCGTCGCGCACGCGGTTAGCAACAACGCGCAGGAAATAACTCCCCGTGATGATTTCATCGAGCCCCCTCCTTTTTTGCTAATGACCACGCTGCGCCTGCATTTGCCACCATCGTGGCACGCAGCGCGCAGGTTTTGTCCGATTATCCTGCGCGCGCGCATGCGTGCTGTCAACCGCGCACGGCGCCGGAGTTTATTCGATCACGCCGCAACCATACCGACCGCCGGCGTTACCGGTCGGATCGGTTTTGAGGTCGTCCGCATTGGCGTGCACGATCACGCCGCGACCGATAACGCCATCCGCGCCTTTACCCACAGAAATGCCATCAACCATCAGCGCGATCGTCGCCTTGCCATATTCGTCGGCATTCAGATTGCCGAGGTCTCCGGCATGACGCTCGGCGGCGGTCGGCGCGCCGTGCTTCTTCGCCTGCGGGTTGAAGTGGCCGCCGGTACTCATGCCATCCGCGGCGCTGCAATCGCCCTTCTCGTGAATGTGAAACCCGTGCGCACCGGGAGACAGCCCGGCAATCTCCGCGGTAACGCGCACCCGGTTGCCGACTTGCGTGAACTTTGCTTCACCGTGAACCTGCGAGCCGCTGGCCGGCCGTATCACCGCAACTGCGCTGGGACCATCGGGTTCGGCAGTCGCGCACGCTGCCAACAATAACGCGCATCCTGCCGCTGTCATGACGTGTTTCATCGGATCCACCCTCCTGAATGAAATGCTGCAAGTTTTGTTGTTCTGCACACCGGGTTCATCGTCTCCGATTGGCGAAGGCGTGTCAACATTGCACCTGCTGACGGCAGTACCGCCGCAATTCGGCGACTATCGCGCTACCGGCGACCGGTTGGCGTGCACGCTGGTCGCTGTATTCCAGCGCCAGCTTGAATTCGTACTTGGTGAAGAATGCGTCGAACATCTCGCCGCCGAGCGTGCCGACTGCGTAGAGTTGATCGCCCGGCCTGTCGTATTCGAGCAAGATCGCCGACAGCGGTTGCAGCGCGGGGCCGCCGAGCACCCGCGCGCCGGTCGCCGGATCGTACTCGCTGTGCTCCGAGCAGCAGTGGATCACGTTGCGGTGGGTGATCTTGGACGGACCGGCTTCAATGCGATAGCTTATAAAGCTGATCTGGCGCGTGGGATAGGACAGCCGGTGCGCGCAAATTGCGGAGTATCCGACGATCGAGTTTTGCGGACCGACCCCGCCCGGCCATTCATAATCGGTGCCCGTTTCCGTTTTGAGCGTCACCGCCTGCTGCGTCGGCTTGCCGAGATTCAGCAGAAAGCACGGCGTTGCGGCATAAGGATAGTGAAAAATGTAATTACGGTCGACGGCAAGGCTGGATGCGCGCAGCGGCTGCCGTGCCTCGTCGACCAGTTTCACGCGCGCGTAAAAGCGCGGCCGCAGATTCGCAGCCTGTGTGGGATTGATTGCCAGTGCCGCGCCGGCCGCGCAGATACCGATGAAGTCGCGCCGCTCCATGCTCTTTCAGACGATGCTCGTCTGCGGCGCGCCGGCGTATCCCGGGTCGGCTGCGAACACCTGTTCCATTTCGCGCCGAAAAAGCGCTGCGTCGCTTTTGATTTCCGCGACGTCCGACCATTTCACCGCGCAGCCTTGGGCGACCGCGCGCTTCAAAGCAACGCCGTGGGCAAGTCCCAACGGCAGGCCGCCTAGCGCCAGCGAATCCGCTGCCGGCATGAGTTTGCCGTAGACCGTGTAGCCGCCTTCGCCATCGAGCGTTTCACCGGGCTTAAGATCGCGCTTGGCGGTGGCGACCACGTCGCCGCGAAAACCTGTCGGCGCGCCGGTCGCTTCGCGGCGCACACCGACGGATGCAACGCTGATGCCAAGCTCGAGCCCGATCAGGTGGTAGGGTTTGTACATCGCCGAGTAATTGCCGGACGCGTCGGTGATCAAACCGTATTCGTGAAAGCAACGCCGCACGTAATCGCTGTCGGCGGCGAACGTGACGTAGACACCCCAGCGCAAATCGCGGAACACCGGGCGCCCGTCGCGTTCGAGGCTCGAAATGACTTCGACTTGGCCTGCATGGTGCAGCAGGCCGCCGG
>Ga0265331_10000574_pt1 | contig 33014 bp, 29 predicted proteins | sample 41923metaG_FD_202088 | JGI IMG/M metagenome (GOLD analysis project Ga0265331, IMG submission 202088) | Rhizosphere microbial communities from Carex aquatilis grown in University of Washington, Seatle, WA, United States - 4-19-23 metaG | ecosystem: Host-associated > Plants > Roots > Rhizosphere... | reverse complement strand
CGCGAACTCGGCGATCTGCCACTCGTTACGTGAATTCTCCGGCTGTTGAGACGAGACGAAATGGCTCATGACGAGCGCGAGGGGAAGCCCGCGCGAAAGCTCGGCCGCGGCGGCGGCTTCCTGAGGCGCGACGCCCAGGCGGCTCATGCCGGTGTCGATATGGAGCGCCGCCGGCGCCGCCGGGGCGGTGGCGGCCCATTCGGCGATCTCGTCGAGCGAGTTCAGCACGGGCCGGAGATCCTGCGCGACAAGCAGAGGCCAGGAGCCCGGCGGCGCGCCGTTGAACACATAGATCGCCGCCTCGCGCGAGATCGCACGCGCCCGCTGGCCTTCGCCTGAGGTGGCGACGAAAAAGGTGCGGCAACCGGCGGCAAGAAGCCTGCGCATGACGGGCTCGAGGCCGAGCCCATAGGCGTCGGCCTTGACGACCGCCGCGCATTCGGCCGGGGCGGCGCGCTCGGCGAGCAGCCTGTAGTTTCCGGCAAGCGCCCCGAGATCGATCGTCAAGAGCGCGACCTCGCCCGCGTCGCAGGATGCGGCGCCGCCGGGAAAGGAGGAAGGCTTTTCGCGGGCGGACATCGAGAGGCGCCTCAAGCGTCGCGGACGGCGCCCATCATAGACGGCGATGCGTCGCGGCCCAAATGGGGAAGCTTCGCCAACGCTCGACTTTGGCAAATTTTGCCAAATCGCTTATGGTGTCACGCCAATGAGAACCCGCCGATGCCGACCCGCAATGTCAGCCTGACCCCCGAGCAAGACGCCTTTATCGACGAAGTGCTGGAGGCGGGGGAATATCGCAACGCCAGCGAGGCCATTCGCGACGCCCTCCGCGCGTTGCAACAGCGACGCGCCGAAGATGCGCTCAGGCTCGACAATTTGCGGCTTCTCATCCAGCAAGGCGTGGCGGCGCTCGATCGCGGTGAATACAGCGAGATCGAGGAGGCGAATCTGGACGCCTATCTGGACGAGCTGACCCCGACCCGAGAGCGCTGAGCGGCGTGGCGCTGTATCGGCTTTCCGAACCGGCGAAGGCCGACATCAGCGCAATTTTGCAGCGAAGCGAACAATTTTATGGGAGGGACGCCCGGACGCGCTACCGCGCCTGCCTGAGCGCGGCGATGCGGCGCGTGGCCGCTGAGCCGGAGGGGCTTTTGACGAAGGATCAGGCCGCGCTCTTTCCTGGCGTCCGCAGCTTCCACATTCGTCACAGCCGCAACGAAAGCCTCGAGGCGCCGGTCGCGAACCCCGTCCATGTGATTTTCTTTCGCGTGACGCAGTCGGGCTTCATCGAAATCATTCGCGTGCTGCATGACCGGATGGAGCCGGGACGCCACATCGGGCGCGAAGGGGAAGCCTCGGACGCGCCGAGCTGAAGCGCGCCCCCGCCGTTGACGCGCCGCCGCCGCATTCCTACTGTGCGCGCCCCTCTCCCCAGCGCAAGAACCCATGCCAGCAAGCCTCCCTGAGACCGCCGCCCTTCCGTCAGAACTCGTCGAAGCCGCGCGCGTTTCGCCCGCCTGGCCCTTTGAGGAGGCAAAGAAGCTCGTCAAGCGCATTGGCGCCACGGGGCAAAAGCATGTGCTGTTCGAGACGGGCTACGGCCCCTCGGGCCTGCCGCATATCGGCACCTTTGGCGAAGTGGCGCGCACCTCGATGGTGCGCCACGCCTTCCAGGTCCTGACCGAAGGCGCGATCGCGACCAAGCTCATCGCCTTTTCCGACGACATGGACGGGCTGCGCAAGGTTCCAGACAACATCCCCAACAAGGAGCTCGTCGCCAAGCATCTCGGCAAGCCGCTCACCAAGGTGCCAGACCCTTTCGGCACGCATGAGAGCTTCGGGGCGCACAATAACGCGCGGCTTCGCGCCTTCCTCGACGCCTTCGGCTTCGACTATGAATTCGCTTCCGCGACGCATTACTACCGCACGGGGCGCTTCAACGAGGCGCTGTTGCGTCTGCTCGCGCGTTATGACGCGGTGATGGAGATCATGCTGCCGACCTTCCGGGAGGAGCGCGCGGCGACCTATTCTCCGTTTCTGCCCATCCACCCCAAGACCGGCGTGGTGATGCAGGTTCCGCTCACGGGGCGCGACGTCGACGCCGGCACGATCGACTGGCGCGACCCCGAGACCGGCGAGAGCTTCACGACGCCCGTCACCGGCGGCCATTGCAAGCTGCAATGGAAGCCCGATTGGGCGATGCGCTGGTATGCGCTCGGCGTCGACTATGAGATGGCCGGCAAGGACCTCATCGACTCGGTCAAGGTTTCGAGCGCCATCGTGCGGGCGCTTGGCGGCAAGCCGCCCGAGGGCTTCAACTACGAGCTCTTCCTCGACGCCGAGGGGCAGAAGATTTCGAAGTCGAAGGGCAACGGGCTGACCATCGAGGAATGGCTGACCTATGCGAGCCCCGAGAGCCTCGCGCAATTCATGTATCAGAAGCCGTCGGCGGCGAAGCGTCTGCACTTCGACGTGATCCCGAGGAACGTCGACGACTATCTCGCCTTTCTCGACGCCTATCCGCGTCAGGCGTGGAAGGAGCGGCTCGGCAATCCCGTCTGGCACATTCACGCCGGACGCCCGCCGCAGGCCGAGGTGCTGCATCACGCCGGCGAGCAGAACGCCAAGGGGACGGCCGTGAGCTTCGCGATGCTGCTCAATCTCGCGACCGTCGCCAATGCGGAGGACTCCAGCGTGCTCTGGGGGTTCTTACGCCGCTACGCGCCGCAAGCGTCGCCCGAGAACCACCCGCGGCTCGACAAGCTCGTCGGCTATGCCGTCGCCTATTTCCGCGACTTCGTGCGGCCCAAGAAGCGCTATCGGCCCGCCGACGAGACCGAGCGCGAGGTGCTGCAAAAGCTCTCGGACGCTCTCGCGGCCCTTCCCGAGGGCGCCGACGGCGAGGCGATCCAGACCGCGCTCTACGATCTCGCCCGCGCCGTGCCGCGCTATCAGGATCTCAAGGCCAAGGGTGCCACGCCGGAGCGGCCGGGCGTCTCCAATGATTTCTTCAACATGCTCTACGCCGTGCTGCTCGGCGAGGAGAAGGGCCCACGCTTCGGCTCTTTCGCCGCGCTCTATGGCGTGCAGGAGACTCGCGCGCTCATCGCGCGGGCGCTGGCGGGGGAGTTTTCCTCATCGACTTGAGCGTCAAGGAGACGAAGTGATGAGCACCACCTTTGCCCCCTTCGACGCCGCAGATTATCTCGATAGCGACGCCACGATCGCTGAATATCTGACGGCCGCCGCCGAGGACCCCAACAGCGACGTCTTCCTCGCGGCGCTTGGCGACGTCGCCAAAGCCCGGGGCATGGCCCGCATCGCCAAGCAAACCGGCCTTGGCCGAGAAAGCCTTTACAAAGCTCTGAGCGCTGGTTCCCATCCGCGCTTTGAGACGGTCAACGCGGTGCTGCAGGCTCTCGGCGTGAAGTTCGCGATCGTTCCCGCGGGAGACGTGCAGGAAACGCCCGAGGCCAATGCGGAAAACCGCCGCGCGTGAGAAGTTGAATTCCCCGCGCTTGTCGTCGCGAACCTCACACTTCGTAAACCACCTCGCCCGCAACGACCGTGAGCTTCACGACGCCTTGCAGCAGCGCCTCGTCGAAAGGCGTGTTGCGGCAGCGCGAATGGAGCGTCCCTGGATCCACGACGAAAGGCGCGTCGGGATCGAAGCGGATGAGGTCGGCCGGCGCTCCCTTCTCTAGCCGGCCCTGCTCCAGCCTCAGGATTTCAGCCGGACGCGACGACATAGCCGCGAGCAGGCGCGGCAAGGGCACATCGCCGGAATGCACGAGCCGAAGGCCCGCGGCGAGCATCGTCTCGAGGCCGATCGCGCCGAACTCCGCCTCGCCGAAGGGCACGCGCTTCGTCTCCACGTCCTGTGGATCGTGATCCGAGACGATCACGTCGATCAGTCCTTCCGCGAGCGCGCGAACCAGCGTCATGCGGTCTTCCTCGCAGCGCAGCGGGGGACGCAGCTTCAGAAAAGTGCGGTAATCGCCGATGTCGGCCTCGTTCAAGGTCAGATGATTGATCGTCGTCCCGCAAGTGACGGCGAGGCCGCGCGACTTCGCGGCGCGAAACGCGTCCAATGACTGCGGCGCGGCGAGGATCGTCGCGTGATAGCGCGCGCCTGTCAGGTCGACGAGGCGCAGATCGCGGTCGAGCGCGATCGTCTCGGCCTCGGCCGGCACGCCCGCCAGTCCGAGACGCATCGAAGTCTCGCCCTCGTTCATGACGCCGTCGCCGGCGAGCTCGCGGTCTTGCGGGAAATGCGCGACGAGCGCATCGAAGCCGCACGCATAGGTCAGCGCGCGGCGCATGACGAGCGCATTGCCGATCGAGCGGCCGCCGTCGCTGAAGCAGGCCGCGCCGGCCTGTTGCAGCAGGCCATATTCGGCGATCTCGCGGCCGGCGCATCCCTTGGTCAGCGCCGCCATCGGCAGGACGCGCACCCGGCCCGTGTCGCGCGCGCGGCGCAGCACGAAATCGACGACCGCCGGGTCGTCGACGGCCGGAGAGGTCATAGGCGAGGCGAGGATCGTCGTCACTCCGCCCGCCGCCGCAGCGAAGGTCGCGGTCGCGATCGTCTCGCGGTGCTCGGCCCCCGGCTCGCCGACGAAGGCCTGCATGTCGATGAGGCCCGGAGCGACCACGTCGCCGCCGCAGTCGAGGATGCGCGCGCCCTCGGGGGCGAAGGTCGCGCCGGGCCCGAGATCGGCGATGCGCCCGTCAAAAGCAAGCAGGCCGCCACGCGTCTCGCGACCGCTCGCCGGATCGACCAGACGGGCGTTTTGGAGGAGCAGCGGCGGCGGTTTCGAAGCGCGGGATTCAGCCATGCGCGCTTGCTTTAGGGGATTTCGAGGCGCGAGGGAATGAGGTGGAGGCTGGAAGCGCGCACGACCGTACGGGCTCCCGCCCCTGGCCGCTCAGTCGCCGTGCGGCATATTCCGAAGAAGGGGAGAGCCGCGGGCGACGCCGTGGCGGAAAGGCGAAGGAAATGCAGACGGCAAAAATCATCCCTTTCGAGACGGGTGCGCGGCCGTATCGACTGAACCGCGAGCTCGAGAGCTGGCGCGGGCGCCTGCGCCTCGCTTACGAGAGGCAGTGGGACTGGCGCGCGCGCGAGATCTGCAAGCGGGAAATTCGTCGGTTGAGCGAGCTCAAGCACGACGCGCCGCCGGACGGCGCGGCCTAGACGACGCTCGGCTCAGAACTCGTCTGCGGCGGATTTCACTTCGTGGTGTGCTGCGGCAGCAACGCCAGGAGCTCCGCCATCTTCGGCGCGGCGGCCGGGTGCATCATGCCGACGACGTGATAGCCGGCGTCGACATGCAGGATTTCCCCGGAGACGCCGCGCGACATCGGCGAGAGCAGATAGACCGCGCTCTCGCCCACCTCCTCGATCGTCACGACGCGGCGCATGGGGGCGTTATATTCGTTCCAGCGCAGAATGTAGCGGAAGTCGCCGATGCCCGAGGCCGCCGCGGTCTTGATCGGCCCCGCAGAGATTGCGTTCACCCGGATGTTCTTCTCGCCGAGGTCGGCGGCGAGGTAGCGAACCGACGCCTCGAGCGCGGCCTTGGCGACGCCCATGACATTGTAGTGCGGCATCCATTTCTCGGCGCCGTAATAGGTGAGCGTCAGCATGGAGCCGCCGTCCGTCATCAGCTTCTCGGCGCGCTGCGCCAGCGCCGTGAAGGAGTAGCAGGAGATCAGCAGCGACTGGGTGAAGTTCTCCGCCGTGGTGTCGACATAGCGGCCGTTGAGCTGATCGCGATCCGAATAGGCGAGGCAGTGGACAAAAAAATCGAGCTTGCCCCAGAGCCGCTCGACCTCGGCGAAGACGGCGTCGATCGTCTCGGTCTCGGCGACGTCGCAACGGCCGACGACATGCGCGCCGAGCTCTGCGGCGAGAGGCCGCACGCGCTTTTCCAGCACTTCCGCCTGATAGGTCAGCGCGAGCTCCGCGCCCGCCTCGCTGCAGGCCTTGGCGATGCCATAGGCGATCGAACGATTGTTCGCGATGCCGAGGATCAACCCCTTCTTGCCGGCGAGAACGCCACTGTGAGCGGGACGGGGCGAATCGGCTTGCGTCATCGTCGAATTCCTCAGATTTCCAGCGATAGGGTTTTCAGCGGACGGGCTCGCGGCGCGCTTTCCCTTCCGCTCGTAGAGAGGGCGCTTGCGGCCGTTCCGATTGAAGCCTGCATGCAGCGGTTGCAGATGGGCCGGGCGCCGTTTACCGCGCTTTGGCGGCGAAGGGAACCCGCGGAGGCCTAAGCTTTGCTGCAAGAAAGAAGACCCGGCCGCGGCATGGGGACGCAGGCCGGGTCTTTCTTCGTTTCGAGCCTCGCTCGAGCGCGTCTGCGTTCAGTAGCCGTAGAAACCGTGCTCGGCGCTCGCGCCCATGGCCGGATGCAACGTGTCCAGCATGAAGGTTCCGGCTTGATAGGTGCCGACCGGATCGACCTCGGGATAGGCGCGCATCGTCGAATATTGGGTATAGGTCCCAACGGGCACTTCGGGCCCCGGATCGAGCCAGCTGCGGCGCTGGATCACGATCGGCTGGCCGCCGCCGGCGTAGATATAGGTATATTGGGCTGGAGCTTGAACGTGAGCGTGATGACGCTTGGACTTGGTCTTCGCCTCCGCGCCTGGGGCGAGGACGACGACGAGGGCGATCGCCGTCGCGATTCCAAAAAGCTTGCGCATCTTGCGGGGCTCCTTTCAAGCTTTGCTAATTTGCCGGGAACACTAGCCCATCGCTTGGGGGAGCGATAGGCCCGCTTCGCCGCACAACCGACAAAAACCCGAAGCCCCGCAAATCGTGGTTAGTGCGCCTTCTTGGACGTTTTCGGCGGAAGAGCCGGGGTCGACGCGCCAGGAACGACGGAATGCGCCGCCATCCAGTCCGCCTTCTCCGAGGAGACCGCGGCTTGGGCGCAGGCCTGCCCGCGCATCGGCTCGGCAAGCAGGAAGAACTTGTCCATGGCCGAGGCTGCGCCATTCGAGCGGAAGCTCAGCTGATCGACGAGGCAGCCGAGCGCCCGGCGATCCAAAGTCTGGCCCGGTCCGCCGCAGACGACGCCGACGATCTCTACGCCGAGCTTGGCGCCCGCGAGGCGCAACATCTGGCAGTCGCGTTCGAGGCTCGCGCCCGGAGTCGAGTTGCCGGAAATTCTCGCTTCGGCGGCCTCGAAGGTGCCAAAGCGGGACGCGAAGGGCGAAGGCTGTCCGCTTTTCGCGATCTTGAGGCCGGCCTGTTCCGCCTCATGCGCCAGATCGAGAGTGAAATCGGGATTGGCGCGCGCGTCCGCGGAAGCCTGCCGCAGGTCGAAGCGCGCGAAGGCGCCTTGAGCGAATTGGCCGATCGTCAGGCTGTCGATGTGGACGGACCCCGCGTCCTGGCTCGCGACGGCGCGCGGCAGCCCCGCGAATTCGGGAGCGCCCAGATCGAATTTCACCGCAGGCTCGGCTGCGACAGAAGCCGGGGTTTCGGGAGCCGGGCCGGGTCCGCTCTCGCCCGAGCGCCCCCCAAAGGCCCAAAAGCCGAGAAGCACCAGGACGGCGGAGGCGCCGAGCCCCAGCGAAACCCGAACGCCGAAGGGTCTAGCCTCAATGGGCCCCTGCCGGGGCTCGAGAAGCCATTCTTTTTCCATTCCGCTGACGCTCATCACGCAACTCCGTTGGCGCGTCTCCCGCTCGAACCGAAGGGTTCGAGCGACAGGAAATCGCGCAGATTGACACGTCGAAGCGAGAGACGAACGCAAAAGTCCGACAACTCTTGCTCCGGTTCGCTCAAGGCCCGGGCAAGCGCTCGCGGGCGTCGACAACGCCGTGATTTCGCACTCAATTTTCGAAAATAGAGTTACCGGCCCGGCGCCAAGAGGCCGCATGGTTAAGGGAGGGTTGACGGTGCGCTCAACAAGCGGACGCAAAAAAAACGGCAGTCAGATGTCCGACCGCCGTTTGCCGACTGCGTCTGCGGCGCCGGTTCAGGCGGCGGGCTTCTTCTTGTCGAGGAAGAAGTGCTTGTAGGCCAGTCCGAACCCCGCGATCGCCAGAACTGCGAAGAAGATCGTGATGGTCAAGTCCTTGCCGGCCGTCTGGCCGACTGCGAAGGGAAACACCGAGGTGTATTCCTTGCCATCGTCGCTCTTCGCCGTGACGAGACCGATGTAATTGCCCTCCTTGGCGAAGTTGTATTCGAAGTTCAACGTTCCGGTTTTGTATTTCTGCGGAGGCTTATAGTATTCGGTGTTCGCCTCCAGGTTCTCTTTGGGGTCCTTCTGGCCGACGTTGCGAACGATGCGCATGTCGAGCGCCATGTCGCGCAGCTCGTCCTGCTGGGCGTCCAGGACGATAATGGTCGGACCCACGTCCGGAATGTCGTCGCAGAAGGTCTCGCGAGACTTGATGGGCTGGTAGCCGGTGAACGACATCGTGTCGGGCCCGAGCTTCATGATGCACTGGCCCTGGTCGAGGCTGACGCCGCCATGCGCGTAGGCCTCACCGGAAACGCCCAGCGCGGCGAGCGCCAGGGCGGCGAGAAGCATCCTCTTCATGTTTATCCCCCGTTTGCTTTTTTGCGGGCGTTAGCCCTTTTTGCGCGCGTCGTGTGGCGAGAGAGGCTTTAAGGCCGTCCAGCGGAGGCAACACGCGGACCAATCCGAGCTTATATCAGCTTTTTTCCTCCTGTCCCGCGACGATCCGCCACATTACTGTCGCGCCGCGCTCAAGGTTTTCGCGGCGCGATTCAGAGGGCTGGCGCGGTCGGAAACAGCCTGTCCTCTCACGAGGGCTCACCGCTCTGCTGAGGCTTGAAGCGCCCCTATCGCCATCCCTCCTTTATGCTATAAGCCGCGCCAGCCCGGGAGAGCCGGGCCCCGCTGAGGCGACCGTGCTGGACGACATCCCGGCAAAGGCCCTCCTCGAGCGGACGAACCCAAGAAGAAAGGAACCGCCGATGTCGATCACCGCCGAGCGCAAGCAGGCGCTCATCAAGGAATATGCGACGAAGCCCAACGACACGGGCTCGCCCGAAGTGCAGGTCGCGATTCTCACCGAGCGCATCGTCAATCTCACCGAGCATTTCAAGTCGCATGTGAAAGACAATCACTCGCGCCGCGGCCTGCTCAAGCTCGTCTCGCAGCGCCGTCAGCTGCTCGATTACGTCAAGCGCGGCGACGAGCCGCGCTACCGTGCGCTGATCGAGCGTCTCGGCATCCGCCGCTAGTTTTCGCGCGGAATTTTTAAGCCTCCACCTCTCCCCGTCCGCGGGGAGAGGCGCTCGCCGCAATCGCGGCGCCAAAGGCCAAGGGCAATCGGGCCCGCGGCCAAAGAGCCAGACCCGCGTCGGGGCAGGATCGCCAGACGCTGCGCCGAAAGCCCCTACGGCTTTTTGAGACACCCCGCAGCCTCTTGCCGTCTTGCTCATGACGATCCCAAGGCTCGCTTCATCAGAGAAAGACAGCCGATGTTCGAAATCCATCGCGAAGAGCTCGATTGGGCCGGGCGCAAGCTCGTGCTCGAAACCGGCAAGGTCGCGCGTCAAGCGGACGGCGCCGTGCTCGCGAGCTGGGGCGAGACGACCGTGCTCGCCACCGTCGTGTCCGCCAAGACCCCGAAGCCCGGCCAGGACTTCTTCCCGCTCACCGTCAACTATCAAGAGAAGGCTTTCGCCGCCGGCCGCATTCCCGGCGGATATTTCAAGCGCGAGGGCCGTCCCTCAGAGCGCGAGACGCTGATCTCGCGGCTCATCGACCGGCCGATCCGCCCGCTTTTCGTCGACGGCTACAAGAACGACACACAGGTCATCGTGACCGTGCTGTCGCACGATCTCGAGAATGATCCCGACATCCTCTCCCTGGTCGCGGCCTCCGCCGCGCTGACGCTCTCGGGCGCGCCCTTCATGGGCCCGATCGGCGGGGCGCGCGTCGGTCTCATCAACGGGGCGCTGAAGTTCAATCCGACGATCGAGGAGATGAAGACCTCGTCGCTGGACCTCATCGTCGCCGGCACGGCGGACGCGGTTCTGATGGTCGAATCGGAGGCCAAGGAGCTCTCCGAGGACACGATGCTCGAGGCGGTGATGACCGGCCATCGCGGCTTCCAGCCCGTGATCGAGGCGATCATCCGTCTCGCCGAACGCGCCGCCAAGGAGCCGCGCGATTTCGTGGCGCCGGACAAGGAGGCCGTGTTCGCGGCGGTCGACAAGGTCGCGGAGAAAGAGCTGCGCGAAGCTTATAAGATCACCGTCAAGCAGCAGCGCTACGCGGCGGTCGACGCCGTCAAGAAGAAGGTCTTCGCCGCGCTCGCGCCCGAGGGAGCGGAGGCGAAGTTCTCCAAGGAGCAGATCGACGAGGCCTTCCACGATCTGCAAGCCAAGGTCGTGCGCTGGAACATTCTCGACGACGGCGTGCGCATCGACGGTCGCGACGTGAAGACCGTGCGGCCGATCGTCTCCGAGGTCGGCATTCTGCCGCGCACCCACGGCTCGGCGCTGTTCACGCGCGGCGAGACGCAGGCGCTGGTCGTGGCGACGCTCGGCACCGGAGAGGACGAGCAATTCGTCGATTCGCTCGAGGGCACCTATAAGGAACGCTTCCTGCTCCACTATAACTTCCCGCCCTATTCGGTCGGCGAGACGGGCCGCATGGGCTCTCCCGGGCGGCGTGAGATCGGCCACGGCAAGCTCGCCTGGCGCGCGATCCGCCCCGTTCTGCCGGCGCCCGCCGAATTCCCCTACACGCTGCGCCTCGTCTCCGAGATCACCGAGTCGAACGGCTCCTCCTCCATGGCGACGGTCTGCGGCTCCTCGCTCGCGCTCATGGACGCCGGCGTGCCGATCAAGCGGCCGACCGCGGGCATCGCGATGGGCCTCATTCTCGAAGGCGAGCGCTTCGCCGTGCTCTCCGACATTCTGGGCGACGAGGATCATCTGGGCGACATGGACTTCAAGGTCGCCGGCACGTCGGAAGGCGTGACCTCGCTACAGATGGACATCAAGATCGCCGGCATCACCGAGGAGATCATGCGCGTCGCGCTGGGACAGGCGCGCGAAGGGCGCCTGCACATCCTCGATGAGATGTCGAAGGCGCTGTCGTCGTCGCGCGCGGAGCTCGGCGAGTTCGCGCCGCGCATCGAGACATTGAAGATCCCGACCGACAAGATTCGCGAGGTGATCGGCACCGGCGGCAAGGTGATCCGCGAGATCGTCGAGAAGACCGGCGCCAAGGTCAACATCGAGGACGACGGCACGGTGAAGGTCGCCTCCTCCGACGGCAATTCGATCAAGGCGGCGATCAATTGGATCAAGTCGATCGCCTCCGATCCGGAAGTCGGCCAGATTTACGACGGAACCGTCGTTAAGACCGCGGAGTTCGGCGCCTTCGTGAACTTCTTCGGCTCGAAGGACGGCCTCGTCCACATCTCGCAGCTCGCTGCGACCCGCGTCGCGAAGACAACGGATGTCGTCAAGGAAGGCGACAAGGTCAAAGTGAAGCTCTTGGGCTTTGACGATCGCGGCAAGGTGCGCCTGTCGATGCGCGCCGTCGACCAGACGACCGGCGAAGACCTCGAGGCCAAGGCTGCGAAGACCGACGGGACCGGCGCGCAGCCGCAAGCGTAAGCGAAAAAATCTCGGGTCGGGAAGGGCGCGAAAGCCGCCTTCCCCGACCCGCTCGAGGCATGTCAGCTATTCCCAGCGCTGCTCAGGTGGCGAGCTTCGCGATCGCGCCCAGTTAACGAAGAGGGCTGGCGCGCCTTCCTGTATGCTCTCATGCCGCTCGGCGCCGCAGAATTCGCCAAGCGCGCCGCCGTGAGTATTGCCGATCAAAAGTCGATCGTGAGCCGGCTGAAGCCCGTGGTCACGATGAGATCGCGCGCAAGCGCGCAAGGTTTTCCATCCGCCATGGCGCGCTTCGCCCCCGGATAGCGAAAGGTGATCCGCCGCGGCGCCGGACCCGACAAGGCGAGATCGACGATCGCCTGCGATTTGGCGCGTCGCGCGGTGAGATTGAGAAGGCCAAAGGCGCTCGGCAGGTCGCGCAGGCGAATTCCATCGTCCTTCCACCAACTTTCCGGGACAGCGCGAAACAATTCGAGCGTTTCGCCCTCCTCCCGCACCAGCATTCTTCGCATCGCGGTGGCGAATTCGGCGCCGATCCAGCTATGGGGCATGTCGCCGATATATTCGGGCGTTCGCGGATCGCTCCAGACGACCTCGGGCCACTGGCGCCAGCCGCGCGGCCTGCGGCAGGCGAGCATGACGGAGAGCAGACGAAAGGCGTCGTCGAGCCGACCCAGAGCCACGAAGGCGTTGAGGTTGCGCAGCAGATAGGGGCTGTAGTTTCCCTCGAAGCCCGGCGACGCGATCTGCTCGATCTGAGCGGCGACGAGATCGAAGGTCGCCTCGACGAATTCCGCTGGCAGGACATCCGCGACGCGGCAGGGCTCAAAGGCGATTGCCGTGGAGCTCGGATCGACGTCTTCCCGATCGGCCGAGCCCGCGATGACTCCGCGCCCTAAGAGTTCGGAGGTCAGGCGCAAGGAGCGCGCGAGATTTTGGGCGAGCGCGAGGCCCCTCGCCTTCGCGTGCGCCGCGATCTCGCGATCGCCGATCTCCAGGGCCAGATATTCGCAATTTCGCCAGGCGCTCAACGCGAAGAAGTCGTCCCAGTAGCTGTAGGAAGGCTTGCTGTAGCCCTCGTGGCTGATCGATGGGGCCACGAGACCATGCAATCTCGATCTCGGGCCGTGTCGCGCATTTGTCCGCTCACAAAGCGTCTCGATGAACTCGGTCGCCCGCACCACGGGCTCGAAGATGGCGGCGAGGAAGGCGCGATCTCTGCTGATGCGATAGGCCTCGGCGGCGATGCTCACGAACTCGCCCTGCGCGTCGAATTCCATATCGCTTCCATATCCTTGGTTGACCGTTCCGTCCGGATTGAGGATCGGCGGCGCGAGGCCATTCTCGTAAATGCGCTTGGAATACCAAAGCACATAGGATTTCGCCTCGTCGATTAATCCCGCCCAGAGCAGCGCGAGGGCCTGCGAAGAGCCGTCGCGTATCCATATGCGGTCATAGTTTCGCGGGCCCGGCTTGAAGGCGATGCGCGTGGCGTTGACGAGAATGAGCGCGGTCTGCGCCTCGATCGTGTCGACGACCTCGGCGTCGCCCAAAGTGATTTTCCTCGCGCCGATCTTCTTGCGCCAGAGGCGGGCGGCGTTCGCGCGCAAGGCAGAGAAGGAAGCGTCCGCACGCGGCGTGACCCCGTCGCGCAGGGGCGAGGCGACGACGCAGGCGACGCTTTCGCTCGGCTCCAGGCGAAAAGCGAACTCACAAGCGGCGCTGAGCAGGCCCGAATCGGAGCGCAGAATCTTGGCCGTCGCCTGCGGGCCGTGCTCGAGCAGCCTCACCACGTCGGCGTCCTCGAACTCCGCAATCGTCACGACGTCGGGCTCGCGCGAGAAAGCGGCGTAGTGCGAATCATTGACTCGCATCGCGGCGCCGTCGACGCCGATAGCGTTGATGAGCGCGTGACCGCCATGCTGCCAATAGGGATTGATCTGCACGGGACGCGTCGCCAGGACGAGCGCGCCCTCCCGCCGGACGCGACCGCGATTGGCGATCCGATATTCGACCAGCGCCTGACCGGCGTGAGCCAGCGCCGTGGCGCGAAGCTCCATTTGCTGCGCCGACCAGACGACGCGGGGAATGGGCAACGACCCGCGAGAGAGGGACTGGCGAATCTTTCCGCTGGCGGGCGCGCCGTGCAGCGATCCGTTCACGCGCAAGAGCGGCATGAGCTGAGGGGAACCGCGCCGCGCTTCGAGATTCCCATATTCGTCGAAAAGCGCCTCTCCGTCCTGGCCGGGCTCTCCCAGCACGGTCCAATAGACTTGGCGGCCGAGAAGCGACTGCGGATAGAGATCGGCGCGCCCTTTGCGCGCCGCGCGCTCCAGCTCGCCGATCGGCATCCGGTCCTTGTTCAGGATTCGAAGCTTAAGCTCCTTGACGACGGCGCCTTGAGGCGCGCTCGCCTCATGCAGCGTCAGGCGAAAATAGCGGCTTGTCGTCGAACGCCACCAGAAGCTGTCCACGCCGCCGTCGCCGGTGGTCATGCGGCCCACTTCGCGAAACGTCTGACCGTCGTCGGAGAGATGCGCGGAGAAAACGACGCCGAAGCGCGCGCCCCACTCGATCAAGGCGCCGAGCGGAAAGCGCACGCGGCCGAAGTCGACCGTTATGCTTTCCCCGACAGGAAGCTCGATCGGCGCATGGCCGAGCGCCGCGACGCGACCTTCCTCCAGCACGCTCGCGGCGTCGGTGGGGCCGTAGAGATTGATCTCGACGATCTCCAGGCGCCGCGCGGCTTCCCGCGCGCGGCAGCTCCAACGCACAAACCTCACTTCGACAGGAGGAAAAGCGAAGACGTCCTGTCCGCCCTCGCCGTGATGCGTGCTGCAAAGACGCGTCCACGTCTCCCCGTCAAGCGACGACTGAAAACGGTATCGCGTCGCCGCGCCGCCGCCCCAGTAGACCTCGAGCCCGCTAAACGTCGCGGCTTCGCCCAGGTCGATCTCGAGCCACGCCTTTTTCGACGGCTCCAAAACCCAAGCGGTCGAATAGCGATCGTCGATCGCTCGCCTGGCGTCGCCGCTGCTGGCTGTCGCCTTCCACAAATCTTTCGGCGGGATTGGCATGAGCGCTCCACGGCCAGCAACGGGCGGGCCGCGCGCGGGATTAACGCGCGATTCTGCGCCTCGGCGCAAGAGCGGTCAGGGCAGCGCCTCTTCCCAGCCGCCGCCGAGCGCCTTGTAGAGCGTGACGAAATTCGTCGCGACCGTCGTGCGGCTCTGAACGGCTTGCAGTTCCGCCTGAAGCGTCGAACGTTGGGCGTCGAGCACATTGATGAAGGGGGAGACGCCAGTCCTGTAGCGCGCCCGCGCGAGCGACAGCGCCTCGCGCTCATGCGCGGCTTGCGCCTTGAGCCGCGCATGCCGGGCTTCTTCCGCGCGATAGGCGACGAGGGCGTCGACGACCTCGGTCCATGCGGCGAGCACGGTCTTATGATAATTGATCGCGGCTTCCCGCGCCTGCGAGTCGCGCAGCTCCAATTGCGACTTCAGCCGACCGGCGTCGAAGATCGGCACGGTGACCGACGGGCCGATCTGATATTGAAACGAATGCCCCTCAAAGAACTTCCGCGCGTCGAGCGCGCTGGCGCCAACCGACCCGTTGAATTTGAAACTCGGATAAAATTCCGCAACCGCCACGCCGATATTGGCGGTCGCGGCGTGAAGATCGGCCTCGGCGCGGCGGATATCGGGCCGCCGTCGCGCCAGATCCGAGGCCAAGCCCACCGGCGGATGCGGCGGCGTGAACAGCAGCGAACCGGTATGCGAGAGCTCGCCGCGCAGCGCCTGCGGCGGCTGGTCGAGCAGCCTTCCAATGGCGTCGATGAGCGCGGATTCCTGGCTCTGCAGCGGCGGCAGCTGCGCGCGCGTGCTCTCGACCTGCGCTGAGGCGTTCTCAACGTCGAGATAGGTGACGAGGCCGCCTTTGGCGCGCGTCTTCGTGAGCTCCAAAATTTCTTCAGCGCTCGCGAGATTGGCCTTGAGGATCGCGAGCTGCGCCTCCGCGCCGCGTAGCTCAGCGTAATCGCGCGCGAGCTCGGCGATCGAGGCGACCAAAGTGTCGCGCGCGTGAAACTCCGCCGATTCGACTTGCGCCTCCGCGGACTCCACCTGCCGGCGCACATGGCCCCACAGATCGATCTCCCAGGAGGCGTCGAAGCCCGCCTGCCAAAGGCCGAAGGCCGGAATATAGGGAAGCGGCTTACCCTGATTGAAAGCGGAGCCGAGAGCGATGAGGCCGTTCTGGCTCATCAGCTGCCGCGTGTATTGCGCGGAGCTGTTGACCGTCGGCAACAGCGCCGACGCCGCCGAGTTGCGCTCCGCCCGGCTCTCCCACAACCGCTCCGTCGCCACGCGAACGTCGAGATTGACTTCCGCGACACGGTCAATCAGCGAGCTGAGCGTCGGGTCCTTGAACTGGCGCCACCATTTGGCGTCGAGACTCGGCGGCCGATCGGGGTCGGGAGCCGCAGGCTCCGGCCGACCGAAGAAGGACTTCTGCGGCAGCTTTGGATCTGGAGGCTCGAAGTCGGGTCCGACACTGCAGCCGCAGAGCATCGCCGCGAGCGCCGCGACGCCCGCCTTGCGCAACGTTGAACGCAGGGTCTCGCGCATGTTCAATGCGCCCCCGCGCCGCCGCCGCCCTTGCGGGGCGAGAGCAAAATGCAGAAGGGCACGACCGCGAAGGAAATGAGACCCGAGACGAGAAACACATCCGAATAGGCGAGCGTCGTGGCCTGATCCTGATAGACTTGATAGACCCGGCCGAGCGCCTCCTCATGCGCGGCGCTCGCCGTGCGCCCCATTGCGAGAAGCGCGCGCTCATAGGTTTCCACGAGCGTGTTGAAGGGTTGATGCGAGGTGCTCGCCCATTGCGACAGATTCGCCTGATGCACTTGCGAGCGGCGCAGAATCATCGCGCTCGCCACCGCGATGCCGATTGAGCCGAAGACGTTGCGCAGCATGACGAACAGCGCCGTCGCGTCGCCATTGAGCTGGCGCGGCACATTGGCGAAGGCGATCGTGCTGATCGGCACGAAGAGAAAGGCCAGCCCCAAGGTCTGCACGGCGCGAAGCACCACCAGAGCCTTGAAGTCGATGTCGAGCGTGAGCCGCATCGAATAGAGGAAGGAGGCGCCCATGCAGAAAAAACCCAGGGCGATCAGGGCGCGAGTCTGCACGAGCGGCATGATGTAGCCGACAATGGGGATCATGAAGATGATGAGAGCCGCGCCCGGCGAGAGCACCAGGCCGGACCAGGTGGCGTTGTAGCCAAGCAGCGTCTGCGTGAATTGCGGAATGACGACCGCGCCGGCATAGAGCACCCCGCCCGTCGCGGCGATGCAGACGCAGGACATGGCGAAGTTGCGGTCCTTGAGCACCCAAAGATTGACCACAGGCTTGCGGGCCTTAAGCAGCCACACGATTGCGCCGACGATGCTGAACGCCGCCACTGTCGCGGTCGCGCGGATGAAGGACGACGAGAGCCAGTCCTCCTGCTGGCCGCGGTCGAGCGTCACCTGCAAGGCCCCGAGGCCGAGCCCGATGAGGCCCAGTCCGATGTAGTCGATGTCGCCGAGCTTGCTGCGCGGAAGCCAGGGCGGATCCTCGACGAGCATCGAGATCAGGATCACCGCGAGGGCGCCCACGGGAATATTGATGAAGAAAACCCAGCGCCAGCTGTAAGTGTCGGTGATGTAGCCGCCGAGCGTCGGTCCGAGCACGGGCGCGACGATGGTCGCGATGGCGGTCACGCCGAAGGCCGCCGCGCGCTTTTCCGGAGGAAAGGTGTCGAGAATGATCGACTGCTGGCTCGGCTGCATGCCGCCGCCGAAAAATCCTTGCAGGAGTCGGAAGGTCACGAGCTGCCAGAGGCTCGTCGCGGCTCCGCACAGGAAGGAGCAGACGGTGAACATGAAGACGCAAATGACGAAGTAGCGCTTGCGTCCCAGAAGCGACGAGAGCCAGCCCGATATCGTCAGAACGATGCCGTTCGCGAGCAGATAGGACGTGAGCGCCCAGGTCGATTCGTCATAGCTCGCTCCAAGGCTCCCCGCGATATGCGGAAGCGAGACGTTGACGATCGTCGTGTCGAGAATCTCCATGAAAGCCGCGAGCGTGACGACGACGACGATCGCCCAGGGATTGGTCTTGGGCTTCCAGTCGTGATGAAGGTCGTCTGCCGCGGCCTGGCTCATTCGAGGTGAACCCTTGGCGTGACGGAGAGGCCGAGGGGCAAGGGAAGACTGGGGTCAAGCCCGGAATCGATCGTGATCTTGACCGGCACGCGCTGCACGATCTTGACGTAGTTGCCGGTTGCGTTCTCGGGCGGAAAGGCGGTGAACTTGGAGCCGGCGCCGAGCTGAATGCTCTCGAGATGACCTTTGAGCTTGAGTTGCGGAAAGCCGTCGACCTCGATGTCGACTTTCTGACCGGGCCGCATGCGCGCGAGCTGGTTCTCCTTGAAGTTCGCGGTCACCCAGACTTCCGGAGAGACGAGCGACATGACCTGCTGCCCGGGCGTGACGTAATTGCCCACCTCCAGGTTGCGCTTCGTGACCCAGCCGTCCTGGGGCGCCGTGACGGTCGCCCAGGACAGATTGAGATTGGCCTGATCCAGTCGCGCCTGCGCCGATTCGACCTGGCCTTGAAGCTGGCCCACCTGCGTGTCGGCCTCGCCGATGCGTTGCGGCACGGGCTGCGCGGAGATCACCTGCGCTTCCGCAAGCGCCACCTGTGCTTTCGCCTGCTTCCAGGCCGCAGCGGCGGCGTCGATTTCCTGCTGGGTCGTGGCCTTGGCGGGAAGGCTCTTTTGGCGCTGGTAATCCGCCACGGCGCGGGCCTCGACAGCTTGCGCCGTCGCGAGCTGCGCCTGCGCCTGCGTGAGCTGCGCGGGGAAATTCTTGCGCGCGATCTCGGAGCCGTAGCGGAATCCTTGAAGCTGCGCTTTCGCCGTGTCCAAGGCGCCCTTGGCCTGGTCGCGGTCGATGAGAAACTGGCGCTGATCGATGTGAAACAGCGGATCGCCCTTGCGAACGAATTGATTGTCCCGCACGTCCAGCCCGGTGACTTGGCCAGCGACCCGCGGCGCGATCGCAATCGCGCGCCCGTCGGTAAAGGCGTCGTCCGTCGATTCCAGATTGCGCGAGGACAGCCAGTAGTAGACTCCGCCGGCAACCGCGAGCGCGCCGAGCACGCCGCCAATGAGGCGGAGCCTGGCCGACGGAACCGTCGATTCGGACCCGTCGGGTTGCGCGGGCGCGCCAGCCTCATGGGTTGGCGGGGGCTCGCTCGGGTTCGCTTGGGTTGGGCGCTCGATGTCGGTCATTTGGCGAAAAGACCTCCCGAAAGGAGCGCGCTCACATGTCTCTCCAATTGATCCCGCTTGACCGAAGCCGTAGCGCACCAGCCCTCGGCGAGAGGCAAGAGGGTGAGAGCCACGATCGAGGTGAAGACGAGAGAGGGCTCCACGTCGCGGGAAAACAATCCCTCGCGTCCCCAGCTCTCCAAGCGTCGATCCGCTTTTTCCCTTCCGGCCTCCTCGAGCCGCTTCAGCAGCCGCTCTCTCAGCGTGCCGCCTTCGCTGAGCATCTCGCGCACCCAAAGGGGCGGCAGTGAGGGACATTCTTCCGCAGCCTCGAGCAATAGCCGCACGAAGGCCGCGACCCTCGCGGGAGGGTCCCTCCCGTCCTCGTCGAAGGCTTCGTTGATGCGGATGGCGAGCGGAAGGAGCCGTTCCTCAACAAGCGCGTCGAGTAGCTGCTCGCGGCTATGGAAGTAGTAGTGAGCCATGGCCGGGGTGAGGCTGACGTGATCCGCGATCTTCCGCAGCGTCGTGTTTTGGACCCCGTGCTGGGCGAAGAGCGTCAGCGCCGCGTCCAGAAGCAAGGCGCGCCGGTCCGTCCGGCCGCAAGGCCGGCCCGGACGCCGATGCGGCGTCGCCCCCTCGGAGGGCGCCTGGACCCACGCCTCGCCCGCCTGCATCGCCTCGCTCTCCTTGACCAATGTCACGTCGGCATTAATTAACACGTGAATTAATTTTTGCAAGCGCGAATGCCGCGGCGTCGAATCGGCGCCGAGCCGGAGACTGTCGATATGACCCTCGCCACTGGGGGAACCTTCACCTTAGCCAGATGCTTGCGGCCGGTCTTAGGCCGCCGGGATTTTTCCAGGCTGACCGACAGGCCGGACGGGTGACAGAAAGAAGGCCGCGAATGAATGCCTTTGCAGACGCGGCTCGGCGCGTCAGCCGGCGGCCTGCCGCAGAAAGAGCCCCAGAGCGGCGATGGCCGAGCCTCGCAACAGCAGGGCCACGCCCACGAAGACCCCGACCGCCCAAAGGCCGGTCAGAGGCCAGCCCAAGATGAGCAGAAATCCGAGGATGACGCTGATTGCGCCGTCCAGCGCATGCAGCGCCGCGCCTTCGACATGCGCCGTCAGCGCAAAGCCGATCTCGCCGAAACCGGCGACGAGAAAATAGAAGCCCATGAGCAAGGTGAGGGATTCCGCGCCCAGCCTCGGTTGCGTCAGCAGCAAGACCCCCGTCAGGCCGAGCAGGAACGCCCAGAGCACATGCACGAAAAATTGCGTCCAATAGCCCGTCGTCAGAAACGCAAAGGCGAGGATCGAAAAGGCCGCGAGGCAAAAGATCGCGCCCAGGACCTGAACCGAGACGACACTGGCCGCGCGGGCTCGCCACATGGCGAGCAGACCGAGAATGGCTATGCCCACGCCGAGCGCCACAAGCCAAAACCAATGCGCCGCGAGCTCGGGCGGCGTCTCGGCGACGAACACTTCGAATTGATGATGCATCGATGCCTCCTGACGTCTCTTGACGGCGCCGACGCACGCCGCATTCGCCGTCTGACGATGGAGCGCTGAGGAAACGCAACGCTCTTGCAGATTAAACGCTCAAGCCTTCGCCTCGTTCCTCGCGCTACCTAGGGCTCTCGCTCCGCCATTTCTTGCACAGCGCCGTACTTTTGTGAGTCTTGCAGAATTCTTCGGCCTCTCCGGCGCCGGCCCAGAACCCGACGATTTGTGGAATTGCGCCTCCGAGGCAGAAAGCTGTGAGTCTGCGTTCGGCGACAGGGGAAGAGGACTCGCCGTCTTCCTGAAGACCCCACATCATGCGGATTTCGTCGTCTTTGCCTGCCGCCTGTTTCGCCCATTCGACGCAGCTTTGACGCGAGTGATGTTTCGGCGCCTCGGGCAGCGAGGGCATCGTCGCGAAGGCGGCGGAGGTGAAGCCGAAAAAGCCGAGGACGGCAGCGGCGAGCGCTCTCGGGCGCCAGACGCGGTCTCGGCTTCGGTTGATCGCCAAGCCTACCGCAAATTTCCGGTTGCTGAGTTCTTTGGTGGAGCCAGACGGAATCGAACCGACGACCTCTTCAATGCCATTGAAGCGCTCTCCCAACTGAGCTATGGCCCCACGCTTTCGCCGGCTTGGGTTTCCGGCGTTCGTCGCGACAGCCGTCGCGGCGACCGGCGCTCTATAATGGAGCGGACCCGGCGCGGCAAGAGCGGTGTTTCGCCGCTTGCCTTCCGGCTTATCGACAAAGCGGGCTCCCGCGCGGAATCCCGGCCCGAGCGCGCAGCTCCCGCTCTGGCGCGGGGCGCCGCAAAAGTGTAAAGGAGCGCCTTCCCCTTGAGACGCTAGTCTATCCAGCGCCTTGTTGATGTGATTCGCCGGCGCGCACCGCGTCGGAAGCGAGGGCCGAAACGAAGTGACCAAGCACAAAAGCCTCTCCGACTATGCGGCGCGCCGATTTCGTTTTGCAGGCAATGCGTTACTTGAGTTTTGGGACCCTTTTTTCGCGCAGATCGACAAGCTCAAGACTGAGCTCGAAGCCTCGGGGACGCATTTCGTCAGCTTCGCCAACTACGACTATCTCGGCCTCGCCAAGCATCCGCAGATCGTCGCGGAGGCCAAGCGCGAGCTCGATCGGCTCGGTGTCGGCGCTCTGGCGTCGCGGCTTGTCGGCGGCGAGCGCTCCACGCACAAGCCCTTCGAGGCGGAGATCGCCAAATTCTTAGGGTTCGAGAGCGCCCTCACGCTCGTCTCGGGTTATCTCGCCAATGTGACGACGATCGCCTGGCTCATGGGCAAGCGCGACGCGATCTTCATCGACGAGCTCGCGCATAACAGCATCCTCGCCGGAACCGACGCCTCGGTCGCGCATGTCATCAAATTCCGGCACAACGACCTCGACCATCTCGAGCATCTTCTCGCCCGCCATCGCGAGGAATACCGCCATGTTCTGGTCGTCGTCGAAGGCCTCTACAGCATGGACGGCGACACCTGCGATTTGCCGCGGCTCGTCGAGATGCGCGACAAGCATCACTTCTGGCTGATGCTCGACGAGGCCCATTGTCTCGGCGTGCTGGGCGACACCGGACGCGGCCTGCCGGAGCATGCGGGCGTCGATCCGGAGCGAATCGACCTTCTCGTCGGCACCATGTCGAAGACGCTCGCCTCCTGCGGCGGCTATGTCTGCGGCAAGAAGAAGGTCATCGACTGGTTCCGCTACACGCTGCCGGGCTTCGTCTACAGCGTCGGGCTTTCGCCGGTCATCCTCGCCTCGGCCCGCACCGCGCTGCGACTGATGCAGGAGGAGAGCTGGCGCATCGCGCGTCTCGCCGAGAATGCGACGCTTTTTCGCGACTACGCCCATGAAGCGGGACTATCGACAGGCCACGCCATCGGCCGCGGCGTCGTTCCGATCCTTTTCCAGGACGACGTCGAGACGATGTGGGCGTCGCAACGGCTGCTGGACAAAGGCTATTACGTGCCGCCAATCGTGCAGATCGGCGTGCCGAAGGATCAGCCGCGGCTTCGCTTCTTCCTCTCGGCCAGCCATACGCAGGAGGAGATCAAAGGCGTGATCGACTACCTGCGCGACATGCCGCCGGCTTCGCAGGAAGCACGCCAGCTCGTCGCGACCGCCATGGCCGGGGCATGACAACGGCGCGGGTTGCTGCGTCGTTATGCCGCTGATGACGTGGGCCTCAACACGGTTAGGCTTTTTCCATGACGCAAGCTGAACTCGTAAAGCCGAACAGCATCGATTCGACGTCGCCGATCGAGATCGTCGAGGCGAAGGGCCTTGCGCATTTCTTGACTTACAACAAGTTGCCGAGGCTTCTTTATCGGGGCCTGCCGGGTTTTGCGCCGCCGCTCGACGTCGAGCGCTGGACGCTGCACGGCCACAAGTTCAATCCGCATTTCAAGCTCGTCGAGGCGCAGGAGTTCCTTGCGCGACGCGACGGCCGCTGGGTCGGGCGCATATTGGCGCAGGTCTACAAGCCGGAATTCGCGCCCTTTGAAGCCTCGCGCTTCCAGTTCGGCTCGCTCGATGCGGAAGACGATCTCGAAACCGTGCGGGCGCTGACGGGCGCAGCCGAAGCCTGGCTCAAGGCGCGTGGCGCGCCGGTCATCCACGGACCCTTCTCGCCCTCGATCAATGGCGAGATGGGCCTGCTGGTGGAGGGCTTCGAGGAGCGTCCGGTGTTTTTGACGCCCTGGCACCCGCCCTATCTGAAGCGTCACCTGGAAGCTCTAGGCTACGCCAAGGCGCGCGACGTCTATTCCTACAGCATCGAAAACACCCCCGGCTCTTCTGACGTCGCCGCGCGCATGGCGAGCCGGCCGGAGTGGAAGAACCGGCTGAAGACCCGGCAGATCGATTTCTCGCGCTTGAAGAAGGGCGAAACGCAGTTGATGACCGATCTCTTCAACGACGCTTGGCGCGAGAATTGGGGCTATGTTCCCTTCACGCTCGAAGAATTCAATTCGATCGCCGACGCGCTCGGCTTCGTCACGCCGCCGGAGCTCACCATGGTCGTCGAGCTCGACAGCAAGCCCGTGGCCTTCGCCGTGGCGCTTCCCAATCTCTTCGAGATCATCAACGATCTCGACGGGCGCCTGCTGCCGACGGGAATCGTCAAAGTGATCTCGCGGCTGCGCAGCCACCGCTATGAGAGCGCCAAGCTGCTGCTGCTCGGGATGAGCAAGGAGCTGCAGGGCAGCGCGACCGGCGGCGCCATATTGATGACCATGGTCGAGGAAATTCGTCACCGCGGTCGCGGACAGCCGGTCGCCGAGATCGAGGCCGGCTGGGTGCTCGAGAACAATCTCGCGATGCGCAAGCCGATCGAGCTCTTCGGCGGCAAGATCACCAAGACGCATCGCATCTATGAGAAGCGTCTATAGACGCAACAGCGCAGGAGCCGGAGGCGCATGACTCTCTCTCTCACCAGCGTAGGCGCCGATCGGTCGCACATCGAGCGGCGCAATGCGATTCTCGCCAAATATCCGCAAGTGCGCGAGCTGTTCGGCACGGATATTCTGACCTTCAAGATCACGGTGGGGCTCTTCCTGCTGCAGCTCGCCATCGCCGCCCTTCTCGGATGGCTCGGCCTCGCCTATTGGCCCTTGACGGTGCTCCTCGCCTATTGCGTCGGCGCCTTCGCCAATCACGCGAATTTCGTGATCATTCACGATTCGATCCACAACTGCGTCTTCAAGAACAATCTGCTCAACAAGCTCAACGCGCTGCTCGCCGATCTCTCGAACGGCTTCCCGACTGCCATGGGCTTTCGCTGCTATCACATCAAGCATCACTCGCATCTCTCCGCCTATGACTATGACGCCGACGTGCCGAGTCATTGGGAGGTGGAATGGGTCGGCGACAGCAGCTGGCGCAAGGCGGTCTGGCTGTTCTTCTTCCCGGCGATCCAGCTCGCGCGCCTCTCCCGCCTCAAGGGCACGGTGCCGATCATGGGCCAGTGGACCTACATCAACATCGCAGTGATCGTGGTCTTCGACCTGCTCGTGCTCTGGGCCTTCGGACCGAACGCGCTGCTCTACTTCTTCCTGTCCTTCTGGTTCTCGGTCGGCGGCCTGCACTTCCTGAGCGCGCGCTGGGTGCAGGAGCATTTCGCCTTCGCGCCCGATCAGGGAACCTTCGACTATTACGGGCCGTTGAATACGCTGGCGCTCAACATCGGCTACCACAACGAGCATCACGACTTCCACGAGATCCCGTGGTCGCGGCTACCGCAGCTCAGGGCGATGGCCCCCGACTTCTACGACGAGCTCGCCTGCCACCGTTCCTGGATCGCGCTGCTCGTCACCTTCATCTTCGATCCGCGATATTCGCTGCGCACGCGTTCCCAAAACGTGCAAGCGGGCGGCGTCGCGGCCCAACCGGCGGAGTAAGCCCATGGCCCTCGATAACGCCACGCGCCTCAACGATCCGCTCGCCGCCTCGCCGCGCATTTTCGAAAGCGACCTCCTCGACAGGCTGTCGCGCGTGCATCATCTGACCCCCGTGATCGTCTATGTCCCGATCATCCTGGGGCTCTTGATCTATTCTTCGACGCAGCTGGGCGTCGCCCTGATCGTCGCAGGTCTCCTCATCGGCTATGTGCTCTGGACCTTGACCGAATATTTCGGTCATCGCTTCCTGTTCCACACCGTGTTTCCGCTGCCCTTCGGGATTGGACCGCGCTTTCAGTTCCTCATCCACGGCGTGCATCACATCTATCCGAGCGATCCGCTTCGGCTCGTCATGCCGCCGCTGCTCTCCGGTCCGATCATGCTCATCGCTTTGGTCGTCGGGCGCGTGCTGTTTGGCGCGCCCTTCTGCTGGCCGGCGCTCGCGGGCTTCATCACGGGCTATGTGATCTACGACAGCGTGCATTACTGGACACATCACGGAAAGCCGAAGTCGCGCTTCGCCCAGCAGGTTCGGCGGCTGCACATGCTGCACCATTTCCGCGACGCGACGCGCGGCTTTGGCGTGCACGCCTTCTGGTTGGACACGGTCTTCGGCACCGCCTACCGCAAGGACGACACGCCCGGCCAAACGGCGGTCTGACTCTATCCTTTGCGCCGCGATCGCTCACACCGGCTCGTGGCGCAGAAACTCCCAAATCTCTGGCGGCGCGGCGTCCCAGCACCAGAAGCTATAGGCGCCGCAGCCTGTCTTGCGCACAAGCCGCAAAAAATTGCGCGTTGCGGCGACAGAGGCCGCCCCGTCCTTGAGGCGCACATCGGCCCCCGTCGTGATATTGCCGGTCGGCTTGTAGCGGCGCTTGATCGCGTCCTTGCCGATCAGCGCCTCATAGTCTCGAAGCGATTTCTTGAAGCGGCGCGCGACGGCCGTGGAGCGGTAATAGACCTGCGGCGTCACATCCTCGACGATGCCCAGCGCCGCCTTGAGGGGGGCGTCGGGATGCAGCGAGGGCTGGTCATGGGTCGAAAGAGCGATCCCGCGGCCCTTGGCCGCAAGGCCCTCGGCGAGAAGCCCGGCATAGATCTCAGCCTCGCGCGGGCCACCTTGAAAACGGGGATTCTCCGGCGTCTTCTCGAGGTCGAGGATGAGCCCGTCGAGCTCATGGCGCTCGACCCAGTCGAGCGCGAGCTCGGCCTCCTGGCGCGCCGCCTCGGGGGTCGCGCAAAAAGAGACGTGCCAGCCCCAGAGCTCGACCCCCGCGTCTCTCAAGGCGTCGCGAAGGCCCGCCAATTGCGGCAAGGCGAGATTGGGGTCCTCGCCCGCGCCGCGTCCGACCCTGATCCACAAGGCGCTGAAGCCTGAGGCGGTCGCCCGCTCGAGGAAAAGCGCCGGCCCGATCGGCTGGAGCACCTTGGCGAGGCTGACGATGAAGATATTGCGGCCGTGAATTCGCTTCATGGAGGGTCCGTCGCCGCTCATGGCCGCTTCCGGCCCGGCGCGGCCTTTTCTCGAACGGAGCCGTCCGAGCGATGAGAATCACGCCGGATCAAGCTCAAGGAGCAAAATCGCATCGCGAAAGCCTGTCAACCGATGCGCCGAGCTTCGCCAAACGAGCATCGCCGCGGCGCGCTGCCTCTTCTCGCGGCGATCGACGGCTCGGCCATTGGATTCTCGCGTCGATCTCAGTATATGCCTTGCAGGCCGCGGTGATGCGGATGTGAAAGCCGGAAGCCTTGGGGACGGAATATGAGCACCTTCGATAAGCGGGAGGACACTTTCGAGAAAACCTTCGTGCACGAGGAGGAGCTGCAATTTCGGGCCGAAGCGCGCCGCAACAAGCTCCTGGGCCTCTGGGCGGCGGAAAAGCTCGGCAAGACGCCCGAGCAGGCGCGTCTTTACGCCAATGACCTTGTCGCCGCCGAGACCGCGGCGAACGCCAGCCAGATCGTGCTCGAGCGCGTGCTCAAGGACTTTCAGGCCGCTGGCGTCGAGCAGTCCGAGCACCAGGTTCGCCGGCTGATGGACGAGCTGCTGGCGACCGCAACGGCCGAGATCAAAGCCGGGAAGTAGTTACAAAACCGGCTGGCGCAGCCGAGGCGAGCATGGTCGCGATCAAGAAGATCGACGTCGAGCGCTTCGTCGCGGCCCCGCCGGACCATCTCTTTCTCTTCCTGCTGCATGGCGCGGATGCGGGCCTCGTGCGCGAAAGCGCGCTTCGGCTCGTGAGCCGCCGCGTCGACGACCGCCACGATCCCTTTCAGTTCGTCGAGCTTTCGGGGGACGCGGTTGCGGCCGATCCGCTGACGCTCATCGACGAAGCCAATACGGCGCCGCTTTTCGGCGGAAGACGGGCGCTTCTCGTGGAGGCGGGCGCGAAGTCCTTCGCCGAGGCGATCGAGATGCTGCTGCGCGCGCCGCCCGTCGACTGCAGCGTGATCGTCACCGCTGGCGCGCTGCGCAAGGACGCGCCGCTGCGCAAATTGCTGGAAAGCTCCAAATTGGGCGCCGCCATCGACTGCGCGCCCGACAGCGACGCCGATGTCGCCGCTTTGATCGAGAAGAGCCTGGCCGAGGCTTCGCTCGCCATCGCGCCGGAGGCGCGCGCGCTTTTACAGGCGGCGCTCGGCGAGGACCGGCTGATGAGCCGGGCCGAGCTGCAGAAGCTCCTCCTCTATATGGAGGGGCGCGAGCGCGTCGAGGCGGCCGACGTCGCCGACATCGTCGCCCACGCCTCCTCGATCGCCATGGACGCCGCGACGCTTGAAGCCTTCTCGGGCGACATGCGCGCCGCGGAGATGGAACTCGACGAAGCGCTGACGAAGGGCGCCGACGCCACACAGCTGATTTCCGGGGCCCTGCGTTATGCGCTTTCCCTGCATCGGGGACGAAGCGCGGGCGGCGTCATGGCCGTGAAAAGGGGCGGATTCTTCTCCGTTCCCGACCGCGTCATCGATGCGCATCTCAAGCGCTGGAACCTGGAGCGTCTGCTGGAGACGATCGAGCGTTTGCGCGCCGCGCAGACGCGGGCGCGCGCCCATGCCGAACTCGCTCAGGTCCAGGCGGCGCGCGTCTTCATGAATGTGGCGAGGGCGGCTTCGAAGGGGTGAATTTGCCGTCGCGGCAACGGTCACGTCACGCCAGAGCCGCAATCGGACCCTACATTGTCATGAGGGCGCAAAAATCCGCGCAAGCGGATCAACTTGGACTGAGAAAATTGACTTCGCTCAACGACCGCATCGCGGAATTTGTTGCTGATCGACCGCCCGACGACGAGGCCCCCGTCGAGCTGCTGTGCATCGACCACAACGGAACCTATCTCCTGCCGTTCCCCTGCCGGCATGTCTCAGGGGACTGGATCAACACGCGAACGGGCGAGAGAATTCTCGCCGACGTCGCCGGCTGGCGTCCGCGCGCGCGCTGACGCGCGGCCGGTCTCCGGCCTTCCCCTTCTGAGGAACCCCATCGCCTGCTGGACGGCTCGCCTTAGGCGAAGGCTTCGTCGAGCAGCGCTCTGAGCTGCGCCAGATGTCTCGCCATCGTGCCGGCGGCCGTGGAGGCGGAGGCCGGCCGGCCGGCATAGCGGGCGCGCTTCGATTTGCCCCCCGCCTGGCCGAGCGCCCATTCGAGATAGGGCTCGACATAGCTCCAGGCGCCCATGTTGCGCGGCTCCTCCTGGCACCAGACGAGCTCCGCCTCGCGCATCCGGCCGAGCCGCAGCGCGAGCTGCCGCAAGGGCAGCGGGTAGAGCTGCTCGACGCGAAGCAGATAGACGTCGTCCGCGCCGCGCTTCTCACGTTCTTCGACGAGATCGTAATAGACCTTGCCGGAGCAGAGGATGAGCCGGCGGATCTGCTCGGCCGGGCGCAAGGTCAGAGCGCCGGGACGCGCCGTCTCCGCCTCGTCGGGGAGCAGGCGGTGGAAGGTCGAATCGGCGCCAAGATCCTCGATTTTCGAGACGCAGCGCTTGTGGCGCAGAAGCGACTTCGGCGACATCAGAATCAGCGGCTTGCGGATGCTGCGATTGAGCTGGCGGCGCAAAATGTGGAAGTAGTTCGCGGGCGTCGAGCAATTGGCGACCTGAAGATTGTCCTCGGCGGCGAGCTGCAGATAGCGCTCCAGCCGCGCCGAAGAGTGCTCGGGACCCTGACCCTCGTAGCCGTGCGGGAGCAGACAGACGAGCCCCGACATGCGCAGCCATTTTCTCTCGCCGGCCGATAGGAACTGGTCGAAGATGACCTGCGCGCCATTGGCGAAATCGCCGAATTGCGCCTCCCAGAGCACGAGCGATTGCGGATCGGCAAGCGAGTAGCCGTATTCGAAGCCGAGCACCGCCTCTTCCGAGAGCATCGAGTTGATGACCTCGAACCGCCCCTGGCTTTCGCCGGCATGGGCGAGCGGGACGTATCGGCTCTCGTTCTCCTGGTCGATCAGCACCGCGTGACGCTGCGAAAAGGTGCCGCGCTCGCTGTCCTGGCCTGAGAGCCGAACGCGATGGCCCTCCCGCAAGAGCGAGCCGAAGGCCAGGGCCTCGGCCGTGGCCCAATCGATGCCGGAACCGCTTTCGATCGCGGCGCGCCGCGCGTCCAGGAAACGCTGGACGGTCTTGTGGACGTTGAAATCCGGCGGCGCGTCGGTGATGCGGCGGCCGATGTCGCGCAGCACGTCAATTGGAACGCCGGTCTTGCCGCGCCGCTCATCGTCCGAGGACTGGTAGCCGGGCTTCAACCCCGACCAGTAGCCGTCCAGCCAATCCGCCTTATTGGGGCGGAAGGTCTGCGAGGCTTCCAGCGCCGCATCGAGCGTCGCGCGCCACTCCGCCTTGGCCTTGTCGAGATCCGCCGGCGACACATGGCCTTCGGCGATGAGCTTCTCGCTGTAGATCTCGAGCGTCGACTTATGCGCGCGAATCTTCTTGTACATGAGCGGCTGGGTGAAGGCGGGCTCATCGCCTTCATTGTGGCCGAAGCGCCGGTAGCACCACATGTCGATGACGACCGGCTTCTGGAATTGCTGGCGGAACTCGATCGCGACGCGCGTCGCGAAGACGACGGCTTCCGGATCGTCGCCATTGACGTGGAAGATCGGCGCCTCGACCATTTTGGCGAGATCGGAGGGATAGGGCGAGGAGCGCGAATAGCGCGGATAGGTGGTGAAGCCGATCTGATTGTTGATGATGAAGTGGAGCGAGCCGCCGGTGCGGTGCCCCTTGAGGCCCGAGAGTCCGAAGCACTCCGCGACGACGCCCTGTCCGGCGAAAGCCGCGTCTCCATGGATCAGAAGCGGCAGCACCTCCCTGCGGTCGTCGTCGGGACAGCCGTGCTGATCCTGCTTGGCGCGCACCTTGCCGAGCACGACGGGATCGACGATCTCGAGATGCGACGGATTCGCGGTCAGCGACAGATGCACCTTGTTGCCGTCGAACTCACGGTCGGAAGAGGCGCCGAGGTGATATTTGACGTCGCCCGAGCCCTCGACCTCGTCGGGGAGGAAGGAGCCGCCCTTGAACTCGTGGAAGAGCGCGCGATGCGGCTTGGCCATAACCTGACAAAGCAGATTGAGGCGCCCACGATGCGCCATGCCTAGCACGATCTCTTTCACGCCCAGAGCGCCGCCGCGCTTGATGATCTGCTCGAGCGCCGGCACGATCGATTCGCCGCCGTCGAGGCCGAAGCGCTTGGTGCCCGTGTATTTCAGGTCGAGGAACTTTTCGAAACCTTCGGCCTCGATGAGCTTGTTGAGAATCGCGCGCTTGCCCTGGGGCGTGAAGACGATCTCCTTCTTGGGGCCCTCGATGCGCGCCTGCAGCCAGGATTTCTCGGCGGGGTTTAAGACGTGCATGAACTCGAAGCCGATCGACCCGCAGTAGGTCCGCCGCAGGATCGAGACGATCTCGAACAGGCTCGCGTGCTGAAGACCCAGAACGCCGTCGATGAAGATCTTGCGGTCGAAATCCTCGTCGGTGAAGCCATAGGTCCCGGGATGCAGCTCCCCGTGGTCGCTGCGCTGCTCGAGACCGAGCGGATCGAGATTGGCGTGCAGATGGCCGCGGGCGCGGTAGGCGCGAATCATCATGAGCGCGCGGATGCTGTCGCGCGTCGCCTGACGCAGCGCCTCGTTCTCGGGCGGACGGGAGGGCCTGATCGCGGGGGCGGATCGGGCGGGTCCCGCCTTGGGCTCCGGCGCATAGGCCTCGAAACCGACGAGCAGATCGTCCTTCGCGCGCGGCGGCCCTGCATTCGCCCAAGAGGGACCGGTCGCGGCGCTTCCAGAGCCCGGAAGCACGCCCATTTGCGAGAAGAAGGCGCGCCAGTCCGGGCTGACCGAGGCCGGGTTCGCCTCGAAGTCCGCGAGAAGCTGCTCGAGATAGACGGCGTCTCCGCCGTTCAAAAAATTGGTCTTGGAGACGTCTTCGGCGCCGGCCGCGTGGCGAAACACCGTCGCTCTGTCACCTTCCGTCGTTCCGGGACGCATGCTGTCGCCGTCCTTCTGTTCGGGCCTGGCCAGGCGGCGTCTGCGTCCGCCTGCCCGCCCTTCAGCTATCCCCTGAGGCGAATAGAGGACGCAAACTCTCTTTAGTAAAGGCTGAAAAACGCACAACTTCGCGCCGGCGGCCCCGGTTTCGCTGGGGCGGGCCGGACGGGAAGCTCTAACCTGGCCGTGCTGCTGGGGCTTCGGCGTCAGCGACCCCGAAGCCGGCTGCGCCTCAGCCCTTGAGCGCTTCGACGAGCGTCTTGCCGAGACGCGCCGGCGAGGGAGAAATGCGAATGCCCGCCGCCTCCATCGCCGCGATCTTGCTCTCGGCGTCGCCCTTGCCGCCCGAGACGATGGCGCCGGCATGGCCCATGCGACGGCCGGGAGGAGCCGTGCGCCCCGCGATGAAGCCGGCGATCGGCTTCTTGCGGCCGCGCTTGGCCTCGTCGATCAGGAACTGGGCGGCGTCCTCCTCGGCCGAGCCGCCGATCTCGCCGATCATGATGATGGATTTCGTGGCGGGGTCGGCCAGGAACAGCTCCAAAATGTCAATGAAGTCGGTGCCCTTCACGGGATCGCCGCCGATGCCGACCGCGCTCGTCTGGCCGAGCCCCTCGGCCGTGGTCTGGAAGACCGCCTCATAGGTCAGCGTGCCGGAGCGCGAGACGACGCCCACCGTCCCCTTGCTGAAGATGTTTCCCGGCATGATGCCGATCTTCGACTCCCCGGCGGTGACGACGCCCGGGCAGTTCGGCCCGATGAGCCGCGACTTGGAGCCCGAAAGAGCGCGCTTGACCCGGATCATGTCATGCACCGGCACGCCCTCGGTGATCGTGACGATGAGGGGGATTTCCGCGTCGATGGCCTCGCAGATCGCGTCGGCGGCGCCGGGCGGCGGCACATAGACGACGGAGGCGTCAGCCCCGGTCTTGGCGCGCGCCTCGGCGACCGTGTCGAAGACCGGAAGATTGAGATGCGTCGTCCCGCCCTTTCCGGGGGAGACGCCGCCCACGAGCTTGGTGCCGTAGGCGATCGCCTGCTCGGAGTGAAAGGTGCCCGTCTTGCCGGTGAAGCCTTGGGTAATGAGCTTGGTGTTCTTGTCGATCAGCACTGACATGCGGAATTCGTCCTCGGAGCGGCGGCAAAGGAAGGCGAGCCCATTCGGCCGCCGTTCCACGCTTTGATGAAGTTTGCGATCGCTCGCCGCCGGGATCGCAGATGCGCGCGCAACCTATTTGGGAAGGGATGGCGTGGCAAGGCCGGAGGCCAGCGACAATACGTCCCTTCTCCGAGCTTCGAGGCGCCTTGCGTTCGAAGCGTCTAGCCGCGAGCGTGGGCGGACAGCGCCTCGCCCATCAGCCTTTCCTCAGGCCGCTCATTTCGCCCACCAGGGCTCCGGCAGCTCGAGCTTGGGCGCGGCCTGCTCCATCGTCGAGGCGAGCGCGAAGAGCGTCTCCTCCTCGAAGGGCTTGCCGATGAGCTGCAGGGCGAGCGGCAGCCCGTTCGAGGAAAGCCCCGCCGGAAGCGCAAGGCCAGGCAGGCCCGCCATGTTGACGGTCACCGTGAACACGTCGTTCAAATACATCTCGACCGGATCGGCCTTGCCCTTCTCGCCGAAGGCGAAGGCCGGCGAGGGCGTCGCCGGCGTCAGCACCGCATCGA
>Ga0265331_10000571_pt1 | contig 33044 bp, 32 predicted proteins | sample 41923metaG_FD_202088 | JGI IMG/M metagenome (GOLD analysis project Ga0265331, IMG submission 202088) | Rhizosphere microbial communities from Carex aquatilis grown in University of Washington, Seatle, WA, United States - 4-19-23 metaG | ecosystem: Host-associated > Plants > Roots > Rhizosphere... | reverse complement strand
ATAGAGCTTCACGGGGGGTGTGGGGGATGCGAGGGGATGCGCCCGAACGCCGTCCGGGACCGCCAGCGATTATATCGGAGCGTCCGGCGCCCCGCCCTGCGGCAGCGGCCGGGAAGCAGCCGTCCGCTATAATCGCGTGCTCGGCTACGGGCGCCCACGAGGCGCCGACGGCCGCATCGTGGCAATCCCCCAACGCGCATGAGCTACTACCAGCGTCACGTTTTCTTCTGCTGCAACCAGCGCGACGCCCCCGAGGCCTGCTGCGCCAATCACGGCGCGGCCGCGCTCGCCGCATACGCGAAGGACCGCGTCAAGGCGCTGGGCCAGAGCGGCAAGGGCAGGATCCGGATCAACCGAGCCGGCTGCCTCGACCGCTGCGAGGAGGGCCCGGTCCTGGTGATCTACCCGGAAGGCGTCTGGTACACCTACGTCGACCGCTCCGACATCGACGAGATCATCGACCGTCATGTGCTGAAGGGCGAGATCGTCGAGAGGCTCCGCATTTGACGCCGCGCACGACCGAGCGGCTCGTCATCGACGGCCCCGCAGGTGCGCTCGAAGTCGTCGTCAACGCACCCGACAGCGCAGCGCCGCGCGGCATCGCCCTGGTCGCGCACCCGCATCCGCTGCAGGGCGGCACGCTCGACAACAAGGTCGCGCAGACGCTCGCGAAAACGTTCTTCGCGCTGGGCTACGTCAGCACCCGCTTCAACTTCCGCGGCGTCGGCAGGTCCGAAGGGGCCTTCGACGACGGCGCGGGCGAGACCGACGACGCGCGCGCGGCGCTTGCCTATGCGCAGCAGCGCTTCGGCGCCGACGCTCCGCTTCCGGTCGTGCTCGCCGGATTCTCGTTCGGCACGTTCGTGCAGTTGCGTCTCTCCGCCGACGTCGACGCGGAGCGCCTCGTGCTGGTGGCGCCGGCCGTGCGGCGATTCGGCGCGGCGCCCGCTGCGCCGGACACGATCGTGATTCACGGCGAGGAGGACGACGTCGTGCCGCTCGCCGACGTGCTCGCCTGGGCGCGACCGCAGGCGCTGCCGGTCACCGTGTTTCCGGGCTGCGGCCATTTCTTCCACGGCCGCCTGCCGCAACTGCAGTCGGTGATCGCCGGCATGTGGCGCCAGCGCCCGCCTCCGCCGCAGTCCGCATGACGCCCGCAGATTCCGGCGCGCCGGTCGATACGCGGCCCGCGGCGGCGGCGGCCAACGGGCGCGACGTCGTGCTGCGCGTGGCGGCACTGCGCAAGTTCTACGGCGCCAGCGAAGTCGTGCGCGGCCTCTCGTTCGAGATCCGCCGCGGCGAATGCTTCGCGCTGCTCGGCCCCAACGGCGCCGGCAAGACGACCACGCTGCGCTGTTGCCTCGGGCTCATCGACCCCGACGGCGGAACGATCGAGATGGTCGGCCATCCGGTCCCCGAAGCGGCACGGGTCGCGCGGATCCGCGTGGGGGTCGTGCCGCAGGTCGACAACCTCGACCCTGATTTCACCGTCGCCGAGAACCTGCGGATCTACGGCCGCTATTTCGGCGTCGATCGCGCGACGCTCGCGGCGCGCATCCCGAAGCTCCTCGAATTCGCGGGGCTGGGCGGCAAGGAGAAGATGGGGATCCGGACGCTGTCCGGCGGCATGAAGCGGCGGCTCACGCTCGCCCGCGCGCTCGTCAACGATCCCGAGCTCCTCATCCTCGACGAGCCGACCACCGGCCTCGATCCGCAGGCGCGCCATCTCATCTGGGACGGCCTCCGGCAGCTGCTCTCGCAGGGCAAGACGATCCTCCTCACCACGCATTTCATGGACGAGGCCGAGCGCCTCGCGACGCGCCTCGCGGTGATCGACCGCGGCACGATGATCGCCTGCGATACGCCGCGCGCGCTGATCGAGGCCGAGGTCGAGCCCGAGGTGATCGAGGTGTTCGGCGACGCGGCGCGCGCGTGGGCGAACGCGCAGGGCCGCGCTCTCGCGGCACGGCTCGAGATCGCCGGCGAGACCGCGTTCTGCTACGCGACCGATCCGCAGCCGCTGCTGGCGGCGCTCGCGCATGTGCCGGGCGTGCGCTACCTGCACCGGCCGGCGAACCTCGAGGATCTTTTCATCAAGCTCACCGGCCGCGAGCTGCGCGACTAGCTGCAATGGCGACGACGCGCATCTACCGGCTGCCCGAGCTCTCGCTGCGCTTTACCGCGGTGTGGCAGCGCAACCTGCTCGTCTGGCGCAAGCTCGCGATCGCGAGCGTGCTCGGCAACATCGCCGATCCGCTGCTCTACATGGTGGCGCTGGGCTACGGCATCGGCGCCTTCGTCCCCGAGGTCGGCGGGATGAAGTACATCGCGTTCATCGGCACCGGGATGGTGTGCCAGAGCGCGATGTTCACGTCGAGCTTCGAGGCGATGTATTCGGCGTTCTCGCGGATGCACGTCCAGCGGACGTGGGAGGCGATCATCAACGCGCCGCTTTCCCTCGACGACGTGATGCTCGCCGAATGGATCTGGACCGCGTCGAAGGCGGTCGTGTCGACGGCGGCGATCCTCGCGGTGATCGTGGCGCTGGGCTTCGGCCATTCGTGGCTCGCGCTGTGGATCATCCCGCTCGGGTTTGCCGTCGGCCTCACGTTCGGCGCGCTGGGGCTCGTGATGAATGCGCTTGCCCCCTCGTACGATTTCTTCACGTATTTCTTCACGCTGGTCCTGACGCCGATGCTGCTCCTGTGCGGCGTGTTCTTTCCGGTCGACCAGATGCCCGCCGCGCTGCAGGGCGTCGCCGCGTTCCTGCCGCTGAAGCACGCGATCGATCTCGCACGGCCGCTCGTGGCCGGCGTCGTGCCCGGCAACATCGTCCTCCACCTCGCCGTGCTCCTCGCCTATGCGTTCGCCGCGTACTACGTGGCGCTGGTGCTGACGCGGCGACGGCTTCTCAAATGATCGAGCGCTATTTCGCGCCGTGCCCGCGCGGGCTCGAAGCGCCGCTCGCGGCGGAGCTGACGGCACTCGAGGCGCAGTACGTCGCGCCCGCCGATGGCGGCGTCAGCTTTTCCGGCGAGCGAGCGCTCGCCTACCGCGCCAATCTCGAATCGCGTCTCGCGAGCCGCATCCTGTGGCAGGTCGCGCACGGCCGCTGCCGCAACGAGAGCGAACTCTACGTGCTCGCGAAAAGCGTCGACTGGAGCACGCATTTCAATGTCGACCGCACGATCCGCGTCGACGTCGCGGCGACCAACTCGCCGCTGCAAAGCCTCGAATTCGCGACGCTGAAGGTCAAGGATGCCGTATGCGACCGCTTCCGCGACGCGGCCGGCAAGCGCCCCTCCGTTGCGAAGCTGCGTCCCGACGTCCGCGTGCACGCATTCCTCACCGAACGCGAGGCCACGCTCTATCTCGACACCTCGGGCGAGGCGCTCTTCAAGCGCGGCTATCGGCGCGACGCCGACGGGGCGCCGCTGCGCGAGAATCTCGCCGCCGGGCTGATCGCGCTCTCCGGCTGGACGCCGGACCAGCCGCTACTCGATCCGATGTGCGGCAGCGGCACGATCGCGATCGAGGCGGCGCTGATTGCGGCCGACCGCGCACCCGGCCTCGCCCGCATCTTCGGTTTCCAGAAGCTCGCCTGGTTCGACGGACCGACGTGGCAGCGGCTGCGCCAGCGCGCGCACGACCGCGTGCGTCCCGCGCCGGGGTCGACTGAAATATTTGCAAGCGACACCGCCGCGGCCGCACTCGGACATTGCCGCAGCAATGCCGCGATGGCGGGCGTCAGCGGGTGGATCGACGTCGGAGAAGCCGATGTGCTGGAGCGTGCCGCGCCGCGCGACCACGGCATCCTGATCGCCAACCCGCCGTACGGCGTTCGGCTCGGCGACGACGCAGCGCTCGCCGCGTTCTACCCCAGGCTGGGCGACGCGCTGAAGCAGCGCTTTCCGGGATGGACCGCGTGCCTTCTCACCGGCGACCTTCGCCTCGCGAAGCTGATCGGTCTGAAGCCGTCGAAAAAGACCCCACTATTCAATGGGAATATCGACTGCCGGCTGTTCCGTTTCGAGATCGTCGCGGGTCCGCACGCGCGCGCGCCGCGCAACGTTGCCGATGCGGCAAAGTGATAGAATCGTTGCATCGCGCCGTTCCCGTCCATCGAACCGCGAGCACGCCATGTTCCTTCCCTCCCGACACTACGAATCCGAGCAGGCGCTCTTCCTGCGCAAGCTGCAGCTGCAGCAGCCGGAGCTCGGGGAGGACAAGCGCGCGGGACGCGCGATCTGGTGGGACAAGCGCCCGCAGGAGCTCGCGGCGCGCACGCGGATGGACGAAGCGCGGCTGCCGATGCCGGCGTACGTCTATCAGCCGGATTGAGCGCCGCACCCTAGTCGCTGCCGGCATCACCGCCGCATGAACATCGACACCGCCCTCGGCACGAACGGCGACGCCTCTGCGCGCGCCGACCAGTGGCGCGTGCGCTTCGCACCGCTAACCGCGGACGATCTGCCGCTCTTGCATCGCTGGCTCAATGCGCCGCATGTGGTCGCGGGCTATTCGCGCGTGCCGACGACAGCGGATGAAATTGCGGCGAAGTACGGTCCCCGCATTGCCGGATCCGAACCCGTGCGCGGCTACGTCGCCGCCGCCGACGGCAAGCCGATCGGCTACGTTCAGGTCTATCGCGTGGCCGACTTTCCCGACTACCGCGCTGCCGTCGGCGACGCATCGGACGATGCCGCGATCGACGTGCTGATCGGTGAAATCGAATACACGGGGCGCGGACTCGGCCGCCGCGTGATCGCTGCCGCAGTCGAGGAGATCGTCTGGCCGGTGTTCGACGCGCGCAACTGCTATGCGTGTCCCCGCCACGACAACCTGTCGTCGGTCCGTGCGTTCACGAAGGCGGGGTTTCGCGCGCTGCGGCCGATCGACGTCGCGAACGGCGAGCGCGAGCTCCTGATGCAGCGCGCGCGTCCCGGCTAGACTCACTCCGCGGCCGGCTGTCGCCTCGCGAGCTCCTGCAGATGATCTTGCAGGCCGTCAGAAATCGTCGCGAGGAGGCCGGGATGCTAGGCGCGTGGGGGCCGGGAAACCGGAGCGTACTCGGCAGTACGTGAGGATTTCCAGCCCACGCGCAACGAAGCAGACCGGCCCCGCAGCAGATTTATGACGGTCTGCTACCTGTCGTCGGTCTTGATCTCGACGTACGTGCGATCGCGCGTCTGCCGCAGCCAGTCCTGGAACATCTCGTCGGACTTGCGCTGGCGCAATGCCATGCGCGCCTGGTCGCGCCTCCGGTCGGCGGTGATGTCCTGCGTGCGGCGCCCGGTCACCTGGATCAGGTGCCAGCCGAACGTCGTGTGTACGGGCTGCGAGATCTCGTTGATCTTGAGCTTGTTCATCGCCTCCTCGAAAGGCGGCACCGTATCGCCCGGCGACACCCAGCCGAGGTCGCCGCCCCGGGCGGCGCTGCCGTCGTCCGAGTTGAGCTTCGCCTGGTCCTCGAACTTGGCGCCGTTCTCGATGCGGTCGCGGATCCGGTCGATGCGGGCCTTCGCGTCGGAATCCGACACGATCTCGTTGACCTTGATGAGGATGTGCCGCGTATGCGTCTGCTCGACGATCGTCGGCGTGTCGCGGTTGCGCACCTCCTGCACCTTGACGATGTGAAAGCCGTTCGCCGAGCGCAGGACCGGCGACACGTCGCCCGCCTTCATCGTGCGCACCACCTCGGCGAACACCGTCGGCATCCGCGCCGGCGCGCGCCAGCCGAGCACGCCGCCCTGGAGCGCGTCCTGCGCGTCGGAAAATCCGGCTGCGACCTGGGCGAATTCGGCGCCGCCCTTGATCTCCTTCAGCGCCTCCTCGGCGCGCGCGCGCTTCGCGTCGATCTGGTCGGGCGATGCCTGCTCCGGAACGAGGACGAGGATGTGCGACAGCCGGTATTCGACGTCGCCGCCCGCCTGCACGCTCTGCGTCGCCAGGAAGTTGTCGACCTCCGATTCGCTGACGGTGACGCGGCCGTCGACGTCGCGCTCGCGCAACCGCTGGATCGTGATCTCGTTCCGGATGTCCTCGCGGAACTTGGTGTACGACGTGCCGTCCTTCTCCAGCGCCTTGCGGAACTCTTCCGGCGTCATCTTGTTGTCCTGCGCGATCCGCACGATCGTGCGCTCGACCTGGGTGTCGTCGACGCGCACGCCCGTTTCCTTGGCGAACTGCAGCAGCGCGCGCTCGGTGATGAGCCGCTCCAGCACCTGCTTGTCCAGCGTGTCGGAGCTCGGCGGCGTCACGTTCTGCGCCTTCATCTGGGCGAGCGCGATCTTCTTCTGCTCGTCGATCTCGTTCTGCGTCAGCGCCTCGTCGTTGACGATGGCGACGACCCGATCGAGCGTGATCGTGCCGTCGGAGCGCGTCGGCGTCGACGGCTGTACGATGCGCGGCGACGGCGTGCGCACCGGCGCGGCGGACTGCGCCGCCGCGGCCGCGGCGGCGAGCGCTGCCGCGACGGCCAGGGCGGTGGCAAGCGCGAAGCGGTGATCTGACATGCGTGCCTCTAGAACTCGGTGAATTCGTTGTAGCGGTCGCGCAATCCGACCGTCGGATCGTTGGTCTTCTGGTAGCCCGGGATGCTGCGGCGCAGGAGGTCCAGCGGATTGTTGCCGAACCGGGCGAGCCCGTTGAGCTCGATCTGCACGTAGACGGAATTGGTCGTCGTTTGCGTCGTCGTGGTGAGCCGCTGGCCGACGAGCCGCAGGGTCCAGCACCCGGCATTGTACTCGATGCCGGCCTCGGCCTCCAGCGTCTTGCTGTCGATCAGCGAGTAGTTCCAGCGCCCCAGCACGGTCCAGTTGCCGTCGATCGGCCATTGCGTCGACACGTCGAACTGCTTCAGCGGCGCCGGCAGGCCGCTCTCGTCGACGAGGAGGCGCGAATACCGGTACACCACGTTGACGACCTTGCCGATCGCCGGCGTGAAGCGCAGTGCCGCGTCGAGCTTCTCCGTCTGCGACGTGTCGAAATTGTACTGCCACAGACCGTTCAGGGCCCATACATCGGAAAGGCGGCCCTCGGCGCCGACCAGGAGGTCGGACGACGACGCCGAGCGCGGAACCTCGTTCAGCACCACCTGCTGCGCCTGGAAGTAGAAGCGCTCGCCCAGCACGAGGCGCAGCCGCTCGGCGCCGGTCGAGGGATCGAGCAGCCGCGACGAGATGGCGAGCGTCAGCTGGTTCGCGTCGCCGATGCGGTCGTTGCCGAGGTAGCGGTTGGGGCTGAAGAGCTGCGAGAAGTTGTAGTCGTCGAGCGCCGTGTCGAAGACCGGCGCTGCACTCTGATCCCTGTATGGCACGTACACGTAGTACGCGCGGGGCTCGAGCGTCTGGACGAAGCTCGTTCCCATGGCTTCCCAGTCGCGCTCGAAGATGAGCCCCGCGTCGACCGACGTAATGGGGATGACATAGTCGAGGTGCGTGGTGCCGAGGGACGACGCACTGTCGAGATCATAGACGCGCGCGTGCACGCCCGTCTCTGCGTTGAAGAACCACGCGGGGCCCTGCCGCTGGAAGGCGACCGTCGGCCACGCGTAGGCGCGCTGTCCCTCGACCAGCACCGGGTTGCGGAAGTCCGCGTATTCGGCATGGCCCGAAAACGTGAGGCCCGCGAACTCCGTGTCCTGCAGCGCCGCGTACACCTGCGGCACGCGGTTGTACGGCGGCGGACCCGGCGGCACGGTCGGATCGGCCAGCGTCTGGAACGCCTGTGCCTGCGCGATGATCTGCCACGGTCCGTTCGTGTACGAGACGCCGCCCACGCGCGGCAGCGTCGTCTGCGAGGTGAGGCCGACGCGGTCGGACAGGTCCGTGAAGTAGGTGTTGTCGGAGACCTTGTTGAGATTCCAGAACGCGGCAAGGCCGGGGACTTCGGGGAAGGTTTCGTTGTGCTGCCACGACATCGCATAGCGGTTCGTGCCGGTCTCCTGGTCGTGGTCGAGGAAGGCGATATCGGCTTCCCCGCTCGCATTCGCGAAAAGGTAGCGCCCCTGCGCGGCGATCTGCAGGCCGCGCTTGGTCATTTCGTGCGCGGTCAGCGTCGCGTCGTAGTTCGGCGCCAGGTTGAAGTAGTACGGCTGCGCGTATTCGAGGCCCCGCGCCCCGGACGAGCCCATGATCGCCGTCAGGAAGCCGGACTTGCGGTCGTTCGACAGCGGGAAGTCGAGCCACGGCGTGTAGGCGACCGGCGCGCCGAGGAAATTGAGCGTCGCGTCATGGGCCGTGCCTTCCATCTTCGCCTTGTCGACGTCGAGCTCGTCCATCCGAATGTACCAGTCCTCGTTCGGCGCGACGCAGGTGGTGTAGCGCGCCGTGGTGATCTTGTATTGGTCCGGACCGACGAAGGCGAGTTCGGCCGCGCTGCCGCGCCCGCCCGTCTCGCCGACGAAGAATATCGGGTCGTTGAAGTAACCGGTCTCGGTATCGCGCTTGTAGCGAAGCTCGGGACCGCTCATCCAGTCGAGACCGTGGCGGATCACGACGTCGCCCTTGGCCCAGACTTCCTGCTGCGGGAAATCGTAGCGAAGCCAGTCTGCCAGCACGGTGTCGCGCCGCGTGCGGAGCTCGACCTTGCCGGACGCCTCGATGTACTGCTCGCCGACGCCTTCGATCGCATCGGCACGCAGAAAGATCGTCGAGCCGCCGAGGTCGATCGGGGCGAGCTTCAGCGGCAGTGCCTGCGACGGTGCCGTGCCCGGCGCGCGCGCACCGGGCGGCGGGGGTGCGCCGCGCAGCGGGGGCGGCACGAGCGCGGGTGCCAGCTTCAGCTCGGGCTGCGGCAACGGCGCGTCGGCCGCGTTGGTCTGCGCCATCGCCCGCGTCGGCGCGAGCACGGACAGGAGGGCCAGCATCAGCAGGGACGGCCGGAAAGGCATCGGGAGACGAAGCGACGCGGCGAAGCGCGATGGTAAGATGCCGCATTCTAACGTGATGCGCCGCGATCCCGGAGCCGCGCGCCGCGCCGCCGCCCGTTTCGCGGCGCTGTCGCCCTGCTCCGACCTGACCGTGACCGATGCCAGCGCTTCCAGCGGCGCCCCCGACCTGCGTCTCGACGCGTTGACCGCGTGGGCGACCGGCGTTCTCGAGAGCCGCGACTTCCACATCGCCCCGGCGTCAGCCGACGCGAGCTTCCGCCGCTATTTCCGCATCGTCCCCGCCGCGCCGTGGCAGGGACACGCGACGCTGATCGCGATGGATGCGCCACCGCCGATGGAAGACTGCGGTCCCTTCGTGCATGTCGCGCGACTGCTGCGCGACGCGGGCGTCCACGCGCCCGCCGTGCTCGCCGAGGACCTTTCGCGCGGATTCCTGCTCTTGACCGACCTTGGCAACCGCACGTACCTCGCGGTGCTCGATGCAGCATCGGCGCAGGGGCTCTACGCAGCGGCCACCGATGCGCTGATCCTGTGGCAGCGCGCCACGCGGGCAAATGCGCTTCCGACCTACGACGAAGCGCTGCTGCGACGCGAGCTCGACCTCTTTCCCGACTGGTACGTCGGCCGCCACCTCGGCATCACGCTGACGGCATCCCAGCGCGATGCGCAGGACCGCGCATTCCGCGCGATCCTCGACAACAATCTCGCGCAGCCGCGCGTCTTCGTGCACCGCGACTACCATTCGCGCAACCTGATGGTGACCGAGCCCAATCCCGGCGTGCTGGACTTCCAGGACGCGGTCGAAGGCCCGATCACCTACGACCTCGTCTCGCTGCTGCGCGACGCCTACGTCGACTGGGACGAGGAGCGCCAGCTCGACTGGGCCGCACGCTATTGGGAACGCGCGCGGCATGCGGGTCTTCCCGTCGGCGCCGATTTCGCCGCGTTCTGGCGGGACTTCGAATGGATGGGCGTGCAGCGCCAGCTGAAGGTGCTGGGCATCTTCGCGCGGCTCGCCCACCGCGACGGCAAGACGAGCTATGTTGCCGACATGCCGCGCGTGTTCGACTATCTTCGCGCCGCGTGCGGGCGCTATCGCGAGCTCGCGCCGCTGGCGGCGCTGCTCGACGCGGTCCACGCGCGGCCGGTGGCCGCGGGAAACACCTTCTGAGATGACGGCGAGCGCGATGATCCTCGCCGCGGGACGCGGCGAGCGAATGCGGCCGCTGTCCGACGCGTGTCCCAAGCCGCTGCTCGAGGTCGGCGGCAAGCCGCTGATCGTCTGGCAGATCGAGGCGCTCGCTCGCGCGGGCTTTCGCGACATCGTCGTCAATGCCGCGCATCGCGCCGAGCAGCTCGTCGCGGCGCTCGGCGACGGTGCCGCTTTCGGCGTCTCGCTGCGCTGGTCGCTGGAGCCCGTCGCGTACGAAACCGCGGGCGGCATCGCCACCGCGCTGCATCTCATCGCACCCGGACCGTTCCTCGTCGTCAGCGCCGACATCCACACGGACTTCGACTACGCTTCGCTGCTTCCGCGCGCAGCGGCGATGGCGCAGGACGCCGCGCTGCCGCGCGCGCACCTCGTGATGGTGCCGACTTCGGCGCGCCACCCGGCGGGCGATTTCTTTCTCGCCGACGGAATGCTGCGGGAGGAAGGGGGCGAAAAGCTCGTGTATGGCAACATCGCGCTCCACGACACCGCGCTCTTCGCTGAACTAAAGCCCCGCACGCGCATCAAACTGCTTCCGCTGTGGCAGGACTGGATCGCGCACGGCCTCGTGAGCGGCGAGCGCCATGACGGCGGATGGACGAACGTGGGCACTCCCGCCGACCTGGCGCAGCTCGACGCGGCGCTGCGCCGCGGGAACAAACCGGCAGCCTGAACAGGAACTCCACGTGAACGCAAGCGACAACCCCCTCCTCGATTTTTCGGGCCTGCCGCGCTTCGACGCGATCCTGGCCGGGCACGTCACGCCTGCGATCGACCGTCTGCTGGAGGACGCGCGCGCCGCCGCGGAAGTCGTCGCCACCGACGCTAGCCCGCCGACGTGGGACAACGTCGTCGTCCCGCTCGACGACGCGCTCGACCGCATCGACCGCGCCTGGGGCGCCGTCAGCCATCTCAACGCGGTCGTGAGTTCGCCGGCGCTGCGCGAGGCCTACAACGCCAACCTGCCGCGGCTCACCGATTTGCACACCGATCTCGCGCAGGACCTTCGCCTCTACGGCCGCTATCGCGCGTTGGCGGCGGCGCCGGGCTTTGCGGCGGCCGATCCGGCGCAGCGGCGCGCGATGGAAAACGAGCTCCGCGATTTCCGGCTGGCAGGCGCCGAGCTGCCCGACGCGCCCAAGGCGCGCTTCAAGGCCGTGCAGGAGGAACTCTCCGCGCTCGCGTCGCAATTCGAGGACAACGTGCTCGACGCGACCAACGACTGGGCACTCTACGTGGAGACGGAGTCCGATCTCGCCGGCGTACCCGAGGACGTGCTGCGGGCGGGGCGCGCCGAGGCGGCCGCCGACGGGAAGGCAGGGTGCAAGGTCACGCTGCGGATGCCGTCGTACCTGCCGGTGATGCAGTACGCGACCAATCGCGAGCTCCGCGCCACGCTGCACCGCGCCTACTCGACGCGCGCCTCCGAGCTCGGCGCGCGTCCCGAGTGGGACAACACCGCCGTGATCCGGCGCCTCCTCGCGCTGCGCCGCGAGGAGGCGCAGCTCCTCGGCTATTCGAGCTACGCCGAGCTGTCGCTGGTGCCGAAGATGGCGCAGAGCGCGACCGAGGTAATCGCCTTCCTGCGCGACCTCAACGTCAAGGCGCGCCCGTTCGCGCAAAGGGACATCGCGGAGCTCGACGCATTCGCGCGCGCGACGCTCGGCATCGAGAAGCTGCAGGCGCACGACCTCGCATTCGCGTCGGAGCGTCTCAAGGAGCACCGCTACGCGTTCTCCGATCAGGAAGTGCGCCAGTATTTTCCCGAGCCCAAGGTCCTGGCCGGCCTCTTTCGCGTCGCCGAAACGCTGTACGGCATTTCGATCCGCGCCGCCACCGCGGCGACGTGGCATCCGGACGTGCGCTTCTTCGAGATCCGCGACGCGGGCGGCACCCGGATCGGCGAGTTCTATCTCGACCTCTACGCGCGCGCCGGCAAGCAGGGCGGGGCCTGGATGGACGCCGCGATCGACCGCCGCCGCATCGGCATTCGCGTCCAGCACCCCGTTGCCTATCTCACGTGCAACCTCTCCGCGCCGGAGCCCGGTCGCCCGGCGACGTTCACGCACGACGAGGTCACGACGATCTTCCACGAGTTCGGGCACGGGCTGCATCAGCTCTTGACGCAGGTCGACGTGGCGGGCGTGTCGGGGATTCACGGCGTCGAATGGGACGCGGTCGAGCTGCCGAGCCAGTTCATGGAAAACTTCTGCTGGGAGTGGGACGTGCTCGGAGCGATGACCGCGCACGTCGACACCGGCCTCCCGCTGCCGCGCGCGCTGTTCGACCGCATGATCGCCGCGAAGAACTTCCAGAGCGGCCTCGTGACGGTGCGCCACCTGGAATTCGGGCTCTTCGACATGCTGCTGCACTCGACCTACGATCCGGCCGGCGCAGCCACGCCGCGCGACGTCGAGGACACGGTGCGGCGCGAAATTGCCGTGTCGCCGCGCGCGCCGTACGACCGGTTCATGAACGCATTTGGCCACATCTTCGCGGGCGGCTACGCGGCGGGCTACTACAGCTACAAGTGGGCGGAGGTGCTTTCCGCCGACGCGTTCAGCCTGTTCGAGGAGGCCGGCGTGCTTTCGCCCGCCGCCGGCTCGCGCTTTCGCGACGAGGTGCTGGCGCGGGGAGGCAGCCGACCTGCGCTCGAGTCCTTTGTGGCCTTCCGCGGCCGCGCACCCCAAATCGATGCCCTTCTGCGGCATAATGGGATGACGCTCACCGCCTGAGGAGCATGGCATGGCACGCGGAAAGACCCCTATTTCAATGGCTTGCGGAATCGCCCTGGCACTCGCGGCCGGGGGCGTCCTCGCGCAGGCACAGGTGTACCGGTACGTCGACAAGGACGGCCACGTGGTCTACACGGACCGGCTGCCGCCGGACGCCGCCAAGGATGTCCAGGCCAAGCGGCTGGGCGGCAATTACGTCCAGAGCGACGACATGTCGCTCGCCACGCGCGAGGCGACGGAGCGCTTTCCGGTCAAGCTCTACACGTTCCCCTGCGGCGAGGTCTGCCGCGCGGCCGAGGCGCTGCTCAACCGCCGCGGCGTGCCTTACACGTCGATCGCCGTCGACACGCCGGAGGGTTCGGAACTGCTGATGAAGGCCACCGGCGAGCTGCAGGCCCCCGTCCTGCAGATCGGCGACAAGCAGTTCGCCAAGGGTTTCTCCGACGCCCGCTGGTCGTCGATGCTGGACGAAGCGGGCTATCCGAAGGCGCCGGCGAATCGCCGGGCGAGCCCCCCGGGCAAGTCGGCGCCGGACGCGATGCCGGTCGCTCCGGTCGCGGGCGACGGCTCGCAGACGGTCAGCGCCCCCGCGAACTACCCCAAGCAGTAATCATCGGGGTTCGCGGCGTCCACCGCGGAATCCTCGGAGCCGGTTCGGCACGGAACCCGGCATCACGAAGCAAGGCTATTGCGCGAACGCCCGCGCCGCCCGCCGCGGTCATCCTCAGAGTCGCGTCAGCACGAAGCCCGGAAACAGCGCGAAGAGCGCGATCGGCACGAGGGTCAGCACGCTCGCCGCGAGCGCGATGCGCACGGTGCCCGACGCCTGCGCCGTTTCGTCCGCGCTCATGAACATGAACTGGATGACGCGCAGGTAGAAGTAAATGCCGAGATAGCTTCCGACGAGACCCAGCACCGCGTACGTGGTGTAGCCGGCCGCGATCACGTTGCGGAAGATCAGGAACTTGGCGATGAATCCCGGGAACGGCGGAATGCCGGCAAGCGACAGCATCGAGATGCCGATCATCAGCGCGGCATACGGACGGCGCCGGAAGAGTCCCTTGAAGCTGTCCAGGCGGTCGGCCGTCCTGTCGTCGCCGCCGCGCGGCAGCGCCGCGAACGCGAGCAGGTTGGCGAGGCCGTAAGCGACGAGGTAGAACACGACGCCCTGGTAGCGGGTCGCGCCGGCACCGAGGAACGCATAGAAGAGATAACCCGCGTGCGCGATCGACGAATACGCGATCATGCGCCGGAAGCTCGTCTGCCGCATCGCGGCGAGGTTGCCCCACACGATGGACACCAGCGGCAGGATCGCGAGGGTTTGCGCCATCGCCGGCGACAGCGGCTCGGTCCCGACCAGACGGACGACGGCGAGCAGCACGCCGGCCTTGATGACCGTCGCCATGTATGCGGTGACGGGCACGCTCGCCCCTTCGTAGGCGTCGGGCGCCCACGCGTGGAACGGCACGATCGCCGCCTTCACGAAGAATGCGGCGATCACGAGCACGACGGCCGCGCGCGCCATCACGTCGGAGGAATGCAGCGCCGTCGCGAACGCCGCGATCGACAGCGACCCCGCGCCGCCGTAGAGCAGCGCGACGCCCATCAGGAAGAGCGCCGTCGCGGTGCCGCCGAGCACGAGGTACTTGAGCGCCGCCTCGGCGCTGTCCGCGCGCCGGAATCCCAGCAGGACCAGCACGTACACCGGCAGCGCCATCAGCTCGAGGCCGAGGAACAGCGTGAGGAAGCTCTCCGCCGACACGATGAGGCAGAAGCCGTACAGCGACGACAGCAGCAGCGGATAGAAGCGGATGTTGGTGCGCTCCTCGCGCGCGAAGAGCAGCACCGGCACCACGAAGGCGAGCACCAGCGCCTTCGCGAGCGACGTTCCCGGAACGACGGAATACTGGCCGGGGAACGGATCGGCGTGGACGCCGTTCACGTTGAGCGCGAGCGCCGCGACCGCGGCCGCGCACACGGCGATGAGCGCGACACCGAGGGACCCGTGCGGGCGATCGACGACGATCTCCAGAGCGATCAGCGCGAGGAGCCCCGCGAGCAGGATGTGCTCCGGCAGCATGGCGGCGAAGATCGACTGCCAGCTCATTTCGCGCCTCCCGGCAGCCGCTCGGTCAGCACGAGCTCGCGGTACTGCTTCGCGGCCTGCTCGGTCTTCTGCATCGCGCCCTCGGGGAAGAGTCCCAGCCAGAACACGGCCGCGACGATGATCACGAGGATCGACTTCTCGCGCAGGTCGAGATCGGTGATCGGCATGTGCGGCGCCTTGGCCGCGCCGAACATGAAGCCCTGCGCGAAGCGGAACATGTAGAGCGCTCCCAGCACGACGCCCAGCACGGAGATCGACGCGAGCACCAGCGGGAGCGTCGCGCCCGCCAGGTGCATCTGCCACGATGCGCGGAATGCGCCCAGCAGCACCAGGAACTCGCCGGTGAACCCGCTGGTGGTCGGCAGGCCGACCGAGGCCAGCGTGAGGATCATGAAGAAAACGGAATAGACGGGCAGGAGCTTCGCGAGGCCGCCGTAGGCCGCGAGCTCGCGCGTGTGGCAGCGCTCGTAGATCATCCCGACCATCAGGAAGAGGCCGGCCGCCGTGAGCCCGTGGCTCACCATCTGGATCACGGCGCCCTGGATGCCGATGAGGTCGAGGCTCGCGAGCCCCAGCATCACGTAGCCGAGATGGCTGATCGACGAGTACGCGATGATCTTCTTGATGTCGGTCTGCACCAGCGCGAGGCAGGCGCCGTAGACGATCGAGATCACCGACATCGCCATGATCGCCGGCACGAGCATCCGCGTCGCGTCGGGAAAGAGCGGGAAGCCCAGCTTCATGAAGCCGTACGTGCCCATCTTGAGGAGCACGCCGGCGAGGATCACCGAGCCTGCCGTCGGCGCCTCGACGTGCGCGTCGGGCAGCCATGTATGCAGCGGCACCATCGGCACCTTGATCGCGAACGACAGCCCGAACGCGGCGAGCAGCACGAGCTGCGTGGACAGCGGCAGCTGCGCCTTGTAGAGATCGGTGAAGGCGAACGAGACGACGCCGGAGCTCTGCTGCAGCGACCAGACGAGGTAGATCACCGCCGCCAGCATCAGGATGCTGCCGAAGGCCGTGTAGAGGAAGAACTTGATCGTCGCGTAGATCCGCCGCTCGCCGCCCCAGATGCCGATGATGAGGAACATCGGGATCAGCATCGCTTCCCAGAAGAGGTAGAACAGGAAGAGATCCTGCGCGACGAACGTGCCCATCATCGCGAACTGGATCAGGAACACCATCGCGTAGAAGAGCTTCACGTCCCTGGTGATCGCGGTGAACGCGCCGGCGACGACCAGCGGCCCGAGGAACGCCGTCAGTGCGACCAGCAGGATGCTCATGCCGTCGAGGCCGATGTGGTAGTAGACGCCCCAGTCGGCGATCCACGGCAGCCGCGTCTCGAACTGCAGGCCCGTCGCTGCATTGTCGAAATGCGCGTAGAGGATCGCGGTGAGGACGAACTGCAGCGTCATCACCGCGAGCGACACGCGGCGCACCAGCGCATCGTTGCCGCGCGCAATGGCGACGAGGATCGCGATGCCGGCGAGCGGCAGGTAGAGGACGATCGACAGGAGGGTCGCGTCAGCCACGGCGCAATCCCCAGGCAAGACAGGCGATCGTTCCGATCACCACGAAGAACACGTAGCGCTGCAGGTTGCCGCTCTGCACGCGCGACAGCGCGCCTGCGCCGCGCTGCGCGAGCCGCGCGAGCCCGTTGAGCGAGCCGTCGAGCAGCATCCGGTCGCCGAGCCCGAGGAACACGCGCTCGGAAATCCACCACAGCGGCCGCACGATCAGGAAGTCGTAGAGCTCGTCGATGAAATACTTGCCGGTGAGGAGGCGATTAAGGCCCGCGAAGCGCAGGCGCACCGCTTCCGCACGCGCGGTGCCGCGTCCGAACACGAGCGCAGCACCGGCAAGGCCGGCCAGCGCGATCACCACCGACACGACGAGCAGCGTCTTCTCGTAGTGCTCGAATTCGGGAACAACCGCGGGCAGAGGCAGCATCGGCGCGAGGAAATGCGGGATCGCGATGAAGCCGCCGAACGCGGACAGCACGGCGAGCACGACCAGCACGCCGGTCATCGACAGCGGCGACTCGTGGACGTGATGCTCGACCTCGGGGTCCATCCGCGATGCGCCGAAGAACACGAGCCAGAGCAGACGGAACATGTAGAACGCAGTCATGAACGCGGTGGCGGCGCCGACGGTCCACAGGAGCGGCGAGCCGCCGCGCTCGCTCGCGAACGCGAACCACAGGATCTCGTCCTTGGAGAAGAACCCGGCGAGCGGCGGAATGCCGGCGATCGCCGCCGTCGCGATCGCGAACGTCACGAACGTCACCGGAATGCGCCGCGCGAGGCCGCCCATCTTGCGGATGTCCTGCTCGCCGGAGAGCGCGTGGATCACGCTGCCGGCGCCGAGGAAGAGGCACGCCTTGAAGAACGCGTGCGTGAACACGTGGAACACGGCGACGCCGTAGGCGCCCACGCCGAGGGCCACGAACATGAAGCCGAGCTGCGACACCGTCGAATAGGCGAGCGTCTTCTTGATGTCGGTCTGCGCGACCGCCACGGTCGCCGCGAAGAACGCCGTCGCCATGCCGATCACCGTGATCACCGCCGACGCCTCCGGCGCCTGCAGGTAGAGGCCGGACATCCGCGCGACGAGGTACACGCCCGCCGTCACCATCGTCGCCGCGTGGATCAGCGCCGATACCGGAGTCGGGCCCGCCATCGCGTCCGGCAGCCAGATGTGCAGCGGAATCTGCGCCGACTTGCCGGTGGCGCCGATGAAGAGAAGGATGCCCGCGAGGCTTGCGGAGACGGCGGCGTTCGGCCCGTTGGCGAACGCGGCATTGATCGTCGGCATGTCGAGCGTGCCGAGGCCCTGGTACAGCACGAACATCCCGAGCAGGAACCCGGCATCGCCGATGCGGTTGACGATGAACGCCTTCTTGCCGGCGCGTGCGTTGACCGGGTCCTCGAACCAGAAGCCGATCAGGAGGTACGACGCGAGCCCGACGCCTTCCCAGCCGACGAACAGCACCAGCAGCGACTTGCCGAGCACCAGCAGCAGCATGAAGAAGAGGAAGAGGTTCAGGTACGCGAAGAAGCGCGCGTAGCTCGCGTCGTCCTTCATGTAGCCGATCGAGTAGATGTGGATCAGCGTGCCCACGCCGGTGACGATCAGCACCATGACCGCCGACAGCCGGTCGAGGTAGAGCGCGATCTCGAACGGATTGCCCCCGATCAGCGTCCAGGTGTAGGCGACCTCGGCGAGCGGCGCACCCGTGGCCATGAGATCCGTGAAGCACTTGATCGCGAGCAGGAACGCGAGCGCGGGCAGCGCACAGCCGACCACGGAGACGAAGCGCCTGCCCACGCGCTCCCCGCCGAAGCGGGTCCCGAGCACACCGTTGACGAGGAAGCCCGCCAGCGGCGCGAGGACGATCAGAATGAGGGGCTGCACCTTCTTATCCTTTGAGATCGGTGTAGGCGTCGAGGTCCAGCGTGCGCTTGCGCCGCACGAGGACCAGCACGATCGGGATCGCGATCGCGATTTCCGCGGCGGCGACGACGAAGATGAGGAACACCAGCACCGCGCCGATCGTCGTGCCGGTCTGCTGTGCGATGGTGACGAGCGCCAGGTTGACGGCGTTCAGCATCAGCTCCATGCACATCAGCATCACGAGCACGTTGCGCCGCACCACGACGCCGAGCAGGCCCAGCGAGAACAGCGCCATGCTGACGAAGAGCAGCATCTCACTCTTGTTCATGGTCGACCCCGCTCTCCTTGATCACCGCCAGCGCCGCGACGACCGCGGCAACGAGCAGCACCGAGGTGAGCTCGAAATACAGCCAGTATTCGGTCAGGAAGGCGACCGAGAACTGCTGCAGCGTGAACGACACCGACGAGCGGGCCGCTGCGAGATCGCCGCGCAGCACCGCGAAGGTGAGCACTGCGAGCAGCGCCACCGCGGCCGCGACGCCCGGCACCAGCATCCGCGAATAGCGGCCGCGCAGCGACGGATCGCGCACGTCGAGCAGCATGATCACGTAGACCATGAACACCATCACCGCGCCGACGTAGATCAGCACCTGGAACGCCGCGATGAAGTGGACGCCGAGAAGCCCGTAGACGCCGCCGAGGAACACCATCGTCGAGATCAGCGCCATCGCGACCTGCATCGGATGGCGCAGCAGGATCATCAGCGCGCCGCCGGCGAGTGCGGACAGCGCGAACAGCCACAGCAGTGCCGTGTCGAGGTTGGCGAGCACCGTTTCGATCATGGCGAGCCTCGCTTGGCGCCGGCGTCCGGCTTGCCCGGGTACGGCTTCGCGACGTCGCTGCGCGGGCTCCACGTCAGGAGTTCCGTGCGGCCGAGCCACATGCGGTCGCGATCGCCGGACGGCAGGTCGGGCACTTCCTTCACCATCCGGATCGCGTCCTCCGGGCACGCCTCGACGCACAGTCCGCAGAAGATGCAGCGCGAATAGTCGATCTCGAACCGCGCCGGATACTTCGGATGCGCGGCGTCGTCGGGATCGAACGCCGCCTCGATCTCGATCACCTTGGCCGGGCACACCGTCGCGCAGAGGTTGCAGGCGATGCACTGCGGGCGGCCGTCGGGGCGCTGCGTCAGCACGTGCTTGCCGCGGTTGTTCTCGGCGTAATCCCAGCGCGTTTCCTCGGGGTAGTACGTGGTGAGCGCGCCCTTGCGTCCGGTCATCCACTTCGTCATGTTGACGACGAACACGCGGCTCGTGATGAAAAGGCCGCGCAGGATCTCCGGCAGATAGGCCTTCTCCCACAGCGTCATCGTGGGCTCGTTCCAGTACTTCCTGCGGACGTGCGGGCGGGTGGTCATCAGGTCAGCGCCCAGACGGCGACCGCGGTGACGACGAGGTTGGCGAGCGCCAGCGGGAACATGAACTTCCAGGCAAACTTGAGCACCTGGTCATAGCGGAAGCGCGGCAGCGTCCAGCGGATCAGGATCTGGAAGCTCGACATCAGCAGCACCTTGACGAGGAACACGGCGAGCTGCAGCACCAGGACCGCGCCATGGCCGAGCGCGATCGTGTGGCCGCCCGGCAGCATGAATCCGGCGTCGTTCATGTACGGCAGGTTGTAGCCGCCGAGGAAGAGCGTCGTGAACAGCGCGCCGATGATCGCGATCTCGATGAACTCGGCGAACATGAAGAGGCCCATCTTCATCGCGCTGTATTCGGTGTAGAAGCCGGCGATCAGCTCCGATTCGGCCTCGGGAAGGTCGAACGGAATGCGCTTGTTCTCGGCGATCGCGGCGGCCAGGAACAGCGTCGCGGCGAACGGCTGCAGCACGATGCCCCACGCGGGGAGGAAGCCGAGCACGATTCCGGATTGCTTCTGCACGATCGTCGTCAGGTCGACGCTGCCATAGATCAGGATCAGGCCCAGCACCGTCAGGCCCATGATCAGCTCGTAGGAGATCATCTGCGAGCCGGCGCGCAGCGCGCCCAGCATCGAGTACTTGTTCGCCGACGCCCAGCCCGCGAGCATCGCGCCGATGATCGTCATACCGCCGAACGCGAAGACGATCAGGATGCCGGCGTCGAGCCGGGCGATCTGCAGCGTGTAGGTGCGGTCGCCGAACCAGTCGGCAATCGTGGGAAACGCCGAGAAGAGCTCCGCCGGATGCAGCGCGCCGCCGAACGGAATGACGGCGAACACCAGCAGCACCGGCGTGAACACGACCCACGGCGCCACCGCGTAGGCGTACCAGTCGTACGAGTCCGCCTTGAAGTCTTCCTTGACGAGCATCTTGAGCCCGTCGGCCATCCCGTGGAACAGGCCCCACCAGACGAGCTTGATCTGCGTGAACGGAATGCGGAGGTACGCGCGGTTGGCGCCGATGCGATCCGCCATCACGGCCGCCTGCTTGCGCTCGACCCAGGTCAGGATCGTGCCGAAGGTCATCAGCACGCCGACGCCGTAGCCGATGAACACCGCGTAGACGACGAGGTCCTGGATCATGCCATCGCCCTGGCGGTCACGAGCTCGCCGAACAACGATTCCGCGTCCGCCACGGTCGCTGCCTTCGTGAAGCACGGCAGGAACTCGCTGACAACGCCGTCGGCGTTCGTGTAGTGGCCGCGCCGCTCGGTCTGGATGCTGATCGGGATGAACACGTCGGCATGCCCGTTCTCGGGCGCGAGGTAGCCGTTGAGGAAGATCACCTTCGCGCCGCGCGGCACTGCGCCGAAATCGAAGCCCTCGCCCCAGACCAGCACCAGGTCGGTCGCGTCGTCCAGCCGGACGGGGGCGTCGCCAAAGACTTTGCGCGCACCGGTCGTGTTGGGATTCTTGTCGGCGCGGATCAGGAGGTCGTCTTCCACGACCTCGCCTTCGCCGGCGACGTGGTCGGCCTTGACGAAATTCGTGCAGCGCGCGCCCAGCGTTTCCTTGAACCGCGCGAGCTCCTCGTTGCTGCCCCAGCTCGAGACCAGCGCGACCGGATGCTTCGCGGCGTCGAGCAGCGTGCGCGCCGCGGTGATTGCAGCGGGGAGCTCGGCGGGGACACCCTTCAGCATCGGCTGCACCGCGCGCCGGCGCTCGAAGATCGCCGCGAGATCGCGTCCCTTGTTGCAGATCCACGGTCCGTTGACCGCGGGATTCTCGTGCGGCGTCACCCGCGCAATGCTGGCGTTCTGCGCCGGATCTAGCGTTCGCACCGCCCATTCGCGCTTGCGGTGCCAGATGTCGATGCTGCAGCCGCGCGCGCAGCCGGGGCACACCGACTTCGTGGGCTCGAGGTACCAGACGCGCGCCTTGTGCAGGAATGGCCGCGAAAGCAGGGCGCCGACCGGACAGAGGTCGATCACATTGTCGGAATAGGCGTCGCGGTCGAAGGCGCCGTTCTCGGATGCGCGCACGAGCGACGTGTCGCCGCGGTCCTTGATGCCGAGCCCGTTCGATTTCGAGATCTCGCGGGTGAAGCGGACGCAGCGCGAGCACAGGATGCAGCGCTCGTTGTCGAGCACGATGCGGCGCGACAGGTCGAAGAACTTGGTCGACTTCACCTTGACGTCGATCGACACCGACTTCGCGCCGTTGTACTCGACATGATAGTCCTGCAGCGTGCACTCGCCGGCCTTGTCGCAGATCCCGCAGTCGACCGGATGGTTGAGCGTGATGAACTGCAGCGTCGCCTTGCGGCTGGCACGGACGAGCTCGGAGTCGGTCAGCACGCGCATGCCTTCGGCAACCGGCATGTTGCACGCGATCTCGACCCAGTTCTTGCCTTCCGGCTGCACGACGCAGATCCGGCAGTTGCCGGCGATCGACAGCGCCTTGTGCCAGCAGAAGTACGGAATGTAGAAGCCGTTGGCCAGCGCCGCCTGCAGCACCGTCTGGTCCGCCTCGGCCTGCACGCTCCTGCCGTTGATGAAGATCTCAGGCATGGGGGAGCCCCTGAGCGAGCCGCACACGGTTGCGCTGCATTGCCAAATGCGGATGCGTGCGAGACGGGCGACGAAGGTCGTAGCCGAGACTACGATGCCGAGGAGCACGGCGAAGCAGGCGCCGCATTTGGCCGCAGCCCGAAGGGACGGGGCTTTTCGGGCGGCCTGCTTTGTCGCGAGGCTCGCTAAGGGGGCCGGCCATTAGCTTCGCCTCGCTTCGCGCATTCCATCCCGAAAACTCCCCGTCGCAACCGCGTGCGGCTCGCTCAGGAGCTCCGTCGCTTCCAGGTTCCCGTCGAACTTCGAGCGCTTGTGCTCGATGAAGTATTCGAACTCGTCGCGGTACTTGGCGAGGATGCCGATGGTCGCGTAGCCCGCCGCATCGCCCATCCCGCAGATCGTCGTGCCGTCGTTCAGCTTGCCGATCTCGATCAGCCGGTCGAGGTCGCCTGGCTTTCCCTCGCCGGCGACGATGCGGTCGATGATCCGGTGCATCCAGCCCATGCCTTCGCGGCACGGCGTGCACTGGCCGCAGGATTCGTGGTGGTAGAAGCGCAGCATCACCTGCAGCAGCCGCACCATGCACGTGCCCTCGGCGATGACGATCATGCCGCCCGAGCCCAGCGACGATCCCGCCTTCTCGAGCGATTCCTTGTCGTAGGTGACGGGTTCGCACTCTTCTGCGGTCAGCACCTTGGTCGAGATGCCGCCCGGGACGATGCACTTCAGCTTCTTTCCGCCGGTGATGCCGCCGCAGTCCTCGAACAGGAATTTCTTCAGCGGATAGCCGTACTCGACCTCGTAGACGCCGGGTCGCTCGATGTGGCCGGAGATCGACACGAGCTGCGTGCCCGGGCATTTCGGCAGACCGAGCTGCTTGAACGCATCGGCACCGTTGGCGATGATGCCGGCGACGTTGGAGAGCGTCTCGACGTTGTTGACGACGGTCGGACGCTGGAAGAGGCCCTTCACCGTGAGGCGCGGCGGACGGTTGCGCGGATAGCCGCGCTTGCCTTCGACGGAGGCGAGGAGTCCCGATGCCTCGCCGCAGACATACGAGCCCGCGCCGCGAATCACGTTGATGTCGCAGGAGAATCCCTTGCCGAGGATGTTCTCGCCCAGAAGGCCATTCGCGTACGCCTCCTCGACCGCGGCGGCGAGGCGGCGGTACGGCAGGTCGAACTCGCCGCGGATGTAGACGAACGCATGGCGGACCTGCAGCGCGTGCGACGTGATCAGCATCGATTCCAGCAGCAGGTGCGGCGAGTGCTCGAGAATCCAGCGGTCCTTGAACGTGCCGGGCTCGCCCTCGTCGGCGTTCGCGCAGAGGAAGTGCGGCTGGCCGTCGTCGAGCTTGACCACGCCCCACTTGCGTCCCACCGGGAACGCGGCGCCGCCGTGGCCGAGAAGGCCCGACGCGACGATTTCCTTGGTGACGTCCGCCGGCGCCATCGCGAGCGCCTTGGGCAGCGTCTTGTAGCCGCCGCGCGCCTGGTACTCGGCGAGCGTATGCGACGTCGCGGTGACCGGGAAATTCATGATGAGCTGGCGGCCGGGCATGGCTATTTCAGCCCGTCCAGGAGCGCGTCGAGCTTCTCGACGCTCATGTTCTCGTGATAGGCGTCGTTCACCATCACGACCGGCGCGGTGCCGCACGAGCCCAGGCACTCGACGGTCGAGAGCGTGAAGCGGCCGTCCGCGGTGGTCCCGCCCGGCGCGACGCCGATCTTCTTCGCGAGGTGGTCGATCAGCCGCTCGGCGCTGCGCATCGAGCAGGTGACGTTGCGGCAGCACTGCACGTGCCAGCGCCCGATCGGATGCCGGCGGAACTGCGTGTAGAACGACAGCACTTCCTCGATCTGGATCGGGGGCACGCCGAGGTAGTCGGCAAGCTCCGCGATGTCGCTGTCGGCGACGTACCCGCGGTCCTGCTGGATCCGGCGCACGCACGGCATCACGAGCGCGGACTCGAAGCCTGCCGGGAAGCGCTTCTTCCACTGCTCGAATTCTGGGATCAGGTGTTTCATCGGGCGTTCGTCGTCAGCGGTCGCACTCGCCGCCGATCATGTTCACGGAGCCGAACGTCGGCACGATGTCGGCCAGCTGATATCCGTCCAGCATCCGGTGCACGCCGCCCAGGTGAACGTAGCTCGGCGAGCGCACGTGGACCTTCCACGGCACGCCTTCGCCGGTGCTGACGAGATAGAAGCCGAGCTCGCCGTTCGCCGCCTCGTGCGCGGTGTAGACCTCGCCGGCGGGAATGCGCGGGCCGTCGATCACCAGCTTGAAGTGATTGATCAGCGATTCGATCTCGGTGTAGACCAGCGCCTTTTCCGGCAGCACGTAGCGATGGTCGTCGATGCTGACCGGGCCGCCGGGCAGCGTTTCGATCAATTGGCGGATCATGTGCACCGACTCGTCCATCTCGCGCATGCGCACGTAATAGCGGTCGTAGTTGTCGCCCTTGATGCCGACCGGAACCTCGAAGTCGAGTTCGGCGTATGCGAGGTAGGGCGTGTCCTTGCGCAGGTCGCGCGGCACGCCCGTCGAGCGCAGGATCGGGCCGGTGTAGCCCCAGCTGATCGCGTCCGCCGTACTGATCACGCCGACGTCGCGCATCCGGTCGATGAAGATCCGGTTGCGGTCGACGAGGCCGTGCACGCGGTCGACGAAGGTCTCGTACTGGTCGAGGATCTCGAGGAGACGGGTGAGCCAGCCGTCGGGCAGGTCGCGCGCGAGGCCGCCGATGCGGCCGTACGTGTAGGTGACGCGGGCGCCGGTGAGATTCGCGATGTGCTCGTAGATGTAGTCGCGGATCATCACGAGGTACAGGAACGCGGTCATCGCGCCCAGTTCCATCAGCGCGGCGGCGACGCAGGTCAGGTGGTCGGCGATGCGCGAATACTCGGAGAGCAGCGTGCGCAGGTGGCGGCAGCGCGGCGTGATCTCGATGCCCGCGAGCTCCTCGACCGCCGCGCAGTACGCGAAGTTGTTGATCAGCGCCGAGCAGTAGTTCAGCCGGTCGACGTAGGGAATGAGGTTGTGCCAGGTGTGCGACTCGCACTCCTTCTCGAATCCCCGGTGCAGGAAGCCGCAGTGCACATCGGTGCGGATCACCTTCTCGCCGTCGAGCTCGGCGATGATCTGCACGGTGCCGTGGGTCGCCGGATGCGACGGCCCGATGTTGACGATGACGTGCTCGTCGTGGCCGGCTGCGGTGAACGCCGGGCGGATCGGGTTGGGCAGCTTCATGTCCACGGCCGGCCCGTCACTTCCGGTAGGGCACGAGCGGCTGCTCGTGCTCCTTCACGTAGTCCTTGCGCAGCGGATGCCCGACAAAGCCCTCGTAGAGCAGCATCGGGCGAAGGTCGTCGTTGCCGCGGAAGCGGATGCCGTACATCTCGTGGCATTCGCGCTCCATGCACGCGGCGGCGCCGTAGAGCGCCGTCAGCGAGTCGACGACGGGCTCCGCCTCGGTGACGCGCGCCTTGACGCGAACGCGCACGAAGTGCTTCGTCGAGTAGAAATGCCAGACAACCTCGAAGCGCGGCGTCTCGGCCGGCCAGTCGACGGCGGTCACGTCGAGAAAGAGGTCGAACGCGAATTCGGTCTGCAGGCGGCGCACGATCGCGCCCACGTCGCCGGGCGCCGCGACGATCGCGAGCACGCCGTGCGCGAGCGCGATCCCGCGCCCGTCCGCGGCGAGCGCGGCGGCGACCTGATCGAGGGTGTCGGCGGCCATGGTCAGAACGTGCTCGTGATGATCGGATGCTTCGACCGCGCGATCTTGTCCTGCAGCTGCATGATCGCGTCGATCACCGTTTCGGGCCGCGGCGGGCAGCCCGGGATGTACACGTCCACCGGAATGATCTTGTCGATGCCCTGCACGGCGGCGTAGTTCTGGTAGAAGCCGCCGGACGTCGCGCAGACGCCGAAGGCCATCACCCACTTGGGCTCGCACATCTGCTCGTAGACCTTGAGCAGGATCGGCGCCTGCTTGTGCGTGATCGTGCCCACGACCATCAGGAGGTCGGCCTGGCGCGGCGAGAAGCGCGGCAGCGCCGCGCCGAAGCGGTCGGTGTCGTACGGCGACGCGCTGACCGACATGAACTCCATCGCACAGCACGCGGTCACGAACGGATACGGAAAGAGCGAGAACTTGCGCGCCCAGCCGATCAGCTCGTCCTTCTTGGTCGTGATGTACTCGAACGCCGCGCTGGGCGCACGTTCGGAGCGGATCGGGATCGTCCGGTTCATGGCTACTCCGCCACGGCTTCGACGAGCCGCGCCTTGTACACGTAGAGCAGGATGAGGACGAGCAGCGAGATGAAGATGCCGAACGTGGCGAGCATGAAGCCGGTCAGCGGCTGCGCGCCCAGCGCCCAGATGAACAGGAAGACCGTTTCGAGATCGAACAGGATGAACACGATCGCGACGGCGTAGTACTTGATCGGCACGGCCTTGACGTTGTGCGGATCGATCGGCTCGGCCCCGCATTCGAAGGCTTCGAGCTTCATCGCATTGGCACCGGGCTTCGGCCCGAGAATGCGGTTGAGGAGCAGCGTGACGGCGACGAATCCCATGATCGCCACCAGGTACAACAGCATGATCACATAGGGATTCATGGCGGGGGCGCGTTGGAGGCGGAGGGAGTGCTACCGAAATGAACGATGCGGTGGGCCGAACGCGCCATGCGGAAAGCCGAGACGGGCGTCGTCTCGTGCTTCCATCCCCCTGATTGCCCGGCTGCTGATCACGCCCGTGCCTTGTAGTTGCCTGCGTCCGGATCGCTGCTTTGCGCTGCCCCCCGTACTGTATTGTCTGCCGCGCGCGACCGTTTGACGCAGATCATCCGGCGGTGATGCCGAGGGATTGATTCAGATCAAATTGCGTTCGGCGTCAGGTCGCATCGTCGGGCGCCTCGCGAGGCCGCATCTCGGCGATGCCCCTTGCGAATGCATGGAAACCCCCGTGGGCGAAGCGCTATGGCATCATCGGCGGCGCCCGCGGCGGGCAATGGCGGGCGCGCGACGTTGCGTTTCCCCTTTCGAGGATGCTCCGTTGAAGATCGCGACCTGGAACGTCAATTCGCTCAACGTGCGGCTCCCGCGGCTGCTGCAATGGCTGCCCGAAGCGCAGCCGGACATCCTGTGCCTGCAGGAGACCAAGCTCGAGGATGCGCGCTTTCCGCGCCAGGAGCTCGCCGATGCCGGCTATGCCGTGCATTTCGCCGGGCAGAAGACATACAACGGCGTCGCGCTGCTGGTCCGGGACGGGCTCCCCGCCGCGACCGACATCGTCACCGCTCTGCCGGGCTTCGAGGACGCGCAGAAGCGCGTCATTGCGGCGACCGTCGCCGGCATCCGCGTCGTCGGCCTCTACGTGCCGAACGGGCAATCGGTGGATTCGGACAAGTACCGGTACAAGCTCGACTGGTGCGCCGCGGCGACGCGCTTCATCGCCGGCGAACATGCGCGGCATCCGGCGCTCGCGGTCGCCGGCGACTTCAACATCGCGCCCGAGGATCGCGACGTCCACGATCCGGCGGCATGGCAGGGCCAGGTGCTCTGCTCGGAGCCCGAACGCGCGGTGTTCCGCGGCTGGGTGGCCCTCGGTCTCGCCGACAGCTTCCGGTTGTTTCCGCAGGCCGAACGCACGTTCAGCTGGTGGGATTACCGGCAGCTCGCGTTTCCGAAGAACCATGGGCTCCGCATCGACCACATCCTGCTGTCCGCGAAGCTCGCGGGCAGGTGCACGTCGTGCCGGATCGACCGCAACGCGCGCAAGGGCGAGAAGCCCTCGGATCACGCGCCGGTGATCGTGGAGCTCGCCGCGGACGCGCCCTCGGCCGCTACGAGCTGACCGGCCTGCCCGAGCCCTCCTTGGGGCGGTCGGGATCGATGCCGAGCTCCTGGATGCGGCGCGTCAGCGTGTTGCGCCCCCAGCCGAGACGCTGTGCGGCTTCCATCCGGTGTCCGCCGGTGTGGGCGAGCGCCCGCAGGATGAGCGTGCGCTCGAATTCGCGCTCGAGCCGGTCTCCGACGCTTTTTTCACCGTGCGCGAGCGCCTGCGCGAGCTCGCGGTCGAGCGCTTCGTGCCAGTCGGGCGCATCAGTCGGCTCGCCCGCGGCCCTGGCTTCGCGCACTTCGGGCGGAAGGTCGGCGACGCCGACGCGCTGTCCCGGCGCCATCACGGTGAGCCAGTGGCAGATGTTCTCCAGCTGCCGCACGTTGCCCGGGAACGGAAACGCGGCGAGCACCTTCAGCGCGTCGTCGGAGAGCTGCTTCGGCTCCGCGGCGAGCTCGCGCGCGCTCTTCCTCAGCATGTGCCGTGCAAGCAGCGCGATGTCCTGCTGCCGCTCGCGCAGCGGCGGCAGGCGCAGGCGGACGACGTTGAGCCGGTGCATCAGGTCCTCGCGGAACAACCCCTTGCGCACGCGCTCCTCGAGATTCTGGTGCGTCGCCGCGATCACGCGGACGTTGGACTTCAGCGGCGCATGGCCGCCGACGCGGTAGTACTCGCCGTCGGACAGCACGCGCAGGAGCCGCACCTGCAGGTCGGACGGCATGTCGCCGATCTCGTCGAGGAACAGCGTGCCGCCTTCCGCCTGCTCGAAGCGCCCGCGGCGCGAGCTCTGTGCGCCGGTGAACGCGCCGCGCTCGTGGCCGAAGAGCTCGGATTCGAGGAGGTCCTTCGGAATCGCCGCCGTGTTGATCGCGACAAAGGGCCCGGCGGCGCGCGGGCTGTGCCGGTGCAGCGCGCGCGCGACGAGCTCCTTGCCGGTGCCGGATTCGCCGGTGATCAGCACCGTCGTGTTCGACTGCGACAGGCGACCGATCGCGCGGAACACCTCCTGCATCGCGGGCGCCTGGCCGAGCATTTCCGGCGCGTCGGCGGGTCCGGCACTGGCCGGGACGCTGACCGGCGATTCGGTGGTCGCACGGCGGATCAGCGCAAGCGCGTGGTCGACGTCGAACGGCTTCGGCAGGTATTCGTACGCACCGCCCTGGAACGCCGCGACGGCGCTGTCGAGATCCGAATACGCGGTCATGATGATCACCGGCACGTGCGGGCAGCGCGCCTTCACCTTGTTGAGGAGTGCCAGTCCCGACTCGCCCGGCATCCGGATGTCCGAGACCAGCACCTGCGGCTCGCCGCCTTCGAGCGCCTGCAGCACCTCGAACGCCGAGGAGAACGACTTCCACGGGATGTCCTCACGGGTGAGCGCCTTCTCCAGCACCCAGCGGATCGAGCGGTCGTCGTCGACGATCCAGACGGGCTTCATGGCATTCGCTCGGGGCAGTTGCGGGTCATGGGCATTCATGGAGGATCTCTGGGGCGTCGTTCAATCTACGCGCCGTTGCGGTCGATTTCCAGCGGCAGCAGGATCGTGAAGATCGTGCGGCCCGGAACGCTTTCGAATTCGATGGTGCCGTTGTGCTGCGCGACGAACGTCTGCGCCAGCGTGAGGCCGAGCCCGGTGCCCCCCTCCCGGCCGGACACGAGCGGATAGAAGATGCGATCGCGGATCCCGTCCGGAATGCCCGGGCCGTTGTCCTCGATCGTCAGCGCGAGCGCCAGGCGGTGGCGCTTTTTCGCGAGCGTCACGTAGCGCGCGACACGCGTGCGGAGCCAGATCTGCGCGTCCGCCGTCGCGATGAGCGCCTGCGCCGCATTGCGCGCGATGTTCAGCACCACCTGGGTCAGCTGCTCGGGATCGGCCTCGAACTCCGGCAGGCTCGCGTCGAAATCGGTGCCGATCGCCACGGCCGGGAATTCCGCCTGCACGAGCCCCTTGACGTGCACGAGCACCTGATGGATGTTCGTGCGCCGGTAGGTCGGCAGCCGGTGCGGCGTGAGAAGCCGGTTGACGAGGGACTGCAGGCGGTCCGCCTCGCCGATGATCACCTGCGTGTATTCGGTGAGCGCCGCGCGATCGAGCTCGCGCTCGAGTAGCTGCGCTGCGCCGCGGATCCCGCCCAGCGGATTCTTGATCTCGTGCGCGAGGCTCCGGATCAGCTCCCGATTCGCCTGCTGCTGCTCCTGCAGGCGCTCCTCGCGCGCGATCTTCAGCTGCTGGTCGATGTGCCGGCATTCGAGCAGCAGCACCGCTGCGTCGGCGTCCACCGGAGACACGGTGCAGGCGAGATGCAGCTTCGGCTTGCCGGCCGGCGTGAGCTCGAGCTCCTGCTCGGTATACGATGCGCCGGTCTCGACCGACTTGCCGATCGCCGCCGCGAGATTCGCCGCATCGGCGAAGACGTCGTCGATCGCATGACCGACCAGCTGCCGGCGCGAGAGCTCGAACAGGTTCTCCGCCGCAGGATTCGCGTAAGTCACGCATCGCGCGCCGTCGAGCAGGATCACCGCGGTGGCGAGCAGCTCGAGTCCCGCCAGCGCGCCCGTGGGACGATCGCTTGCGAGCGGTGCGAAGGATTCGGATTTCAACGGGAGGCTCGACGCGCGATGCGTTCCGCGCAACGCGCGCAGGACGACCTCCATTGCCTAGCAATAACCGCGCCCGTGTCCGGAACGCGGAGATGTCCGATGCAGAGCGCGGCCCGGCGCGTTGCGGCCGCGCAAAGACGGCCGCTCACTTGACCGACGCGAGCTCCTTCTTCAGCGCCTCGACGTTCTTCTCGTGCATGCCGACGGCCTGGTGCAGCCGCGCGATTCGGGCGCGATATTTCTCGACGTCGGCCTTCTCCTCGGGCAGCGCGGTCGGCGCGCCGTCGGCGTAGGCGGCGCGCGCTTCGACGAGCAGCTTCTCCTCGGTGGCGAGCTCGTCGGAGAGCACCTTGCGGCGGACGTCGTCGCGCCCCTTCTGCGTGCCTGCGTCCACCTTGGGAAACCCCGGCGGCGACGGCGCCGGCGCGGCACGCGGCGTCGACGCGCGCGCGGCGGGCTCCGCTTCGGGCGCGCCCGGAACGTTGAAGTACGACGGATCGCCGGAGTTCGTCAGGCACTTGTACAGCGTCCCCGTGACTGCAACCGGCTTGTTCACGCAGCCCGACTCGCGTGCCTTCTCGGAAAGCGTCGCGGCATGCGCCGCGCCGCACGCGAAGCACAGGCAGGCGAGCGAAATGGCGAGAGGCGCTGCGGCGGCAGTGCGGCATCGCGCGTTCGTCGGCTCGCTCGTCATGGTGCTGCAGTGTATTGAATTCGTGCGCGGCAGGCAAAAAGGGGCCGGCCGCGAAGGCCTGCCCCTTTTCCCGCACCACTGCCGCCGCCGGCTTACAGGCTGTAGTACATCTCGTATTCGACCGGATGGGTCGTCATCCGGAAGCGCGTGACCTCCTCCATCTTGAGCGCGACGTACGCGTCCAGCATGTCGTCGGTGAACACGCCGCCCTTGGTCAGGAACGCGCGGTCCTTGTTGAGGTGATCGAGCGCCTCGTCGAGCGACGCGCACGGATGCGGCACCTTCGCGGCCTCCTCCGGCTCGAGATCGTAGAGGTTCTTGTCCATCGGGTCGCCGGGGTGGATCTTGTTCTGCACGCCGTCGAGGCCTGCCATCAGCATCGCGGAGAATGCGAGATAGGGGTTCGCCGTCGGATCCGGAAAGCGCACCTCGATGCGGCGCCCCTTCGGGTTCGACACGTACGGAATGCGGATCGCCGCCGAGCGGTTGCGCGCGGAATAGGCGAGATTGATCGGCGCCTCGAAGCCCGGAACGAGCCGCTTGTACGAGTTCGTGCCCGGATTCGTGATCGCGTTCAGCGCCTTCGCGTGCTTGATGATGCCGCCGATGTAGTAGAGCGCGATCTCGGACAGCCCGGCGTAGCCGTCGCCGGCGAACAGGTTCTTGCCGTCCTTGAAGATCGACTGGTGGCAGTGCATGCCGGAGCCGTTGTCGCCAACGATGGGCTTCGGCATGAACGTCGCCGTCTTGCCGTACGCGTGCGCGGTGTTGTGCACCGCGTACTTCAGAATTTGCAGCCAGTCGGCACGCTGCACCAGCGGGGCGAACTTGGTGCCGATCTCGCACTGTCCCGCGTTCGCGACTTCGTGGTGGTGCACCTCGACCTCGACGCCCATCTGTTCCAGCGCGAGACAGATCGCCGAGCGGAGGTCCTGCAGCGAATCGACCGGCGGAACCGGGAAGTAGCCGCCCTTCACCGTCGGCCGATGACCCATGTTGCCGCCTTCGAACTTCTCGGCCGACGACCACGCGGCCTCGGACGAGAAGACCTTGCAGTAGCTGCCCGACATGTCGACCGACCATTCGACGGCGTCGAAGATGAAGAATTCCGGCTCGGGGCCGAAGTAAGCGGTGTCGCCGAGTCCTGTCGACTTGAGATACGCCTCGGCGCGGCGCGCGAGCGAGCGCGGATCGCGCTCGTAGCCCTTGCCGTCCGACGGCTCGACCACGTCGCAGCTGATGTTGAGCGTCGTCTCGTCCATGAACGGATCGATGTATGCGGTGCTCGCGTCGGGCATCAGCAGCATGTCCGAGGCCTGGATGCCCTTCCAGCCCGCGATCGACGAGCCGTCGAACGCGTGCCCGGACTCGAACTTGTCCATCGTGAACTGCTTGTGCGGCACCGAGACGTGCTGCTCCTTGCCACGGGTATCCGTAAAGCGGAAGTCGACGAACTTGACTTCCTTTTCCTTGATCATTTTCAGCACGTCAGCGGGGGTGGTCATCTGAATCTCCTGGTGGCGACACTCGACATCCTACGGTGCAATGCAATACAAGCCGAAAACCTAT